>MPMB02048628.1_pt1 | contig 11435 bp, 8 predicted proteins | sample 1617371 | NCBI WGS metagenome assembly MPMB02 (sample SAMN05944808, study PRJNA350692) | marine metagenome | biome: marine; feature: ODZ; material: water; isolation source: 300 m water sample filtered on 0.2 um supor filter | place: Pacific Ocean | collected 2012-04-08 | depth 300m m
CAGGTTGTTTCAATCTTAAACTGACAAAAACGGCAAAACCAATAATGTAAGTAGGAATACTTAACCACGTACCCACAACCAATAAATCCACAAAACCCATCCCAAAGGTCATGATACTTAAAATGATGCCCTGGAGCAAAAGGGCATTAATCGGGGTCTTATATTTGGGATGTGACTTTATAAGAAATTTAGGTAAATGAGCATCGTCTGCCATGGTACCCATGAGCCGAGAGAGAACAATCAGCTCTGAATTAATGAGTCCAAAATTGGATGATTGTGCAGCGATCATAAACCACCAAGCAAACGCTCCACCTCCCAAAACCAGAGCAACAGAATTGAATTGTGCCTCATCCCAGTTTGCCCAGTTTTGATCCACAGAAATTCCGATCATTAAGGGTACTATATACGCACACATGGCAATAACCAGGGTAATTAAAAGTGCTTTAGGATATGTTTTAGGTGTATCATCAATTTCTTCAGCTGCCGCGGCCAGACCGGCATAACCGGAATAATTCCATAATCCGAAAATTAATGCCATGACCAACGCTTCTTTTGAAGTGGAGTTATCCGGAATGTGCCATTGGCTGAAAATAGAAAAATCAATGTGACGGATTCCAATAATAATAAAACATATCACCGGCAGTACTTGGAACCACGACATAAACGTCGACCACTTCCCCACAGTTTCAATGCCGCGGATATTCAGCCAAATAGAAAACCAAATGACGGATAATGACATTAACCATACAGTCAAATGTCCGGCATCAGGCCATAGGAAATGGGTAAAATATATGGCTACCAGCGTGGGATATAGGGCTGTTTCAAATATCCAGCTCAACCACTCGAGCCAACCAAATTGAAAGCCCCAGAAACTCCCCCAGCTTTCTCGATACCAGCTATAGGCACCTCCTTGCAATGGCAGCGCACTGGCCAGTTCTGCTGTTTGCAGGATATTCGGCAGGCCCCAGAAAATGGCCATAAAGATCATACCAAATACGGCTAATGTTGGACCAGATTGAGGAACAATTTCTTCAATACCATAGGGGCCGCCGCAAAGAAGAACATACATAATAGCTACCATGGGCCAAAAGCGGAGACGGGACGTATTTCGGGGTGAAGTCATGGCAGAAAATAATTTATGAATTTCAGCCTGCCAATGTAAATTCGCATTAGCTTAAACTGATATTATGCTTTGTGATAAAACACATTTTCTAAACACCACCTATACTACATACTTCCGGATTATGGATTACGGCATGCTGACCTGTGGCTGTCAATCCAGGGAAGCTCCGCCTCTTTAAATACAAATCAAATCTTTGCGCATACGCGCCGGTAGACCATTTACAAAACGTAATTGGTACACCATTAACCATTATTAAGATAGTTTTATTCAATACGACACAAAGGATTTATTATGAACAATCGAGAAATTTCACAACCGATTTTTGATCGGGCTTTAAATGTTCTGGCTCAGGGCGTCAGTTCCAATTTTCGTTATTGGGGACTCAAAGAAACACCCATTATCGCCAAAGGAAAAGGTGGTCACGTCTGGGATGCTGATGGAAACAAATTTGTAGATTATCGTTTAGGTTGGGGACCCATAAATATTGGTCATGGCGATGACAGGGTAAATAACGCTGTGTCTGAAGCAATCCAAAATGGGACAACATTTGCTGCCACCACTGAACTGGAAGTGGAAGTAGCTGAAAAGATTGTTAACATGGTTCCAAGCATGGAAATGCTTCGTTTTACGAATACAGGAACGGAAGCGACTATGCACGCCCTGCGGGTTGCCAGAGGTTATACAGGAAAAGAAAAGTTCATCAAATTTGAAGGGCAATATCATGGTGCCCACGATTATGTCCTTTTTAGTACAGCCAGTTCTCCTATTTCAGGAATGGGTCCGCGAAAAACACCGATTCCTGCTCAAAATGGAATAGGTATTCCTGACAAAATTCGCGAATATGTGATTATGCTCCCTTTTAATGATATTGATGCAGTAGAAAAAGCGGTAAAGGAAGCGCACGGCGAAATCGCTGCCATGATGATTGAGCCTTGTTTGGGTAATATTGCCGGATTAGAACCGATAGCTGGCTATTTGGCCCATTTACGAAAACTGTGTGATGAATACGAAATGGTCATGATTTTTGACGAAGTAAAAACGGGTTTTCGTCTTTCAAACGGTGGCGCTAGGGAAACATATAATGTGATTCCGGATATATCTACTTACGCCAAAAGTTTGGGTAACGGATATCCAGTTGCTGCCTTTGGCGGTAAGAAAGATGTTATGAGTGTCATCGGTTCAGGAAAAGTGACTCACGCTGGGACATTTGGGGCCAATAGCTGCAGTATGGCAGCGGCGAAAGCGGTATTGGACATTTTAGACGAAACTCCTGTATTAGAAAATCTGACAAAACGTGGTGCACGATTAAAAGCAGGATTAGATAAAGTACTTACGGAAGCAGATATTCCCCACCAAATGTCCGGGCATCCCACTATGCAGGGATTTTTGTTGACAGAAACGCCCATTCAAGATGTTCGGGGATTGGTTCATCATGATGCTGAAATGTATGGAAGCATTATAGAGCATATGTATAAAAATGGTGTTTGGGCTGAAGACGATGCACGGGAGCCATGGTTTTTGTGCGAAGCTCACACAGATGAGATTATTGATGAAACGTTAAATAAATTTGAAGATGCAGTGAAAGTAGTGAGGGGATAGTTTCCACACTTAATGTTTCATGCACTTTTAATAATTTACAACTTATTGTGTCTCCCCTTTAGGAGGGGAGAATACAAGAGGGGTTATTAAATTGATTATATTCAACAACACTTTGTAAAATTATTTATGACAACATTATTGAATTTTACGTATTTAAACCTCCCCTGTATCCCCTCCTATTACAGGAGGGGCCCCGCTCTTTTTCCTTTGGTGCTACAGATGAGGTCAATAAATAGAGTTTCTATCATATTGCCACTGTTCTTTTAGATAACGATAGTGTGCATGAATACGTTTTTAATATGAATAAACGTTATATTATTAATAAGTCAAATATTAAAAACATCAGAAGGATGAATAGAAATAATCCAACTCCATGGGAATGGAAGTTGTGGCAGTTTTTAAAAAATAAGCAAATTAATGGATATAAATTTCGACGACAAGTTAGCATCAATGATTTTGTAGTTGATTTTTGTTGTCTTGAATTGAAATTTGTAATTGAATTAGATGGAAGTGGACATTTACAACCTGTACAAATGAAAAAAGATATTCAACGAAACAATGATTTAGAAGAATGGGGATTTATGATAATGAGATTTCCAAATAATGATATTGATGAAAATCTTAATGCAGTAATTAATATTATTACTCAAAAATGCAATGAACTACATAATGAAATTCTTAAATAAATACTCAACTTATTGTGTCTCCCCTTTAGGTTTTGATATGATTATCTTTTTTTATCTAGGAATTTTTTATGCTTTACTTAAATCATTATTAATATGAAAACTGAACCATTTTGGACGGACGAATTTGCCCGACCGGATGATTTACCGGTAGCCAGCGAATTACCAACTAGCGTTGATGTCGCCATTGTAGGTAGCGGGTATACGGGACTTAACGCTGCCAGAGTTCTGGCAAAATCTGGTTTATCCGTTTCAGTGTTTGAACGGAATACCATTGGTTGGGGAGCCAGTTCCAGAAACGGTGGTATGGCTACCCCGGGATTGAAATTGGATATCAGCAAAATCTACAAAAACTATCGAGCAGAATTAGGCAAGGAGTTTTGGCAGGCTTCTGTGAATGCTATTGATCTTTTGGACACCATTATTAATGAAGAACACATAGACTGTGACTGGCAACGAAAAGGTCATTGTTCACTTGCATTTAAACAATCTCATTTTGATGAAATGGAAGAATATGCTGATTGGTTAGACAAAGAATTTGGACATAAAAAATCGTTAATTTTAAAATCTGAACTCCAGAGTGAAATTGGTACAGACGCTTTTTACGGCGGATTGTCGGATGAAACAAGCGGCGGACTCCAACCAGCGAAGTACGTGTTTGGATTAGCCAATTCAGTAGCCAAACTGGGAGTTCTTCTCTATGAAAATTCCCCGGTTAATACTATCCAAAAAACGCCAAGGGGATTCCAGGTATCAACCTCCAATGGAACAGTACAAGCAAATGAAGTTATCGTGGCCACGAATGGTTATACGGATTTGCTTGTGCCTGAGCTAAGGCCTCGAGTTTTTCCTGTGGGGAGTTACATCATTGTTACAGAACCGCTGACAGAAGACCTGCAAAATAAATTGAGTCCAAAAAGCCGCATGTTTTATGATTCCAAGGTTTTTATTAATTATTTTCGCCTGACACCTGACGGACGTATGCTCTGGGGCGGCCGGAATAATTTGAGTACGGACTTGGATTTAATTGATAGCGCGAAGCGGCTTCAGAAACAAATGGTATCCGTTTTTCCTGAATTGAAAGATGTTTCTATCACTCATTCTTGGACAGGGAGATTGGGTGTCACGTTTGATTTGATGCCGCATATCGGGCGTATAAATGGTATTCATTACGTAAACGGTTATTCAGGACATGGGCTATCCATAGCCACATATTTGGGGGCAGAATTGGGTTTAATGCTTTTGGGGGAAAAAGACAGAAGCCCCTTTGAAGAAATAAACACCAAAATGATGCCATTATATCGTAACAAAACTTGGTTTTTACCCCTTGCTGAAAAATATCACAGGTTTTTAGATTGGGTGTCATAGAATAAAGATGAAATTTAAAATAAATTTTAGAACTCATTCTGTCTCCCCTTTAGGAGGGGCACTACCTTTATTCCTTTGTTGCTTCAGATGAGACGGATAGGCAGGGGAAAAACGGAAATGGCATTACATTAACATGTATTCACTTGCAGCAATTGATTATATCATTATTGCCATTTACCTTTTGATGATGGTGGGTGTGGGGATATGGTTTTCAAAACGCCATTCAAACTTTGATGATTATTTTCTGGCAGGACGATCATTGACTACACCCATTTTAATTACAACATTGATTTCCACTTATTACGGTATTGATGTTCTTTTTGGGGATTCACAACTTGCGTTTACCGATGGTGTTGTGGCCTGGTTTGGCTATGCCCGACCGACATATGCATTTTTTCTCATCGCTGCTTTTTTGTTAGCGAATCGTTTGAAAAAAGAAGACTTTCGCAGCCTCCCTGATATCTTGAATAAATATTACGGGAAAAAGACTCGGTATATTGGTGCATTGGCATCCTTTATTTATTCTCTTCCGGCATTATCCTTGTACGGCTTCGGTATGCTGGGTGATGTAATTATGGGGTGGCCGCCTTTTGTCGGCATGCTTATTCTTGGCGGAATAGCTTTGGTCTATACTCTCACTGGCGGATTTTGGGCTGTGGCATTGACCGATTCCATCCAGTTTGTGATGATGTGTGTTGTGCTGGCGATTGCCGTTCCTTTTGCGTTTAATATTATCGGCGGTTTTGATACTATGATTGACGTACTGCCCGCCGCCTATTTCGAATCCATGGGCGATTTGTCCATCTGGCTGGTGATTATTTATGCGTCTACGGGATTAACCATTCTGGTGGAGCCGACTTTTTATCAGCGTATCTTTGCTGCCAAGTCATACAAGAATGTACGCAATGCCCTTATCATTGGTATCTTCATTTGGGGTTCATACGATTGGGTCGTAACTATATTGGCCATGGCGGCGAAAGTGGGAGCCATTCAGGGCATTATACCGGCGAATGTTGCTCCCGATGCTTCCCTGCTGACCATTATGGTAGTTGCACTGCCGGCGGGTGTTTTGGGCCTTTTTATGGCAGGAGTCCTTTCCACTGAAATGTCTACGCTGGATTCTTATTGCCTGGTGGCTGGGGGAAATGTGGCCTACGATTTTTATAAACCGGCACTGAAACCGGATGCCGGCGATGATGAATTGATTCAAAAAACCCGCTGGGGTGTAGGACTGTCCTGGATTTTAGGATTTGTCATGGCCATTTCTTTTGATCAAATGCTGGGACTCTGGGTGTTTATGGCATCCATTTTGATTTCAAGTGTTCTTGTTCCCATTTTGGGCGGACTGTTTTTTCCGAAATTTCATAAACCACTGGCGGGGCTATTGAGCACTGGGTTAGGTCTGGCTTCCACCATAATCCTGAACATGTATATTATGACACAAGGAACGTTTGTTGTGGCGGAAGAAACCTATGTACTTCATATTGGACAGTGGAACATATTTCAGGAATACCTTATGTATATAACTGTACCTATTTCTTTTATGGGATACATGCTGGGCATTATATTTGGAAAGGAGAAACGATCATGAGCGGTTGGGAAATATTCACATGGATTAGTGTAATTATACTTGGGTTAGGATCCATCATTGTTTTTATACTTTTTTTAAAGGATGTACCGGAATTATTAAAAAAATCAGAAAAGGAATCATTATGAAAAATCAAAATTATATAAACGGTCAATGGGTCGATGCCCATAGCGGCAAAACCTTGGGTGTGGAAAATCCCTATACTGAAGACATTATTACTCATGTTCCCGCCAGCGGTGAAACAGATGTCAATCACGCCGTTGATGCAGCAAAAAACGCTTTTGAAATTTGGCGGAAAATGGTAGCGGCTGAACGGTGTGAACTGATGAATGATATGGCCAAAAAGTCCAGGGATAACGCCGAAGAACTGGCCAAAACGGTTACAGCCGAAATGGGAAAACCTTTTAGCGAAGCGATGGAAGAAATTGAGACCGTGGCAGACTATTTAGAATATTACAGCCAATTAGCCAGAGACCATGTGGGTCGCATCGTAGCCCCGGTGGATTCACGATCCATGTCGCTGGTGAGATACGAACCCTTTGGTGCGGTGGGATGCATCATACCTTGGAATTATCCACTCTCGCTCATGGGTTGGAAACTTGCACCTGTTTTGGCAGCGGGAAATACAATTGTCATGAAACCATCAGAAATTTCTTCCCTTTCCATCCTTCATTGGATTGACATAGCAGGCGGAGACATGCCTGCCGGCGTTATGAATGTTATTACCGGATATGGAAAAGAGGCCGGTGAAGCGTTGGTAAAACACCCGGATGTTCCTGTCATTACGTTCACGGGATCTGTGGTCACGGGGAAAAGAATCGCCCGACTTGCCGCAGACAATTTGAAAAAAGTGTCCCTGGAATTGGGCGGAAAAGACCCGGTCATTATTTGTGATGACGCAGATATTGATGTAGCAGCAAAGGGCACATCCTGGGGCGGGTTCTTAAATGCCGGGCAAGTGTGTACATCCATTGAGCGGGTGTATGTTTTTGATACAATCGCAGATGCATTTACCGATGCATTGGTGGCTGAAGCCAAAAAGGTGCAGCTGGGTAATCCCATGGATGAGGCAACAGATGTAGGCCCCATGTCTTCTGAAATGCAGTTTGCAAAAGCCCATGAAAAGGTTGATTTAGCAATAAAAGAAGGCGCACGGGTTTTAACCGGCGGGCAGCGTTCAGAAAAATTTGATAAAGGATATTTTTATGAACCAACTGTTTTTGACCAAGTGACATCTGAAATGGACATTGTAACAGAGGAAGCATTCAGTCCTGTGATTCCCATTCAGCGCGTTGGATCTATCGAAGAAGCCATTCAATTATCGAATTCCACACGCTATGGATTGGGATGTACTATATTTACCCGGGATATTGAAAAAGCGCTCACGGCAGCAGATGACATAAAATCGGGTACCTTCTGCATAAATAATCCGCTCATGGAAAATATTGCTGCGCCCTTTGGGGGAATGAAACAATCGGGCATCGGCCGGGAACACGGCATTGAAGCGCTGGAAGAATTCCGGGAAGCGAAACATATTTTTATTGATTATAATCACACCAGCAAGGAGTGGTGGTATCCTAATGAAGAATGATCAAATGAATCTGGAAAATCTTTGGATGCCTTTTTCAGCCAACAGGGATTTTAAATCCGCGCCGCGGCTGATGAATGCAGCCAAGGGGATGTATTACCAAAAACCGGATGGATCTCCTGTGTTGGATGGGACAGCAGGATTATGGTGCTGCAATGCGGGACATGGTCATGAAAAAATTGTTATGGCCATCCAAGAGCAAGTAGCGAAAATGGATTTTGCGCCCTCATTTCAGATGGGGCATCCTTTGGGATTTAAAGCAGCGCAAAAATTATTGGAGCTTGCGCCCGGTGATGAGTTTCAATATGCATTTTTCACCAATTCCGGATCGGAAGCGGTGGATTCTACGCTAAAGATTGCCCTTGCTTACCAACAGCATCGTGGAGAAACAGAACGGACCATACTTGTGGGTCGGGATCGAGCCTATCACGGCGTTGGATTTGGCGGCATCACTGTAGGCGGTATGCCCTTAAACAAAAAACATTATACTCTTTTGCCCGGTGCAGATCATATGCGTCATACCCATGACTTGGAGCATAATGCATTCAGTAAAGGACAGCCTGATTGGGGAAAACACCTGGCGGATGATTTGGAGCGCATCATCGGTAAACACGGCGGAGATAAAATAGCAGCTGTGATTATTGAACCTGTGGCCGGATCCACCGGTGTACTGATCCCGCCTAAAGGATATTTAAAACGGATTCGAGAGATATGTACGGCCCATGATACACTGCTCATTTTTGATGAAGTGATTACAGGATTCGGCCGACTGGGAACACCTTTTGCCGCTCAGTATTTTGATGTGGAACCGGACATGATTACCTGCGCCAAAGGACTCACCAGCGGAACGGTACCCATGGGAGCCGTTATGGTAAAAAAGAAGATGTATGACGCATTTCAGCAGGGAGATCCGAAATCAATCGACTTGTTCCATGGTTATACATATACAGCTCATCCCCTGGCAGCTGCTGCAGCCATCGCCTCAATAGATGTATATCGCGAAGATGGCTTGATCGATCGCGCTGCCAGTATGGCATCTTACTGGGAAGAAGCATTGCATTCATTGCGGGGGGTTGGTTCCATTATAGACATTCGTACCATCGGCCTCATGGCCGGGATAGAAATGGAATCCCGAGAGGGGAAAATAGGTGTTCGGGGATATGATGTATTTACGGATGCGTTTCATTCAGAAAATATGTTAATACGGATCACTGGCGATACTGTGGCATTATCACCCCCTCTTATCCTCGAGAAGAAACATATTGATCAAATGGTGAAATCATTAACACGGATCATACCGAAGCATTAATAATTAAATAGAAAAAATGGGGATTTTTTACACCACCGCCGGCTATCGGTTCGAAATGATATATGTTTTTTATTATTTAATAATTAAAAAATAGAGTAAACGTATGAAACACAAAAACTATATAAATAATGAATGGCTAGATGCCCAGAATGGTTCCACATTTGATGTGGAAAATCCCTTCACAGAAGAGATCATTGCTCAAATACCTTTGAGCGGAGCTGATGACGTAGATGCTGCCGTTCAAGCAGCAAAGTCTGCCTGGAAAGAATGGAAAATGCTTGGATCCCTTGACATGCGAGACCTGCTACGAGAAGTAGCCGTTAAAAGCAGAGTAAATGATAGACAATTGGCAGAAGTTATTACCCATGAAAGTGGAAAACCTCTCATCGAATGTTTAGATGAGATCGAATGGATCGCCTCTATTTTTGAATATTATTCCGAGATCGGACGGGACCAGCGGGGACGGGTCGTTGCTCCTGTAACACCACGATCCATGAGTATGGTAGTGAAAGAGGCCTATGGTGTAGTCGGGTGTATAGTTCCATGGAACTATCCCCTGCTTCTTATGGCCTGGAAAGTAGCTCCGGCAATGGCTGCCGGGAATACGGTGGTGGTGAAGCCATCCGAGGTTACTCCACTCTCTATAATGCTTTGGCTGGAAATGTGTTGTGATCATTTGCCAAAAGGAATTTTGAATATGGTCACTGGTTACGGTGAAACAGGTGCCGCATTGGTTGAACATTCCGATACTCGAGTTATTGCCTTTACAGGAAGTGTGGATACAGGAAAGAAGATCGCTTCCATGGCTGCGACACAATTAAAAAAGACCAGCTTAGAATTGGGTGGAAATGATCCGATTATCATATGTGATGATGTAGATATAGAGATCGCCGCCAAAGGAACGACGTGGGGTGGACTATTAAATGGCGGACAGGTATGTACATCACTAGAACGTGTATTCGTTATGGAGTCCGTTGCAGGCGCTTTTATAGAAGCAGTTGTTGAAGAAGTAAAAAAAGTGCGTTTAGGTGACCCCATGAATGGGCAAACGGATATGGGCCCTATGTCATCTAAAATGCAATTGGAAAAAGCAGAAGGAAAAGTGGAGCGAGCTTTGGTAGAAGGAGCTCGATTACTGTGTGGTGGAGATCGCCCGAGCCAATTTGAAAAAGGATATTTTTATAATCCAACAGTCTTTGACAATGTAACCTCCAACATGGAAATGATGAATGTGGAAACATTTGGACCTATCATACCTATTCAGAGAGTAAAAGATCTGGAAGAAGCCATCGAATTGGCAAATAATTCCCAGTATGGTTTGGGATGTAATATTTATACCAATGATATGGAAAAGGCTCTCACCGCCGCTGATGATATAAAAGCAGGATCATTCTGGATCAACGATCCATTGACCGATAATGAAGCTGCACCTTTTGGGGGTATGAAGATGTCTGGCGGTGGGCGTGAATTAGGTATTGAAGGGTTGGACGAGTTCCGTGAATCTAAACATATCCTTATTGATTATCAGATCCGTGAAAAAGATTATTGGTTCCCCTATGATCTGGATGAAGGTATAAAAACTTAATTGGTGGAAGATTGTTTACAACGAATTATTTCTAAAACAACCCAATGAATTACTTTCAACATTTTTAAATCATTAACAATTATTTCCCCATGAAAGATTCAGGTTAAATTCATTCAAAATTTTAGAAAAGAGAATCATGAAATATCCAATCGTACAAAATATTATTAACGGAAAGCCCACAACATCTAAAGGTAAATTGCTTGATGTGTTCAGCCCCGTGAACGGGGAGGTTATTTCCCAAGTTAAAATGTCCGGGAAAGAAACTGTTGACGAAGCAGTAAAAACAGCTCAAGATGCATTTCCTGATTGGTCAGGAATGACGCTGAAAGAACGTGTTCAAGTATTTTTTAAGTATAAGAATTTGTTGGAAAAAAACATGATTGAATTATCCGAACTCATTCATGAGGAAAACGGCAAAACAATGGATGAAGCCAGGGCAGAGGTGGAAAAATCAGTGGAAGTAACTGAATTTGCCTGCGCTTTACCCCAACTGAGTTCTGGAGAGATTCAGGAAGTAAGCCGGGGGGTGGAATGTCGTTCTGAACGAATTCCCCTGGGAGTAGTTGCTTCTATAACACCTTTTAATTTTCCC
>MPMB02111178.1_pt1 | contig 11415 bp, 10 predicted proteins | sample 1617371 | NCBI WGS metagenome assembly MPMB02 (sample SAMN05944808, study PRJNA350692) | marine metagenome | biome: marine; feature: ODZ; material: water; isolation source: 300 m water sample filtered on 0.2 um supor filter | place: Pacific Ocean | collected 2012-04-08 | depth 300m m
CAAGCATAAGGCCGATGGTATCAAGGAGACGCTGAAGGGTAAGAAGCGCTTCGACCTTCGCCAGCTCCAGATTCTTGCTCAGACCGGTGAGGGCTTCTCCTTCGGAGGCGAGGACGGCGATGCCGTGAACATCGAGGGTAAGAGGGCCATCAAGAAGAGGAAGGCCGCCGAGAAGGCGGAATCTAAGGCTAAGGATATTCCCAAGAAGGCTGAACCGAAGAAGAAGGCCCCAGCCAAGAAGGAGGAACCCAAGGCCGAGGAAACACCCAAGAAGGCTAAACCGAAGAAGAAGGAACCCAAGGCCGAGGAAACACCCAAGAAGGCTGAACCGAAGAAGAAGGCCCCGGCCAAGAAGAAGGTCGTCGTTAAGGATGAACCTCCTACCGAGGCCACGTCAATCGAGACGCCGTTAGCTATATCAGAGGACGCGCAGCTTGAGGAAGCCCTCAAGGTCGAGGACATCTAGGTCCATCGGACCAGTCCTGTGACTATCCTTAGGAACCATTATTCGAGAAGTGGATACGTTCTTGGACTATGCCTCGTCCTTATCCTCATTCTCCGCTTGCCGCCGTCTCTCCTCGATAATCTGCTCGATCTTGGAGCCACCGATCTTTCCAGAGATGTAACCCACTCCGAGACCCGTAACTATACCGGCGGAGCCTCCGACGAACCGGTAGTTCTTGAGGACCTCTTCGTCCTCGATCCCCTTGTACGCGGCGTATTTGTCAGAGAGGAAGTTGCCCAGATGGTAGCCGCCATACACGAACAGGGTGGATGTACCAGCTATGGTGGCCATCTGAGTACCTGTAAGGTCTTCTGTGATGGCATACCCCTCCAGTGCGTCACAGGCCCCCTGGCCCGCGGTTTCAAGATCATCAAGGTCAATATCATACATCGCGCTGTCCCCTGTGATGGACGATGGCAGGAGAGGCGGTATTTATACCTTTCGGCAAGGGCAGTTCTAGTCCGATGGGAGTCCGCGGAGGGCTGTCGACACGCTTAAGAACCTAATCCCCCTACCGACCGGTATGACGGATATCAAGCGTATCGGTATCATCACGAGCGGCGGTGACTGTGGCGGGCTCAACGCCGTCATCAAGGGAGCTGCCCGTATGGCCAATGCCCTTGACATCGAGACCTATGTCATTCCCAACGGCTACGCAGGCCTCTACAACCTCGTGGAGTTCGAGAGCCTGACGCGGCTCACATCCGACCGTATCGACAATGTGGACGCCGCACTCGCTGGTTCGGAGGCAGGCCACTCGCGCGTCAAGATCAAGAAGATCAAGGACGAGGGCAAGTACGAGCGGATAAAGAAAGGCCTTGCCAAATTCGGTATCGACGCCCTGGTCATCTCCGGCGGGGACGACTCGGGGTCCGTGATGGTCGACCTGGACGGCCAGGGCATACCCTGTGTCCACGTCCCCAAGACCATGGACCTCGACCTCCAGACCTACAGTGTGGGGGCAGATTCTACTATCAACCGCATCGCTAACTTCACAGTGGACCTCAAGACCACCGGTCGTACCCACAACCGGATCATCGTGCTCGAGGTGTTCGGCCGATATGCCGGGCATACTGCTCTTCGCGGTGGCATCGGCGCCGACGCGGACTGCATCCTCATCCCCGAGATCCCGGCCGATTTCGACGTCGTGTACGAGCACGTGAAGAAGGTGTACATGGACCGGATCCGTGCCAGCGATGTCAACGCCGGCACTTACATCCTCATCGTTGCCGAGGGGCTGCGGGACGCCGGTGGCAAGGAGCTGGTGGACGAGAGTGCCGGTGTCGATGCCTTCGGTCATAAAAGGCTGGCCGGCGCGGGCAAGTTCGTCCGTCAGGAGTTGTCCCGACGCTTTGCGGCCGATCCCGAGATCCCCGTGTTCATGAAGGAGCAGGGGCTCTTCGTGGAGGAGCTCTATATGGCCCCTGAGGTACGTGAGGTGCGTCCCGGCCACCTTGTACGCTGCGGACGGTCCTCTGCGTTCGATGTGAACTTCGGCAAGGAGGGTGGGGCCGCGGCCATCTTCCTCCTCCTCGAAGGCCTGTCAGGCATCACCGTGGTGGAGGTCGACGGCAGCAACATCCTCTACAAGCCAACAGCGGAGGTCATCGAGCAGCGTCTCGTGGACATGGACATTGTCTCGCTCTACGAGACCCAGGGCGTGTGCTTCGGCCGCGAACCGCAACAGTTCAGTCCTGTTATCACAAGGCACGAAGGAAAGGTCTGTCGCCACCTCTGAGACAAATGAATCTACGTCACTGAACTCGTGGTGCTGCGCTCAAGGTCACTTGGCCAGTTCCCGGTAGACCGCAAGCGTTCCCTCGCACATGGCTGTGCGGTCGAACCGTCCTGCCCGCTCCAGTGCTGCCTTCCCGAACGCTATCCCGCGCTCCCGGTTGGCCAATAGCTCGATAAGGGATTCACCGAAGACGTACCGGTCACGGGGATCACGCACCAGCCCGCTTACCTCGTCCTCTACGAGCTCTGCACACCCTCCCAGGGACGATACTAGGACCGGTCGACCCCGGGCCATGGCTTCCAAGGCGACCACACCGAAGGGTTCGTAGATGGATGGGAGGACCACGACGTCGGCAGCATCCATCAAACCCCACTTGTGTGGTAGGTCCAGTGTCTGTGGTATGAAGTGGATCCGAGAGGCCAGGCCCTTGGCCTTGGCGTTGGCCTTCAGGTTCTCGGTATCCGGACCGCTCCCGGCGAACACCAGCTGACAGTCGTCCACCTTGCGCGCTGCGAGCGAGAAGGCGGAGAGGAGCTCACGACACCCCTTGGGTTTTGCAATACGGCCGATGAACACTGCCAATGGCGCGTCCCCAAGGCCCATCGAATGCCTGATATCCTTGGTCGACATTGCCGGCGCGGACGCGATGTCCCTGATCGGGAGGCCATGTGCCACATGGCGTATCTTCTCTCCAGGGCACCCTTGATCCCGGGCCTCCTGTGCCATGAACTCGGATGCGACGACCACGAGGTCCGCTGCCTCCACGGCACGTCGCTCCAGCTTCGCGAGCTGGGGACTGCCTGCTCCCAGGGATCGTCCCTGTTCGGTCGAATGGAGCGTGAGAAGAAATGGGACGCTCTTGGCCTCGGCAAGAGCGGGAGCAGCGATGGCACCAAGCCAATCATGGGCATGGACAAGGTCGGTGGGCTCCTCCAGTGCCGCGTGATAGGCCGCGAGGTTGTACGCCGTGATGTTTGCCATGAACCGTGCTGTGCGGTCACCGCCGAGAAGCTCGGCCAAGTAGGGCCCGACCGGGGCGGGCGCCACGGCATGGATCCGCGGATCATCTACCTTCGAGCGGGCATAGATAGTGACATCGGCGTCCTTGATCCCCTCTAGCAGGCCTTCCACATGCACCATGAGCCCAGAGGGTGCACCGGGTACGTACTCGGGCACGAGCATCGATGCCTTCACTCACCTTCACCCCCATCGAAGAGGTACGGGTAAAAGGACTCCTGGAACCGTTCTGTGTGCCTTCCAGACCACCAGTAGTCAGTGTACCCCCGTCCGAAGGCCAGGAATCCGGCGAGACGGGTTCCCAGTGACATGGGGGGCTCGTCCACGCCCAGGAAGAGGAGCTTATCGTCCACAAGAAGAAGAGTGAGGGCAAGACCCTCCCCTCCGATGAACCTGATCATGGCCTCTGCATCGGGGAACCGGCCTTGAGCCTCCTCGCACGCTACGATCCGCACGTCGATCCCCCGTGACCTTGCTTCTGAGAGTGCGGGCCCGATTCCCGACATTAGCTCGAGCCGTGGATCAATCGCGTGGACCGTTGCCGATGCTGCTCCTACGGCGTCTCGGGCGGCTGTCACCAGGGCTTTTCTGTTCGGGAGGAACCATAGCTCTCCGGCATCCTGAGGCCCCCCTCTGGAAGCGAACTTCTGTCCCAGCTCGGTGATGCGCTTCTCGGCCTCCTCCAACTGCTCCCGCTGCTTTGTTACCCGGGGACCGAGGCGATCGGGAGGTAGAGCTGCATACCGTTTAGGACGCTCGGGTATGACGCGGGCGTGCCCCGCATCAACGAGACGGTTGAGCACATCGGACACCTTGGACTGAGGTATACCGCTCTCCCGTGTCACAGCACTCGGTTTCGCCTCACCAAGTCGCACCAATGCCTCGTAGGCCTTGGCCTCGTACTCACTTAGACCCAGAAGGGCGAGCGCGCCCATCACCGACAGTCCGGACATGTTTTTTCCATCGCCATGCAACTTTTTATGTAAGGATATCGAGTTTGTTACTACTCTATAGTAGTTAGAACCCTTGCGGTGGTTCCAATCCCCTATATATACAGCCTGACTATAATATATCGTGGATGGGGCGCCGATATTCGCATATCGTGACACCGGTAGCGAGCACGTCACTCCAGCCACTGCGGGCACCCTCGAGGATTACGGGATGGTCGGCAACGGCGAGACCGTATCTCTCATCAGCCCGTACGCCTCCGTGGATTGGCTGTGCACGAACCGGTTCGACGAGGATCCGGTATTCGCCCGCCGTATCGGAGGGGGCTACCTGGACATGTCCGTACGGTACAATGGTCGGACCGTGGCTCTCAAGAACCTGGGTGATGCTGAACAGGAATACATCAAGGACACCAACGTGCTCCACACCACCGTGGAGAACGACGATCTCCGGGTCGACGTGTACGACGCCATGCCCTGGGGTCGAAAATACCTAGGCCGCCGTGTCGTCGTGACCTCCAAGGGCGAGGACCGTGACGTGGCGATCAAGCTCACGTCTGAACAAAGCCACTACCCCGGTCTGGCCGAGAAGTCGGTGTACGACCGGGCAAACGATATCACCCTCTACGAGAACAAGATCTCGTCTCTGGCCATCGCTGCGGACCGCAAGGCCCGCCGGGGATTGTACGACCTCGGGACGATCGAGCATGACAAGACCTCGACCTTCGACCTGGTCGTCGCCTACGGCAGGGACAGGAACACCGCAACCCAAGAGGCCAAGCGCGGTCAGCAGCTTGACATGAAGACCGTTATCGAGCAGGAGGCCACCTACTGGCGCGACTGGCTCGGGGACACCAAGTCCCACACTCATGACGTCCGGCGGGGCCTGCTCGCCATGAAGCTCCTTACCTACGAGGAGACGGGAGCCATGGTGGCCGCACCCACAGCGTCCTTCCCGGCCGTGCCCGGGGGCGAGGACAACTGGGACTACCGGTTCTGCTGGCTCCGCGACGGCTTCCTTGGCGCCGAGGCATTCGACCGGGCCGGCAAGCACAAGGAGGCCGGGGCGTTCTACAACTGGGCCTTCAAGCTCCAGGGGAAGGATGGCCACTGGGCCCACCCCCTCTACGGCATCGACGGCAAGGCCGCCAAGGAGGAGTTCTCCGTCCACGCCCTCCAGGGGCCCAAGGGGGAGAAGCCCATCAGGTTCGGCAATGCCGCCAAGGACCAGCTCCAGCTCGACAGCGAGGGGAGCATCCTGGACGGTGTGCTCACCCACTACAAGACGAGCGGCGACAAGGCGTTCCTCGAGCAGCACTACACCGGTATCAAAAAGGCCGCGAACTGGATCGAGAAGAACTGGCATCGCAAGGAGAACGGCATTTGGGAGGTGCGCGACGACGACAACGAGGGCGGTGACGTCTGGTGGCGCACGGGCAAGTCCAACTGGGCGTACGGCAAGACGATGTGCTACGCTGGGCTCCAGGCGGCAGCCGAGATCGCCGACATTCTCGGCAAGGACAAGCAGAGCGCCACACGGTGGCGCGGCACCGCTGACACCGTGAAGGAGGACGTCCTCCAGAAGGTGTGGTCCGATGACAAGGGCGCCTTCACTCAGGGCTACGAACGGGACGTCATCGACATCTCGGTCCTCCCCATGGTGTTCTATGGGATGGTCGACGCCAAGGATCCCAGAATGGTCCAGACGGTGGAGGTCATGGAGAAGGCCCTTCTCAAGCGGGGCGGGATCGCTCGACATGAGGATGCCGACCTCCCCTTCTACCTGCCCACCCTCTGGCTGGCCCGCTACTACACCCGCGCTGGTGACATCGACCGCGCGGACGAGCTCATCGAGACCTGTCGCGAGGCATCCACCACCCTCGGCCTCATGGCCGAGCACTACGACGGTGTCACCGGCGGTCAGTGGGGCAACTTCCCCCAGCTATTCTCCCATGAGGAGATGGTCAAGGCCTCGATGGAACTCCACGGGAAGAAGTAGCAGGGGCGAAGTCCGTCCCTAGATCCCCGCGGGGTACCGCTTCCGGTCGGCGAGCTCAGCGACCTTGCCCGCATTCCAGCCCGAGACCTTCTGGTAGTAGCCGGTGATACGGGAGTAACCGTCCACGTTCTTTGATGTGCACTTCACGCACGAGGGCACTAGCTCCGGGTGGACCGAGTCACAGTCACCGCAGAGGGTGAAGTCCTTTGTGTAGGCGAAGTAGCCCGTCAGCGTGTTGCTGAGGATGCGTTCGGTAAGGCTGTTCAGGGCGTCAGGGGAGGGGTGGGCCTCGCCCAGCCAGATGTGGGTCATAGCGCCGCCCGAGAGCAGCGGGTGGAATGCAGCCTCACGCTTGATGCGCTCGAAGAGGGGCAGATCGGCCGAGGGCCTGATATGGGTAGAGTTGGTGTAGTAGGCCCCGCCCTTCTCGGGTTCGCCCTGATAGAAGGCGCGTGTGCCGTGTCGCTTGATGTCCAAGGTTGCCAAGCGATTGGCAGTACTCTCCGCGGGGGTACGGGAAAGGCCGAACATCAGTCCCATCTCCTCCGAAAGCTCGTTACAGACGCTGGACATCTCTTTTACGGTATTGAGGCCGAAGGCCCATGCTCCGGTCGACTCATGCAGTTCCTCGCCGGTGTGGAGCTTGACCATCTCGTTGAGACCGACCAGGCCGATCTCCAAGGCCTGCTTGTCCACCTCGAGGTACAGGGTTCCCGTGTCGTCTATCGGTTGTGAGAGGAAGGGGAGCGAGCCCTGTTCAATGCGCTTGTTGATAATGTCGCGCTTCACCACGTGGACGTCGCGTGCGATGTTCATGCGCTCGTGCAGTAGCTCCATGAGCACCTCGTCGCTCCCCTTGGCCTCCAGGGCCAGGTTAGGGAGGTTGAGAGTGACCACCTGGAGCGCGCCGCCACGGACAGTACCACGTAAGAGGTCAGCATCATTGTTCTGCTCCGAGAGGGGCATCATGAACGAGCAGCACTGGTAGCAGGCGTACTCGGGCATGTAGTCCTGCTGGAGGAAGTAGTACGGAGTGCCGAACTTCGCCGCAAGGGCGTCCACTGCCTTGATGTCATCGGGGCGCTCCTTGAGGTCCTCCTTGGTGACCTTCACCTCGCATTTCGGGAAGTTGAAGGGCTTGCCCTTGTAGTCGCCCTCGGAGAATACATCGATAATGGCCTTGAAGAACTGGTTGGTCTCCTTCTGGAAGTCACCATAGGTGATGTTCTTATCGACCTTCCCTCCAGGGAGCACGGCGGGGACGTCGAGCAGCTGCTTGGGTACCGAGGGCTCGATGTCGATGGACGAGAACACGGTCTGGCCGCCTCGTGCGACATAGATCTGGCTCATTTCGTAGATGAACATCTGGGCCAGCTGCTTCATCTCTTTGTAGGACTTCCCCTTCATGTAGGGTGCCAGGAGGGTGTTGAACCAGTTGTAGCCCTGGCCTCCGGCACAGTTCGTCTGGGCCGAGGCAAGCACCTTGGTCGCATGGAGGATGGCCACCGCCGCGTGATTGGCTGGCCCGGCAGATGCAGAGTGGATGCCGGAGCCATCAGCGTTGTAGCCGTTGCGCAGGAAGAAGCGCAGGTCATGTGAGAAGCAGAAAGGTCTGAGAACGAAGTAGTCCAGGTCGTGGATGTGGATCTTGCCCTGGAGGTGGGCGTCGGCCGCGTACTGGGGGAGGGCATTGAGCAGGGCGTACTCCTTGAACAGGTGGTCGCCGGCCAGCTTGTGGATGGTCTCCGAGTTGTACTGGAGGTTCGCGTTCTCCCGGGATCGGTTCTCCACGAGGCGCGTGAGGTCGAACACCGGCATCCCCACCCGGGTATACACCGACCGCTCGGTCTCATGGCCCCGCTTCAGTAGCTCGAAGTTGACTATCTCACGGATCATGGGTGCTGATACGAAGGCCAGCTTGTTCTTCTTCAGGAAGCGTTCCACGTCACAGCCGATATCGTGAGCGTCCGAGCGCTTGATCCCCGTCTCCTTCACGAGCGAATCCTCCACCCGATAGCGGGCGAACCGCTCGTAGGATTCGCGGGATGTGCGAACGTAGATGGGGGACACCTTCATGAACTTGGAAGCGGCCTTCCGGTCCCTCTTGCGCAGCGCCTCGAAGATGAGAGGCTTGATGTCGCTCATCTTCATGTGGGGCTTGATCATGTACTCCACCTCCCGAGTGACCTCCTCAGCGACCTCATAGGTGGCGCCCGCGGACATGCACAGGGTAGCGATCTTATCGGGCTCGACCATCTCGGCCTCGATGAACCAGTAGGTCAGTTTATTGGGATTGTGCATGGATGGATCGGGGGGGACCACAATAATCTTACTCCTGTCCCTAGGATTCTGGGATGGGTTCCGCCCGGGGGTGGGGGTGGGTGGAAATACCTTTCTTCGAAGGGGATAAAGATAGAATAAATGATTCTTTATATTTCCATCCTTGGGCGGTGCCGTACCGGTATTCCCGATCCGCGGATATCGTGCAGGATTGGGCTCAGGGACATCGTTTTTCGAAGTCTTTATAAACGCAGAGGCCGATTGTTAAGGTATCCCCCCAGATAGTGTTTAATTAAGACTGTTCAGGCGTGATCGGTAGACCACACACTTTTAAGCATCACACCCGAGCTTACGGTCGTGCTCGATGACATATCCGGGTGCACGAGATGTGCCTTGGCTGAGCGACGTGCCCGCATCGTCGTCGGTGACGGGGATGCCAGCGCCCGTGTCATGCTCATCGGCGAGGCCCCCGGCGCCAAGGAGGACCGCACCGGCAAGCCCTTCGTGGGAGCTGCAGGACGGTTCCTGAACGAGCTCCTGGACGTGGCCGGGCTGCGACGTGATGAGGTCTACATCACGAACGTGGTCAAGTGCAGACCCCCGGGGAACCGCGATCCAAAGCCCGGGGAGATCAGCGCCTGTCGCCCCTTCCTGGAGCGCCAGCTCTCCGAGGTCCGCCCCGATATGGTGATCACCCTTGGGAGGGTCGCCGCCAAGGACTTCCTGGGAAGGAAGGTATCGATCACCCATGAGCACGGGACGGTGGTCGAGCACGGCGCCCTCAGAGTGTTCCTTTCGTTCCACCCAGCGGCCGCTCTCTACAATCCAAAGCTCCGTGACGTGCTGGTCGAGGACTTCGGCCAACTTCGAGAAGCGCTGGAGAACCGCGGCGGCACCCTGGCAACGACACTGGACCAGTTCTTTTGATCGTGAGCTAGAGAGAGAGCGTCCCTATCTGAACATCACATCGGACGGCGAGATCGAGGACGCTCCCGGGGCTAGCTCTTCTGCACGCTCCTTCACCTGACGGACCTCGGCCTCGATGAGTTCTGCCTGTTGGAGGAGCGGTTCAGCATCGACGCGGAGCTCAGGTAGAAGGGTCGATAGGGCCTGGATCAGGTTTGCCGCCGCTCGAGCGTCCGGGTATTCCTGGTGTGCTTCCGATATCAAGCAGAACATGTCCTGGGAGCTGTGCTCGGCGAGATATAGCAGCACGCCGGAGAGCCCGCCAACAACCCCGTTCTCCATGGTGGAGACCTCATAGTCCTTGAGCAGCTGTTTCATATTATCCGTGGAAGTGACGCCGATGGTGTTCAGCGGCTCTTCCTTGACAGGCATCGACTCTAGAGAGACCACGACGGGCGCGCCCTTATCCTTGGCCCAGTCGAGGATCTTGGCAGCGAGCGGCTTGACAAGCGGGGCTGGGGGAACGAACTCGGACATGACCACGATGAAGCTAGAGCAGATCCGCTCGCCCTTGTACACACGCTTACCCCCATAGATACGCACAGGAGGAAGTGGTACACCGTCATGCACCACGGCCGCTGGCTGGAACGCTGTCGCGTCCATACCCCCGATGCGCTTGAGCTTGAGGGTCGTCGCGATGAAGTTGGCCGCGATGGAGCTTACCACACCCATGGTAGGGAAGCATACGAGGACAAGGGGGTTCTTGAGCTCTTTCATTTTCTTCTGGTAGATCGTGATCTCGTCGGTCATCCCGTCTCTCACCGCTATAGGGTATGCAGCACAGCAATAAAAAGATTGTCAGCCGGGGATACACCATGTCCCTCAACGTCATGCTCCTCGCCCAGGAGCTCGGCCGCCTCAAGCGTGTTCCCCGGACGGGTTGGGCACTACGCGGCGTCCCTGAGCCCGAGTCTGTCGCGGACCATACGTACCGCACGGCCGTTCTCGCCATGGTCCTCGGTGACCGCCTTGGGCTCGATACGGATCGCATGGTGCGCATGGCGCTCCTTCACGAGCTGTCCGAATGCCGGACGGGCGACATCCCGTCGGGGGCCATCCCGACCGAGCAGAAGACCGCGCTCGAGCGTAACTTGGCAAGGGACCTGCTCACCGCCGCCGGCGACGAGGGACCGTACCGGGAGCTCATCGAGGACTTCCTTGAAGGGAGGAGCCGGGAGGCGCGGCTCGTCCGTGACCTGGACAGGTTTGAGATGCTCCTTCAGGCGCTGGAGTACCAGGACGCGGGATTCCCGGTGTTCGAGGAGTTCTACGCCAACACGATCGAGTCCATCCGTGAGCCCGAGGTACGGGCGCTTGCGGAGGCCCTGCGGTGAGGTCCTACGAGTTCCTCCCCCACACGGCGGACATCAAGGTCCTGGCCCGAGGCGACACTCTGGCCGAGGCCGTAATGGCAGCAGCCGACGCACTACTGGCATCCATAACCGATCTCAGCAAGGTCCAGGACAACGAAGTGATCGATATCACCATACGCCAGCCCGACCTCGAAACGCTGCTGGTCTCGGCATTGGAGGAGCTGTTGTTCTATCACGAGACCGAGGGGATGGTGTTCAAACAACTCGCAGTAGCACGTGTGGAGGAAGGTCCCGACGGGTGGCTCCTCCATGGAAAGGCCCACGGCCAGTTCATCTCCGGCCATCTCATCGAGACCGAGATCAAGGCCATCACGTACAACGATATCCGCGTGGAGCGCGAAGGGAGCGGCTGGATCGTCCAGATCGTGTTCGATATCTGAAGAGGGCGGCGTACCGCAGGATATTTACACCGGGTTTGAGACAGAAAGCTCATCCGATTCATGGGTGGGATGAATGGTGTGTTCCCCGAGGGGGACCAAACCCGAAAAATACTATGACCACACGAATACCGGCACCTTTTAGAATTTTACCCCTGAGCTGAACGGCCTCGTTCTTGAAAACGCATAACGGAAACGTATATATTGTTGTCG
>MPMB02031752.1_pt1 | contig 11403 bp, 20 predicted proteins | sample 1617371 | NCBI WGS metagenome assembly MPMB02 (sample SAMN05944808, study PRJNA350692) | marine metagenome | biome: marine; feature: ODZ; material: water; isolation source: 300 m water sample filtered on 0.2 um supor filter | place: Pacific Ocean | collected 2012-04-08 | depth 300m m
ATATAATAATAAAACTATTTAAATATTTCGTATTAAGTTTAAATCTAAAAACTTTAATTAAGTTTAAACGCGAGAACGATGTGCTTCTTTCTAGACGTAGACTAGAAAGATGATGAATCAGTTATATGTATATAAAAAATTTTTAAAAAGCTGTACAACCTTGTATTTAAGTGCTAGCCTTCGACCTCAAAAATAATAAAGGAGTATCTGTACGATTATAAAAACTATTATAGAGAAACTAAAGAATGCCTTAGCTTCAATCTCACGATCCCTAGTAAAGTTTTTCGTGAGCTGTAGTTCAATTGGATATTGGTGCCTAATAGCTATAATACTATTATGTTGGTTAGTTACTATGGCAGTTATGATATTCGGTACGATGCTATTTGAAGCAATCGGGCCAGTATTCATAGGAGAAAAAGATGAAAAAACTGATATGGAAGATAAAGCAAATGATCTCTAAGTATAGAGTTAAGCTATACCTAAGAATGCTATATTATAAAAAGAAAAAATGAATAAATGTAAAAATTGTTTCTGCTAACTTTTTTGTTTACCCTAGAGTAGTTTTGCTCTAGTGTAAATGAGTGAGTATCTCAATTCTATTACCTACCCGTAAGAGAACCCATATTTTAGAAAAATCAATCGATTCCCTTCTTCAAAACGCTAAGGATATTATGAGAGTTGAGTTTATCTTTGGTATCGATAACGATGACAAGGAGACAGCTAGATTTGTCAACGGCGCAGTATTCAAACATCTTAGAAAGAAGATCCTTTTAGGAAAACCTCTAGGCTATGCGAACCTTCATAAGTACATCAATACACTTGCAGGAGCGTCTGAGAAAGAGTGGCTCTTTATCTGGAACGACGACGCTTTAATGAAAACAGAGAACTGGGACGAAATCATTATGAGTCATAAAGGCGAGTTCAAACTTTTCGCGCCGAGGGATAATCATAATAATCATCCTTACGCGATATTTCCTATATTTCCAAAAGACTGGTTTTTACTTCTTGACTATGTCTCGAATAACCCACAGAACGATAGATGGTTGAGCGAGATCGCGTACGCCCTCGATATCTTCGAACGGATTGATATCGAATGTTTTCACGACCGTGCTGATCTAACGGGAAATAATAACGACGAAATTTTTAAAGGAAGAGTATATAAAGAACTTCATCCCGAGGATCCTCTGGACTTTGACTCCCAGCACAACCAGAAACTTCGAACGCACTCGATGCATAAGATAGGGTGGTTTCTGAAGCGTATTGGACAAAAATCTAAGTTTTTTGAGGAGGTTAAACAAGGCATTAGACAACCCTTTGAAAAGATGATAATGTCTAAAAATATCAAAGGAGCAGGGATCCATGCAGCACTACCCCGAAACGACAAAAGTAAACCTTAAGAACGCAATAACATTATTTCAAAAAACCAAAGATCGCCGTATAAGCGAAATTATAGAACACCTTACGAACAGACTAAAAACAAAGGGTGCACGTAGCAGCATTTTATCGTTCGCTAATTATATGTATAACAACAGCTATAAAACGCCTGCGCATATACAACTCATCGCGAAACATCTTCATATGGTCGAGAAGGGAGAGTTGAAGAGGCTGGCTATTTTTATGCCTCCTCGACATGGAAAATCCATGTTGTGCAGCGAGTTCTTTCCAGCATGGTATCTGGGAAATAATCCTAAGGACTTTATTATTCAAGCGACATACGCACAAGAGCTTGCAGACGACTTTGGTAGAAAAGTAAGAAACTATGTTCAATCTGAAGAATTCAATCAGGTCTTTCCCAACGTTGGCCTTAGATCAGATTCCATGTCAGCGAGAAGGTTCCATACTGTCCACGGTGGAACGTACGCTGCTGTTGGTGCGGGGGGAGCAATCACGGGAAGAGGCGCACACCTTATGGTTATCGATGATCCAATTAAAGGACGCGAGGACGCCGAATCAGAAGTTCAAAGACGTAATTTAATCGAATGGTATAAATCCGTCGCGTACACGCGACTTCAACCAGGAGGAAAGATTATTTTAATCCAGACCCGTTGGCACCAGGACGATCTCGCAGGTTATATCTTAAACGAGAGTGGAGAAGACTGGAAGATACTCGACCTTCCGGCGATTGACGCGAGTGGTAACGCCCTATGGGCCGAGGCTTATGGGATAAAGGAATTAGACAAAATTAAGACAACAGTGGGTAGTCGTATATGGAACGCCTTATATCAACAGAAACCAACAGAAGAAGAAGGAGCGATCCTTAAACGGGACTGGTGGAAAATCTATGCGGAAAAAGAATTACCGATTTGTTCTTATATCGTTCAATCTTATGATACAGCTTTTTCGACAAAAGCTTCTGCGGATTACACTGCGTGTACGACGTGGGGAGTGTTCAACGTCTATGACGATAATGGGATTCCATCCGCAGCATGTTTAATGCTAGATGCTTGGAAAGAAAGACTGGAATATCCCGATCTAAGAAAGCGTGCGCGTGATAGTTATTTTAATTATAAGCCTGATGAAATTTTAATCGAGAAAAGAGCTTCTGGACAATCATTGATCCAAGACCTACGACGTGCGGGTCTTCCCGTCGTCGAGTTCAGTCCAGAAAAAGATAAGGTCTCACGTTGCCATAGCGTCGCTCCTATGTTCGAGGCTGGATTGATTCATATATTGGACGACGACTTTAAAAGCTCGGTTCTAGAGGAATGTGCGCACTTTCCTTATGGGAAGTTTGATGATATAGTTGACACAGTTGTACAAGCTTTAATGAGGATCAGGGAAGGGTTTTTAATAACACATCCAGATGATCCCGATGATATGATAGATAGAAATGCCAGAAGATATAAAGAAACAGAAAAGCACTATTACTCTTAAATACGTTAATAAAGAGAAAATCCGTGCGGATCAAAAAAGAAAAGCTAACGAGTTTTTAAGGGATGATCTATTAAAAAATACTATAAGACTTACAGATAAGGTGGATATAAAGGGATACGCACTATGCGTATGGGACGAAAAGGGAGCCCCATGCTTAGCTTTAAACACTAGACATCCCGAAAATATTATTTCAGAATTCCTCATTCCAAGCTTTCTTTCTTCTACGTTTCAAGGTATAATTAATAACAAAATAGCAACATCGGAGGTATACAAAGATGACGATTAAAAATAATCCTTTCGCAAAGGTGGGAGCATCACCTAAGCTAGGAGCAAAAACATACAGTGTCGAGCAAGTAAAGGCAGCGAATAGAAGATTTTATGAAAAGTTTCCTGAAGCAGTTCAACCTGCAGCAATGATTAAAAAAGCAATATTAGATCCGGGAGACGAGGTTGTGAAACAAGCTTCGCGTGAATCGACAGAATATCCTTTTCTTCCTAAATTTAAATATACAGTGGGAGGACTATAATGACTAATGACAGTTTATATCCAGTTTCAAAAAGTGATGTAAAAAAACTTCTTGGAAAAAAGAAATCAAAAGATAGTTTTAATAAAAAAAATCTTAAAATGATTAAAGAGCTTGCTAAAGATTCATACCCTGTTTCTGAAAGTGATGTTAAAAAATTAAAAGGTTAATTATGCCTAAAGTAAAAAAACCACACAGTCTACCTGATCCAAATCTACCTACAGAGTGGTTTGAATCGGACGATATGTCTCACGAGGAGTGGCATGATATTCAACAATCAGTGGGTGCGTTAAGCCCACAGGTGAAAATTAAGGCTAAGAAAAAAAGTAATAAATACGCTTCTGTTAATCGACATTTAATTAATAAATTAAAAGGTTAATTATGTCTAAGGAACATTATGAAAAATCAGTACCACATTATAAAGATAAAGAACCAGTGGATCCGTCTAAATATTCAGGGGCTGGTGCAGCAGGTCCACCTATTACTCCCATTGAGATCGATGAAATGCACGACATTCTTAAATCAGTTGGCGCATTCGATAAACAAGTAAAAAATGAGAAGTCGAATGCTAATAAAAATAAAGCAAAAGGTTACGCGAAAGCGAAAGCAATAGGTAAAAAATATGGCTAGTAAATTTAAAAAGAAAGAAACAACTAAAGAAAAGATAAAAAAATATACTAAGAAGCAAGTAGAAAAGGACGCTAAAGATTTATATCCTCTGTCAGAAGGTGATATTAAAATGTTTCAAGATGCAGTAAAAGATGCACCTAATTCTACAAAAGTAAAACAAATAAAGCTTATTAAAGCTCTTAAAAAGAGATTTGATAAAAGTTAAGAAGTAATTAAAGAAAAAAGTAAAATAATAGCTATGGCTGAAAAGAAAAAAATAAATTTTAAAGAGGTCTTCGAGCACATGAAACTTAAGAAACATGTGGATTTTGTCAAAGACCTCTTTGCCCCCGCAGAGAAAGAAGGATTCACGCATACAAATAAAGCTGAAACAGAATTTAATACCGACGAGTTACTAAAAGAAAAAGATTACTACCCACCACAACCTTAAGGAGGATATTATGGGATTCGGAATTTCATCGTTTACAAAACCTTTCACAAGCGCAGTAAAAAGTGTTGCGAGAGGAGTTACAGGAGCTGCTAAAAGCTTATTGTCAGCACCTACTACATCGTATCAGACACTATCGGGAGTCGATCAAGCGAAGCAAGAAGGATTTACACATACGAATCCTGCCCGAATAACGATGACAGAAGAAGAGGAGCTTCCTTTACTAGGAAGTGCCGATAAACCAAAACAAGCATAATTATGGGAATATATTATAGCGAACTTAAAAAAGTACCAGGAAAAACTATTCGAGACAAATTAAAAAAGGTAGGTGTTAAAAATATTCCAATTGATATTACTTTAGAAAAAGCAATTAAATTATTTAAGGAAAAAGTAAGACATTAGATGACCAAGCCTAGTTATGGCTATAAGCACTTAAAGAAGGTACATAAGAAGCGTAAGGGACGACATGTTAAACGCCCTAATAAGAGAAGTAAAAGAAAACCAAGCAGAGGACAAGGAAAATGATTAAAAAAACAATACTTAAGTTCATAGAATTTATCTCACGGCCATTCGCCAAGAAATGTCAGTGTAAATGCAATAAAACCTAATTTTTTGTTTCCAAATCCTCCAAAAACAAGTTAATATGGCTTATACGGAGGAAATATGTCTACAAATAAGAAAAAATGGATTCAAACTAAGACTTTCAAAAAAATGGGTAAAAAAAGGAGTGCTGCATAATGGCAGAACTCGAAGTAGATTTAAAAGAAAAACCTTTATCTTATAAAGACGATAAAGGTAAAGAAATAAAAGTAGATGTTCCCGGGAGTGAAGAAGAATATCAAACTCCTTTAGAGAGGGACTTTTATGAAAATCTAGCTGAAAGTTTAGGTAAACCAGTTATAGGTAAATTAGCTAATGATTTAATTAAAGCTTATGAAGATGATAAGTCCTCTAGAAAAAATTGGGAGGATCAATACTCTAAGGGATTAAAGATGCTTGGAGTAATCGTCGAGGATAGAAGTGATCCTTTTCCAGGTGCTTCGGGTGTTCATCATCCTTTACTTGCAGAAGCAGCAACTCAATTTCAAGCTAGAGCTATCTCTGAATTATTTCCAGCTCAAGGTCCAGTAAAAACTCAAATTATTGGAAAAACCACAGATAAAAAAATCAATCAAGCACAGCGAGTTCAGGACTTTATGAATTATCAAGTTACTACCCAGATTCCAGATTATTTTAATGAACTGGATCAAATGTTATTTTATCTTTCTTTGGCAGGAAGCGCATTTAAAAAAGTATATTTTGATAATACCCTAGATAGAATTTGTACAACGTTCGTGCCAGCAGAGGAATTAGTAATCTCTAATGATAATACTGATTTAATTTCAGCAGAGAGATATACCCAAGTAATGAAACAATCTGTTAATGAAATTAAAAAGTATATGGTCTCGGGATATTATCGTCAAGTTCCTATTACGAAAGAACAAGGATACAATCTTAATACACAAGATTCAGTTCAAAAAACACTACAACGTTTAGAAGGAATGAGTCCGTCAATGGCTGATAATCTTCATACAGTTTTAGAGATTCACGCTGACTATGATTTAGGAGAAGATAAAAGCGATCTAGCTCTTCCTTATATTGTAACGATAGACTATGAAACTCGACAAGTTTTATCAGTAAGAAGAAACTGGCAAGAGTTTGATCTACTGATGAAGAAAAGAAATTACTTTGTTCACTATAAGTATCTTCCAGGCTTAGGTTTCTATGGCTTTGGACTAATTCATATGATCGGCGGATTACAACACGCGAGTACGGGAGCATTAAGAGCTTTATTGGATTCTGCTGCATTCTCAAATTTAAATGGAGGATTTCGTGCTAAGGGAGCACGGATCGAAGGTGGAGATATTACAGTTTCTCCAGGAGAATGGGTAGAAGTCGAAGCTTATGGAGATGATCTAAGAAAAAGCTTTGTCCCTCTTCCATTCAAAGAACCGAGTCAAACGCTCCTTCAACTTCTAGGACTAATGTCAGAAGCTGGTAGACGTTTTGCTTCTATCGCCGATGCGATGGTAGGTGACTCTGCTGCATCAGGTCCAGTTGGAACAACGATTGCTTTAATCGAACAAGGATCGAAAGTCTTTAGTGCAATACATAAAAGAATTCATCAAGCACAAGGAAGAGAGTTTCAATTAATCTATAAACTGAATGGAGAATATTTAGATGCTGAATATCCCTATGATGTTATAGGGGAAAAGAAAGTTATAAGACGAAAAGATTTTGATCAGAATATTAATGTAGTTCCTGTATCAGATCCTAATATTTTTTCTCAAGCTCAAAGAATAGCTTTAGCTCAAACAGGTCTACAACTCGCACAATCTGCACCTCAACTTATTAATGTTAAAGAAGCATATAGAAGATTTTTACAATCATTAAATGTACCCGATTATGAGAACTTATTACTCGAAGACGAACTTACACCTAGACGTGATCCAGTATCAGAGAATATGGCTGTTTTAAATGGAGAAGCAATTAAAGCTTTTGAAGATCAAGATCAAGCTGCCCATATTGCAGTTCATGAACAATTTATGGCAGATCCTCGATATGCTGGAAGTAAAGCAGCTCGTGAGATGCTCTATCCTCCAATGCTGGCTCATCTTGGTCAACATATGGCATACTTATATCAACAACAGATGCAATCAGCATCGCCTCAGACTCCAACATCCTCAGGAGAGTTTAATAAAGAGCTTGAAGGTGAAACACCTAAAGAGCTTCCTATAAAAGAAGAAAATGCAATCGCAACTGCAGCAGCACAAGCAGCACGACAACTCGCTGGTTCAATGCCAGTTCCAGTCGAACAACAAAAACAAGATGTCGAGGCACAAGCTAAAATGGAAGGACTCGCGTTAAAGAAAAAAGATTTAGAAATCAGGGAACAAAGATTCAGATCAGGAGAAAAGAAAGACGAACATGTTCAACGAAGATTGGATGCTGAAGCAAAAGCTAAAATTATTGAAACTGCATCACGGGTTGCAAGGAGTGATAAAAAGAAATGAGTATAAAGGGAGAAGATATTAGACAAGCTAAAAAATTTCTAGAAAATAAAAAAATGTCTATTAAAGTTATTAAGCCTAAATTATTCGCACTGGCTTCGAAACAAGTTAATAAATCTTTTGATGATACACTAAAAGAGATTGCAAGGAAATATGGAGAAGCTACTTCAAGCAATCAAAAATAATATTAAATCTCATAAACAAGAATTAGGTAATAATCTTTTGAATAAAGGTGTAGAGGATCTATCTGAGTTTAAAAGAATATATGGTTATAATCAGGGATTAAATAAATCTCTTGAGATCATAAATGATCTTGTAGTAAAATATAGAAAAGGAGAAGTAGATGATGAATAAAATGGAAACATGGGCGACTGACGATACTATTCCCACACCTAAGAAATTACCTCAGCCCGTAGGTTATCGCATACTTATTCGACCCGTACCAGTAGTAGAAAAGACAAAGGGAGGAATCATATTAACTGATAAAAGTAGAGAAGATCAATCATATTTAAACAGTATAGGTCAAGTAATCGTGATGGGACCAGAGTGTTACTCTGATAGAAAAAAGCCCTGGTGTAAAGTAGGGGACTGGATTCTTTATGGACGATACGCAGGTGCAAAAATCTCTGTACAAAATGTTAAAATGGTGTTAATAAATGATGATGAGGTATTAGGTACACTGGAAAACCCAGATATAATATCTCGTAATATATAGTAAACATAAATTAATTTATGTAAACATAGGAGAAACTATGCCAGAAGAAAAGAAAAAAGAAATCGAGGTTAATCTCGATGAGAAAGATGTTAAGGAAGTAGAAGTAGAAAAAAATCCTTTAGAGAAGCTTCAAGAAGAAATGGAAGCTCCAGCTAAGGATGATGCACAACAAGAGACCTACGAACGTTCACCTAAAATAGAACCACCAAAAGAAGAAGTAAAAAAAGATATTCCACAGTATTCTTCTGATTTACCTTACTCAGAAAAAGTTAGAAAGCGTATCGCCAAAGAAGTGGGAAAGCGTTCTGATGCTGAAAAAAAAGCATTAGAGTGGGAAGAAAGATATAAAAATCTGGAAGGTAAAACTAGAACAAGCTTAAAGACTGGTTTTAAAAATAATTACGAAAATGTTTCTAAACAAATGAAATCAGCTATCGACGAAGGTAATACTGAAGAACAAGTAAAACTAATGGAAAAAATGGCTGATATTCGTAGTGAAATACGACAGCTAGATGATGATGAAGCTGTAAAAGAGAAACCTTCTAAAGAAGAATCAGAGAAAAAATCTATTCCTCCACTAGCTAGGGACTGGGTTCAAAAAAATGGATTCTGGTTTAATAAACCAGGTCATTCTAGAGCAACTTCATTAGTTTATGGAATCGATGGAGAATTAACAGAAGAAGGATGGGATATTAATGATCCAGGATACTACGACGAAATGGATAAACGGCTTAAAGAAACACTGCCTAGTTTCTTTGATAAAAAAGCTGTACCAGAAGACGAAAATAAGGTACAATCAAAAACAGCTAGAGTGCAATCTCCCGTTGCTGCAGTTTCCAGAGGAAAATCTGGAAAGAGTAACAGAGTTAAGCTCACTCAAGAGGATTTAAATACCGCAAAGAGTTTCGGTATTAATATAAATGATGAGACGGCACTGAAACGTTTTGCTAAGGAAGTAAAAGACCTTAGTGATACAGGTCAACAATAAAGGAGCCTGCTATTATGGATAATAATAAAATAAAAAACGAAACACGTGAAGAGCAATCTACTCGTGAAAATCAGTGGCGTCCTACTGACTTATTGGAAGCACCTCAACCGAGAGAAGGTTACGTTCAACGTTGGATTGCAACCAGTGTTTTAGGTCAAGAGACACCAACAAATGTTGCTAGACGTATGAGAGAGGGATGGAAACCTCGTGACCCTAAGACGGTCAAGGAACAAAACTTTCCTACGATGGAACATGGCAAATTTGCTGGATATATAGGAGTAGAAGGAATGCTTCTTTGTGAAATGCCTGTTGAGATGAAGAAACAACGTGATGAATATTATCACGGGAGAACAAAAAATCTTGAAAGGTCAGTCGCTCAAGACTTGCACAAAGTTGAAAAACCTGGAAATCCTATCGAAAAGACCTACAAAACAGAAGTCACTAGAGGCGGTTTTAAAGAGTAACAAAATAATCAAGGAGGATTATTATGGCTAACTTAGACGCGCCTCAAGGGTTTACACCCATGAGACATATGTCAGGTGGTGTGATCCGTGCTAATGCATACGAGATCGCTAATGGCTCTGGAACTTCTATCTTCACAGGAGATGCAGTTCAGTTATTAACCAACGGGACAATTACCCTTATGGCTAATAACACTAAGCCGATTGGCGTATTTGCGGGATGCGAATACACAGATCAGTCTACTGGGGATGTAAAATTCCTCAAAGTTTGGACTGGCAGTACCACTGTTAAGACCAATTCATCGGTCAAGGCATGGGTATATGATGATCCAGACATAACATTCAGAGTTCAATGCGACGGAACGTTTGCTAACACAGACGTAGGCTTGAATTCGAATGTAACATTAACAGCTGGGAATACTGACTTTGGATATTCAAAACAGGAAATAACAGTGAGCACATTTGCTGTCACTGCTACACTTCCTATAAGAATATTACGATTGATCGATGAACCAGGCAATGCAGTGGGAGCCGCAGCTAGTGTGGAAGTTTATATAAACAACCATCAGCTTAGAGCTAACACGGCTGGTATTTAGGAGGATATGTTATGGCTTTAAATAGAGCATTATTTACCAAACAGCTCAACCTAGGTTTAAATACCGTGTTTGGTATGGAATATGATCGTTATCCAGAACAATGGAGAGCAATCTATTCTACAGAGCAATCTATGAAGGCATTCGAAGAAGACGTTCAAATGATCGGCTTCGGAGAAGCGCCAACAAAGGCAGAAGGTGCAATGATTACTTACGATAGTGGCAGAGAAGGCTACGTCGCTAGGTACGTTCACGAAACAGTTGCTTTAGCATTTTCTATTACAGAAGAAGCTGAAGAAGATGGTTTGTACGGCTCTCTTGGTGCGAAATACGCAAGAGCATTGGCAAGATCAATGCAACACACTAAAGAGATCAAAGGTGCAAATGTCTTGAATAACGCTACTACTACATCAACAGGAGGAGACGGGGTATCTTTATTAAGTGCTTCACATCCAACTGGAGGCGGTAGTACGCAGTCCAACACTTTGGCAACAGCAGCTGATTTATCTGAAACTTCTTTAGAAACTTTGCTAATTCAAATAGCAGAAGCTAAAGACGACAGAGAAATCCCAATAGCATTGGTAGGACAAAAATTAATTTGTCCTCCAGAATTGCTATTCGTTGCTGAAAGAGTGCTAAAATCTAATCTAAGACCAGGAACTGCTGATAATGATATCAATGCTGTAAGAGCATTAGGTATGATTCCAGGCGGTGTGGTTGTCAATCAAAGACTTACGGACGCAGATCAATGGTTCATAGGTACTGATTGTCCAGATGGAATGAAACACTTTGTCAGAGCACCAATCAAAAAAGCTGTAGAAGGCGATTTTGGAACTGGCAACTTACGTTACAAAACAAGAGAAAGATATTCTTTTGGCTTTACAGACTGGAGAGGAATCTACGGTACTGAAGGAGCAGCGTAATAACTAAATAACTACTAGGCGTCTTACGACGCCTAGTAACAACCCAGACGACTGCGCAAGCAGACTATTTTTAAAAGGAGGATAGACTTATGGGAACAACAACATTTTCGGGTCCAGTAAAAGCTGGAACGATAAGAGAAACAACAGGAACTACTGTAGGTTCTGATATCAAGAACGTTGGTTTTGTAGAAATGTCACAATCAAAATCAATAACTTTG
>MPMB02201176.1_pt1 | contig 11385 bp, 9 predicted proteins | sample 1617371 | NCBI WGS metagenome assembly MPMB02 (sample SAMN05944808, study PRJNA350692) | marine metagenome | biome: marine; feature: ODZ; material: water; isolation source: 300 m water sample filtered on 0.2 um supor filter | place: Pacific Ocean | collected 2012-04-08 | depth 300m m
CGGCTTCCGGGATCATCGGCATATAGATGGTGACGACATCGCCCTTCTTGATGCCGCGTGCCTTCATGGCGTTGGCTAGTCTGCAGACTTCGGAATGGAGCTCTTTATAGGTGATTTTCTTGTCGTCGCCGGGATCGTCGCCTTCCCAGATGATGGCGACCTGATCGCCACGGGTTTCCAAATGCCGGTCGATGCAATTGGCCGACGCATTCAGGGTGCCGTCCTCGTACCACTTAATCGAGATATCGGGCTTGTTGTAATTGACGTCCTTGACCTTGGTGTAGGGCTTGATCCAATCGATCCGCTTGCCGTGTTCGCCCCAGAAGCCTTCGTTGTCCTCGACCGAATGCTTGTACATTTCAAGGTATTGATCGTTGTTGATGTGGGCATCGGCGGCGACCGCGTCTGGCACCGGAAATAGCGTGTTGTCAGTCATGGCAATAGACTCCCCAATTTGATTGGACCCCGGATTTCCCCCGGTCTTGTTCCGGATACGGAGCTTAATTTTCGATTGTAGGAATTATCGCAAATATTACAAAAGGTACAAGTGGCCGTCCAGAATTTCTGTTTTGACCGGCTTCAGCCTATCGCCCTGACACGGCCCGGAAACGCAAATGCCGTCCTCGATCCGGAACTTGGCGCCATGGGTGGAACATTGAATCCTGGTGCCGTCTTTGGTCAAAAACCGGCCGGGCTTGAAATCCAACGGCATACCGGTGTGCGGGCAGGCATTCTTGTAAACGAAGGCATGCGTGCCGCGCCGGATGACCATATAAAGAAGCCGCCCGTCCGGTGTTTCGGTAAAGAACCCGTCGGAGCCGCCGTCCGGGATACCGTCTAAGCGGCAAAGAAGGTTGCCGTCGCTATCCGTCATTAAAATTTATCCCCCTTGCGCATCAGCAACAGGGTTTCGGTTAGGTCTTTGTTGTCGGTAACCGGCAATGAGCAAACCGTGCCCCGGCAGACGTAGGCCGTCGCCTTGCCGTCGATTTGTTCTTTATAGCGCGCCGGATGGCCTTCCGGCAGCACGGTACCGGCCTTGATGACGTCGAGGGCCCGGTTGGGCAGGCTGGTTCCCATCACCCGGTTGAACAGCGCATCGGTGGCCTTATCGCCGCGGTTGCCGACCAGGACGATTTGCAGGGCCGCGTTCAGGGTTTCGGCGGCGTTGAAAAGTCCCGCCATCTGCAGCGACGGCGTTTTGGTGACGCCGCCAACGGCAAGCAGCGTTTGCTGCGCCCGGTCCAGGTGTTTGGCCTCGCCCTTGAGGTAATAAAGAAGCGACAGAACTTCGGCCATCTTGGCGTTGCCCGACGCATTGGGGTCATCCATCACCGGCTTTAGCCGCGCCATGGACGGCCCGGCATCGTCGGCGGCGGTGAAAAACCCGCCGGCGTTGTTGTCCCAATGATGCCGAAAGGCGGCCTCGGCCCAACGGTTTGCCTTGTCCAGGATCTTCTTCTCGCCGGTGGCCTCGAACAGAACAAGCGCGCTTCGGGACAACTCGGCCAGACCGCTTAGCGTCGCCGGTGCGCCCAATTCCTTGCCCATGGCGGAATGGCGGAGCCGCCCCTGTTGGTCGCTCAGCCTTGCCTGGGTCGCCTCAAACGCCTGCAAGGCGACTTCCACCCAATCCGGGCGGTTGAAGGCCAGGCCCGCTTCGGCGATTGCGGTCACCGCCATGCCGTTCCAATCGGCGAGAATTTTGTCGTCGCGCCGGGGCCGGTGGCGCTTGGCGCGCTGTCGTTTGAGAGCGGCCAGGCCGCGGGACAGGCGTTGTCGGACGTCGCTTTTGGAAAGCTTGAAGGTGTCGGCCAGCATCGAGACCGGTTGTTCCGAACGATACAACGTGCCGGCGTCGCCAAGGTCTTCGCCGAGCGCGTTTTCCGGCGCCGCGATCCCATAAGCGGCAACGATCAGCGGACCATCGTCGCCAAGCACCTTGAGGATTTCTTTTTTATCCCACAGGTAAAACGCACCCTCGCGCTCCTCGCTGTCGGGGGCCCGGCTTCCAACAACGAGGCTATCGGCATCGAGGCTGCCGGCGAAAGCGCCGCCGTCGAACCGCAATTCGGAAATAAGAAAGCCGATGGTTTCGGCGACCGTGCGCTCTAACATCCCATCGCCGGTTTCCCGCCACACCTGGGTCATCAACCGGACCATCCCGGCGTTGACGTCCAGCATCTTTTCATAATGCGGCACCAGCCACAGGGGGTCGACGGCATAGCGGAAAAAGCCGCCGCCGACGTGGTCATAAAGCCCGCCCCGGCGCATGCTTGTCAGCGTCGCGGTGACGGCGTCGGCGAAGGACTTGTCTTCGGTCCTGAGATAAGCCCGCCATAGGGTGTCGAGCGCCACCATATAGGGGAACTTGGAGCTTTCCCCGAAGCCGCCATTGAACGTGTCGATCAACCCCAAAAAGACCTTGGCGGCGGCGGTGGCGGCCTTCAGCGTGATGGTACCGGGCTTCGGTTGTAATGATTGTTTCAGAAACCGGGCGACATTGTCGGCGTCTTTTTCGACGCCACTGGGATCGTCGGTAAAGACCTTCGATACCTGGCGAAGGGTAACTTTGAACGGCGCCATCCCGCGAAGGGCATCCTTGGGAAAATAGGTGCCGCCCCAGAACGGCTTGGCATTGGGGGTCAGAAACATATTCAGCGGCCACCCCGTCGGCAGCGACATGGCCAGGGCGGCGCTTTGATAGACCGCGTCGATGTCCGGCCGTTCCTCCCGGTCGATCATGATCGGAAAGAATAGCGTGTTGATGACGACCGCCGTCTCTTCGTCGGCGAAGGCCTCGCGGCGCATGACATGGCACCAATGACACGACGAATATCCGATCGACAACAAAATCGGCTTTCCGGCCGCCTTGGCGCGGGCCAGGGTGTCGGCGCTCCAGGCCCGCCAATGGACCGGATCGGCGGCATGGAGTTGCAGATACGGGCTCGATTCATCGCCGAGATGGTTGCGGGGGCTGTCGGCCTGGGCGGTCCCGGCCAATACGGTGAACGCAACGATCAGGATAAACTTTAAACCGGCTGCCGTTTTAATCATGGCCCGGCTCACTACTGTTGCGCCGTTTCCTGTTTCATCGGCCGCGATAACAAGCCTTCGATGGTGGCGTCGATGTCGGCGAAATGATTGAGAATGCCATCCACGGCCAGACAAAGAGGCATGTCCACATCCAGGGTGCGGGCTAGGCCGCTGACCGAGGCGGCGGAGAACACCCCTTCGGCCACCGATGAACGGGACTCGAGGATATCGGCAAGCGCCTCGCCACGACCCAAGGCGACGCCGAGCGAGAAATTGCGCGACTGCATGGCGTTGCAGGTAAGCACCAGGTCGCCGATGCCGCAAAGCCCCATCAGGGTTTCGGCCTTGGCGCCCTTTGCCGCACCCAGGCGAACGATTTCAGAAAGCCCACGGGTGATCAGGGCGGCGCGGGCGTTGTCGCCGAGGCCGCGTCCCTCGACGATGCCGCAACCGATGGCCAGCACGTTCTTGACGGCGCCGCCGATCTGGGCGCCGATCATGTCATCGGACCGGTAGATACGGAACATCGGTGCGGCCAAGGCATCGGATACCTGAACCGCTAATTCGGCGTCTTGGCAGGCCAAGGTCACCGCCGCCGGAAGCTCAGCCGCCACTTCGGCGGCGAAGGTCGGCCCCGATAACACCAACACCGGTGTCGCGGCCAACACCTCGGCGGCGATTTCGCTCATCAACGCGCCGGTATCCTGCTCGATGCCCTTGGCGCAGATGATGACGGGGATGCCGGGCTTGATGGTGTCCGCGAGTTCGCCCATGGCGGCGCGCAGGAACTGCGCCGGAACGGTCAACAACAGGGCCTCGGCGGCCCCCCCGTCACCTTCTATGGCGTCAGCGATGGAGGTGGTGGCGCGGATACCCTTATCCAGCGTCACGCCGGGCAGAAACACCGTGTTTTCCCGGGCGTCGTTGATGGCGTCGACGACCTCGGCCTCACGCGCCTGAAGGACAACGTCCCGTCCGGCGCGCTTTGCGACGAGCGCCAGCGCCGTTCCCCAGGCGCCCGCGCCGATGATGCCGATTCGTTTCATACCGTCTCCACTTATTCTATCCCTGTCCGGGCCCTGGGGTCTTCGGGGGACACCCCCGCTCCCCCGAGGCCCGTCCTCGCCTCTTGTTATGCCTTCGCCCCGGCGGCGCCGTTGCCCCCTAAGGCCGGCGGGGCGTCCGGGTCCAGGGGCCAGCGAGGCCGTGGCCGGAAATTCATTGCATCGGTGTCGCCCAGGCGCAGTCTCTCGATTCCGGCCCAAGCGATCATCGCCCCGTTGTCGGTACAAAGATTGGGTGGCGGGGCGATGAATTGAAAGCCTTTTTCACTTGAAAGTGATTGCAGCCGCTGGCGCAGGGCTTGGTTGGCGGCGACGCCGCCGGCGACGACGAGGTTCGGCATTTTGGTGTCCGGATAAAGGTCCCGGAACTGGGCCATGGCGTTGCCGACGCGATCGGCGAGAACGTCGCCCGCCGCCGTCTGGAACGAGGCGCATAGATCAGCCACATCCTGGTCCTGAAGGTCGCCGGGCGGCAAGCCTTCGATGGTCTGGCGGACTTTGGTCTTCAGCCCGGAGAAGGAAAAATCGGCGCCTGAGCGCCCCTTTAAGGGACGCGGCAGGGAAAAACGCTGGCCGTCCCCTAACCTTGCCGTCCGTTCCACCGCCGGCCCGCCCGGAAATCCCAGGCCCAGCATTTTCGCGGTTTTGTCGAAGGCTTCGCCGAGGGCATCGTCGATGGTGGTGCCCAGGCGCTTGTAGTGGCCGACGGCTTCGACAATCAGCAATTGACAATGGCCGCCGGACACCAGCAACAACAGGTAGGGAAAGGCAACGTTATCGGTCAACCGCGCCGTCAGCGCGTGCCCTTCCAGGTGGTTGACGGCAATGAACGGGCATCCCTTGACCGCGGCGATGGCCTTGGCCGTCATCACGCCGACCAGTACGCCGCCGATCAGTCCGGGGCCGCCGGTGGCGGCGACGGCGTCCAGGTCATCGAGGCCAATCCCGGCTTTTTCCATCGTTTGCTCAATGACGCCGTCAATCAATTCCAGGTGCGCGCGCGCCGCTACCTCCGGCACGACGCCGCCGAACGGGGTGTGTTCTTCAATCTGGGAAAACACCTCATTGGCCAAAATCCGCCTGTCCGCGTCGACCACGGCGGCGGCGGTTTCGTCACAACTGGTTTCGATGCCTAAAACAATCACTTTTTTAGTCCCTGTCCGGGCCCTGGGGTCTTCGGGGGACACCCCCGCTCCCCCGAGGCCCGTCCGCGCCTCTTGTGAAAAACTCTTTTACCCAAAAGCCATCGGACTTTACCTTGTAGGCCGCGTCGAAACCAATTTTTCAAGGCCCCATGAACGAAATCCCTAATTTACGCATCGGTACCCGCGGCAGCCCCTTGGCCCTGGCCCAGGCGCATCAGGTCCAGGGTTTGCTGGGCGCCATGGCCACGGAAATCGCCGTCATCAAGACCACCGGCGACAAGGTGCTTGACCGGCCCCTCGCCGACATCGGCGGCAAAGGCCTGTTCAGCAAGGAAATCGACGAAGCGCTGTTGGATGGCCGCATCGATATCGCGGTGCATTCCATGAAAGACCTGGAAACCTGGCTGCCCGACGGTATTGCCGTGGCCGCGGTGCTGGAACGCGAAGACCCCAGGGACGCCTTCATTTCCGATAAGGCGTCCAGCCTCGACAATCTTGCCGCCGGTTCCGTCATCGGCACCTCGTCGCTGCGGCGCCAGGCGCAGATATTAAACCGCCGTCCCGACCTTCGGGTTGCGACGTTTCGCGGCAATGTTCAGACCCGCATGAAAAAACTGGGCGATGGCGAGGCCGACGCCACCCTGCTGGCCTTGGCGGGATTAAATCGTTTGGGCATGGCCGATGTGGCCGCCGAAATCCTGGAACCGGAAATCCTGTTGCCGGCGGTCGCCCAAGGCGCCATCGGCATCACCTGCCGCGACGGCGACAATGCGGCGATGGAGTCCGTGGCGGCGCTCAACCATGGCCCGTCTCAGGCTCGGGTGACGGCGGAACGGGCCATGCTGGCGGCGCTGGATGGCTCGTGTCGCACCCCCATCGGCGGCTTGGCGGAAATCAACGAAGACGGCGTGTTGACCCTGCGCGGATTGGTGGCCAAGGCCGACGGCTCCGAGATTCTTGAGGCCACCCGCAGCGGCCCCGTCAGCGACGCCGAGGCGCTCGGCCGTGATGCCGGTGAGGAATTGCGTGGGCGCGCCGGCCCGGATTTTTTTGAGTGAGGAAACCATAGGGAATGCGCCTATTGATCACCCGTCCCCGTGAAGATGGCGAACCGTTGGCGGCCCTGCTGGGCGGGCGCGGGTATGAGACGGTCTCGGATCCGATGATGACGGTGAGCGATGTCGTAGCGCCGGACCTGGACCTTGCCGGCGTCCAGGCCTTGTTGGTGACGAGTGCCAATGGCATCCGCGCCTTTGCCCGGCATGAACAGGACCGCCAAATCCCGATTTGTGCGGTCGGCGATGCCTCGGCCCAGGCGGCGCGGGATCTTGGCTTTAATGCCGTGTCCAGTGCCGGTGGCGACGTCGAAACCCTGGCGGCCCTGGTTCGGGACGCTCTGGACCCGGACCAAGGGGCGTTGTTGCATATCGCCGGAAGCCGGGTCGCCGGAGACCTTTCAGGGTTGCTGGAAGCCGCCGGGTTTGAGGTTCGCCGCAGCGTGTTATATGAAGCGATGGCGGCGGACGCGTTAAGTCCGCAAACCCTTGAACATCTCGATGCCGGAACCCTGGACGGGGTTTTGCTGTTTTCGCCCCGGACGGCAACGCTTTTTACCCGGTTGATGATGGAAGCGGGACGCACGGAATGCTGCCGCGCCGTTGTCGCCTATTGCCTCAGCCAGGCCGTGGCCGATAAGGCGAAGGACGTTTCATGGAAAGCCCTGGTGGTGGCGCCGAAACCCAATCAGCAGGCGCTTTTGGATGTCATTGGCGGCAACGGCGGATAAAGCCGGCACTGTTGTTTTTCGATTTTGTTTTTCCAGCCATTGGCATGACCGTGTTAATCTGAAGTGGCGATAAAATATAGAGGACGACCCATGAGCAAAGGGCCAAAGAGCAAAGCGAAGCCAAAGCCTAAGGCAAAGCCTAAGACCAAGCCGAGGACCCAGGCCAAAACCCAGGTCAAAGCCAAGGCCAAGGTTAAGGCCAAGGCCCCGCCGTCGAGAGCGGATTCCCCCAAGGCTGCCCCCTCGACGCCCCCCCCGACTCCTCCCCCGGCTCCCCCCGAGGCGGTTGAGGCGACAACGGCAACGCCCCGCGGCAGCCTGGCGTCGGTATCGGTGGTGCTTTTTCTGACGGTGATCGGCATCGGTACCTACATGGCCTGGTTTTACTGGTCGTCCCTCAATGAGCCCAATCCTCCAGCCAACAAGACGGCTTCGGTTTCTCCGCCCACCGCGGCGCCGGGGGCAATGGAAAAAATGGCGGCGGAGAGCAAAAAGTTGCGCCAATCCCTGGACCGTTTGATGACGCGCATGGAAACCATCGAACAATCCGTTGAAAAGGCCAAGCGGCTGGCCCAGGCGACGCCGCCGCCTTCGGAAAAACTCAATGCCGATCCGGTCCTGCAAACGCTGACCGGCCGCCTCAATGCGTTGGAGGAAAGCGGCGACACGCTCAAGGCGCTGACCAAGCGCCTGGACCGGATGGAAATGGACAACGCCGCCAAGGCAAAGGCCCTAGAAGAGATTGATGCCGATCAAGCTGCTACGGCGAAAAGCGGGAATGCTGAGACCAGCCCCGGCTTCGAGACCGACTCCATCGCCACCGCCAAGGCGGTGGCCCTGGCGGTGGCTGATCTGCGCCAAGCCATCTCCTCCCCTGCGCCCTTCGCCGGGAAGCTGGATGCCTTGAAGGCGCTGGCCGGGGACGATCCGGACATCAACGCCGGCATCGTCGTGCTGGCCAAGGGGGCAGAGACCGGCATTCCGACCTTAGTCTTTCTTATCGACCGCTTTGAGGGGTTGGCCGGCAAGATCGTTCAGGCCTCCAGGACGGTTAAGGAAACCGGCTGGTTTGACCGCGCCGCCAACCGGTTGTCATCGTTGGTGACGTGGCGACGGGTAGACGGCAAGGGTGAGGAAACCTCCATCGATGCCATGGTTGCCGCCGCCGAAACCCATCTCAAGAAAGGAGACCTGAAAGCCGCCATCAATGCGTTGGACGGTCTTTCCGGAAATGCCAAAGCGGCGGCGGTTGCCACCCCGTGGCTCAGTGACGCCAAGGCGCGCCTAGCCGCCGAGCGCGCCGTCGCCAGCCTTCATCTGCACGCCCTTTCCATGTTGACGCAGATCAAGCCGGTCAAGGGGTAACGCCGATGTTTCGCGCCCTGGTGTTTTTCACGATCCTAGGCTTCGCCATTTGGGGAACATTGGTGGTGACCGATCTCCCGGGCTTGGTCTCGCTGGAATGGAGAGGCTATCGCATTGACACCACGGTGGCGTTCCTGTTCGGCGCGGTCGTGCTGATGTCTTTCACTTCGGCCGTGGTGTACCGGTTTTGGCTGTTCCTTCGCCGCACGCCGGGGAATATGGCCGGCGCCTGGAAGGCCAAGCGCCGTCAGCGCGGGTATCAGGCGTTGACCCGGGGCATGGTGGCGGTGGCCGCCGGCGATGCGATTGAAGCCGATCGCCAGGTCAAACGCGCCGACGTGTTGCTGGATGAGCCGCCGTTGACCATGTTGGTGTCTGCCCAGTCAGCCCAGATGAAGGGTGACGAGGAGGCGGCCAACAAGTTCTTCACGGCGATGGTGAAGCGTCCGGAAACGGAATTTCTCGGCCTCCGGGGGCTGTTGAATCAGGCCATCAAGCGTGGCGACAAGGTCGAGGCCTTGTCCCTGGTCCGGCGCGCCCATCGGCTACAGCCGAAAAGCACATGGGTGGCATCCAACATGTTCGATCTGCAAATCCGGACCGGCCAGTGGCTGGACGCCCGGGTGACGTGTGACGATTTGGCCCGTGGCAGCCTGATCGACAAAGACGATGCCAAAAGACGCAAAGCGGTTCTCAGCTATCAATTAAGTCTGCTGGCTCGGGATGCGGGGGACGGCGAGGCGGCGCTCGGCCATTTGCGCGACGCCAACAAACTGGCGCCCGGTTTTGTTCCTGCGGTGGCCGATCTGGCTGGGCGTTGGGTGGATGGCGGCAAGGCCAAGAAAGCGGCGAAGCTGATCGAAGGGGCCTGGGGCACCGCGCCCCATCCAGATCTGCTCGAGCCCTATTGGAGAGCCTGCAATGCTTCCGATGCTCTCGACAGGGTGCGGGCCACGGAAAAACTGGTGGAGTCGCAGCCCCGGCACCTGGAAAGCCTGATCGCCTTGGCGCGTGCGTCGCTCGACGCGCGGCTTTGGGGCGAAGCGCGCCAATACCTGGAAAAGGCCTTGGCCGCGGCGATGGTTCCGCAAGCTCGTATTTGCCGGATGATGGCGGAACTGGAAGAAGTCGAAAACGCGGATTCCAGCCTGGCGCGGGAATGGTTGATGCGGGCATCGCAAGCCGCCGCCGACCCGGCGTGGGTTTGCGATCATTGCGGCAACACCGTCGCCCAATGGTCGGTGGTCTGTGGGAAGTGCGAAGAGTTCGATCGTTTCGATTGGCGCATCCCAGAAAGCATTCAAGCTCTCCCAGGTGGCGGCGACCTCGAAGACGATATGCAAGAAACGGTTCAACTTCCACCCAGAGGCATCGAGGCCGGTTGACAAACCTTCGTCCATCCCTGCCCGTGCAGACCTATCGGGATTTCATCGCCGGGCAATCGTTGTTGGACCGGGCCCGCGGCGCCCTACGCAACGCCGCCATCCTGGCCCTGTCCACTGGACGCTCGCTTGACAACAAGGAGGGCTGGATCAGATTTCCCTTCTATCACCACGTTTTTGACGATGAACGCCTGGGCTTCGCCCGGCAACTGGATTTCATGGCGTCGCATGGCGATTTTATCGGCTTGGATGATGCGGTCGACATGATCGAATCCGGTGCGCCTATTAACGGCCGTTATTTCTGTGTCTCTTTCGACGACGGGTTTAAAAACTGGATCACCAACGCGATGCCGATCCTTCTCGATTACGGTGTCCCGGCGGCATTCTTCGTTGTCGCCGGCTATATCGGCACCGAGGTCAAACGCGACCGGGAAAAATTATTGGGGTTCTACGAAAGCCGGGACCGGCTGATGGAATTCCTCAGTTGGGACGATTGCCGGGAAATGGCCGGCGCCGGCATGACCATCGGTTCGCACACCATCAACCACGTTCACTTGTGCGACCTGGATGACGACGGGGTCGAAGCCGAATTAGCGGGCTCCAAGCAATTGATTGAATCCGAACTGGGCCGGGCCTGCGATCATTTCTGCTGCCCCTTCGGGCGCGCCAACATCGACTACCGGCCCGACCACCATCCCGCCATCGCCCTCAGGGCCGGATACCGGACCTTCCTGGCCACCAGGCGGGGCGCGGTCCGCCAGGGGGCGTCGCCGATGGAGATCCCGCGTGACCACCTGCTCGCCGGATGGGAGAATTATCAACTACGTTATTTTTTCTCACGCTAACGAATGGCCGCCTATGACGGTGAATAGACGCTGTTGTTGCATCGCGACGCCTTGTTTTTCTTGACACCAACCGGGGCCGGTGTAGGTTTCCGCCATAGTTTTCAAACTAGCGTTTCCAAGCGAGGGCCGCCTTAGCTCAGTTGGTAGAGCATCGCATTCGTAAGACATAGTGCAACGGGATTACCTTATCAAACCAATATGTTAGGAACATCATTTTTGTCGTGTGAACGATATGTGCATTTTTGGTTTTTGAATATTGAGGTGTTGTTTCGGGCAATCCTTGATTGATTTGTGATGTGAGTATGATAGTTCAATAGAGGGATGCCGCCTTAGCTCAGTTGGCAGAGCGCAGCATTCGTAATGCTGAAGTCGTAGGTTCGAGTCCTACAGGCGGCACCATCCCATTTTGTCTATCCAGACATAGGGGACGATGATGCGGTTAATAATTTATGGAACACTCATAACCGTATTCGTTGTGTGTGCAGGAACCGTTCAAGCAACAAACGATTTGGATGGAAAGGCACTATTTTGTAAGTCGTGGTTGGGTGGTTCCATCCCTTTTTATGGGTTGGTATTCAGTCAGGGTGAGGTTACAAGACATGAGGTAAAAGGTTATTCCAAGACCATCGCATATAAGGTGAAGTACCAAATTAGAGGAACGAATGAAGTTAGATGGTGGGTGACCTGCCCCCCTTAACCGGATCCAAATGTTTAGTTAGAGAAACTGGGCATCTGGGTCCTTGGAGTAAGGGGATAAGCAGA
>MPMB02074650.1_pt1 | contig 11327 bp, 9 predicted proteins | sample 1617371 | NCBI WGS metagenome assembly MPMB02 (sample SAMN05944808, study PRJNA350692) | marine metagenome | biome: marine; feature: ODZ; material: water; isolation source: 300 m water sample filtered on 0.2 um supor filter | place: Pacific Ocean | collected 2012-04-08 | depth 300m m
TAGGGGAGCAGAAAAATATTACCCATGGCGACCGAGAAAGACTACTTGGTTATATTGAAGGTGTTGGAAAAATTATTTTGGTTGAGCCAGAAGCGCTATTAACTAAAACCTCCAAAATGCCAGGGCTAGATGGACAAAAAATGTCCAAGTCTTATAATAACGTCATCTCTTTGAGAGACTCAGCTAGTGAGATAGAGCAGAAAGTTAAAAAATGTCCACAGATCCTGCACGCGTAAGACTGACCGATCCTGGAGATCCTAATAAATGCCCAGTATGGAATTTACATGAAATTTATGGCGCCCAAGATCAGCTTGACTGGGCTGCAGATGGTTGTACAAATGCCAAGATGGGTTGTATTGAATGTAAGAAACCAGTAATTGACTCTATTGTTGCTGAATTACTACCTATGCAGGATCGTATTAACAAGTATAAGTCGGAACCTAGCTTAATCCAAGAGATTATATTTGACGGCTCTGAACGTGCCCGCAGTGTCGCTAAGGAGACAATGAAAGATGTTCGAGATGCGATGGGTTTAACTTACTAAGTTAAACTAAATATAGCCATCAAAAATGCCACAGAGATTACAAAAACTGATTGCTAATGCTGGTTATGGCTCGAGGCGTTGGGCCGAAAAACGTATTGAACAGGGTAGGGTAACACTTAACAACAAAAAAGCCCAGATCGGTGATAAAGCAATCATAGATGACCAAGTTCAAATAGATGGTCAGCTAATAAATTTGAAGCGTTTTATTGAGGATGAAACAAAGGTTTTAATTCTTAACAAACAGGCCGGCATTGTCTGTTCGATGAGAGATGAAAAGGGTCGAAAAAGTGTTTTTGAATTGCTGCCAAAAAATACACGCTGGATAATGGTTGGTAGGCTTGATCTAAATACGTCAGGATTATTGCTTTTTACCAATAATGGAGAGCTTGCTAATAGGTTAATGCATCCCAGCTCAGAAGTGGATAGAGAATATGCAGTCCGTGTATTGGGAAAAGTTGAGAAGAAAGATATCAATAAGTTGACCAGTGGGATTAGGCTTGAAGATGGCATAGCAAAATTTCATAAACTAACAATGGGTGGTGGCTCCGGAGCAAATCGATGGTATAGGGTTGTCCTAAGGGAAGGTAAAAAGCGCGAAATTAGAAGACTTTGGGAAGCTTTAGGATTTACAGTATCACGTTTAATTCGAATCAGGTTTGGCGATATTCGTTTACCAGAGAGTTTGCATGCTAATGAATCAGAATACCTAAAGCCTAAGCAGGTCAAAGCATTATTAAATATGGTCAACCTTAAGGAATAACCTAGCTAATTTGCATGAAATAAAGCTTCGTTTAGACAAGATTTTCAATCTCAATAAACCTTGCTGTTGCAGTATAATGGCGGGTTTATCGAGAATTATTTTGTTAGCTAATGTCAGATTATAAGTCCACTCTAAATTTACCTGCCACAGACTTCCCAATGAAGGCCAATCTTGCAAATCGTGAAGGTGGTTTTCTAGATGAATGGTATGACAAGGATTTGTATCGACAAATTCGTCAGAGATTTAAAGGGAATCCTGTATTCGTTCTTCATGACGGTCCTCCATATGCAAATGGTGATATCCATATTGGTCATGCTGTTAACAAAATCCTTAAAGATGTTATTGTTAAAAGTAAAACTCTATCTGGATTTGACGCTCCATATTTGCCTGGTTGGGATTGCCATGGATTACCCATTGAACATAACATTGAAAAAAAGAAGGGAAAGGTGGGTCATAAAATTAATGCCGATGATTTTCGTGCCGCTTGTCGAGAATACGCTGACCAGCAAATCGAAAACCAAAAGGTCGATTTTAAACGCCTAGGAGTAATAGGCGACTGGGACAATCCATACCTAACAAAAGACTTCAAGTATGAGGCAGATATTGTTCGCTCTGTTGGTAATATTATAAAGAATGGACACCTTGCAAAAGGTTATAAGCCGGTCCACTGGTGTACCGAATGTTCTTCAGCGTTAGCTGAGGCAGAAGTAGAATATAAAGACAAAGAGTCTGACACAGTTGATGTTGCCTTTGAAGTTTTAGATTCTGCTGTTTTTGGTGTAAAAAAACCGGTCTCCATTGTTATTTGGACTACAACTCCATGGACTTTACCTGCCAATGAAGCTGTTGCACTGCACCCCGACCTTGGCTATGTTCTGATTAACTTAAAGGACCAATATTACCTTCTGGCAGAAGATTTATATGAAGACGCATTAGAGAGGTTCAATGTTCAAGCTGCGAGCAAATCAGACAAAATGTATAAAGGCTCAGATCTAGAAGGCATTATGCTACAGCATCCCTTTTACGACAAGCAAGTTCCTGTGATTATGGGAGAGCATGTAACCACTGAAACCGGCACTGGAGCAGTTCACACATCCCCTGCCCATGGCCAAGATGACTATATTGTCAGTCTTAAATACAACTTGCCGGTTGATTGTCCTGTTGATGGTAGGGGGGTATTTATAGAGAATACAGAACACGTAGCTGGAGAGTATATTTTTAAAGCAAATACTACTATCATTGAATTATTAAAAAAGAATAAAACCCTTGTAAGTCATAACCCAATGACTCACTCATATCCGCATTGCTGGAGACACAAGACACCGGTCATCTTTAGAGCGACTCCACAATGGTTTGTCTCTATGACTCAAAACAAGCTAAGAGATACAGTTAATGATGAGATATTAAAAGTTAAATGGATACCAAGTTGGGGGCAAAAGCGGATCGAATTGATGATCGGTAATCGTCCTGACTGGTGTATTTCCAGGCAGAGGTTTTGGGGCTCTCCTATTACTCTTTTTATCAATAAAAAAACTGGTGAGTTTCACCCAGATACCGAGTCTCTTTTTGAAGTTGTAGCTAAAAAGATAGAAATGGGCGGCATAGAGTCGTGGTTTAGTCTAAAGGTTGAAGATGTGCTAGGTTCTGAAGCCTCAGAATACGAAAAAACTACCGATACTTTAGATGTTTGGTTTGACTCCGGGGTGAGCCACTTTGCAGTCTTAAAAAATAGCGACCATCTAAGTGACATTGCTGACATGTATCTTGAAGGTTCAGACCAGCATAGGGGTTGGTTCCAATCTTCACTAATTACTTCCTGTGCGATTAATGGCAGGGCGCCATACAGACAAGTACTTACCCATGGATTTACGGTCGATCAAAATGGTCATAAAATGAGTAAATCTTTAGGCAATGTTATTCCACCACAAAAAGTGGTCAACACCTTAGGTGCAGACATTTTAAGGTTATGGATAGGAAGCACTGACTATTCTGGCGAAATGACGGTTTCTGACGAGATTCTTAAGAGAAGTGCAGATAGTTATAGACGTATCCGAAATACGACGCGCTTTATGTTGGCAAATATGCAAGGGTTCAATCCTAATAATGATCTCTTAAGTGTCGACGAAATGCTGGTTCTTGATAAATGGATTATTTCAAAAACAGAAAAACTTCAATCCCAAATTATTAAGGAATATGATGAATATAATTTCCATCATGCAATGAAAATGATATTGAATTTTTGTACCAACGATTTGGGCGGTTTTTATTTAGACATCATCAAGGACAGACAATACACAACACAAATCAACTCACTAGCGCGTAGATCAGCGCAGAGTGCTTTGTATCATATTGCTCACGCGATGGTGAGATGGCTCAGTCCAGTTCTTTCATTTACCGCCGAGGAGATTTGGCAGCATCTCCCTGGCGCAGCAAATGAAAGTGTTTTTTTGCAGACCTGGTATGAAGACCTAGTTGGCGACTTTAATAGTAGTGCAATTGATACTGCTAGAGATATTAATACACATCTACGTAAAGAGCTCGAAGAGATGCGCCGTGACAAGGTGATAGGCTCATCACTTGATGCCGAGGTGGATATATATTGCAACGACAAGAAATATCAAGCACTCCAAGAGCTCGGAAATGAGTTAAGGTTTGTTTTTATTACTTCAGACGCTAGAATTCATTCACTAGTAGACAAACCAAATAAGGCAAATGATATTGATCAGTCATTAGCTATAATGGTTAATAAGAGTGGCCATCAAAAGTGCGTTCGTTGTTGGCACCACCGTGAGGAAATTGGTGAACATGATATACATAAAGAATTGTGTGAACGCTGTATTGAAAATGTGGCCGGTGAAGGAGAATTAAGGGTATTTGCATAATGTCAAATATAAAAAAAATTCTTAATCTAGAGCTTGGCGCTAAATCTTACCCTATTTATATTGGAAATGATTTACTGTCAGACAAGTCATATCTTGAGAAACATATTTCTGGACAACAGGTAATGGTTGTTACTAACACAACAATAGAGCCTCTTTATTTAGAAAAAGTGAAAAATTTACTCGATAATTTCGAAGTTCAGGTGACTATTCTTCCGGATGGGGAGGAATATAAAACTCTGGAAACAGTTAATTCTATATTTGACTCTCTACTGGAAGCAAAGTTTGACCGTAGTGCGACATTGATTGCATTGGGCGGCGGTGTTGTTGGCGATATAACAGGATTTGTAGCAGCCTCCTATCAGCGCGGGGTTGACTTTATTCAAATCCCAACGACTTTGCTTTCTCAGGTGGACTCGAGCGTGGGTGGAAAGACTGGAGTTAATCATGCCTTAGGTAAAAATATGATCGGTGCATTCCACCAACCTAGAGCAGTTATTATTGATATAGATACATTGAAAACTCTACCTAGTCGAGAGTTTTCGGCAGGAATGGCTGAAATAATCAAATACGGCTTATTGGGAAATGATGATTTTCTTTCAGACCTTGAAAAAAATATTGATTCAATAATGAGAAGGTCTATTCAGGAGGATAAGGAATTACTGGTTAATATCATTTATCGTTCCTGTCTAGATAAGGCAGAAATCGTTTCTGTAGACGAGCTCGAGAGTGGCGTTAGAAGATTATTAAATCTTGGCCATTCCTTTGGGCATGGAATTGAAAATTCTTTAGGTTATGGTACTTACCTACACGGAGAGGCGGTTGCGATTGGGATGTGTATGGCGGCAAGACTTTCTCAACTTGAAGGGAACTTGTCGGCAGAAGATGTAGGCCGGGTTAAAAGTGTTATTAGTTTGGCAGGATTGCCTTGCAGTATAGGAGAATACAACATTACTGCAAAACAACTATACGAAGCAATGTCACTCGATAAAAAAGTGATTGATGGTAATATACGTTTGGTTTTGTTTTTATCTTTAGGAAATTCTTATGTTGCAGAAGACTATTCTGAAGAAAACCTAAACCAAGTTTTGTCGGAATATTGTGATTCATAATTAATCTTTTTTATGTCATTAGATAAAAAACAAGTCAAAGAGATTGCCCAACTTGCCAGACTCAATATTAATGATTCCGAGGCTCAACGAGCTACAGTTGAACTTAATAACATTCTAAACTTAATGGCTGAGCTAAGCGAAATTGATACTGAGCATGTTGAGCCGATGGCTCATCCGCTAGATATGTCACAACGTTTACGAGAAGATGTAGTCAGTGAGACTGATTTATCGGAGGAATTTCAAGCAATTGCACCAAAAACTGGAAAGAAACATTTTCTTGTGCCAACTGTAATTGAATAATAATGCATAAATTTTCTGTAGCCGAACTATCTAAAGGATTGAAAAATAAAGATTTTTCATCTGTTGAACTTACAAAGCACTATCTTAGGAGAATTGATCGCTCTGACCTTAATGCATTTATCACTGTTACTGAAGATTTAGCTTTGTCTCAAGCTAGAGAGGCTGACTCTAGACTAGCAAAAGGAAATGCCAATGTTTTAACTGGTATTCCATATGCACACAAGGATATATTTTGCACTAAAGGAATTAAAACATCGGCCGGTTCAAAGATACTAGACCCTTTTATTTCGCCTTACGATGCGACTCTAAGTTACAAGTTAAACGCGGAAGGTATGGTTATGTTGGGTAAGACGAATATGGATGAGCTTGCTATGGGCTCTTCAAATGAAAATTCATACTATGGTCCAGTAAAAAATCCATGGGACAAAAAGAGAGTTCCTGGCGGTTCATCAGGTGGTTCCGCTGCCGCTGTAGCGGCTCGTTTATCGGCTTTCGCTACTGGAACTGATACTGGCGGAAGTATCCGACAGCCTGCAAGTCTTTGCGGTATCACAGGATTAAAGCCAACCTATGGAAGAGTTTCAAGATACGGCATGATAGCTTACGCTTCAAGCCTTGACCAGGCTGGCCCGATTACTCAAAGTGCAGAGGATGCAGCATTAGTTTTGAATGCTATGGCTGGGTTCGACGATAAAGATTCAACTAGTGTGAATAAAGATGTTCCTGATTACACTGAAAATTTGAACAATTCTATTAAAGGTTTAAAGATTGGAATTCCAAAGGAGTATTTTTCCGATGGGCTGGATGATGATGTTGCGAAAGTTATTTTACAATCTATTAAAGAATTTGAATCTATGGGTGCTATTGTTGAGGAGGTATCCCTTCCTAATTCAGCATACGCTGTACCAACCTATTACATTGTTGCGCCTTGTGAATGTTCGTCTAATTTATCTCGTCTTGATGGGGTACGTTATGGTTATCGATGCGATGACCCTAAAGATCTAAATGACTTGTATCTTAGGTCACGTTCTGAAGGTTTTGGGGAAGAAGTCAAGCGTCGCATTATGATTGGCACCTATGCACTTTCTGCGGGCTACTACGACGCCTATTACCTTAAGGCGCAAAAAGCACGACACTTGATTAGTGAAGACTTCAAAAAAGTATTTCAGAGAGTGGATGTTATTATGGGGCCTGTTTCACCTACTACGGCATTTGAGCTAGACGCAATTAAAGACTCAGTTTCGATGTATATGGCAGACATTTATACACTTTCTGTTAATTTGGCTGGTCTACCAGGAATGAGCATTCCTGCTGGATTTTCAAAAAATTTACCTGTCGGTCTACAAATGATTGGTAATTATTGGTCTGAAGAGGTCTTATTAAATGTCGCTCATCAATTTCAAAGACAAACTGACTGGCATGTTCATTTACCTGAAAATACTTAAGGAGAAGTGAGTATGGCTTGGGAAACAGTTATCGGTCTAGAGATACACTCTCAATTAAGCACTAAATCAAAAATTTTTTCAGGCGCATCAACCGCTTTTGGTGCTGAACCAAATACACAGGCCTGCGCGGTAGATCTAGGCTTGCCAGGTGTTCTTCCGGTGCTCAATAAAGAAGCAGTCATAATGGCGCTGAGATTTGGTTTAGCTGTAAATGCAAAAATTAATCAACACTCTATTTTTGCTCGAAAGAACTATTTTTATCCAGACCTACCTAAGGGTTACCAGATTTCTCAATTCGAAATTCCAATAGTAGGCCAAGGAGAGATTGAAATTAGCATAGAAGATGGCGGCACAAAAATGATCGGCATTACGCGTGCTCATTTAGAAGAAGATGCAGGCAAATCTATCCATGACATGTATGAAGATTTTACAGCGATTGACCTTAATCGGGCCGGCACACCACTACTAGAGATAGTTTCAGAGCCTGACATGAGTAACGCGAAAGAGGCGGTTGCCTATGCAAAAAAAATTCATGCTTTAGTGCAGTATATAGGTATTTGCGATGGCAATATGCAGGAAGGCTCTTTTCGATGTGACGCCAACGTCTCAATCAGAAAAAAAGGAGCGAAAGAGTTAGGTACACGTACAGAATTAAAAAATATTAACTCTTTTAAATTTCTTGAAAAAGCGATTAATTTAGAGGTTGTGAGACAACAAGATACTCTGGAGGATGGTGAAGAAGTTGTTCAGGAAACAAGGCTTTACGATGATATGAAGAATGAAACGCGATCAATGCGCTCCAAAGAAGAGGCTAATGACTATAGATATTTTCCAGACCCTGATTTGTTACCAGTCGATATCGACGATGAATTACTTATACAAATTAAAAGTGCTTTGCCTGAACTGCCGACAGAAAAAAAATCTAGATATATTGGTGAGTTTGGTTTGAGTTCTTATGATGCAGAAAACTTAACTTCTCAAAAAGCTTTTGCTGATTTCTTTGAGTCGATGCTTTACGAAGAAGCAGAAGCAAAACTTTCCGCGAATTGGGTAATGGGCGAGCTCTCAGCAGCCCTCAACAAAAATCAAATGAACATTAAAGATTCACCTATATCTGCTAAAGAACTATCTGGTTTAGTTAAGAGGATTACAGATGAAACGATTTCTGGAAAAATTGCAAAAGATGTTTTCAAGGCTATGTGGGAGGGTCAAGGAAGTGCCGATGATGTTATAGAAAGTCAAGGTTTAAAGCAGATGACTGACATCACCGCCATTGAATCCATAATCGATAAAGTTATTGCTAACAATAGCACTCAAGTTGAACAATATAGGTCTGGCAATAAGAAACTGCTAGGTTTTTTTGTAGGTCAAGTAATGAAAGAAACCCAAGGCAAGGCTAATCCAAAACAAGTCAATCAACTGCTAAATGAAAAGCTCTCTTAAATATACTGAGCTAGGAAAAATCTTGGAATTACGTGCTTTTTAGGAAAATACATAGCTCATCAAGCTAATTAGATTAAGGCCAGATAATGCTGACAGTGAACTTAAAGCTAGCCCAACAATTGGCCAAACTATATAACTAAAACCTCCAATAAACATCAGACCGATCAGTATAACAAAGCCGTATCGTTCAAGTTGATTGTATTTATAGGCGAGCGGGTTTGGTAGTAGTGCGCTAATTACTCGAGAACCATCTAAAGGAGGAATCGGTAATAGATTAAAAACCGCCAGCAATAAATTAATAAAAATACCAGCACCTGCCATTTTTAGGATAACTGGCATATTAATATTGACCGAAAGGATGGCAACAAATAACCAGCCGATCGCCATAATAAGGTTAGCCCCTGGCCCCGCAAGGGCAACCCAAATCATGCCAGACTTGGGTGATCTAAGAGCGTTAAAATTAATCGGAACCGGTTTTGCCCATCCAAAAATAAACCCAGTAGACATTATCAATAATGCCAGAGGCACTATGACCGTTCCAACCGGGTCAATATGCTTGACAGGATTAAGCGTCACTCTGCCCATCATTCTGGCAGTATGATCTCCGAACTTGCTGGCCGTCCAGCCATGTGCCGCCTCATGAAGAGTGATAGCCAATAGCACAGGAATAACCCAAATTAATAAAGTTTGGAAATCAGGCATTAGGTAAAATCAAAGCATTTATTGTCATTATTGCCATATTTTATATGAAAAGCAGCGATTTATTAATCCCTACCGTCAAAGAACTGCCTAATGATGCAAAAATCATTTCCCATCAGTTAATGATACGGGCAGGTTTAATCTCAAAGCTAGCCTCGGGTCTATACTCATATCTTCCAATAGGACTCAGAGTTATTCAAAAAATTGAGAAAATTATCCGCGAAGAAATGAACAGGTCTTTGGCTCAAGAAGTATTGATGCCTGTTGCACAACCAGCAGAGCTATGGCAGGAATCACAGAGATGGGAAGAATATGGGCCAGAATTGCTTCGCTTTCAGGACAGGCACGGCAGGGATTTTTGTATGGGACCAACTCACGAAGAAGTTATTACGAATATTGCCAAGCAGTACCTTAAAAGCTACAAGCAGTTGCCGATAAATTTTTATCAAATACAAACAAAATTTCGCGACGAGATTCGTCCGCGTTTTGGTGTTATGAGGTCACGTGAATTTATAATGAAAGACGCTTACTCGTTCCATATTGACGAGGCTTCGTTGGGTGAAACTTATCAAGTTATGTATCAAACTTATTGCAATATTTTTGATAGACTTGGACTTGAATATAGATCAGTATTAGCTGACTCTGGGCCTATCGGAGGTGATAGTTCACATGAATTTCATGTTTTGGCAGATTCTGGTGAAGATGTAATTTGTTTCTCAGATGGCTCAGACTATGCTGCTAATCTAGAAAGAGCAGAAACTCTGAAAGTTGTTAATCCTGACTCTCCAAAAGAAGAACTTAAAGTGGCTGAAACCCCAGGTGTTAAAACCATAGATGACGTTTGTAAGCTGCTTAATATAAAGCCACAATCGACAGTCAAAACACTACTAGTCGAAGGTGAAAGCGACACCCTTATTGCTCTAGTGTTACGAGGGGACCACGAATTAAATGAAGTTAAGGCTGTAAAAGTTATTGGTGTCAAGCAACCACTGCAAATGGCTGACGAGGAAAAAATTCGAAAAGAATTGGGCTGTTCAGTCGGCTCTATAGGTCTAGTTGGACTTTCAATTCCGATTTTTGTGGACTATGCAGCTGCTGGCTTATCTGATTTTGTTTGTGGAGCTAATGATGACGGTAAGCACTTAACAGGCGTGAATTGGAAGCGCGATGTTGACGGTTTTATGGAGGCAGATTTGCGCAATGTTGTGTCTGGTGACCCTTCACCAGACGGTAAAGGAAAACTTGAAATTAAGCGAGGCATTGAGGTTGGTCATATCTTTCAATTAGGCACTAAATATTCTGACGCAATGAATGCCAATGTTATTGGAGAGGATGGCAAAGCGGTCAATATGAATATGGGCTGTTACGGCATTGGTGTAACACGAATTGTTGCCGCAAGCATTGAGCAGAATCACGACGATAATGGAATCATCTTTCCTGAGGCAATCGCCCCTTTCCAGCTCATTATTGTTCCAATTAATTACAATAAATCGATCAGAGTGCGCGATTTAGCTAATCAATTATATGAAAATTTTTTGAAACAAGGAGTAGAAGTTCTGCTTGATAATCGCAAAGAGCGTGCGGGGATAATGTTTGCTGATTCTGAACTATTGGGCATACCTCACCGAATAGTTATTAGTGATACCCATGCTGATAATGGTAATGTCGAGTACAAAGGTAGAAATGAAGCTGAAAAAATTGAAATTAAGTACAACTCTGCAGTCAACTTTATTAAAGCAAAGCTACATAAATGACTTTTCTTCAGTACTTGATACCTCAGCATCTCTTGTCGAAGCTGATGTTTCGATTTGCGCGTATCGAAATTGTCTGGATTAAGAATAGCTTTACCCGTTGGTTTATCAAAAAATATCAAGTCAATCTAGACGAAGCTGAAAGCACTAATATTGATGATTTTCTGTCTTTTAACGAGTTCTTTACCCGTGGCTTAAAGCCAAATTCAAGGCTTATTTCAAGTTCTTTAGTTGTTTCACCGGTTGATGGCATTGTATCTCAGTCTGGCTATATAAAGGACTCACAAATAATACAAGCCAAAGGACATTATTTTGAAGTTTCTCAACTTTTGGCAGGTGAATCAACATCAAAATTTGATAATAGTCAATTTTCAACTATCTATCTTTCGCCAAA
>MPMB02096587.1_pt1 | contig 11298 bp, 7 predicted proteins | sample 1617371 | NCBI WGS metagenome assembly MPMB02 (sample SAMN05944808, study PRJNA350692) | marine metagenome | biome: marine; feature: ODZ; material: water; isolation source: 300 m water sample filtered on 0.2 um supor filter | place: Pacific Ocean | collected 2012-04-08 | depth 300m m
TATATGCTGGAATAGACTTTATTCTCAAGTTGCTGTATTGAAAGAGTCATTTCCTCCTTTGTTACTCCGTTTATGGCAAGCAATCTATCTGTTTCAGCCTCAACAATACGCTCTGTGACCGGTTGGGTTATTATGGTCTGTGGTTTTTCGGATATGGCATTTATGGACGCCAATTCCTTTGCTTCTTTGGCAATAAGCCTTGTTCTCGCCCTTTCAAGCTCTTCTTCAGTGAGAATCGGCTTATCCTGGACCTTAGGATACTTTTCAAAGACAGATAGTGTGTCTTCCACTACTTCACTTATAGCGCTATAAACTTTTTGAGCGCTTTCCGTTATTGCACTTTTTATATATGGCATTATCTCTGCAAAGAAGCCCTCGGTTGCGCTATTTACTCTGTCTGCTGTCTCTTCAAATACAGCGGTAGCAGAAGTGGATGTATCTGCAAAACTGTCTTGGATGCTGTTGTAAAAACCTATTGAGGCAGTTTCTGCCGTGCCTTTCAGAGTATTTCCTAAGTTTGTCCATTCTTTTCTATCCCCTCTTGCAAGAGAATCTATTTTTTGGGAAGTTACTATCGCAAGTAGTTTTGTTTTATCCATTCCATTATGAATATCTTTTACAATCGGCTTTGCAAACTCGCTCATATCAAATTCTGCAATCGCATTCAAACTTAAAATTGCGGCATTGGAAACTTTTTCATATCCCGCTTTTGCAATATCAGTATCTTTTACAAAATATCCTCCGGTGACAACTGCGAGCGCTATTGTAACTGCGATTGTCTTTTTTACAAATTCATATTTAAAAAGTTCAGGTACCTTTGATAGTCCGGATAAGACGGACTGCATTTTCTTTTTAATTTCTTTGTCGCTCTTGGAATATTTATAATAAAGTTCAGGTACCTTTGATAGTCCGGATAAGACGGAGTGCACTTTCTTTTTAATTTCTTTGTCGCTCTTGGAATATTTATAATCCTGGATTCTTTTGCTTGAGAGATTTTTGTGTAGCTGCTTTTTCTGCAGTTTATTTTGTTCAACAAAATCATTGAGAGATTTCTCTTCAACATACCATGTTCGTCCGACCATCCTTCCTGAAACTTTCCCCTGACGCGCAAGACGAGCTACATAATCGTTCGTGTAGCCAGAAATCTTTCCAGCATATCCGGAAGAAAAATATTTTTTATTGTTAAATAAAAGTTCGTTGTCCATGTCCTTTAGAATATCTTTTTGTTTTAATCCGAATTACCTATATTCTACAACAAATAATCGCTATAAAGGACATCTAAAATAGCGAGAATGTGGATAACTTTCGTCAATCTGTTCTGACGAAATGTCTTTTAGATTCGTAGAGGCAAAATTGCGTTTTTGAGTACAAAAAGCATCCAAATTTTAGAAAAATATGGAATTGATATCCTGATTTCGTATTTAAAACAATATAACAAAATAATGGACATCAATTGACTCATTTATTCCTATAATGATTGCTTTTGCAGTTCATAGAGAGTTTATAATTACTTAAATTAAAGCGTAATTATTCAAATAAGAAATTTTTAAAGAATGCTATTTTTTGATAAAAATTATTGCCAAAAAGATACGGAATGGTGTTTTTATATAAATTTTATAGTCATTTTTACGCAAATATATATAGTAATATCGTGTTATATAATAAAAATAATATTATATGTTAATTGTAGTGATAATTATTGAAATCATATTGAAAAATAAAGATATTTCGTCTATATAATATATAATATTATATATAACTCTGACGAACTGTCTTTATTTTTAGCTATATAGTTTAATTAACACGAAATAATATAATAATACTAATGTTCAAGCGTTATAGCTTTGTTTTAGGCACTTAATATCATATATTGTTACTAAATTGTCGCGTAGTTATATGATAATTAGATTACGAATGATGTATAAAAAAATCGCACTTGATAATTTATGAGTGCGATGCACCACATTATAGGTAATATAGCACTTTGCTATAAAAAACGCGTGGTGAGCCATTTTGAGCCTCGTTTAGTGTAATTAAATAATATAAATCTTTATTTATTCTTTATTTATATAGTGTAGAAAAGAAATTATTGGTTGTGTTAAACCGAGCTTGGCATATTATTGCTATATTGATTTGCCTTTGAGGTATATTTTAATTTAAGCATTGTAACTTCTAGCTATCTTGTCTAAACGAGATTTATTATAGAGCTTTAAGTGTATTCGCCAGTTGGATACTTGTATTAATGTCAGTTTTGTCTTTGGATGAATAGTGCACCACTTGTTCAAGTGTAAATGTACCAGCGACAAGGAGTGTTCCTGCTAATATAAGTACTGTCGCTATGGATGCAAACATTGGAGACCTTCTGTGTATCTGTTGAGGCACTATAGGCTGCCGTCTTATAATTTGCCTCTCCTGCCTTCGTAAAGGCACTGGATATCTTCTTATATTTACGGCTGGTTTCTCAATTATATGCACAGGAACTTTCTGCACCTCTTCTTGTATGTCCTCAATTTCTTCTTCCGGTTCCTCATGAACTATTTTATTGATTTCAGGATAATTTGAACGCTCATCACTGCTGTAATACATTGGTTCGAGTTCTATTTTCCTGTATTCTATTTCTTTTTTTTCATTGCCTTGCTCTTTCTTGAAGCTCTTTTTCTGTGCAGTAATGACTCTCTCATTAATATACCAATTTCTCCCTACAAGTCTACAGTCTATTTTGTCGGCACGACACATCTGACCGAGGTAATCGGTGGTGTATCCTGCCAATTTTCCCGCTCGTTTAGACGAGATATACTTATTTCCTGCAAAGATTAGTTCGTCCATATTACTTATTATTATACTCTACCCCAGAAATACCTTATAATCAGCATCTGTGGAAAACTCCCCTATTTAACCGTCTGTAGCCATTTTTTTGTGTTATAAAAACTACGCAAGCTTCTTTTTGAGAGACTTCGCGGAACGAGTATTTCTTTTTAAAAACACCTAAAATTTCGAGCGAAATATAGTCTCACTAAAAAGCCTTGCACAGTTTCGCATCAGCGAAACGAGCAGAGCAAAATTTGTCGCAACAAATTTATGTGTGCTTTTTAGGGAGAGCTATGTGAGCGAGTATTTTTAATACTTTCTTACTTTAGAAGTTCTATGAAAAGTTTTTTTAGCACTTCTGGGTTTGCACTGCCACCTGTCATTCGCATACCCTGCCCTATTAGAAATTGTAGTGAAGTTTCTTTTCCGTTTTTATATTCATCCGCAACTTTTTTGTTCTCTGCAATTATTTTCTCTACGATATTTTTCAACTCACCTTCGTCACTCTTCTGCAGTAAATTTTTCTTTTTTGCTATTTCACTTGGACTTCCTCCCCTATCGTACATCTCTTTCAAAATGTCTTTAGCACCCCGAGATGAGATTTCATTTTTATGTATCATTGACATCAACTGCGCAAAACTCTCCGCAGTAATATTTTTATGTAATTTCTCACTTGAGTCGGCGTCAGTTTTTATGAGTCCTGCAATATCTGATGTGATGTAGTTGGACGCGGTTTTGATTAATTTTTTGTCCCCCTTGAACTCCCCAACTACCGCATCAAAGAGTTTTGAAAGATACGAATCTCGCACAAACATATCGGCATCCTCCTTTTTAATATCATATTCATCTACATACTTCCCTCTCTTCTCCCATGGTAGCTCTGGAAGCTGACTCTTCAAACTCTTCTCTTCAAGCTCTTTCATCTTATTTATATAAAGCTTCGGTAAATCTGGGTCAGGAAAGTACCTATAATCAGCAGAACCCTCCTTTATACGCTGTGAAAAAGTCTCTTGTTTGCCTTCATCCCATCCACGAGTTTCTTGCGCTACTTTTCCACCTTCATCCAGTAATTTCTCCTGTCTGTTGATTTCATATGAAATAGCGCGTTCAACAGCGCGAAATGAGTTGAGATTCTTAACTTCTACTTTTGTACCCAGATTACCGTTTCCTTCTGGTTTAATTGAGATATTTGCTTCAACGCGCATCTCGCCCTTTTCCATATTCGCCTCTCCTACCTTAAGCGTTCGCAGTAAAAGCTGTAATTCTTTGGCAAAAAGACTTGCCTGAACACCATTTTCAATAACTGGCTCTGTCACAAGCTCCATAAGAGGTACTCCCGCACGATTAAAGTCTATTAAACTGTAGTTGCTAAAATGTGTTGATTTTGCTGTATCTTCTTCTAAGTGTATACGAGTAATATCTATTCCCTCTAGACTGCCCCCTGAAACAAGTGGATATTTGTACTGACTAATCTGATATCCTTTAGGAATATCGGGATAAAAGTAGTTTTTGCGGTCAAATTCGGTAAAATCTGCCAATTTACCTTCTACTGCAACACCAACTTTCAAAACACTCTTTACTGCTTCCTTGTTTATAACAGGCAAAGTCCCGGGGTGTGCCATACATACTGGGCATATATTTACATTGGGCATATTCACATCTGGGTCATTTTTAGAATTGCAGAACATTTTCGTCTTTGTTTTAAGCTCTGCGTGTATCTCCAGCCCAATTGTCGGCACATATTTCATATTCTTAATGATATCATAATTTAGCGTTTTATCTGTCCTATACGGCTTAGACGATAGATTTTATATACGATATAGGTAAATCCGAAGAAAAGCACTACCCCAGCAGAAAATACTATGAATGTCATGTATTGCTTTTGCACCAAAGCGTCACCAATGTACGCAAATATAAAAGCAAACGGGGTTATACCTACAACCGTCGCTAGTGTGTATTTTTTGAAGGAGATTCTACTTAGGAGTCCGACAGCATAGCTTAAAAGGTCAACGGGTAAAATAAAGCGCAAAAGCACAAGTCCGAAGAATTCAACATTTCCCGAAAAATATTTCTCGTATTTCTCTAATCTTTCAAGTGATATGAAAGCAGTGAGTAAAGGCTTACCAAGATGGCGCGCTATCAGAAACGCAATTACCGCACCGAGTGTCCAACCTGTGATACTATAAATACTTGTGAGAAACGGTCCAAATATTGCGCTTGCAGGCACAACAAGAGGAAGTGCGGTCAAAGGCGCAATGACTGTAACAAAAGCAAAAAGAAGAATAAACGAAATTGCTCCTACAATATCGTCTTGTATAAACTGACTAAAGTAGTCTATGAATGTTCCTGTGCTTGCAATATATATGGCAAGCGCAACAAAAACAAAAAACAAGATGTGGGAGGATTTGATTGATTGCCAGTTTAATTTAAAAAAAGACATTCTTTAAATATTAGCACTATTTTAGGAAGGCGGAAACCACCCCGCGCGCCTAAGGCGCGCGGGGTGGTTTTTTTAATTTTTCCTAAAATCCTAATAGCCCTTTAAATGCGTCCAGTGTATTTGCGGGTGTGTCAGTATTATCAGTTGGTATTGGTTCAGCTGGTGCAGAGTCTGGTATTGGTTCTGGTGTTGGTGGAGGTGTACATCCTGACATACATCCACTGCTGTCATACTCGTATCCGCTTGAACACGCAAAGCCACCAGCTCCTTTACATGAAGGTGTAGTGTAATCTGTTGACCCACTACTACAATCTGATGCACAATTATATGTATCTTCTCCAGAGTTACACACCCCATCACCACAATAATCTGAATGTGTCACATTTCCTTCCTGACATTCTGTAAGAGAACTGTATTTGTATGGATTAGTACAACCGCTTGTGCTTCTTAATTCACAACTGTTAGTACTTGAATTATATTCATACCCTGTAAAGTAAGCGTTACATGTTACAGGTGGTGATAAGTCGCCTATACACTGCCCGAATACTTTACATCCATTTTCGTCAGCAATAGTCTCGCGATACTGCCCATCTGGACACAGCTCTGGCTTTACTAGAGACAAATCTGGGCACTGTGTTTGATCAGACGCTATGCATTCTCCCGGCATATAGCAACCATCGGCACTTGTGTATCCTCCATCGCGATATTCCCCATCAAAACATGGCGCGATTTTTCATTGAGCATGAAAAAGTGACAGTACTTAGTGTGTGCATATTAAAAAAGTTGTTGTTATTAATAACAACAACTTTATCCCACCTAAATATCCGTAAAACTACTTATTTATCCACAATTTACTTGCCATGACACTTTTTAAACTTCTTGCCGGAGCCACAGTGACATGGGTCGTTTCTGCCTATCTTTTTGCCATCTGATGTGCGTGGTGCTGTTGCCGGCGCAGCCACAGGCTGCGCCTTCAGATTTCCTAAAACACTACCTTCTTCATGTACTTCTTGCACTTTTTGTCGCTCTCGTGCGAAAGCATCACCACCGATATTAGGTAGAAGTCGTAAAATATGCTCGTCAGCTGACTCTTCTAAATCTTTAAACATTCGGAGTCCCTCCTTTTTATACTCAATAAGAGGATCCCTCTGTCCATATGCACGAAGATTTACAGAACCTCTCATATAATCCATCACCTCCAAATGCTCCACCCAAAGCATATCAATCACCTGCAGTATTAGACGCTTAACTGCATTATAGAAATCTTCCTCGCCAAGTGTAGAAATCTTTCCTTCAATAATCTTCCCAATTTCTTCATCTCCGGCAGTCAAGGCTTCGAGTTCTTCCTTTATAACATTATTGTCACCATTAAGGACTCTTCCTCTGCGTTCATAAATTGCAGAGCGCTGTTGATTCATAACATCATCATATTCAAGAACATGTTTTCGCGCGTCAAAGTTAAATCCTTCAATCTTTGTTTGCGCCGACTCAAGTGATTTTGTAATCAGACGATTCTCAATTGCCTCGTCTTCGGCAATGCCGAAACGCCCCATCATCTTCTTTATCATATCTGATGCAAACACTCTCATTAAAGAGTCTTCTAAAGATACGAAGAACTGCGTCTCACCTTCGTCCCCTTGGCGCCCTGAGCGTCCGCGAAGCTGGTTGTCTATCCTTCGCGCTTCATGTCTTTCGGTTCCTAAAACAAAAAGTCCTCCGAGTTTCTTTACTTCTTCATACTGCTCCTTTGAACCGGGGTTGCCACCAAGTTTAATATCAACTCCACGCCCCGCCATGTTTGTCGCAATCATAACTTTACCCTTGCCTCCTGATTGCGCAATTATTTCTCCTTCTTGTTCATGCTTTTTGGCATTTAGGACTTCGTGCGGTATCCCTTCTCGTGTCAAATAAGCGCTTAAAAGCTCGTTCTTTTCAATTGAAACAGTACCAATGAGTACTGGTTGACCTTTTTCGTGAAGCCCTTTGACGGTACGTGCGATTGCTTTGAATTTCCCTTGTTCTGTCTGAAAGATGAGGTCGCCTTGGTCAATTCTTTTGGTCTCTACATTTGTTGGAACTGAGACAGTGTGCAAGCCGTAGACACTGTAGAACTCTTCAGAGGAAGTTATGGCTGTTCCTGTCATACCGGAGAGTTTTTTGTACATTCTAAAATAATTTTGGAATGTGATTGATGCAAATGTTCGCGACTCTTTTTGTACTTCAACTCCCTCTTTTGCTTCAATCGCCTGATGGAGGCCTTCTGACCACCGTCTCCCTGGTTGAAGTCGTCCTGTAAACTCATCCACTATTATTATTTCTCCTTCTTTCACAACATAATCTTTATCTTTCTCAAACAATGCTTTCGCGCGAACTGCAGTTTCTAAATGATGTACATATTTAATTCCTTTTTCAGTATAAATGTTTTCAACGTCGAGAATTTTTTCTACTTTTTCTATCCCATCGTCTGTAAGTTGTATCGCACGCATCTTCTCGTCAACTGTAAAATCTTTTTCACCAGTCATTTGCCTCGCGATTTCGCTAAACTTTCCATACAAATCTCCTGACTCGGCAGATGGAGCAGAAATAATAAGAGGTGTACGAGCTTCGTCTATTAGTATAGAGTCAATTTCATCAACGATTGCAAAATTGTGCTCTCTTTGTCGCAAATTTTCTGATTCATATTCAATATTGTCTCTCAAGAAGTCAAAGCCGAATTCATTGTTTGTACCGTATGTAATATCAGCAGCATAAGCCTCTTTACGAGAAACAGGCCTTAAAAATTCGTGAAGTACCTTAAAAGAACCGAGTTCGTCACGCTCTTTATCAAGTTCTTTGTGCTCTGGGTCATATATAAAGGATTCATCATGGTTTATAACCCCTATAGAGAGCCCTAAAAAGTTATAAATCTGCCCCATCCATACAGCATCACGACGAGAGAGATAATCGTTTACAGTGATTACATGGACGCCTTTGCCCTCAAGCGCATTGAGATACACTGGTAGTGTGGCAACTAAGGTTTTTCCTTCTCCAGTCCTCATCTCGGCAATGTTGCCTTGATGAAGGATAATACCCCCCGAGAGCTGCACATCAAAATGTCTCTGTCCAAGTGTGCGTTTTGATGCCTCACGACAAACAGCAAAGGCCTCTGGAAGAATATCATTCAAAGATTCTTTTCCGTCAGCTGGCGAATTGATTCTTTTTTTAAACTCTTCTGTCTTTCCCTTAAGCACCTCATCTGATAAATTGGAGATCTCACTCTCATAAGAGTTTATATCGGCAACCAAAGGAATGAGCGCTTTGAGCGCTTTTTTATTTTCATCACTAAATAATTTTTTCAGTTGAAACATATCTTTAGAGCAGTATTTTAACACAAAAACAAAGCCCCGTCATCTGATGAATCAGGACGGGGTTTTGTTTAAAGGAAGCTCTCTTATCGTCGTCGGCGTCGTGCCTTTCGTTTTGGAGCAGCTTTCTTTCTCTTTGGAGCAGCTTTTCGCTTTTTAGCTTTTCGCTTTGGAGCAGCTTTCTTTCTCTTTGGAGCTGCTTTCTTTCGCTTTGCTGGTTTTCGCTTTGCAGCTTTTCTTTTAGCTGGTTTTCGCTTTGCAGCTTTTCTTCTTTTTGCCATACTAATTGATTGATTAATTGATTACTAGTAACCAAACTACAACAACTTTCGACCATTCTTTTTTAAACTTTTTTTAAAAAAAGAAAAAATTAAAACTGTCGTGTGTGATACTTATATTATCTAATACAAAAAAAGTTAAAACAATAATTTTTTTAAAAAAAGTGGGGATAACTTTTTATAAATAAAAATTAAAACTTTCCAACAAAAATTATTTCGGGAGTAATCTTAATTTTTGTTTTTTTATATACTTTGTGTGCAACCTTTTCAGAAAAAGTTTTTACATCTTTTGCACTTGCACTACCATAATTAATTATTATAAGTGGTTGTTTCTCTGATATGCCTATACTGCCTTCTCTTAGCCCTTTCATATCAAGATTATCAAGAATTTTTGCAAGATGTATTTTATTGCCTTCTATAACTGGATTCTTAAAGAATGAGCCCGCAGTGCCGTATTTCTTAAGATCAGGAAATTTATTTTTTCTTATTTTACCTATTGCACTTCGGACTTTTTTAAGTTTTGGTGTATTGTTGTTTTTAAAATATTCTTTTATATCTTTGTAAGAAAGATTTACATTTTCTTCATATGAGAGTTTTAGACAAATTTTAGTTATTATAAAATTATTTTTTTTAAAGATACTGTCCCTATAATCAAACTTGCACTCTGATTTTTTTAAAATAATTGTTTTTAAATTTTTCGTATCAAATACTTCAACCCATTCTAAGTTATCTTTTATTTCCATTCCATAAGCTCCTATGTTCCCTGCTACTGCACCCCCTACTGTCCCTGGAATAAAAGAAAGGTTTTCGATCCCATATAGTTTATTTTGTATTGATGACTCAACTACTCTGTCCCAATTCTCACCTGCACCACAAATTGCCTTTTCATCCTCATATGAAATTCCCTTTATTTCAATCTTTATAACAAGCCCATTGAAACCAGAATCAGATACTAATATATTCGAACCGCCTCCCAATACAAAAACCTGCAGAGAATTTTTCTTGCTAAAATCAACTGCTTCTTTAAGCTCACTCACTGATTTAACTTTACAAAAATAATTTGCACAACCTCCGACTTTAAATGTGGTGAGGTTCTTGAGTGGGACATTTTGTTTTATGTTCATCCTGTACGAAATAACCTCTCCAGAGTTTTTACCAGAATATTTATTTGAATTATTTCGTACGGGATTCATAGAAATTACACTCACGTCAAATTATGGCCGGCGGGAGCGAGCTCCAATAAAAGTCTATGTGAGTGCCGCCGCCGGCCGTAGTTTGAAACGAGTGTGTGTTCTTAATAATAATACATTCTATACAACACAACAAATACCAAAAATTTGACAAAAAGGTACAATTTGCTATACTATTTGTGTGAGTGCCACTTGAGTGTGGCTCTGACGAAAGTCTGCGAAAAGCCCGCCGTAAGGCGGGCTTTTCGTTTTATGGATTTCTTCCTGCTTTTATCTCCTTGATGATAAACTCTCCATCCTCTCGAAATCCCTCATCAAGATCAATCGCCTTTTGTATCTCACTTATAGCTTCTTGCCTTCTTCCAACCTGTAGATACGCAGCAGCAAGTGACACATGAAACTGTGGGTTTTGGGGATTCTTTTCTATAGATAGCTCCCAAGACCTTACAACATCGTTTACTCTCCCTGCTTGTGTATATGCATTTATAATCCTACCTTCAGTCCTATCTTTGTCTGATATAGGACCAAGCTCAGCATCTACCTGTGCTTCTTTATCAGCATATATAGCACCTACTCTGTATATTATCTCTGCGTTCTTGAAGTTAGTATCAAGTTCATATGCATCTTTAAATATTTCAAATGCTTTGTTCTCATCACCAAGGTTTAGATATGCTGTTCCAAGTTCAAACCTAATTGTCTGCTTATTTGGAGAAAGTTCAACTGCCTTTTTCAAGTGTGGCAATGCTTCTTGATGGAAGTTGAAATTATTAAGAAACGCTGCGTAGAAAATGCGGATGCGCGCGTCTTCTGGCCTTTCTTTTACCAGAGCCCCTAATTCACTTTTAGCAAGTTCAAAGAATCTTGTTTGTATTTCTATCGGTGCGCCACCATTTTTCACTCGCATGGCAGCCGTTGCGGTTTGTTCTATTACTTCTTGCTTGCCAACAGTTTTGTAAGAGAGTGCTTTTTCAAGTTTTTCTAGATTTACTTCAAGTCCCCCCGCCTGCGGACTAATCGCTTGTATCAGCGTGCGCGCAGTGACAATTCCTTTTATATTGAAAAAGTATAATGACGAAATAACTGCAATTATGATTACCGGTATAGCAATTCTACTTAAACCATTGCTTTTCTTACTCTCATCTGTATTGTTTGCCACTTCCCTGTTGAGAGTTGAGTGTGTATGAATATAAGCTGCAATAGAGAAGAAAAGAATGTAGCTCATAATATTGTCAAACACA
>MPMB02062078.1_pt1 | contig 11283 bp, 6 predicted proteins | sample 1617371 | NCBI WGS metagenome assembly MPMB02 (sample SAMN05944808, study PRJNA350692) | marine metagenome | biome: marine; feature: ODZ; material: water; isolation source: 300 m water sample filtered on 0.2 um supor filter | place: Pacific Ocean | collected 2012-04-08 | depth 300m m
ATGTGGCCCGGGTACTGGAGCTCGTCCTCAATCTTTCGCGCCACCTGACGGGCAAGGTCGTAGCTTTCCTCGTCGTTTACTTTCTTGGGATTCACGATGATCCGAATTTCGCGGCCGGCCTGCACCGCGTAGCACTTGTCGACCGCATCGAACGAGGCGCCGATCCTCTCCAGGTTTTTGAACCGCTGGAGATACGACGTCATCGTCTCGGATCGGGCACCCGGGCGGGAGGCGCTGATGGCATCGGCAGCGCTGACGAGGATGCCCCAGATGAAGTCGTAAGGCACCTCACCATGATGCGAGGCTACCCCGTTGACAACGTCCTGCGGCTCCTTGTTTCGCTTCAGGAAATCCGCCCCGACAATAGCGTGCGGCCCCTCGACCTCCTCCGACATCGCCTTGCCAATGTCGTGCAGCAATCCGATGCGCTTGGCCTTGATGATGTCCAACCCCATTTCACCCGCCAGCAAACCCATCAGGTGCGCGACCTCGACGGCGTGCGCCAGGACATTCTGCGAATAGCTGCTTCGGTAGCGAAGCTTGCCGAGCACAGATAGCACCTCCTGGCTGAGGGTGCTGACGCCGGCTTTTTGCGCCGCCTCTTCGCCAACGTTAGCGAGGTTGTAATCATTTTCCTCTGTGACCTTGGACACGACCTCATCAATGCGAGTGGGGTGAATCCTGCCGTCCTTGACCAGGCGCGCCATGGATTCGCGGGCAATCTCGCGCTTGATGGGGTCGAATCCGGAAAGCACAACAGTGTTGGGCGTGTCGTCGATCAGCACCGTGACTCCGGTGGCTTTCTCGAAGGCGCGGACATTGCGTCCCTCTCGACCGATGATGCGCCCCTTGATTTCCTCGTCGCCGTTCAATGAAATCGTGGCCGTTGTGGCCTCGTAAGTGTGTTCGCCCGAGTAGCGCTGTATCGCCAACCCGATGATCCGACGCGCCTTCTCCTCCGCATGGTCTTTTGCGCCATCGACAATGGCCCTGGAAATTTGACTAGCCTCCATCTTGGTTTCGTCGCCGATAATTTCAAAAAGATGATCCCGCGCATCATCCAGGCTCAGGCTGGCGACTTCGACCAGCGCCTTCTTGTGCTTTTCGATTAACTGCTCTGCCGTTCCTTGTTTCTCACCGAGATCGGATTCAAGCTGATTGAGGGCAGCCTGTTTTTGGTTCAGCTGCTTTTCATTCTCGAGCAGCGACTGGAGTTGCCTGTCAAGCAGCGACTCCCGCTCCTCCAGCCGTTTTTCCCGCTGGCGAATTTCCTCGCTCTCCGCACCGATCGCGTTCTCGATCTCGCCGCGCAGTCGATTCGTTTCCTCACGGGTCAACATCCGCGCGCTACGGGTCAGCACCTCAGCTTCGCGGCGTGAGTGCTCCTTGAGCGAGGACTCGGTGCTTCGCAGGGCGCGACGGATCTGCCTCTTCTGGTCCTTGCGGATCCAGATCAGGGCAACGATCACGACCATGGCCATGATGCCCAACAACCAAGGCTCTGCTGCTGCCAGAAGTTGCATTGATTTTTTATGCAGGCTGGGGGATCAACCAGCCGCTCGGTGTGGCGATCATGTCCATTTTGACATCGTGCCTCTCCACCGGCACGTGAGGTCGCACTTGCTCATCAAAGCAGACGCCGCATTTCTTGGCGGGGATATCGGCCAGCAAGCGATCGAAAAATCCTCCACCTCGGCCCAGTCTGCCGCCAAAGCCGTCGAATGCTATCCCGCCAACGATGGCCAAGTCGAGTTGCATCGTGTCCATTTTCTGACTGCCTTCCGGAGGCTCGTGGATGCCGAATTTGCCCGGCACAAGATCGCCCAAGTTGGCAATCACGCAAGCTTGATACACATTTTCTTTGGCTAAAAAACAGGGTAGGGCGACTGCTTTGCCTGTCTCTAATCCTTTTCTTATCAATGGTTTAATGTCAATTTCACCTGACATCGGCATGTACAGCATCGCTTGGCCTGCCTCTCGCCAAACGACCGACTCGAGTATCAGGCGGCACACGGCCTGCGAGTTCTCCGCCTCTTGGCTAGGGCTCAGTCGCCCCATGGCCAAGCGCGCCTCCTGGCGGGCCAAGCGCTTGGCCTTAATGGGGTCAGTCATTCGCTCGGTTTCCCTCATTGCGTAATTTCGCGAAATGCTTACGCCAGTAATCGACTCGCGCCTTGATCTTCTTCTCCACACCTTGCTCGGTCGGTTCGTAAAACCGCCGCTTGGCCCCGAGATAATCCTGCGCAACAAAGTGCCCCGGGAAGTCGTGCGAGTATTGGTACCCTTCGCCGCGGCCCAGTGTCGTGGCTCCGCCATAGTGGGAGTCCTTGAGGTGGGGGGGGACGGGAATCGTTTTGCCGGACCGGACATCTGCCAGAGCGGCATCAATCGCCTTGATGACGCTGTTGCTCTTGTGGGCGCCGGCGATGTAGATCGCCGCCTCAGCGATCGGGATTCGCGCCTCGGGCCACCCGATGAACTCGGCGGCCTGAAATGCCGCGTTGGCTAGCACAAGCGCCATCGGGTCAGCCAAGCCAACGTCCTCGGCCGCGTGAATCACAATGCGGCGCGCAATGAATCGAGGATCCTCTCCGGCGTGAATCATCTTCGCCAGCCAGTAAAGCGTCGCGTCGACGTCACAACCTCGTAGCGACTTGATGAACGCGGAGATGGTGTCGTAGTGCGCGTCCTCGTCTCCGTCGTACACCACGGCTTTTTTTTGGATGCAATCCTCCGCCACAGTGAGGGTGATTCGGATGATCCCCCTGGAATCAGGCGGAGTGGTCATTGCGGCGATCTCGAGCGAATTTAGCCCCTTGCGGGCATCCCCGTCGGAAACATTGGCCAAGTGCTGGATGGCTTCATGATCAGCCTCGCACTTCAAGTGGCCGAGGCCCCGCTCCTCGTCGTCGAGCGCGCGCTGCAGCAACTGTGATGTTTCTTCCACGGTGAGGGGCTGTAGTTCAAATATTTGCGATCGTGAAACCAGCGGAGAGTTGACGAAGAAAAACGGGTTGTGGGTGGTGGCCCCGATCAGGCGCACCGTACCATTCTCCACGTCCGGCAAAAGCGTATCCTGCTGCGACTTGTTGAACCGGTGAATCTCGTCGATAAACAGCAGCGTTGTCGCGCCGGAATTGGCCAGGCGGTTCGCGGCAGAGGCCAATACCCGGCGCATGTCCGCAACATTGGACTCCACGCCGCTCAAGCGCTCAAACCGGCTCTTGGTCTGGTTAGCGATGATCTGCGCAAGGCTGGTCTTGCCGGTGCCGGGGGGGCCGTAGAAGATCAGAGACTGGATGCGATCCGCCTCGATGGCACGGCGCAGCAGTTTGCCCGGCGAGAGAATATGCCCTTGCCCAACGTATTCGGTCAGCGTGCGCGGACGCAACCGGGCAGCCAAGGGTTGATACTGCCAACTTGGTGACGGTTCGTCACCGGAGTTCTTTTCTGCACCCGGATTGGCCTGGTGCTGTGAAAAAAGGTCGCCGCTCACGGCGGGGCAGACTAGCAACCCGGCGAAGGCTCTCCCAACGAAAAAACCCGCGACTCGAGAGCCGCGGGTTTAACGTAACCCCGCCGTTGCCGTGTTGAACGAATCCGATGAACGGAAGGTACAAGTGGATCCGGCTCGTCGTAGATCGCGACTTCCAGCAAAGGCCTGTCGGTCACAACCCGAGTGCTGGTTCCTTAACCATTAGAACTAAGGTCCAGGGACAGTTGCAAAATCACGGGCAACAGCAGGGAGATCCAATTGCCTGCAACGAGCAGGAAAATAGCCCGCAACACGGGCTTGGCCAAGCCAAAAACAGCCGGCCTGCCACTTGACCCTCTCCCAAGGGAGAGGGCAGGGTGAGGAAGAATACAATCGCCTCTGGGATTTGGCCCGTGGTTGACAGCGAGGACCTCGGGGGTGAAGAATCCGCTCCAGCGATGGAATCCTTAAGCATCGATTCCGCTGGTGCCATGATGTGGGACATGGCAAGCACGCGCCTCGCGTATGCCGCCCACCAGTTGGCCAAGGCCGAGATGAGCATCGACCCCCCGACCGACATCATCACCGCCACCAATGAATCGGAAATAGCCGCCGTCCTCACACAGGCGGCAGCTAACATCCAGCAACACTCCCTGAACATCCTGGCCTGACGCCCGGCTTTGTCTAAAGAGGGTGCCTGCATTTGGCTGTTCTCTTACCCCTAAAAGTTCGCAATTTGTAGTTTATTCCGTCATTATCCCGCGCGCGCGGAGGGGGCAGCCCGCGGCCGGGCGAGCGTCGAGTTGTAAATGGACATCGAGCAAATTCGAAATTTCAGCATTATTGCGCACATCGACCACGGGAAGACGACTCTTTCTGACCGGTTGCTGCACCGCACCGGCACCATTTCGGACCGGGACATGGAGAACCAGTTGCTTGACTCGATGGACCTCGAGAAGGAACGGGGCATCACGATCAAGGCACACCCGGTCACAATGTATTACACGGCAGCCGACGGGGTGGAGTATGAACTGAACCTGATCGACACGCCGGGGCACGTGGATTTTTCCTACGAGGTGTCGCGGAGCCTGAGCGCCTGCGAGGGGGCATTGTTGATCGTGGACGCTGCACAGGGCGTTGAGGCGCAGACGGTGGCCAACGTCAACCTGGCGCACAACCAGAACCTGGCCATCATCCCGGTGATCAACAAGATCGACCTGCCGCACGCCGATGTCGATGGAGTGAAACGGCAACTCGAGGAGATCCTCGCCATCCCGGCGGATGACGCCGTGCTGGCCAGCGCCAAGGAGGGCATCGGAACGGAGGCGGTGCTCGAGGCGGTCGTGAAGCACGTTCCTCCGCCCAAAAAGACCGACGCGCCCTCACTGCAGGCGCTCGTGTTTGATTCCTATTTCGACTCGTACCGTGGCGTGGTGGCCATGGTCCGGGTGTTCAACGGGCATGTCCGGGCCGGGATGAACATCAAGATGCTGCACTCCGACAAGACGGTGGAGGTGAAGGAGGTTGGCAGCTTCAACCCCAAGCCGTACAAACGGGATGCACTGGTAACAGGCGAGACCGGTTACCTTAGCTCCAACATCAAATCACCCTCCGACGTGAAAATAGGGGACACGCTGACTGAGCCCCGGAACCCCTCGGGACCGCTGCCCGGCTTCAAGGAATTGAAGCCAATGGTGTTCAGCGGCATCTACCCGATCAACCCGGCGGATTACGAACACCTCAAGACCAACCTGGCCAAGCTGCAACTCAACGACTCGGCTTTTTTTTACCAGGCGGAGAGTTCCGTCGCGCTTGGCTTCGGTTTCCGTTGCGGGTTCCTCGGCTTGCTGCACCTTGAGATCATACAGGAGCGGTTGCGGCGCGAGTTCAACATGGACATCATCGCCACCTATCCCAGCGTGGTTTACAGGGTGGTCACAACCAGTGGGGAGGAGATGGACATCGACAACCCGGTTTATCTCCCGGAGCAGAATTTTATCGCCACCATTTCCGAGCCGATGGTACGGGCGTACCTCATGTGCCCCAATGAATACATTGGAGACCTGATGAATCTGACAGGGGAAAAACGCGGAGTCATCCAGGAGACAGAGACGCTGGACTCCGGGCGGGTCATCCTTATCGGGCGCATTCCACTCAATGAAATCCTGATCGATTTCCACGACCGAATCAAGAGCATTACAAGGGGCTACGGCTCGCTGGATTATGAGCATGACGGCTACGAGCCGGCCAAAATGATCAAACTGGACATGTTGGTAAACGGCGACCCGGTGGATGCCTTCTCCCTGATTACTCACAGGGAAAAGGCGGAGCAGCGGGGCAGGGCGCTTGCCGCCAAACTCAAGGAGGTCATCCCCTCCCAGCAATACAAGGTGGCCATTCAAGCGGCGATCGGCGGCAAGGTAATCGCGCGCGAAACCGTGAATGCGCTTCGCAAAGACGTCACCGCGAAGTGTTACGGCGGGGACGTCACCCGAAAACGGAAACTCCTCGAGAAACAGAAGGAGGGGAAGAAGCGAATGAAATCAATTGGCTCAGTGAATATCCCGCAGCAGGCGTTCATCGAGGTTTTAAAGGCTTAACATGTATTATATCAGGTGGTTGATCTCCAAGCGCTTCAGGATGGCGGCGGAGCTTTGTCACCAGGCCGACAAACTGTTGAACCACCAGAGGGATCAGTTGTCCCCGGCCGCCGGCAGTGAACTACGGGAAAGCATTGAGAATCTTCGTGCCATGATGCGCGCGGGCTCAAGCCGCAAAAAGCTGGAGGAGGGGGTAGCCAAGCTGGAACAAACCGGCAGTCGCAAACTGATCCCTTACAGAAATCCCGGCATACGTGAAAACGTGGAAGTTATGCTCTTCGCCGTGGCCATCGCAATGAGCATCCGCACCTTCTTTTTTCAGCCGATGGGCATTCCGACCGGGTCCATGCAGCCCACGCTATACGGCATCACCGAAGGCAACCTTGGCCAGGCGGAATCGGTACCTACCGGTGTCAACGGATGGGTGCAACATTACCTGGCCGGCGTCTCCCACTACCATCTGGTATCGGAAGGGAACTGGCAGTTGGTGAGCATCGATCCGCCGAGGAAAAAATTTCTGTTCTTCTACAAGCAACGACTGACCTTTCGGGATCTCGACACAAAAAATAAAATTGTGCAGGACATCAGCCCCCCCATGAACACCGGAAAATCCATGCTGGGGTACGGCAGGGCATTGACAAGCTCACTAAGTGAATTCGTCCTGAATTCGCACAATAACTATATTTATAAGCAGGGTGAAGACATCATCAAGATGCGCCGCGAATCAGGGGATCATCTTTTGGTGGACAGGTTTACCTACAACTTCCGCAAGCCGAATCGTGGTGAAATCATCGTTTTTGAAACCAAGACCATCGACGGCATTAATCAGGATTTGTTTTACATCAAGCGCCTGACCGGTTTGCCCGGTGATACGATGAGGATTGGTGACGACCGCCATCTGGTCATCAAAAACAATTCGTGGCCGAACGGCAAGCGATTGGACGCATCGGATCATCCCTTTGAGCTGGTCTACTCCTTCGACGCCGGTAAGAACCCTGAACCGGCGAAAGACAGTCATTTCTCCGGCCACGTAAACCAGGTAGCATACGAAAAGGTCCTGCAGCAACGGCGAAACACCCTTGCCATGGAAAGCGGCGTTGATCCAAGCCGGATCTTCTTCAGCAATGGCAACAATATTTCACCGCATTTCACCGACGGCACCCAGGAATTTGTGGTGCCGCCCAATCGTTACATTGCCATGGGTGACAATACTGTCAGCAGCAAAGACTCGAGAGACTGGGGGTCGCTGCCCGGAAAAAACGTTTTCGGCAAGGCAATCTTTATTTATTGGCCATTTTTTGAGCAAAGCGCCAGAACTCGCCCAAATCGGTTTGGTTGGGCGTTTCAATAAGTTGCGCACAATAAATGTTATATTTACTTAATTAGAGTTACTTTTGTTGTGTCCCTTGATTTTGTGCCCTCTTCTTTTTCTCCGTTAACTTTACCCTGTGGGCTGGAGGTGGTTGTTCATCCCGACGATTCTGCTCCAGTGGTGTCTGTGCAGGCATGGTGTCGGACCGGCAGCATTCATGAGGGGAAATGGCTGGGTGCCGGGATGTCCCATGTGCTTGAGCACATGCTGTTCAAGGGCACCAGCACTCGAACCGGGTTGGAGATTGATCATTCCATCCAGGATGCAGGCGGACATATGAACGCCTACACTTCGTTCGACCGCACGGTGTACCACGTCACCATTCCCGATACCGGTGCAAGACTCGCCATCGAGGTGCTGTGTGATATCATGCAGAATGCCACTCTGCCCGAAGAGGAGTTGACCGGCGAACTTGATGTCATCCGCCGTGAAATGGACATGGGCAACGACGACCCCTCCCGCCGTGCAGGCCGCCGGTTGTTCGAGACGGCCTACACGAAAAGCCCATACCGGCATACCGTCATCGGTTACCGGGATATTTTTGACAAACTGACTCACGACGACCTGCTTGATTACTATCGCGAACGATACGCCCCGAACAATTGCTTTTTCGTTGTCGTCGGCGCCATCAATCCCGACGAGGTCCTGCAGTGGATTAGCGACGGCTATGCGGGTCAACCGGCCCGCCCCCTGCCCTACGTCCCTTTGGCCGACGAACCAAGACAGGTGGCAACTCGCGAGGTTATCGACGAAGGCCCATTCGAGCATGCGCATTTTCATTTTGCGTGGCATATTCCCGATATTCGGCACGTGGACATCCCCGCGCTCGAGGTGCTCTCCACCCTGCTCGGCGGCGGCCGCAGTTCGCGGCTCTACCGCGAAGTTCGTGACGCCAGGGCGCTGGTGCATTCTGTTGATGCCTGGACGTACGCGGGCGAGCAAACGGGGCTGTTCGGCATGAGCGCCATTGCCGATGCGGACAAGCTTGACCAAGCGCGGACCGCCATGCTCTATGAATTGCAGCAATTCAAGGACGCCCTCCCCGACGAGTCGGAATTGGCCAAGGCGATCAAGCAGTTCACCGCTGGGAACCTCTGCGCCCTCAAGACCATGCAGGGCCGCGCGGCAGACCTGGGCAGCAATTGGCTCAACGCCGGCGATCTTGACTTTTCCCGAAAACAACTCGAGGCCGCCCGCGCTGTCAATCCAGAGATCCTACAGGCCGTTGCCAAGCGCTATTTGACCCCTGAGAACCAGACGCTTTACGCGCTGACCCCGGCCGGTTCCAACCCGAAGGCGAAACCGCAAGCGACGGCTCGGCACGCCACTGATATCGAGAAAATTGAACTACCCAACGGACTTCGCCTGTTACTCAAGGAAGACAGCCGGTTGCCGTTTGCCCACTTCCGGATTGGCCTGCTGGGTGGCGTGTTGTTCGAAACGCCCGGCACCAACGGCCTGACCCGGCTCATGAGCCGTTCGATGCTTAAAGGCACTCCCCAGCGCACCGCCCCCGAAATCGCCTCCGAGATCGAGTCCGCCGGCGGCAGTATCGACACATACAGCGGCAACAATAGCTACGGCCTGTGCCTCGACATTCTCAGCGAAGACACCGCGCTTGGCCAGGCGGTGTTTCTCGATGTGCTCCTCTCCCCGTCGTACGAACTGGAGGGGATCGAGCGCGAGCGCACGGCCCAGTTGGCCGCCATCGAACAGCAGCGCGACCACCTGCTCTCCAACACGCTCAAGAAACTTCGTCGCCTGGTTTTTGGCGACACCGGCTACGGACTGGACAACCTTGGTGAAACGGAAACGCTCAAGTCGTTGACCCGCGAACAGATCAGCGCGCATTACAGCACGTTCACCGCCCCGTCCAACGCCGTGCTCGCGGTCTTTGGCGATATCGATGCCAGCCAAGTTCGCGAGCACATCGAGGCTGCCTTGGCCAAGTGGAGCTCCCCCGCCCCACTGCTTGTCCTGCCTGAGCCTGCACCACTTTCTAAAGCCAAGCGCGACAGTGTTTCGACAGAAAAAGAACAGGCCGTCGTCACGCTTGGATTCAGCGGTTGCACACTGGACCAAGCCGACCGATATTCAATGGACCTTATCTCAGAGGCATTGAACGACATGGGCTCGCGGTTGTTCCTCAAAATCCGTGAGGAACTTGGATTGGCCTACTATGTCGGCACACAAAACTTCTCGGGCCGTGTTCCCGGCTGCTTTTCATTCTACGCCGGAACCGCCGCCGCCGCCGCCGGCCAGGTGGAGGCCGAGTTGCTCACCCAGGCCAAGCGTTTGGCCAAGGAGGGCTTGACCGAAGAGGAACTGTGCCGCGCCAAAGCCAAGCTAATTGGGCACAAAAAAATTGCTCAGCAGGATCTGGGCAACGTCGCCTTTGCCACCTGCATGGACGAGCTGCTAGGGCTGGGTTACAACCACCACGCCGAGGAGGACGCCCGCATTGAGGCTGTCACGCTGGAGCAGATTCGTGAAGTTGCCGATTGTTATTTCGGCACTGAACAGTTTGCAACTGCCGTGTCTCTCCCTTCCAAGTAGCCTCCCTGCCCCCTTGCCGAGAGCCCGGTACTGTGCTTTACTTGTTGCGTCATTTGACAACGCTTTGGGGGCGTACTGGATATCGACCAGTTGGATACGTTCTCGATTGCATGCCGAGGATGGCTCGTTTCCTCGTAAAACCATCGAACCAAAAACATAACTGCCAACGAAGAATTGGCCCTCGCGGCATAACCCCGCGACGTCTGTCCCTGGACACCTGCTAGGGGGAACAGGCGCCGACAGCAGGTTAGGTGGAAAGCCGGAGACGGCGCGTCTTTCAACCGAAACTTTTTCTGCCGACTAGGTGAGCGGATTCGCGTCAGGCCGTTATCCGTGAACCGAAAATCCAGCCCTGACTAAGCATGTAGACGTCTTGGATAGGTTCGGCCGGGACGGGGGTTCGACTCCCCCCGCCTCCACCACTTTTTAAAGGGTTTTTCATGTTTTAGTTGACTTACGGAACAAATACGGAACAATGATGCGCATGAATGCGCATTCAAGGCCGTCCAGTAAGTTGCCTTCAAAGAGGTCAAAGCATCCCATTGGGAGTAAGCCTCTCGTTCTTAAGAAAGGATCCGTCAGTGTCAAAATTTACGGCACATGGAACGTCTCTCGCCGCAAAAACAGAACGGGGCAGTTCGTTGAATCTCTCATCCCCCAATTCGCCGTGTGTTACTATCTGGGAGATAGCAGAAGGATCCTGAAATTCACCAAGCTCGAAACCGCCAAGGCCGAAGCTAATCGAGTTCTCGTAATGCTCGTCAATGGCGAAACTAAGGCCATTAAGCTCAACGGCCGAGACCGAGATATTTTCGTGATGGCCAACGAACGCCTCCGCGACTGGAACTCTCAAGTCACACTGGACGAGGCCATCACAGAATATATCAAGGGATGTGAAGAACTCGCACCGTTCGACACCACAGTGGGAGATGCGGTCCGCGAATTTGTCATTCGCCATAAATCGATCCGGGAACCCCGCATGGTTCCAAATCTGGTTGAAGAATTTATCGAAGCAAAACAAAAAGCGGGCAAGAGCGAAGAGTACATGAACTCGCTTCGTCGGCTTCGCCGATTCGCGGCCGTTTTTCAGGTTCCAGTCCAACAGATTACATTAGACTCACTGCAAGAATACTTCGACAACATGAGAGGCAGAGGCGGACAGGCTGCCACTCCACGAACTAAGACCAACTACTGGAGGCTGGTTCGATCCCTGCTCCGCTATGCTGTTCGCCACAAATACGTCCCACGTGATCTACTTGAGGAACTGGAGGGAGTGGAAT
>MPMB02080641.1_pt1 | contig 11279 bp, 10 predicted proteins | sample 1617371 | NCBI WGS metagenome assembly MPMB02 (sample SAMN05944808, study PRJNA350692) | marine metagenome | biome: marine; feature: ODZ; material: water; isolation source: 300 m water sample filtered on 0.2 um supor filter | place: Pacific Ocean | collected 2012-04-08 | depth 300m m
CTGTCGACGCCATATCCATTGACCGTCAGATAGCCGGATGAGGGAATGCTTGATGCGATCGGCGCCATGGTGCCGTACCGCTCATACGGGGTCTCTCCAGAACTATTTGTGCCTGCCTTCATGCCGCCGTAGTCACTGCCGACGCCACCGTCGTTACCTGCCTGGGCGATGACGGGGAACTGGTCTACAACAGGGGGATGATTGACACTGCAGTTGCTGTTCGAGTCCGGGACGTTGAATTCGAGTACATCGGCCGAGTACAGGCAGTGCCCCGCAGTTACGAAACACGAATCGGTGTTGTACATCGTCGCGCTGCAGCCCACGGGCATCAGACGCGCAAAGCGATTGTCGCTTGATGGGGTGCGGTCGTCTGCGGAACAGATTCCGCAGCCGTCGCCTCGATCAGAGTCCATCAATTCCCATGTGGCGGTTTCGATGGACATGGTGTTGTTGGTCAGTCCGCCGGCGATCAACTCGACCCGGACGGCATTGCCGTTGAAGTAGGCGGAGGAGCTCTTCCAGAGAGACAGGGTGCTCGCGTCGAGTTCCTGAACCTCGCCATCGCGAAGGCTGGTGACGCGGATGAAGGAGTCGCGGTCCAGTTTGGTTGCCCCGAAGTGCAACCTGATCCATGCAGCATTGCTGACCGCAACGATGTCATCAAAGAGCACGTGCTGCTCCTTGGCGTCATTGTCGAGCGTGCCGGTATTCAGGCCGATCCATGCGTGGTTGCCCACGGGCCAGTCCAATGTTGATGCATCGGTATCAGCCAGCGCCACGCTGGTTGAGACCGCCAAGATCGCCGCTGCAGCAGCAGCGTACGTGGTCCGGTTGAACATATCGGGTATCTCCTCTCAGGATGGGTTGTCCACCCCACTTTCTTCCCAGCCAACCTAGCATAGGAGGCGAGACAAACGAAGCGTCTTTTGGCGGTGTATTGCTTATATTTCGGACATAAAACTCCTCATATCAGGGGCCCTGATATGGTGCCGAGCGGTTGTCGAAGGGGTTCATCTATCCATGCCGTGTGTGGCCACAATTGAGGCGTTCTGGCAGGTATGTGGCCGTTTCCACCCACTGCTGGTGCATTTTCCCATCGCGCTGATCCTGCTTGCTGCGGGCCTGGAAGTCTTCTGGTACGTGCTGGGCAGGCGGGATCAAGCCTCCCCAACGGCGGGTGTGTGCTTGTGGTTCGGTCTCTTGGGCGGGGGAGTGGCTCTGTGGGCGGGGTGGATGCTGGCCCAGAGCGGTGGCGAGGTGGGGCGTTTGCTCACGCTGCATCGCTGGACCGCCGTGGCGGCGGTGGGGGTGACGGGGTTGGCGGCGATCGGCTGGCTGCTTCGGCGGTGGCGGGGACGTGATTGGGCGGCGCCGCATCTGGCGTTTACGGTGGTTGCGGCGGTACTGGTTGTCATCTCAGCCCACTTTGGAGGTGAAATGGCGTGGGGATCGGACTGGGTCTTCGCCCCGCTTCGGGCGTCCGATCGAGGTTGGTCATCTGTCGAGCCGATTCTGAGTACGCACTGCCAGAAGTGCCACGGCGGCAAGCGTCAGAAGGGAGATCTCCGGTTGGTGCCGTGGAGGAAGATGTTTGAGTGCGATCCGGCGGATTGGGTGGTCCGGCCCGGCGATGCGGCGGCGAGCACGCTGCACACGCTCATCACCAAGCCCGCGGATGATGAGGACATCATGCCACCGGCAGAGAAGGGGGAGCCGCTGAGCGAAACGCAGATTCAGACGATCGTCGATTGGATCAACGCCGGCGCTCTCGGCCCCGACGGGCAGGTGCCGTCGACTGTCGCCGAGCTTCCCGGCAAACCCGCCACTTGACCCTGCCCGGCAGTGAGGGGATGATCGGTGTCATGCGGGTAGTGCTGTTCATCCTGATTCTGGCTGGCCTCGGTTTGACCGGCTGCGGACCGGAGGAAAGTGAGTCGGTGCGTCAAAACCGCGCCGCTCGGGCAAGAGAGGCTGCAGAAACGCAGGAACTTCTCAAGAACGCCAGACAAGATGTGCGTGAGCGACATCGAGAACTCGGCATGAGCAGTCGTTGAGTGGGCGTCGTGTTGATGATCGAGACCCCCGGGCAGGGGCTGCACGAGATTACCGGCGATGTTGCGGGGGTTGCGGCCGGATCCGATGTCCGAGACGGCCTGTGTGTCCTGTTCGTGCAGCACACCTCGGCAAGTTTGACCATTCAAGAAAACGCGGATCCTTCGGCGCGATGTGACCTCGAATCGTGGCTTGGACGAACCATTCGCGAAGATGATCCCTGCTGGACACACACGGCCGAAGGGCCGGACGACATGCCCGCACATGTGCGAGCGATGGTGACCGATGTGTCTCTGTCGATTCCCATGATCGATGGCCGACTCGCACTCGGGAGTTGGCAGGGCATTTACCTCTGCGAGCATCGCCGCGGCGAGCATCGGCGGAGGGTAGTCGTGACGTTCGTTGCGGAGGGGTGAATACACGGCCTTGTTGCGGTGAGGCCGGGATCGAGCCGTATGACACTGTCCTCTTATTCGGCGCCCACTTGCTTCTGGCGGCGTAGCCGCCCAGCCCCTACAGCCGATCCACGAGTTCGTGAAGGTCTTTCTTTACCGCCTCGCGGGCGTGGGTGCCGAGTTTCTCCATGACTTCGGTAAGTTCGATGAATCTGGCTCGCACCTCGGAGGGAGCCAGCCCGCAGGCGGCGATGCGGACATAGGGTGGCGGTGCGGCGACTCGGCGAACGGCTGCCTTCTTTTTCGGTCGGCGGCCCCGCTTTGCGGTGATTCCGAACTTCTTGAACGCCTTGTTGATCGTCAGCAGCGAGCATCCGACTTCTTTGGCGATCTGCTTCTGGGTGAGGCCGTCCTGCTCATAGAGTTTCCGAAGGACGGACTCGTCGTGCCAGAGTTTGGATGCATTGTTCCTGCCGTTCGCAGTTGGCATGCGCTGAATGACTCGGGTGGTTTCGGTGCCCATGGTTATCCTCCGCAGCAGGGTGCTGCTTTCCATTTGATGTTGCAGCCGACCGAAGGGATCTGCTTCCCGTCAACCGGCATGCCTTGGCAGACTGCGTCCATCGCTCGCCGGAGATCTGTTCCCGTGACCGGGGACACGTCACCGGGCCTGGTGTCGTCGAACTGACCTCGGTAGACGAGCGTTCCTGTCTTGTTATAGAGGAAGAAGTCGGGCGTACACGCCGCGTCGAACGAGCGAGCGACCGACTGCATGGGATCGGACAGATAGGGAAAAGTGATGCCGTGCCGAGCAGAGAAGGCAGGCATGTGCTCGGGGCCGTCGTCGGGGTAGTGCTCGACATCGTTGCTGTTGATGCCCACGATTCCGAGCCCGCGGTCCATGTAGACACCGAGCAGCCCGAGTTCGTCAGCCAGATGTACGACGTAGGGGCAGTGGTTGCACATAAAGATCACCAGCAGGCCATGTTTGCTCATCAGCGTGGTTGATGTATGCATGACACCCGCTGCATCCGCCAATTCAAAGGCGGGCAGAGGTGTGCCGAGCGGCACCATGGTGGATGGAGTTCGAGCCATAAGGGTGTTTATTCCTGAGGTCAGCACAATACACGACCCCGGTATATGCCCCGTCAGTTCATGCACTCTACCACATCGAGGAGATTCTGAGAGCACTATTGTTACACTTCTCGTTTCTGAGCACTGCAAAGCATTGTTTTTACTTGGAGCGGTATCACAGCAATGAAAATCCATGAGTATCAGGCAAGAGCGTTGCTGGCCGGAGCGGATGTCCCGGTTCCTGATGGAGAGATGGTCACGACGGTCGAGGATGCGGTGCTGGCCGCAGACCGGTTGCTTGCAGGATCACCTCCAGTCATTGTCGTCAAGGCGCAGGTCCACGCTGGTGGACGGGGAAAGGCGGGCTTCGTCAAGGTGGTCCACACCGCCGAGGAAGTCAAGGACGCCGCCACCTTCATGCTCGGTAATCGCATGGTGTCACCGCAGACGCCTCCGGAGGGGCTCGAAGTGGATCGGCTCCTCATCGCCGAGGGCGTCGACATCGAGCGGGAGATCTACCTCGCCATCACGACTGACCGCGCGAGGCGAACGAACACGCTGATCGCCTCAGCAGAGGGTGGTGTTGAGATTGAACAGGTTGCAGAGGAGCGGCCCGATGCCATTCTGAAAGTGCCGATGGATCCGCTTGACGGCCTCAGCCCGTTCCAAGCACGCGATCTCGCATTTCGTCTTGGCTTGAAGGGCAAGCAGGTCAGACAGTTCGTGAGCCTTGCGATGAATCTCGCGCAGTTGTTCATCGAGACGGACGCGTCGCTGGCGGAGATCAATCCGCTGGTCGTTACGCCCTCAAGTGATGAGCACCCCGACGGCCAGGTCATCGCGATTGACGCCAAGTTCAACTTTGATGACAACGCCTTGTACAGACAGCGGGCTATTGCAGAACTTTTCGATCCGACCGAAGAGGATCCAGACGAACTGCGGGCCAGAGAGGTGGGACTCAACTTCGTTGCGCTCGAAGGCAACATCGGGTGCCTCGTCAACGGTGCAGGTCTTGCGATGAGCACGATGGACATCATCAAACTCCATGGCGGCGAGCCGGCCAATTTCCTCGATGTCGGTGGCGATGCAACGCAGGAAGCCGTGACCGAGGCCTTTCGAATCATCCTTTCTGAGAAATCGGTGAAGGGTGTACTTGTCAACATCTTCGGTGGCATCATGCAGTGCGACCGCATTGCGAGGGCCATCGTCGCGGCGGCCGAGGAAGTGGGCTTCGAGGTGCCATTGATCGTCAGACTCGAGGGGACAAACGTCGATGCGGCGAGAGTGGTGCTGGAGGAAGCGCAGGAACGCCTGCCCACCATGCGGACTGCGATCGATCTCGGGGACGCGGCCAAGCAGGTGTGCGCGGCTGTCGCTTGAGCATGCCGCAGCCCTCGGCTTCGATGGAGATTCACACATCGCCACCTGAAGCGGCCCCTGTCCGCCTCGGCGAGCGAATCGCCTCCATCGATGTGCTGCGTGGCGTGGCGCTGCTCGGCATTCTGCTGCTCAATGTGCGAACCTTTGCGTTGCCTTCGGCCGCCTATTCTTCGCCCGTAGTGGCTGGCGGCGAAACACCCGCGGATATTTTTGCCTTCACGACTGTGCAACTCCTGGCAGATCAGAAGTTCATGGCGATCTTCTCGCTGCTGTTCGGTGCGGGGCTGGTCATCTTCACGAGTCGCGCTGAAACCAGAACCGGGCAGAGCGTCGGCCTGCACTATCGACGGATGGGCTGGCTGCTGCTCATCGGCCTCTGCCATGCTTGGCTGCTCTGGTGGGGGGACATCCTCGTCGGCTACGCAGTCTGTGGCATGGCGGTGTATCCGCTGCGGCATCTGCGGCCATGGGCGCAGGCGACCATTGGAGCGGCCCTGCTGATCGTCGGTGCGATGATCTGGCTGGGTATGGGCTCGGCGGTGGCAATGGGCGGTCCGGAAGTGGTTGCGGAAGTAAAGGCGTTGTCAGCGCCGACTGCGGAGGGGCTCGCCGAGGAGCAGGCAGCTTGGGCCGGTGGATGGCTGGATCAGGCACCGATGCGCATTGGTCTGGCCACAACGTTGGAGACCTTTATCTTGCTCGCATGGGTGGTGTGGCGGGCGGGCGGGCTGATGCTCATCGGCATGGCCTGCTTCAAGTGGGGGGTCTTTGATACGAAGCGACGTCCTCTGTTCCACGTGCTGATGGCCGCTGTGGGGTTTGCATTCGGCATACCACTTGTGTGGCACGGCCTCTCGGTGCAGGAGTCGTGTGGGTGGAGCGGCATCGATGTGGCCTTTGCCAACACGCTCTGGAACTACTGGGGAAGCATTGGAGTTGCAGCGGGCTGGATCGGTGTGGTCATGCTGCTGTGCCGGATCAACCTCGCTGCGGTGATTCGATCGTCTCTGGCCGCGGTCGGCCGCATGGCGCTGAGCAACTATCTCGCGCAGAGCGTGCTGTGCGGCGTGATCTTCTACGGGTGGGGGCTTGGGTACTACGGACACTTCGGCTACGCCGAGCAGCTTGTGATCGTCATGGGCATCTGGGCGGCACAGTTGATCTGGTCGCCGCTGTGGCTGAGCGTATTCCGCTTTGGCCCGATGGAGTGGCTGTGGCGTTCGCTCACGTATTGGCAGGTGCAGCCCCTGAGCCGCTCCTCGCTACACTCTTCGGCGTGAGCACCGTTTCGACCAGCCTGGGTGCCTTGTGCACCGATTTCTACGTCAATCACCGCATGGGCTTGACGCTTGATTTGCCGTCGCACCGCGAATCGGTGCTGGACCTCTTCGGCCGACTTCGTAAGGAGATGCCCGAACTGGATCGGTTCCGCCGCTACAGCGGGGAGTTGGCCTTGGAATCGCCCGAGATCGGAGGGCGCTACGCTTGGGTAGCGCTGCAGCGGACCAGCGTACGAAGTGGCTGGGTCAATCCGGACGAACTGGTGGCCCCGTACCGACTGCACCGGATGCTGCTGGAGAACGCACCCTACTTCCTGTCGATCACACCGCTTGATGTCGAGTCGATTGAACTCATCTTCGGGTTCGATCTGGATGTGTCGGGCAATCGCAACGAGATCGTCTTTGACGCATTGCTCGCAGGCTCACCGCTTGCCGAGGTCGTCGAGCAAGACCGTGAACATCTCTCCGACGTGCAGCCCTTTCTCGTGATGTCGCTGGATGAGGGCGAGCGGACGCAGGCGAGTGTGGAGGTCAAGACCCGCGGCGGTTCTCGCGAGGGGCCCGGCGGTGAGTTGCGAGATCCGCTGAGTGTCTATCTCACCGTCCGCCGCAATGGTCCATTTCGCGATCTGAAGGAACTTCCCGATGTTCTGGCCATGCTCGCCGGCCATGCCGAGCGGATGGTCGAGGACCGCATCATTCCGAGCATCCTGATGCCGCTGCATGCGAGGATTGTGAGTGGGTAATCGGTCGGTACCCGGTCGCTGTTTGCTATCTGCGGCCGATCATGTTTCGGATGTGCTGGGGATCTTCCACCTGTCGCGTCAGGCAACTGAGGCGGGCGCTTTCCAGGACGACTGCGGCTTCCAGTGAGATGCGGGATATTTCGCGTCCTGCGGCAAGTCTCCGCAAATGCCATCCAGCCAGTTCGCCGGCATTGGCTTGTCCCTCGGTTGGGGGTGCTTCTTGGCTGACGCCGCCGGGATCGGTCCATGACACACCCTCATCCGTCACGATCAGCCGGCCACCCTCACCGAGAATGACCGCGCGGCGGACCCACGCGCCGCCGCCATCGCTGACGGTAATCGAGGCCGCTCGCTCGGTTCCGAACCGCATGGCTGCAGTCAGATGTCCAGACCGCTCGACGGTTGGGTCGGGCGTGATCGGAAGGGGACCGGCGTGCGCGGCCCAGATTTCATCGGGCTCACCGAGTAGATGCGTGACCAAGTCAAAGGCGTCGAGCGCCAGAGAAGCCCGTGAAGTTTGATGGTCGCCCGCAGTGGACGATACGTGCACGCAGTGCACGGTTCCGAAGTTCTCAAGCGCCGCTGCGGCCGCTTGAAATGCGGCGCCGCCTCGAAGCAGCGGAATGAAGATGGCTGGCATGCCGCCATCTGGTTCGCGGAGCAAATCCGACAATGCCGCAGGCGGGGGAGCGGAAGTTGCGACTGGCATGGCGGCGGCCCGAACGAGCCCACGCGCATCGGCATCGAGTGTTCGAGGCGCGGCCAGCCACACCACATCGACCTCAGCGTGAAGCACCTCCCGCAGATCGGTGCATGACGCCGCATCCAGCGCCGCCCCAAGGGCCGCAGCCCCGTGCTCGTCGGCGCATCCCACCAGAACAGCCTCCAGCCGATCGCCTTTCGGCCCTTCGGCCAGTGCTCGCTCCAGCAGGTGAGTCTGATTTGGGTGGGCCCATATGGCCAGTCGTGGCATGGTGGCAGCGTAGCATGGCGGCAATGCCGCCAAGAGCAGTTGAGCAGTAGACGAAGGCGGAGAACACGCCCATGCCCCCCTGCGGCGAAGCCGCTGCCTACAATTCCGCCTGTGAACAGGCGGCCGCTGTCGCCTGAAGGCCTTGGTCTTCTTGCGATGGAGGAAAGTCCGGACACGACAGGACACGGTGGTGGGTAACGCCCACCGGCTCGCGTTGAGTCAGGGAAAGTGCCACAGAAAACAAACCGCCCGCCTCGGCGGGTAAGGGTGAAAAGGTGCGGTAAGAGCGCACCGCCCGACTGGTGACAGTTGGGGCACGGCAAACCCCACCGCGTGCAAGCGCAAGCAGTTCTCGCAGATCGCCTCGGTGATCTGGCCCGTGTCCACGGGATGAGAACGGGTCGCGTGCTTGAGGCGCTCGGCAACGAGCGTCCCAGATGAATGGTCGCCGCCCAGCCAAGCCGTCAAGGACCGCAAGGCAGGGAACAGGATCCGGCTTATGTTCACAGACGCGCAGCAGGGCGGGTTTCGGCCCGCCCTGTTGTCTGTCTACTTGCGGCCCTTGAGTGTCACCGCGAGGTCCAGAGACTCATCGCCACGCGTGACGGTGATCGTGACCTCGTCGCCGGGCTTATGGGCCCGCAGGTGTTTCATCAGGTCCGAGCCGCCTTCGATGTGCTCGCCATTCCAGGCGGTGATGATGTCACCTTCCAGAATGCCAGCCTCGTGGGCGCTCGTGCCTTCGGTGACGCCGTCGATCAGGACGCCTGACACATCGCCCGCCGTATAGGACGGCATGATGCCGAGGCGGACCTTGCTGCCGGTTTCCCTCGCGGCGGTTCCCGCAGTGGAACTCGTGAAAGTGAATGGCTCGGGTTTGTGTGTTGCTTCGTCGAGGATCACTTCGCACAGGTCGATGATTTTGAGCGTTCCTTCAGGGTTCACCCGCCAAGACACATCTTCCGGTGTGTGGTAGTCGTCATGGATGCCGGTGAAGAAGAAGAGTACTGGGATGTCCTGCCGGTAGAAATTGGAATGGTCCGAGGGCCCCAGCCCGCTCGCCGTTGTCGAGACGGTGAGATCGGTCGGCTCAACGAGCCGGGGGAGCATCTCATCGAACTCCTCGGCCGTACCGGTTCCGGTGAGCGCGACGGTGTCGCCTCGGAGGCGGCCCATCATGTCGAGGTTGAGCATGAAGTTGGTTTTGTCCAGATCGATGGTCGGATTGTCGATGAAGTGGCGGGATCCGTGCAGCCCCGCCTCCTCACCGCTGAAGGTGATGAACATCACCGATCGCCGTGGACGCTCGTCCGAGGCCGCCGATTGAGCGAGCCGGTCCGCCAGAATCAGGATCGTGCCGACGCCCGAGGCGTTGTCATCGGCGCCTGGATGCACTCGATCATCACCAGGCGCCCGCGATCCGGTGTAGCCGTGGCCAATGTGGTCGTAGTGGCCGCCGACTACGACCCACTCGTCCGCGAGCTCGCCCGTTCCCGGCAGCAGGCCCGCGATGTTCTGGGTGTTGAAACTGGGCGCAGCGACGTCGGTTTCGATGGTGATCGCAGCGGCGTCATCAAAGTGTCGTACACCGGCGATGCCCTCATTGGCATCCTGCTGAAGGTCCTCCAGTGAAGCCGTGCCATTTGACGCGTGCGCCAGCAGGTGACTTGCCGTCTCTTGCGAGAGGTGCAGCGCAGGGATATTCAGGTCCGGGCGGAATCCGGCCGTTGAGGCGATGGTTTCCAAACCACTGCGACCGTCCACGGCATCAACGGGGTTGACCAGCAGAATCGCTGCAGCGCCGCGGTCGATCAGGGCTTGGAACTTCTCTCGAATGCCGCTGTGAGGGGAGAAGTCACTCTCTGACCATTGGCTTTGGCCGTCTTCATCCAGTGGCTCGTATCGAAGCAGCAGTACAGCGCGTCCGCTGAGGTCATCGTCTTCGGCGAAGGAGGTATAGCCCTCGGGCCCGGCATCGATGCCGTATCCGGCGAAACTCAGCGGCAGACTCGCAGATGCGGTGCCGCAATTCGCGAGGACGCCGAAATCTTCGCCGCGAGCAAACTTGGCGGCATCAATGAACATGGCAGCAGCCCGCACGTTGGCGGCATCAATGGATATGGCAGCAGCCCGCACGTCAGGCAGTGCACGTCCGAGCGTGAACTCGAAAGGCTGTCGCCACCCGTCCTCGAATGCAGGCTCCAGTCCGGCCCGATCGAAGTACCACGAGATGTACTGGGCGGCGAGTTCATCGCCCGGTGTGCCGGGTTGGCGGCCACCCATCCACGGGTTGCTCAGCGTTTGGACATGTTGATACCACAGGTTGGCATCCGGATGGAGTCCGTTCAGATATGCAGCGAGGTCGAAGTCATCTGCGTCCCAGTCCGGCGCAAAGCCGTTGATGCCATGCTCGTTGGGAATCACGATGCCACTCCCGATATCGTCATCAGCAAGTAGTGGAGGAGCCATGGCGAGTGCCAGAATGAGGCAGAACTTGTGGCGCATTTGGATCTCCTGTGTGGAAGCGAGCAATGGTAGAGAACCCTGCGGCTCAGCGGGCCAGCAGGATCAACCCCCAGCACACGGCTGCGGCGGCGAGACCGGCCAGCAGATCATCGACGAGTACCCCCCACCCGCCGGGGAGCCGCTGGCTCTGCTCGATCGGCGGCGGCTTGGCGATGTCGAACCCCCGGAAGAGGACGAAGGCGATACAGGCCAAGGCGACCGACCACCACGGACTCTGTCCAGCCAGCGGCGGCCATGGCAGCAGCAGCAGGCAGAGAGACATGCCCGCGATTTCGTCGCACACGACCTGCGGTGGGTCGTGCCGTCCAAAGTGCTGCTCGTACCAAGGAGCCAGCAGCAGGCTGACCAAGATGCCCGCCACCAGCAGGGCGGCCATTGTGATTGCCACGCCTTCGCCGCCGAGGGTTCCCAGCACCGCCGCCGCGATAGCCGGGGGCAGCGAACCCCATGTTCCCGGGGCTGGTCGCAGCAGGCCCAATCCGCCAGCGGTCACGAACAGCAGCCGGCTCATGGTGTCGACTTGGACTGTTGCATGAGGGATGGCAGCGCCGCAAGGTAGGGCAGCCCAGACCACGCCGTGACGGCAACGGTGGTCCACATCAGGATCTGAATGGTCCAGGCCGACCAAGCGTGCAGGCCGGGTGGAGCGATGGCGATCAGCACCATCACAATGGGAATGGCAATCGATTGAAACACCATCTTGGCCTTGCCGCTCCACTTGGCTCCAAAGGCCAGCCCGCTCGATTCGGCGACACCGCGAATACTGGTGACGAAGATCTCGCGGGCGAACATGACGACAACCATCCATGGCGCGAGGCCCGAGGCCATCGTCAACAGGCGGCCTTCTTCAACC
>MPMB02212723.1_pt1 | contig 11279 bp, 10 predicted proteins | sample 1617371 | NCBI WGS metagenome assembly MPMB02 (sample SAMN05944808, study PRJNA350692) | marine metagenome | biome: marine; feature: ODZ; material: water; isolation source: 300 m water sample filtered on 0.2 um supor filter | place: Pacific Ocean | collected 2012-04-08 | depth 300m m
CAGGGTAAGCCCCAGCCAACCGGCCGGTTTGAATCACTGCAGGCAGATACGGTAGTCCTGGCCATCGGCCAGGAAGTCGAGACCCACTTGGTGGAAGGGATCGATGGGGTATCTGTGCGCGATGGTGTGGTCGAGATCGACGAGCATATGATGACTGGCCATCAGGGCGTGTTTGCCGGCGGCGACATGGTGCCCTCTGATCGCACCATGACTAGTGCTATTGGTCACGGTAAGAAAGCGGCACACCACATCGACGCCTGGCTTCGGGGTGAGACCTACGCTGCTCCGCCCAAACATGGCCTGGCGGCTTTTGAGAATCTCAATGCCTGGTACTACGCAGATGCGCCCAAGACCATCCAGCCGGTACTGGAACTAATTCGACGTCAATCAGGCTTCGAGGAAGTACTCGGCAACCTCGATGAGGCGAATGCCCTGTACGAGGCGCGGCGGTGTTTGAGTTGTGGTAACTGTTTTGAATGTGATACCTGCTATGGCATCTGCCCGGACAATGCGGTGAACAAACTTGGGCCGGGTAAGCGCTTCGAGTTCAAGTACGACTACTGCAAAGGCTGTGGGCTTTGTGTTGCCGAATGCCCCTGTGGTGCGATCGAGATGGTGTCAGAAGATATCTAAAAGAGAATTGCCCCGTTTCCGTGGCACTCGCGGACCCGAAGTCAGTTTGGTCGTGTAGCCAGCGCGTCGGGTTCAGCAGGATTAACGCTAATACTTAAGGTATAACGCAATGAACAGTGGCAATGACGACAAGTCGTCTTCGACCAGCGTGACCAGTCCCCGCGTGGGCCTTTTCGTTACGTGCTTGATCGACCTGTATCGCCCCAACGTAGGGTTCGCCGCCGTGAAACTTCTGGAGGACGCCGGCTGCACAGTGGAAGTGCCGCGAGCACAAACCTGTTGCGGGCAGCCGGCCATGAACAATGGCGACTACGCGACCGCCCGCGATATCGCCAAGCAGGTGGTGGTGGCCTTCGAGGGCTACGACTACGTCGTCGGGGCGTCCGGCTCTTGTATGGGCACCATCAAGGCTCATTACCCCGATCTCTTCAAGGAGGATCCGGAATGGCTGGTGCGAACGAACGAACTCTCGGTGCGCAGCTACGAGTTGCTGAGCTTTCTGACCGACGTTATGGGGGTCGAGGGGGTGCAGGCCAGTTACCAGGGCACTGTCACTTACCACGACTCCTGCTCCGGTCTGCGCGAGCTGAGCATCAAGCAGCAGCCGCGCAAACTGCTCGGCAGCGTTGATGGGCTAGCGATTGAAGAGATGGACAACAGCGAAACCTGCTGTGGCTTTGGCGGGACTTTCTGCGTCAAGTATCCGGAGATCTCCACCCGTCTGGTGAGCGACAAAGTGGAGGGCATTGAAAAGACCCAGGCCACCACGCTGCTGGGTGGCGATATGGGCTGTCTGCTCAATATGAGTGGTCGACTCAAGCGCCTAAATAAAAACCTGCGCGTCTACCATGTGGCCGAGGTGCTGGCTGATATGGCCGCCCTGCCGGGTATTGGCGACCCCGAGGGCTAACCATGGAACCGCGCAGCCATGACTTCAAACGCAGAGCCGCGTGCGCAGTAGTCGACGAGCAACTAAAGGAGGCGCTGGCCAAGGCCCAGGACGGTTTCGTCGGCAAGCGTGCACAGGTGGTGGAGATACTGCCCGAATTCGAGCAGCTGCGCGAACAGGGCAAGATTATTGGCGACCACGTGCTGGCCAATCTGGATTACTACCTGGAGCGCTACGAAGCCGCCGTGGACAAACACGGAGGACAGGTGCACTGGGCGGAGACGCCAGAGGACGCGCAGAACATCGTGCGTAATATCTGCAAGCGCGTGGACGCGAAGCGGGTGATCAAGGGCAAATCGATGATCAGCGAGGAGGTGGCCCTCAACGAGGCGCTGGAAAGCTATGGTCTGGATGTGGTGGAAAGCGATCTCGGCGAATATATCCTGCAGCTTGCCAAGGAACCCCCCAGCCACATCATCACACCGGCCATCCACAAGACCAAGGCGCAGATTGCAGAGCTGTTCTACAACGCTCATCAAAAGCTCGGCTACGACAAGAAGCTCGACAGCGTACCCGACCTGGTTAACGAGGCGCGCGAGGTGCTGCGATCACGCTATCTGGAAGCGGACGTGGGCATCACCGGCGCCAATTTTCTGATTGCCGAGACCGGCTCCAACATTATCGTGACCAACGAAGGGAACGGTGACCTCTCCTGCACCCTGCCGCGGGTTCATATCGTCACTGCCAGTATCGACAAGGTAGTACCGACGCTGGACGATGCCAGTGCCCTGCTGCGCCTGTTGGCGCGTAGCGCCACCGGCCAGGAGTTCACCAGCTATACGACTTTGAGCACCGGGCCGCGTCGTACCGCTGACTTGGACGGGCCGGAGGAATACCACGTGGTGCTGGTAGACAACGGTCGCAGCAAAATGCTGGCCGACGGGTTTCGAGAGATGCTGCGCTGCATCCGCTGTGGTGCTTGCATGAACCACTGCCCCGTATATGGTGCGATTGGCGGTCACAGCTACGGCTGGGTCTACCCCGGCCCCATGGGCTCGGTGCTTACACCCTACTTTCTCGGCCTCAAGGAGGCCGGCGACTTGGCCAATGCCTGTACTCTCAACGGTCGCTGCGCCAGCATCTGTCCGATGAAAATCCCGTTACCGGATCTGTTGCGGGAACACCGTCGGCGCCAGTTTGAGGCAAAACTAGCGCCCAAGATAGCGAGTTTTGCCCTGGCCAGCTGGGGTTTTTTGGCCAAGCGACCGAAGCTCTACCAGCCGCTCACCGCCCTGGGAATGAGGATGATGGGTATGGTGGGGCGCCGCAAGGGACGCTTCCGCAGCCTGCCTATGGTCGGTGGCTGGACCGATACCCGTGACCTGCCGGCACCGCAGGGCAAGACTTTCCACATGGCCTGGCGAAAACGGCGAATGCTGACTGCAAAGACGAAGATGGGAGATAAATCTGATCAGGGTAAAGGCTCCGAATTGAGGGTATTTGCCTTTCTAACGATTATTCTGGTACCGATACTTTCGGTTGTTCTGGTCGGAGGTTACGGTTTATTTGTTTGGATGTTTCAGTTGATTGCAGGACCCCCAATACAATGACCATCACCAAATCATGTTACCCGGCTGGCTCACTAACAACGACTCCGCACCTGCCTAAGCAAGGAAAAATTGACCATGAGTGCAGCTAGAGAGCGCATATTGGGTAGAGTCTGTGACGCTGTGTCTGGCGGTCGCGAGGACGGGTGGCGGGTTGAGCTAGAGCAACGCATAGATCGGGTGCCGCCACACATCCGCCCGAAACTGCCCGGCGATCTATTCGCGCACTTTCGAGAAAAACTGGCGCAGGGTGGCGGTACCTTCGAACAATGCGACACGCTAGATGAGGCTCCCGCAGCCATCTCCGCCTATCTGCAAACCAATGGGGTGGTGGGGAAGATCCGCGTGGCTCCGGCACTACAGGAAATGGCGTGGGGCGAGGGGCTCGAGGTCAGCTATGGGGACACCCGCGGCGACCATCTGGTCAGCGTTACGCCCGTCTTTTGTGCGGTGGCGGAAACCGGTAGCGTGGTGTTGCTTTCGAGCGATAAAAGCCCCACTTCCCTCAACTTTCTGCCGGACGTGCACATCGTCATCGTCGATAAGGATCAGCTCGTCTCCCATATCGAGGATGTTTGGCTGAAGCTGCGCGCCCTCGACAAAGTACCGCGAACCGTAAACTTCATCACCGGCCCCTCAAAGACGGCCGATGTAGAGCAGACGCTACAGATTGGCGCCCATGGCCCACGGGATCTGCACGTCATCTTGATTGCTAAATAAGGTCTCCTCTTTAGCGTGAAAGAAGAAGTTCACATTTCGAGCCTCGTTGTGCAAGGCAATCCTACCCAACTGGATACTATCGCCGCGATGATCGGGGAACTTCCGCGTGCGGAGGTTCCCTTAGGTGCGGGTCAGGGCAAGCTTATTGTGCTCTTGGAGACGAACAACGAAGCAGAGATTACAGAACAGGTGGCTTTCATTAGTGCAATCGAGGGAGTCCTGTCGGCTGCCCTCGTCTACCATCACTGCGAACCACGTGATTCACTAGAACAGGAGATCGACCGATGACAATGACGCGACGTGATTTCATCAGAGACTCCGCTGTAGCGGCCGCCGCTGTAGCGGCCGGTGTCAATTCGCCCGCCTATAGTACGAATTTAATTACCGATTCTGAATTGACGAAGCTGAAATGGGCCAAAGCACCTTGCCGGTTTTGTGGCACTGGCTGCGGTGTCAACGTGGCCGTTAAGGCCGGTCGGGTGGTGGCGACTCACGGCGACATCAAGGCCGAGGTGAACCGGGGCCTGAACTGTGTCAAAGGATATTTTCTGTCGAAGATCATGTACGGCAAAGACCGTTTAACGACGCCGCTGCTGCGTATGAAGAACGGAACTTTCGACAAAAGCGGTGACTTCACGCCCGTCAGCTGGAACCGGGCCTTCGACATCATGGAGGAGAAGTTCAAGAAGGCCCTGCGGGAAAAGGGACCCACGGCTGTCGGCATGTTCGGCTCAGGCCAGTGGACGGTGTGGGAGGGCTATGCCGCCGCAAAGCTCTATAAGGCCGGTTTCCGCTCCAACAACATCGACCCCAACGCCCGGCACTGCATGGCCTCGGCGGCGGCGGGATTCATGCGTACCTTCGGCATGGACGAACCCATGGGTTGCTACGACGACATGGAAAGTGCTGATGCTTTCGTACTGTGGGGTTCCAACATGGCGGAGATGCATCCGGTTCTCTGGACCCGGGTGACCGATCGCCGGCTGAGCGCGTCCCACGTTAAGGTGGCGGTGCTTTCCACCTTTGAGAACCGCTGCTTCGATCTGGCCGATCTGCCTATCGTGTTCACGCCCCAGGCCGACCTTGCCATCCTTAACTACATCGCCCGCTATATCATCGAGCATGACCGGGTCGACTGGGACTTCGTTAATAAGCACGTCAACTTCAAGCGTGGCAATACCGACATCGGCTACGGTTTGCGCCCCGAGCATCCACTGCAGCAAAAGGCGAAGAACGCCGACAGAGCAGGTGAGGCCCAGCCCATGACCTACGAGGAGTACGCGGAGTTCGTCAAAGCCTACGATGCCGAGTCAGTGTCGAAGCTCTCCGGCGTGCCCAAGGAAAAACTGGATCAGCTGGCCGAGCTCTATGCCAACCCGAACATCCGGGTCACCTCGTTCTGGACTATGGGCTTTAACCAGCACACCCGGGGGGTCTGGTGTAACAACCTGGTCTACAATCTGCACCTTCTGACCGGCAAGATCGCGACCCCCGGCAACAGCCCGTTCTCGCTCACCGGTCAGCCTTCGGCCTGCGGCACCGCCCGTGAGGTGGGCACCTTCACCCACCGGCTGCCCGCTGATCTGGTGGTAACGAAAAAAGAACACCGCGACATAGCGGAGAAGATTTGGAAGCTGCCAGAAGGGATCATTCCCGCCAAGCCCGGGTTTCATGCCGTACTGCAGAACCGCATGTTACGCGATGGTGTGATGAACGCCTATTGGGTACAGGTCAACAATAACTTGCAAGCCGCCGCCAACCTCAATGAGGAGGGTTATCCCGGCTACCGCAACCCTGAAAACTTCATTGTTGTCTCCGATGCGTATCCTACAGTGACCGCCCAGGCCGCGGATCTTATCCTGCCGACGGCCATGTGGGTGGAGAAGGAGGGTGCCTACGGCAATGCTGAGCGGCGCACCCAATTCTGGCACGAGATGGTGGACCCACCGGGTGAATCGAAATCCGATTTATGGCAGACCGTGGAGTTTTCCAAGCGTTTCACCACCGACGAGGTCTGGCCCAGGGAGCTCCTTGAGCGCAATCCCGGATACAAAGGCAAGACGCTTTACGAGGTGTTGTTTCGCAACAGCCAAGTGGACAAGTATCCACTGAGCGAAATGGATCCGGATTTTGCTAACAGCGAGGCCAAGCACTTTGGCTTCTATATCCAGAAAGGCTTATTCGAGGAATACGCCCAGTTTGGCCGTGGCCACGGGCACGATCTGGCGCCCTTTGACCGATATCACGAGGAACGTGGTCTGCGCTGGCCGGTGGTCAACGGCAAGGAGACACGCTGGCGTTATCGGGAGGGCAGTGATCCGTACGTTGAGCCGGGCACCGGATATCAGTTCTACGGTAAGAAGGACAACAGGGCGGTGATCTTTGCGCTGCCCTATGAGCCGTCGCCAGAATCCCCGGATGACGAGTATCGGTTCTGGCTTGCCACCGGACGGGTACTGGAGCATTGGCATTCCGGCTCCATGACCCAGCGGGTACCGGAGCTCTACCGCGCCGTTCCCAATGCCGTCGTCTATATGCATCCGGATGACGCCAAGGACAACGGCATGCGGCGGGGCACAGAAGTGCGCGTGGTCTCACGCCGCGGCGAGATTCGTACGCGGGTGGAAACGCGGGGCCGCAATAAACCACCGCGAGGACTAGTCTTCGTGCCCTGGTTCGATGCCAGCCAGCTCATCAATAAGGTCACCCTGGATGCGACCGATCCGATCTCCAAACAGACCGACTATAAGAAGTGTGCCGTGAAGATAGTCAAGGTCTAGGAGCTTGTTATGAAACAGATGATAGTTTGCATAGGTTTGTTTGGCATCATGTGCTCCGCGTACGCTGACGACAATATTGCCACGCTAAGGGGTGGTGTATCGATCGCGCAGCAACCCAAGGCGCCACGGATAGAGCAAGTCGAGGATAACGACATCAAGCGCAAGCGCAATTACCCAATGCAACCGCCGACCATTCCTCACAATATAGACGAGTATCAGGTTGACTTGTTTACAAACAAATGCCTTTCCTGCCATAGCCGCCGACGTGCTGAGCAATCGGGAGCGTCGATGGTCAGTGTGACCCACTACGTGGATCGAAACGGCAATTTTCTCGCTGCGATGTCACCTCGGCGCTACTTCTGTAACCAGTGCCATGTAACACAGGTTGAAACCAGGCCCCTGGTCGATAACATCTTCGAGGATGTTGACTTGATTCTGCGACGGGTTGGTAAGGAGCTATGATCGGGAGCTTGCCATGATCGAATGGGCAAAAAAGCAGGTGACAGTGCTGAGAACGCCCAGTCGGTATTTCAGCCTTGGGTTCTTAACTATCGGTGGTTTCATCGCCGGAATCATTTTCTGGGGCGGTTTTAACACCGCTTTGGAGGCCACCAACACCGAAACATTTTGCATCAGCTGTCACGAAATGCGTAACAATGTCTACCAGGAACTGAAAACCACTATCCATTACACCAATAGGTCCGGTGTGCGTGCTACCTGTCCCGATTGTCACGTGCCCCATGAATGGACCGACAAAATCGCGCGGAAAACCCAGGCCACCAAGGAGGTATGGGGAAAGATCTTCGGCACCATAAGCACTCGTGAGAAATTTCTCGAAAAACGACTTGAACTCGCTAAACATGAGTGGACGCGCTTAAAGGCCAATGACTCCTTGGAGTGTCGTAACTGCCATGACTTCGAATACATGGATTTCACCCGGCAAGGCAAACGCGCCGATAAGGCTCACTCGACGCAGTTAGCGGACGGCGAGAAAACATGCATCGATTGCCATAAAGGAATTGCCCACAAGCTCCCGGATATGGCCGGTGTGGAGAATTATTAAGGATGACATGTATTCATTGAGGTTCCCGAATCATGCTAGAGCGCGGCGGGGTGGAGCGCGAACAGGTCGACGAAGTCATTCTCTGGCAGGTGCTGACCGTGGGTGAGGGTCCAGAGCCCGGCGGGCCATGCACTGATGTCCGGAACTTACCTTCGAGTATCGAAGTCATTCCGGCCCCGTGCGCTGCTATGCTAAGGTGTAATTGTCGAAAGTGGAGATTCCAACATGATATTCAAGATCGAGATCGAATGTTCGCCTGAGGAAGCCCGTGAATTTTTTGGCTTACCTAATGTAGAAAAACTTAATGACATGATGATGTCTCAGGTGCAGGAACAAATGTCCAGCCAGATCAGCGCCATGGATCCAGAAACGCTGATGAAAACCTGGATGCCTGCTGCAGCTAAAGCCTGGGAGAACTTCCCGGAACAGTTATTCGCCCAGTTTTCGCCAGACACCAAGAATAGTGATCGCGATTAATCACAGTCTGTAAAGTAGTACTGTTGGGTCACCGTAGCGCAAAGGTATTTAATTCTGAAGCCAATTTGGCATGGTGAATTCGGCCACCGGAAACAGGGCGGCAAAGGCGCCCTTTCGCGGGTCGCGCTTGGCGAAAGAAGACGATCCGATTAACTCGGAAAGTTGAGCGGTTACAACCAGAGTGTGGGGAAAGCCACCGCTACCGGCCTGTGTCAAGGGGCATCCGCTACGCGCGCCAGTCGCTGCTGCTTTACCTACATCATTCTAAAAAATTTTTCGTATCACATAATCCCGCTTATGGCCTGAATCCCGGTTGACTAGACCCGTCAGTGTGGCAGGCCAATCCTTTTAAGATCGTACCTTGACGTATGAGCCTGGCGCGGGTTCCAACGACTGGAGTTTGCCGCTACCAATTTTTCGCGCTGGCACTTTACCGCCGGACTTTGTCGACAGCCATTTGTTCCAATCTGGCCACCAGGAACCGGGATGTTCGACAGCATCTTCTCTCCAGGTTGCAACCGAGTCATATTTCTTGCGCGTGCTATTGAGCCAGTACTGATATTTGCCAGGCTTCGGCGGATTAATAACTCCAGCGATATGACCTGAGCCGCCCAGGACAAACCGCACACGGCCGCTGTAGAGCTTTGTTGCTTTGAACACAGACTCAGCCGGGGCAATGTGATCCCCGATGGTAGCTTGGAGGTAGACGGGAATATTGATGTTACCCAGGTCAATCGGGGTGCCCAACAGCTTAAATGCCCCTGGTGTTGAAAGCCTGTTTTCAACATAGAAGCCTCGCAGATAGTCGATAAGTAACCTGGCCGGAAAGCGGGTTGCATCCGCATTCCAGTACAGGAGATCGAATTTCGGCGGTTCTTTGCCCATCAGGTAATTGTTGACATGGAAATACCAGATCAAGTCATTAGCACGCAGCATATTGAAAGCCGTTGCCATCATCTCACCGTCCAGATATCCCTTGTCCGTAATCTGCTGTTCGATGGAGGCCACCTGCTCTTCATCCGTAAACAACTTAAGATCACCGGCATCCTCAAAATCAACCTGGGTAGCAAGAAAGGTGATATTGGTAATTCGGTCATCATTGTGCTGAGCCATGTACGCCAGTGTTGCCGCCATCAACGTACCGCCGATGCAATAGCCGATAGCGTTGACCTGCCTTTCGCCAGTAGCTTGTTCGATAGCATCGAGTGCAGCAAGAATACCTTCGGTCGCATAATCGTCGAAGCTCTTGTCGGCATACGTCTCGTCGGGATTGACCCAGGAGACCACGAAGACTGTATGTCCCTGATCGACAGCCCACTTGATAAATGAATTATCCGAGTGAAGATCGAGAACATAGAACTTATTAATCCAAGGTGGCACAATCAACAGGGGCTTCTTATAGACGTCCACCGTCGCTGGCGCGTACTGTATTAGCTGCATAATCGGGGTCTGAAAAATTACATCACCTGGGGTGGCCGCAATATCCTTGCCGATCTCAAAATCTTCAACATGCGACTGCCGAGGACGAAAGCCACCAAAGCCATCTTTCAGATCCTCCACTAATTTATCGAATCCGCGAATAATGTTTTCACCCTTGGTATCCGCGATCTCTCTCAATACCATCGGATTGGTCAACGGATAGTTGGTCGGTGCCATTGCATCGACCATCTGCTGACCGTAGAACTCGACCTTCTTGCCGGTGGCCTCATCAAGACCCGCGATGTTGGATAGGTAACTGCACAGCCACTTGCTGTTTAGTTGATAGGACTTCTTGATGAATTCGAAAACAGGATTCTCCGACCACAGTGGATCTTTGAAACGGGGATCCCTGCTATCGTCTTCTAAAGGCACACTGTCGGGATTAAGGAGTCGACTTGCGGTGTGTAGCCAGAGTTTCTGATAGTCCTGCCACAGCTCCGTCTGTGCGGAAACGATATTGGCTCGGTCGACGTTGGCCAATGGCAGATTGGCGAGAAGATCGGTAGGATTTTTCTGCAAACTGTCCTTGAGTGACTCGCCGGTAGCATTCAGTGATGAATTAATGTTTTCACTCCACATAGAGGGCCAGTCATCCATTGCTTTCTGCCAATTGCTAGCAAGGGAATTCATCGCATCAGTCCACTCCGCGACACTGTCTTGTTTTTTTTTGTCATCTGTAGCTACCATAATCGGTCTCCTGTTTGTATTTTTGCTAGCCACCATGGATAGAGCGGTTACGGCTGTCTAACCCCGCGTTAATATTCCTGAATACATAGCCATTCACCGCAATCTCCTTAGTTACTCGGCCCTTACCTGCACCCGTGCCCTGGTAGATCCCCGCCCATTCCAGACTTGGCTGCCACATAGATGATGTGGAGAGATCAGCCCTTCTGTTCCGGATAACGTCCCCATTCTTGCCCGAATCTTGACCAGCGAAAGAGCTGTTTTAAGTTGCGAAATCATCGTTTCAGCCCCATCTGCATAAATTCCTGCAACCCAATTCTTGATCTTCGACAGATGCCCCTGCCTGCTGATCTTCGGGCTCAGTGGTGGTCATAGCCTACTTGTTCGGTGAACAGCCGCTAAGGTTACCAAGGTAACACGAGACAGGGGTCGTCGGTAGCACCGGTTGGTAACAGGGCTGGAAAACCGATACTTCCCGGATCTCGCCTTGATTACTGGTGTTGATGCACCGCACAATGCATACATGTGCTTCCTATATGTTCCCTGAGGGTGTTTCTGTTACCCGTTGTCTGAATCTAACTAATTGATAATAAAAAGTAGTATATAGGAGAAAAGAAAATGTTGCAATGCACAAAGAATCATGATATTGTGCACTGCACCAATTAGTTAAATCCATGTAATACCGAGAAATCAAGCCATGAAAGCAAACCCAATTCAATACGATGAAGCCGTCGCTGCAAGCAACGAGGTCGGCAAGATCACTCTGGAATATTTTGAGAAACTGGTGAACTTACAGTTTAATGCTGCTCGCAACTATGCTGATGTTGCGCTCACAAACACCCAGGCAGTCCTGGAGGTCAAAGACCTTGATGGTGCCAAGGCATACTTGGGAAAGCAGGCCGAAGTCGCCCGTGGTGTCTTTGAGCATATTGCGAAGGATTCCAATG
>MPMB02041086.1_pt1 | contig 11262 bp, 13 predicted proteins | sample 1617371 | NCBI WGS metagenome assembly MPMB02 (sample SAMN05944808, study PRJNA350692) | marine metagenome | biome: marine; feature: ODZ; material: water; isolation source: 300 m water sample filtered on 0.2 um supor filter | place: Pacific Ocean | collected 2012-04-08 | depth 300m m
ATCAAATTCTACCCCATTTTTTGAGCGTGCAAAAGCACCTGTTATTTTTTTGATACTCCGCTGTTTAGTATGAGGAACCGCAACTCCTTTACCTATTCCTGTGCTTCCCACTTTCTCTCTTTTTATGAGTGCTTCCATTATATCATCTACTTCATTTTCGTTGATCATGTCTAAATTCTTCAATACGTCTACCATTTCCCGTATGACCGATTCTTTATCGGTGGATTGCAAATCGTCTATTACGGCGTTCTCTCCTATAAAATCGATTATCTTCATTGGCAATCTTTATAAAAAAATTAATTGAAATAAATAAAATTTAAATGCAAATTACTCTTCCATTTCCTCCATAGTCATCTCACCCTTTTTATTTCTTCTGGGCTGTTTCAGTTTTTCTTTCTGTCGAACAATCTGTTTTTCCAGTTTGTCCATTACAAGGTCTATAGCGGCATACATATCAGAATTTGCTGTTTCAGCAACAAGTGTTGCCCTTGCTGCGGAACATACTGCTTCTACTATGTGATTTGTGCCTTCTATCTTTAAAGTAAATTGTATTTTGTTTATTTTATTGGAATATTTAGTAAGTTTTGAAGCTTTCTTATTTACATAGTTTTTAATTGCTTCTGTGGCGTCCAGATGCCTTGCATGAATAATAATTTCCAAATTCTTTTCCTTTCCTTCTATAAAATATATACTAGCAATATCGCCCTAAATATATGAAAAAACGAGAATTAATGATACTTTTTTTGACTAATGTAGTCAAGCGATTAATGACATTTTCTAATAGAAGAAGTTTTAAGATTATTGTAAAGGATCTGTTTACAGTCTTGATCTTGCAAGTGCCAGTAGATATACTTTTTTTGCACCTGCATTCTTTAAATTCCTCGCACATTCTGAGGCCGTTATCCCCGTTGTTAAAACATCGTCTACCAGGAGTACATTCTTTTCAAGGAATAAATCGGGGTTTTTAACCTTAAAGGCGTCATTAACATTTTTCTGCCGCTGTAAACGCGAGAGCTGGGTTTGCGACAACGTATTCTTGACACGGTGCAGATTGTTTATAGAAATTGGTAAAGATAATTTTCTACATATCTTTTTAGCCATCAGCTCCGATTGATTAAAGCCCCTTTCCTGTTTTTTCTTCCAATGAAGGGGTACCGGTACAACTATGTCTATTTCAGGAATTATGTCTTGCGGTAAGAGACCTATTAATAAATCTCCTAACGGTTTAATAAGAGATACATGTTTATGATACTTAAACTGATGGATTAGATTTTGAAGAGGTCCCTTGTTATCTGAAACAAAGAAACTTCTGTCAAATCTTAAGCTGGTGTTTTCACATTCAGGACATCCTTTACCGGAAGTAGTTATACCCGGTCCTAATTCAAAACCACATCTGGCGCAGCGTCTGGCTTCACTCTCTTTTATTTTTTCCAGGCAGTTCTCACATATGTAACTGTTTTTCTCTTCATGAAGACTCTTGTCACAGGCAAAACAGCGTCGCGGGTACAAGATGTCTAATAACCCCGGGAATATATTGCGTATTGATGTTACTGCAAATACTTTATTTACTTGATGCAAATTGAACATGATTTTATAATACTTGAAGTTTTGTTTTTTCAAACAAAATTTTATTATAAACATGCAGAATAATTACAGAACGTTTGCAAGAAGCTGTCTTTTTATTGCGGTAATCTTTTGTCTGTTTCTCGGCTGTTCACGTAGAAATGACGACCACTACAACAGCCTTGGAGTTAATTACCTTAATAATGGCCAGCATAACTATGCAATTGGCGCTCTTAAAAAGGCTGTTAAACTTAACCCATCCAATGTAGAAGCCCATTTTAATCTGGGCCGTGCATATAAAAGAGGAGGTATGGATGAAAGGGCGAGGTCTGAATTTTCCATTTCTACCAGACTCAATCCTGAAATATTCAATGAATGTGTTAAAAAATACAGTGAGAAAATCGACTACGAACTTACGGAAACGCAAAATTACAGTGAACTAGGAAGCGCTTATGCTGAAAAAGGGATGATTAACGATGCAATTGACGCTTACAATAAGTTGATAGCGCTAGAACCGGAGAATGCTCGTGCACATTACAATCTCGGTACGTTGTATTCAAAGAGGGGGATGTACGATAATGCCGCGGATGAGTTCTGGATGGCAGTAGAGATTGACCCTGATATGTCAGAGGCCCATTATAATCTTGGCCTGGCTTATTACCGGCAGGGTATGTTTGAGAAGGCCATAGCAGAATATAAGGCCACCCTGAAGCTGCTTCCCGAGACTCAGACAAAGAAACGATCCGGTGTACACTACAAACTTGGGATGGCTTATGAAGGCAGTAAAATGTTCAAGGATGCAATAAGCGAATTAAATAAAGCGGTTGAATTAATGCCCAAAGATTCACGGATTCGCCAGCAACTTAGTGTGGTATACAAAAAAGCCGGTTTATACAAAAAGGCAGAGAGGGAATCAAAAATTTACGAGAAATTGAAAAAAAGTAGTAAACCACATGGGGTAAGGTAGGTATTGATTTGCGCCCGCCCTGGAGCGACCTGCTCTGCGGTCTGGGCCAGGGAATTACGATTTGGGATTTACGATTCAACCACACAGAAACAGAATTTTTTAACAATCCGTGTAATTCAGTGAAAAACCTGTGATAAAAGGTGAATTATTTTTTTTCTTTCTCTTTCATCATCCGATATTCCATGCTCGACATTCGCTTTTTCCCTGTCTCTATTACAAAATCAACTTCTCTTTTCAACAGATCAATTTTTGTGATCTTGACTCTGACTACATCTCCAAAGCCGTAAACCTTGCCTCTCCTGTCCCCGACCAGGGAAAGCTTTTTCTTGTCGAGTTTATAGAAATCATCCGTGAGTGTCCGGATGTGGACAAGGCCGTCCAGTTGGAACTCATCTATTTGTACAAAGAGTCCGTATTCCTGAATGCCGGTAATAACGCCCTCCATCACCTTGTCTGCATGTTCTTCGAGATGTCTGAGCAACTTGAGTTTTATTATTTCCCGTTCGGCCTCCTCTGCCCTCTTTTCGGTAGTCGAACAGTGGCTTGCCCAACCTGTAATCTTCTCATTCCACGTGGCCTCAGCCCTCTTAGACTTTAGTTGACCCTGGAAGAACAGGTCTAAAAGCCTGTGCACAATCAGGTCGGGATAACGGCGTATGGGGGATGTAAAGTGCGCATAGTGTTCCAGCCCGAGTGCAAAATGAGATTCCTCTGTAGTAGAATACTCGGCCTTTCTCAGGGATCGGAGCAGCATCAGATTTATTATGTAACTTTCAGGATGATCAGATATTTCATCAAGGAATGCCTGCAATCTTTTTTTGTCAAACGGGTTGATTCTCTTGTTCTTACAATTGAAAATAAATTCTGCAAAATCAAGCATCTCGTCTTCATCGGGTTCAGGGTGACTGCGATTTATTGACGGGAGACTGTTCTGGTGCATGAAAGTTGCTACGGCCTGGTTTGACGCAACCATAAACTCTTCGATAATTATGTGTGAAATATCTCTTTTGACCTTCTCTATCGTGTCGATCTTACCGTCTTCGCTAACCCTTATATTAATCTCGGGCAGGTTCAGTTCGAGCGCACCTTCCTTCATACGTTTTTTATATAGTAACTTTGCAAGTGTGCTGGCCTCAAACAGCAGGTTTGTTACAGGGTTTGTGTCCTTTTCGTCACTTTCCATTAATATCTTTGTGGCATTATGGTAGGTTAATCTTTTCTTTACATTTATAACTGAATGCTTGATTTCGGAACGTAATAAGTTGCCATCAGGTGCATATGTAAAGAAAACTCCCTTTGTCAGTCTGTCTTCTCCCTCTTTAAGACTGCAAATGCCATTTGATAATACTTCGGGGAGCATGGGTATAACAGTGCCGGGGAGGTATACACTGGTGCCTCTCTTTCGGGCCTCTACGTCTACAGCAGTATTCTGTTCCACATAATAAGAGACATCAGCTACGTGAACACCAAGGAGCCAGTTTCCTTTTTTGTCTTTCTTCAAAGAGATTGCATCATCAAAGTCTTTTGCATCTTCAGGGTCTATTGTAATTATCAATTCGTCTCGAAGGTCTAATCTTGTGGTGATTTCGTCAGGACTGATAGACAGGGGTAAATCCTGTGTTTCGGCAAGAATATTTTTATCAAATTTAAAGGGGAGTTTAAACTGATGTATGATAGACTTGATGTCAACGGCGGGTTCGCCGTCTCTTCCTAACACTTCTATTATGGTTCCCTCTGCATTGAGGTGTCGGGTCGGCCATTGGTCGATCTTGACGACAACTTTGTCGCCGTGTTCTGACTCTTTAGTGTCTTCCATTGAGACGTAAATATCTCTTGGCAGTTTTGAATTATCTGGCGCTACGTAGTTGAAGTGCCTACTTTTTTTGAGTGTGCCAACGACAGTTTCGTTTTCGCGGCGTAAGACATCTATTATCCGTCCCACATTCTTTTCTCTTTCCCTTTTCTTTCTCTTTCCCTTTTTCTTCTTTTTCGTAGAAGGCAGTCTGACTACGACTATATCACCGTGCATGGCACTCCCCAGACCTTCTGCATCTACATAAATATCATCAGATATACCGTCCTTTACAGGAACTACGAATCCAAAACCTCTTTGATTGGCATCGAGTTTGCCTACCAATAAGTTGGCTTTCTTTGGGTTTGTGTATTGTTCCTTTTTAATCCGGACAATTTCTCCTTTTAGTTCAAGTTCTCTTAAGAGGGTGCGAAATTGTTTAGATTCTGAATCATCTATCTTGAAGTGCTCGGCAAGCTCTGATGCGTTCATGGGGCTATATTTTCTGCTGCATATTAACTTTATAATTTTTTCTGCATCAATCATTCTTGAACTAATCCTTGATAAAAAGGGATTTGGGAATATAATTTATTATATTATTAAATATGAATTTTATAATTTTTCATGAAAGGAAAGCATGGAAGAAACATTAAAAATAGCTTCAGAATTAGGCGCAGCCATAGCGAATTATAATGGATATAAGATGTTCAGGGAAGCTGAAGAACAGCTAAAAAAAGATAGTGTGGCAAAGGAAATTTCAGAGAAACTGGAGAAACAGAGCAAAAAGATTTATGAATTAGAAAAAAATATGAAGCCCATAGAGGTTGAGGATAAAAAAGAGCTTCAACAATTAAAGGAACAAGTGGCATCTAACCAATCAATACAGAAATTCCTGAAAGCACAAACAGATTATGTCGAATTTATGAAAAAGATTAATGAACGTATAGAGGCTGAATTAGCATCTAAAAGAGCTTAAATACTTTTGTCTAAATTGAGTGATTTCGTATTACATGCCATTGTAGCCGAAGGCTTTAGCCTGCGTTCCTCAACGTTTGATGGGGTCATGTAAGTTTCGCAACCTCAAGGGTGCGGCTAGAAAATCGCTCAATTTAGGTTTCAGTAATTACTTTCATGAGATTTTTTAAATAACCTCCTGTCGAACATTTTATTATATCCTGTCCAATTATTGCTGGGATCCTTATCGTTTGTGATTGCCTTGTTAAATGCATGTATTTTTGCATCGATGTTGTCCAGGTAATGGAGTGCAAGGGCCTCTACTGTCATTGGGAGTTTTGGAGATCCCCATTCATATTCTCCATGGTGGCTCAAAATCAGGTGTCTTAACAGATCCAGCAGAGTTTTTGGGAAACCGTCTATTTGTTTCGCTTTTTCCTCAACCATAAGTACGCCTGATATCAGATGCCCTATGAGTTGTCCTTCGTCTGAATATTGGAAGTTCTTTTCATAACAAAGTTCACTTATCTTGCCAATATCGTGTAGTATTATCCCGCAGATTAACAAATCCTTATTTAAATCCGGATAGAGCGGAGCGATTTTTTCTCCCAGTTTTGCAACTGATAAAGTGTGTTCTAACACGCCTCCCAGAAAAGCATGGTGGTATTGTACGGCCGCCGGCGCTGAACAGAAATCCCTGCAAAAATCTTTGTCGCTGAAGAAAAGGTTGAGAAGTTTTAGCAAATAAGGCTGTTTGATAGAAGCGGCAATCTGTTTTAATTCAGAAAACATTTCGTTTACGTCTTTCTCAGTACTCGGCAGGTAATCCTCAAGTTTGATATCTTCCTGATTTGTTTTTGAAATGCTTTTCATGATTAATTGTATTTTATTCTGGTAAATCTCCGTCCTGCCCTTAACCTTCAAAAAAGTATCATTGCCGAGAGATTCAAAGAATGGCTTGCCGACATCCCACATCCTTGCATCAATAGTTCCCGTGCGATCAGACAGCTGTGCCTGGATATATAAACTCCCGTTCTTCGTTGTCCTCAATTCTTTGTTTTGCACTAAAAATATATCGTCAATAGTAGTGCCGCCGTTAAGCTGTGATATAAACTTTCTTGGCATTTTACACCTCCGGTAAACTCATTGAGATGAGGATAATAGGTCTTATTTTTTGTAAAGATAACTTGCAGATTTGTTATGTTGAAAGTGTTGATAGTTATGTTCTCATCAATTATGCGATTTTACGTGTCTGCTTTTTAAAGTCAAGACGCAATATATAGTTCTTGAAAAAATGTTTGCAGGTTGACATTTTTAGTTATGGTGTTTATAAATTAACAGCAGTAAGGATACAATTAATTATGTTAAAGGAAAAGTTAAGAACAAAGAAGGCGAAGATTGGCATAATCGGACTTGGTTATGTGGGACTGCCTCTTGCAGTAGAGTTTGCAAGGGAAGGGTTTAGTGTAGTGGGTATTGACAATGATCCCAAGAGAGTGCGGCAGATTAATAAGGGAAAATCCTATATTACTGATGTTAAGGGAAGCATTGTCAGTAATCTTGTCAAGAAACGGAAGCTAAGGGCTACTACCAATTTCAGTGTTATTAAAAGTCTGGATTCACTAAGTATTTGTGTTCCAACTCCCTTGACAAAAACCAAGGACCCCGATATTTCGTTTATAATGTCTGCGACAGACGCAGTTAAAAAATACATTAGTAAAGGACAATTAATAATTTTAGAAAGCACATCTTATCCTGGAACAACAGAGGAGATAATTAAGCCTAAACTTGAAGAAAGCGGATTGAAAGCAGGTAAAGATTTCTTTTTAGCCTTTTCACCTGAACGTATAGATCCGGGTAACAAGCTGTATAACACAAGGAATATTCCAAAGGTAGTAGGCGGTATAACAAAGAAATGTACAAGCTTGGCAAGTCTTTTATACAGCCAGATTATGGATACAGTAATACCTGTTTCGTCGACAAAAGTTGCGGAAATGGTTAAAATATTAGAGAATACTTTCAGAAGTGTTAATATTGCACTTGTTAATGAAACAGCTCAGATGTGTGAACGTTTAGGTATAGATGTCTGGGAAGTTATTGAAGTTGCCGGGACCAAACCTTTTGGCTATATGGCTTTTTATCCCGGTCCCGGCTTAGGGGGACACTGTATTCCTGTAGATCCACTTTTTCTTTCGTGGGTTGCCAAAAAGACTGGTTTTGAGTCAAGATTCATAAACCTTGCCGATCAAGTTAATAGTAATATGCCGCGATTTGTGGTTAACAAGGTGGCTGATGCGTTGAATAGTCATAAAAAGAGTATCAGTGGCTCACACATACATATCTTCGGTATTGCCTACAAAAAAGATGTAACGGATTCCAGGGAATCACCTGCCTTTGACATAATAAGCATACTTAATTCAAAAGGGGCGATAATGAGTTACACAGATCCATACATCAAAGATATCGAATTTGATGGTATTTCATTCAAATCAAAGAAACCTTCAAATAGCTTTCTTGATAAGATAGACTGTTCTATCATTGTAACTGATCATAGCGTTTTTGATTATAATACAATTGTTAAGAAATCTAAACTAATCGTTGACACAAGAAACGCTTTGAAAGGCTTTAAGGGTAAAAATATTTGCCGTTTATGAAACTCCTGTGCATAACAGGGTATTAAGTGTGTGAAGGTTAAAGAACCTATACAAAAAGGAGGCATTTATAATCTAATTATAAAACTTTCCAAAGATAGGGAAATCAAGATTGGCCGGCTTGGTACATTTGTTTTTCCGGAAGGTTTTTATGTTTACACGGGAAGTGCCCAAAATGGTCTTGAAAAAAGAATTAATAGACACCTTTCAAATATTAAGAAATTTCACTGGCATATTGATTACCTTCTGTCCTGTGCAAAGATTATAGAGATACTCAGATATATTGGGAGCAGGAAGGATGAATGTAAATTAAATCGCGTGATATGTAAAGTCGCTGGCTCAACCGCAATTGTGAAAAAGTTTGGTTCTTCAGATTGTAATTGTATAACACATCTTTATTACTTTAAGAATATCCCAACGCATTTTCACGGAGATTTTATTGAATACACACCGTCTTAATCGAATAGTTTAAATCTTATTTATACAGTACAAAACTACAACACCATCTTCCCTTCCTGTTTTCCTTCCTTCAGTGTAATCCCTTCTACTATAGGATACTGGTAATTCATATATTCAACACTTTGTACTCTTCTTACGATTTCATCAATAGTATCCTTTTCATTATAGACAGGTATAACTATTGATAGTTTCGGATTGGTTTTCATAATGAAGTTCAAGTGCTTATTATAATTTAAGTTAAGATTAAAATAAAAAACAGAAAATATTGTCAGTTAAAAGGTGGCGGCACTGCATTGCTACAAAAGCCTTGAATATAACAGGTGTTTTTGATACCATTTTTCGTCATTAAATCGAAGAAATAGGTGAAGTAGTCTTCAAAAGGGCTTAGATGAAGAAGATTATTCAAGTGCTTTACACCATATATGCGTGGATTATAAATGTTTCGCTTTGGTCTATAGGTTATCTGGTTTCGCTTATTTCCACAATTGGTGTTACGGATAAGGAAAATACATATAATGCTATAGAACGTACGTTTACAAGGATTTCCTTCAGGCTTTTGGGGATAAACTTAGATGTAAAAGGCCTGGAAAATATTCCGGACGGCGAACCGGTAATATTTGTTTTGAATCATCAGAGTTTTATAGATGTAAAGCTTTCAATAGCCGCTATACCCAGAAATTTCAGCTTTATTTCTAAGGATATTCTTTTCAAAATACCAGTACTTGGGAAATATATGAAGACTTCAGGCCATATTGGTATTCGTAGAAGTGACGAGAGAAATGCTTACGGAACCTTGAGTGAAGTAATCAAGAAACTTGATGCCGGCAAATCAATAATCTTCTTTCCTGAAGGCACAAGAAGTGAAAATGGAGAGCTCGGAAAGTTTAAGAGAGGTATTTCAATGGTTATCCTGAAGTCAGGCAGGAGGGTAATACCAACGGCTATTATAGGGAGTAGAGGGTATCTGCCGAAAAGCAGTATACTCAGCAATCCTGAATACAGGGATATATGTTTTAGATTTGGCAAACCACTTGAATTCCCGAAAGTAAAGGAAGAAGACAGGGCGTTGTCGAATGATGTCGTGGCAAGAGTAAGATCTGAAGTTTCGAAACTACTATATAATTGAAATAAATGAGTACTCAACAAATAGCATTATTTATTGCGGCTGGTGTTGCTATATGGGTTTATACGGATGCAAAAAAGAATAACTATAGTACGCCTGCTTCCATAGGCTGGATGCTGGGCGTGTTTATGCTTATGATAATATTTTTACCATTGTACTTAATAATGAAAGCGAAGCGTGCAAAACGTCCTGTAATATCAGCATCCTGTGAGCATTGTAGCAAGCCATATTTTGGCAACCCAAACTATTGCCCGCACTGTGGGCATCTGGTTCGTAGAATATAGCTGCCAAAGGGTTTATGATGAAGGAAAGAATAACAAAAGAGTTGAAGGATGCAATGAAGTCCGGTGACAAGCTGAAAACGTCCGTATTAAGGATGATATTGGCGGATATCATAAATGTTGAAAAGTCCGGTAAAGATTTTAAGTCCATAGACGTTGTAAGAGGATATGCAAAAAAGTTGAAGAAGGCTATTGAAGAATACGAACGTTTGCAAATTCAAAACGAGATCGATTCCTGCAATGCAGAACTGAAGATAGTTGAAGAATTTCTACCAAAACAGATGTCAGACGAAGAGCTTGAGAAGGCCGTAACAGAAATAATAGAATCTGAAAAGCCCGGAGATATAGGATCAGCAATGAAGGTTGTTATGGGTAAGTATAAAGATGTTGCTGATGGCAAGAAGGTTCAGGCATTGGTAAAGAAAATATTTCTAAAATAATAATACTGTTCCCGCCAAAAGATCGTATGGCCAATCCACAGCTTAGCTGGCCACAATCATAGCTATTAAACTTCCATCCACGTCTTTTTTTGTTGGTATCTTCAGGAAAGTTTATTTTTATAGAAAGGCTTTTGATTTTTCTGGTATTTCAGCTCGGTGTGATTTTTTGTCAAAAAAAGTAATCTGAAAAAATTTTATGCAAATTTTTTTTTGTCAGATAATTCCGCAATTGTATTATAGTTGTCATCATCCTCTGTCGGCATTTAGTGGTAATGGTGGCTTAAGATATTAATTACATCTGTAAACATCATACCTGGTTCACTCTTCTTCCATGTTGCATATATCAATTCATTATTAAGAGTTGCCGAAGATGTTGGTCTTAATCAAATTTCATTTCTGGCTTATGAGGTCAGGGAGGCCTCCTCTTGATAAGGCCATATGTGTCCAGTGTCTGAGCCCTCCCTGGTTAATTGCTCCAATTGAAAACCTCCTGCTGCTAATATAAGAAACTGATTGCTGCTGGCATTCTCTATCAGTATATGTAGGTGTTGGAGAATGCGGCATGTGTCCTAAATTTTTCATAGTTAAAGAAACTAATTTTCTGTAAATCCATCTTTTTTTGCTTTTTGTGCACTAATAAATTATATTTCTATCACACAACATATGTTATCAATTTGTACATAATATACTAAATATTGTATTTTTTTGCTTGACATTGCATTATCATTTGATAAATTACGCACGCAGGTGAATACTTGTAAGCATGTTAAACTGCTTTCGAATATTCAAAAGAATTTATTTTATAAGCATTTTGTTTTGCTAATCGTTTAAAAGGCAGAATATGCATAGCGGTATTAAGAGTGTAATTATTTTACGTATATTTAATATTTAAATGTATGAGAGGGGGTGGTAAAAAATGGCAGTAAAGAAGAAAGCAGCTAAGAAGAAACCGGCTAAGAGGAAGACAGCGGCTAAGAAGAAACCGGCTAAGAGGAAGACAGCGGCTAAGAAGAAACCGGCTAAGAGGAAGAC
>MPMB02091355.1_pt1 | contig 11255 bp, 9 predicted proteins | sample 1617371 | NCBI WGS metagenome assembly MPMB02 (sample SAMN05944808, study PRJNA350692) | marine metagenome | biome: marine; feature: ODZ; material: water; isolation source: 300 m water sample filtered on 0.2 um supor filter | place: Pacific Ocean | collected 2012-04-08 | depth 300m m
AATGAACTTATTAATGACATTCGCATGCAACTAATTAATGGATTTGGCTTTAAGCCAGACAGCTTTCAATTCACCGGACCCTTTACTCTCTATAACAACCTACTCGAACGCTTATTTGAGTCTCAAATTCGATCTATTGCAGCTGTCTTTTTTATTGTTTTTCTAATGTTTTTATTTATTTTTAGATCAATAAGCATATCTGTATTGGCAATCATACCTAACATACTGCCATCCCTTTTTATACTCGGCATTATGGGTTTGGCAAATATTCCTTTAGATATTATGACGATAACTATAGCCGCTATTGCGATTGGAATAGGAGTGGACAACGCAATTCACTATATTCATCGCTTCAAAGCTGAATTAATAAAAGATAATGACTATAAGGCAGCGATGCGCCGTTCTCATGGTTCGATTGGACTAGCAATTCTTTACACTGCTGTAACTGTTGCAATCGGCTTTTCAGTCTTGATTTTGTCAAATTTTATACCAAGTATTTATTTTGGTGTTTTTACAGCCATTGCTATGTTGAGCGCTTTTATAGTCAACCTAACTTTACTACCAAAATTGATACTAATATTCAAACCAAAAATGAATAATTAATGAATCGGAAATTAAAAAACCCCATATTGAATAAGAGTACAGGGTTAGTCTACTAAAGGAGAGAAATAAGTTAAACAGTAGCCTTTAACTCAGGCGCGTATTATATAAAAAAATAATGACAAGACAATACCATTTTGATGTACTAATTATCGGCTCTGGAGCAGCTGGATTAATGTGTGCTTTACAGCTTTCAGAGGAACTTTCAATTGCACTAATTGCAAAAGACGAATTCCTAGAGGGCTCTTCTTTCTACGCCCAGGGCGGTATTTCTGCAGTACTAGATTCAAATGATAATTTCAATTCTCATATCTCAGATACAATAAACATAGCTTGCGGAATTGGAAATAAAAAAAGCATTCGTTTTATGGTTGAAAATGCACCTGACGCTATCACTGACCTAGAGAGTGCAGGCGTTGAATTTTCCCAACAAGAAGGTAGTTATGACCTTACAACTGAAGGAGGCCACAGCTCAAAACGTGTCGCCCACGTTGCTGACAAAACTGGCCAGTCAGTTCAGACTAGCCTTCTGGCCCAGGCAAAAAATAAAACAAATATCACTCTATTCGATCAACATCTTGCAATAGATTTAATAGCTGAAAATAACTCTTGTAATGGAGCTTATATTTTAGATAAAAGGTTAAATGAAGTCTCTACCTTTTCATCTCACAAAACTATTTTAGCTACAGGAGGAGCATCAAAAACTTACCTCTATACTTCTAATCCAGATACATCTACTGGCGATGGTATTGCGATGGCATATAGGTCTGGCTGTGAAATTGTAAATATGGAATTCACGCAATTTCATCCAACCTGTCTATTTCATCCACACGCAAAATCCTTTCTAATTTCAGAAACTCTTCGTGGTGAAGGCGCGAAACTAACCCTTCCAAATGGTAAAAGTTTTATGCAAAATTATGATGAACGCCTCGAACTCGCGCCACGAGATATTGTAGCAAGAGCGATCGATAATGAAATGAAAGTGCATGGCTTTGATTGTGTCTATCTAGATATATCATTTAAGGATAGCAACTGGATTGTTGAACGTTTTCCTACTATTACCAAACGCTGCTGTGAATTAGGGATTGATATCTGTAACGACCCATTACCGGTTGTGCCTGCAGCGCACTATACCTGCGGAGGTATAAATACCGATATAAATGCTAAAAGTGGGATTAATAATTTATATGCGATTGGTGAAGTCGCTTATACCGGAGTCAATGGGGCAAATAGGATGGCCAGTAACTCACTGCTCGAATGTATTGTATTTGCTAAGTCTTGCGCCAAACATATTAATGATAACTTTACTAGAGAAGTTTTGAAGGGCAATCAAGACTGGGATGCTTCCAGAGTAGAACCATCAAAAGAAAAGGTAGTTGTGGCCCATTTGTGGGATGAAGTGAGAAGATTAATGTGGAATTTCGTTGGTATTGTCAGAAGCGATAAAAGATTGCAAGCAGCACATCAAAGACTAAACCAAATTCATCAAGAAGTAAATGATTATTACAGCTCATATACACTTACTGATGACTTAATTGAGCTAAGAAACCTCGTGCAAACAGCACAAATTATTGTAGAATCTGCGCTTTCTAGAAAAGAAAGCAGAGGACTACATTACAATGTTGACCACCCAGAGCTGAAAGTGAAAGGCGACAATAGTGTTATTATAAAACCATGATTCTTCCAATACTTGAATATCCAGATAAGAGGCTGAGAACAGTTGCTAAACCAGTCAAAAAAATCAATGATGCCGTTAACAAACTAATTAAAGATATGTTTGATACTATGTATAACGCGCCAGGTATAGGTTTAGCGGCAACCCAAGTGAACTCCCATCAAAGAATAATAGTTATTGATGTATCTGAAAATCAAAATGATCCTATCAGCCTAATTAACCCAGAAATCATAGATAAATCGGGTGAAATTGAATCTGAAGAAGGGTGTCTTTCTGTTCCAAGTTATTATGAAAATGTTAAAAGAGCAAACAACATAAGGGTCAAGTCGCTTGACCAAAATGGTGACACTGTACAAACTAATGCAAGCGGGGTGCTAGCCATTTGCATTCAGCACGAGATTGATCACTTAGATGGCATTCTTTTTGTTGACCATTTATCTAAACTAAAACAAAAACGTCTCAAAAAGAAAACACAAAAAAAATCAAAACAACTATAACCTGAAATGTTTATTGGGCCTTTCAAGCTAGAATCACAAGTCCTACTGGCACCAATGGCAGGTACAAGCGATAAACCTTTTAGAATGTTATGTAGAGAATTGGGAGCGGCTCTGACCACATCTGAAATGGTCATTATGCAAAAACATCTTTTAGGAACAAATAAATCAAAACATCGACTAGATTTCAGTTCAGAAAGAGGGCCAATTAGTATTCAGATTGCCGGCTCTAATGCTAATGAAATGGCCGATTCAGCAAAAAAAGCTGTAGATTTTGGCGCTCAGATTGTTGATATTAATATGGGCTGTCCAGCAAAAAAAGTTTGTAATAAGGCTGCAGGTTCTGCGCTTATGAAAAATGAAAAAGTAGCCGAAGATATTATCAAATCTGTCGTTAATGCTATCAACGTGCCAGTAACACTGAAAATGCGTACTGGTTGGAATTCCGGCAACATAAATGCCCCATCAATAGCTAAACTAGCTGAAAATTCAGGTGTAAAAATGATAACTATACATGGGAGAACAAGGGCGCAAAAATACAGCGGGTCAGCAGAATACGATACTATCAAGAGAATAGTTAATAATTCATCAATACCAGTTATAGCCAATGGTGATATCAATTCAGCCCAGAAAGCTAAAGAAGTTCTGGATCATTGTGGCGCAGATGGCGTTATGTTGGGCAGAGCAACACAAGGCAATCCTTGGCTTATCTTCGAAGTTAATCAATTCTTGTCAACAGGTAAGCTGGCAGAAGCTCCAAAATTGCATGAAAAGATAGCAACAATTCTAAGTCATATATCGCAGATTTATGAATTTTATGGCCACAAAATAGGAACACAGTTGTCCAGAAAGCATATTTTTTGGTATTCTATGCATCTTGATCAAAAAAAATGTGTCGAATTTTGGCCAAGCATAAATAGGGTGACTGATCACTCTGAACAATATTTTAAATTTCACAATTTTTTGTATTCTTTATGAAACAAAGAGATTTACAAGACTGTATTAATGACAAACTAGAGAAATACTTCTCAGATTTGAATGGGGAAAAATCAAGCAGTGTATTCAAAATGGTGACTCAACAAGCCGAATCTGCAACTATTAGGTTTGTTCTAGACAAAGTTAGTCAAAATCACAGTGAAGCAGCTAGAATTTTAGGAATTAATCGAGCAACTCTAAAGAAAAAAGCGGCGCTTTATAAGCTGTAAAAGATTATAATTATTTATATACATTTCCTCTATCTCTAAGAATAAAAAAATGCCTATAGAACGTGCGCTGATAAGTGTTTCTGACAAATCAGGAATCATTGAATTTGCTCAAGCACTAGCCTCAATAGATATAGAAATCATCTCAACAGGTGGTACTGCAAAGCTCCTAAAGGATAAAAACATTCCAGTAACAGAGGTTTCAGAATTTACCGGGTATCCTGAAATGATGGCTGGCAGAGTAAAAACTCTCAACCCTATCATTCATGGTGGAATTCTTGCTCGTCGAGGAGTTGACGAAAAGGTGATGGCTGAAAATGATATTAAACCGATTGATCTGGTTGTGGTTAACTTATATCCATTCCAATCAACCATTGAAGACCCTGACTGTAGCATCGAAGATGCAATCGAAAATATTGATATCGGTGGACCGGCAATGTTACGCTCTAGTGCGAAAAATTATTTATCCGTTACAGTTGTTGTGGACTGTAAAGACTATCAATTAATACTCGATGAATTAAACAACAATAATTCCACATCCTTAGAAACAAGGAGAAGGCTTGCGTTAAAGGCATTTGAACATACTGCTCAATATGATGGGGCTATTGCAAACTATTTGGGACAAGATGAGGATGGTTTTTCCAATACTTTGAACTTGCAGTTAGTCAAGTCACAGACGATGCGTTATGGTGAAAACCCCCATCAAAATGCAGCATTTTATAGGGAAATAAAATCAAACGAAGTGTGTATTTCGTCTAGTAAACAAATTCAAGGAAAACCTCTTTCTTTTAATAACCTTGCTGATGCCGATGCGGCTTTGGAATGTGTTCGTAATTTTGATAATCCTAGTTGTGTTATTGTTAAACACGCTAATCCATGTGGCGTTGCCACTCGAGAAAGCATATTATCAGCCTACCAAAATGCCTATAAAACAGACCCAACTTCAGCATTTGGTGGCATTATCGCCTTTAACCGGGTGCTGGATAAAAAAACAGCACAAAGTATTATTGACAATCAATTTGTCGAAGTGATTATTGCCCCAAGTGTAAATAACGATGCAAAATTAGTCTTGTCTGATAAAGAAAATATACGGGTTCTAGTTTGCGGCTGTCTAAGTAAACCAAAGCCAGCATTTGAGTATAAGAGTATCTCTGGCGGCTTGCTAGTCCAAGATAAAGATCTTGAACAGCTGGATATAAAAGAGCTAAAATGTGTGACCAAAATCCAACCTACCCCAGAACAAATGAAAGACTTATTGTTTGCCTGGAAAGTAGCAAAATGTGTCAAATCTAACGCCATTGTCTATGCCAATAATCTAATGACAATAGGAATAGGGGCCGGTCAAATGTCACGAATCTATTCTGCCAAAATTGCAGGCATTAAGGCTGCAGATGAGTGCCTTGAAGTAGAAGGTTCTGTTATGGCTTCAGATGCATTCTTTCCTTTCCGTGATGGAATTGATGCAGCTGCAAAAGCAGGAATTAAAGCAATTATCCATCCTGGAGGTTCATTACGCGATAAAGAAGTTATTGGTGCAGCAAACGAACAAGACATTGCAATGGTCTTTACAGGAATGCGACACTTCAAGCACTAGAATGAATACGATAAAAACTGCCGGCGACTTAATAGCTGAAGCCCAAACTCAGATTAATTGTCTTGACGTTATTGCTGCAAAGAAACTTTATGACTGTGCTGAAAATCGGTTAATTATTGATGTACGTGAGGCAAAAAATGCAGACAAATCTAAGCTCAAGAATTCTATCAATATTTCTCGTGGGCTAATCGAAATGAAAATTCCCAAACATTGTCCTGATTCTGAAACCTTAATTTTGACCCACTGTGGAGGTGGTGGTCGTGCGTCATTAGCTGCTTTATCTTTGCAACAGATGGGTTATACCAATGTCCATGCGATTACTGCATCGTTTGATGAAATAAAGAATATTTTTGGTTAATCTAGTCAGACTAGTGGTATAAAAAAGACATTGTAATTACTATGTAATTACTATTTGTTTCAAAAATACAATATCTAATATCGCAATGAAAGGCAACTTAACCCACCATCTAATTTTTTGAACTCTGACACATCAGTATCTAACACTGTATAGCCTGCATTTCTAATTTTTTCTTTTGTTATCGGATAACCGGTGGGAATTATTACAAACTCATTAACCCAAATACAATTTGCTGCATAACTTTCACTTTCAGGAATTTCAATAGAGTTGTATTGGTCAAATCTTGAATCATTTATAAATTCTCCACAAACAATTAAATTGTTGTTCTCTATAAATGACAAGCCAGTTTTCAGATGCAGCATTTTATTTAAAGAAATAGTTGACCCACTCATCCCATATTTATTTAGGATCTTAATAATTTGTTTTGCGCCCTCTAGATTGGTACGATTTGATAGACCAATATAGTAGTGATTTCCAACCATCATAATATCGCCACCCTCTACAGTGCCAGGCTCCTCTATTGCTTTAACATTATTAAATCTATTTCTTAGCACTGACTCAATTTGTTTAACTTCATCTCTTCGTGAATAAGCGCCAGGGCGAGTTATAATTGCACAACTTGGAGTTATCAGCGCAACATCCTCTAGAAAAGTAGAGTCAGGATAATCTTCACACGGCTCCAAGACAGTTACATCTAAACCGCACCTCTTTAAGCTTTCAATGTATGACTGATGCTGGATGATTGCCTGTTCATAATTTGGTATTCCAAGTGACTTTGATTCAGTTAAACCTACAGCGATACTCTTTCCTGGAGTCCTAACAATTGCATTGGTAAACATGCATTACTCCTCAATTAGCCTCTACCACTCTATAAATAGCCTTAAGTCCTCTTTTCAGAATTTCTTCATCTTTTGCGTAGTTTATTCTTATGCATTGATGTTGGTGATCCCAGTCATTATCCAATCCAATAAAAAAATCATGGCCAGGTATTATATATACACCTTCAGATTTAAGGTCTTTGTAGAGTTGTTTGGATGTTATTGATAAATTTGGAAACCAAAGCCACATAAAAAATGCACCTTCAATCTTATGAAGATACACATCTGTATCACCAAGAATTGTATTAAAAAGCCTAACTGCAGTTTCTGCCTTTTCTTTGTAGTAAGGGGTTATAACCTCATAACATAGGCGCAACAATTCTTGATCTTTAATCATCCTTGTAAGTAAGCTAGGTCCAACACTACTTGGCGCTAAAACCATAATTCCGGTAATTCTACTTAAAGCTTCAATTATTGCGTGCTTAGCTATGACAATTCCGGTTCTAAGGCCTGGGAGGCCAAGCTTTGATAGCGACATACATAAAACTGTATTGTCATTCCATGTTAGTTTTGTTTGGGTATAAATAGCTCCCGGGAAAGGTTGGCCATAGGCATTATCAATAATTAATGGCACTCTATACTCTTGGGCAATTGAATCTAATTGATTGAGTTCAACATCGGTAATAACGTTGCCAGTAGGATTTGTCGGTCGCGAGATACAAATTGCACCTATATTGCTAGACTTCAATACAGCAATTAACTCTTCAAAATTAATTTGGTATTTGAATTGTTTATTATCTAACTTTTTAATTTTGGGCTTTACTGATAAAAACATGTCATCTGATAGGCCTTGGTCAGCATAACCGATATATTCAGGAACAATTGGTAACAGAATTTTTTTATGAGAGCCGTCTGGCATTTCTCCTGCATACAAATTAAATAGACTAAAAAAACTACTTTGAGAGCCGTTTGTAATAGCTATATTTTTTTCATCCAAATTCCAGTCATAATGTTGATTAAGCATCGATACCAAGACACTAATGAACTCCTCACTACCTTGGGGCCCATCATAAAATCCAATCATTTGATCGATGCCAGAGTCAGTAATAAGTTTTTCTAATTCATCTACAAATTTATCATGTGCAGCTGAAATAATTGCTGGGTTACCACCTCCAAGCATTACTATATCTGGGTTTTTACTGTGATTAGCTTTTCCAAGATCAGCCATCAAATTAGTAATACCGCTTTCACGAGAAAACCTTTTGCCAAACTTTGAGTAGTCTGTGTTATTCATTTTTCCTAATATCGAAAAATTTTATTGGAGGATATGTTGAGCGAGTTGAACCCAGTAGCTAGCCCCGATCGGAAGTATTTCATCATTGAAATCATATTGAGTATTATGCAACATACATCCACCTTTAGGGCTATCTTCAGGAACTAAACCGTTACCAATCCAGATGTATGCTCCCTCTAGCGCATTAAGTAAAAAGGCAAAATCTTCTGAACCCATAGTTGGTTGTTCACTTCTAAGAACATTATTGTCACCAACCACCATTGCAGCGGCAGTCGCGCAAATTTCTGCATGCTTTGGTGTATTGATTGTTGCTGGATAGTTTGGAATCGATTCAAATGTCGCGCCTGCTCCCATTGAATGACTAATACCTTCAACAATGTTCTTTATTTTATCTTTCACATCATCACCCACTTCTTTAATGAAATATCTTAAAGAGCCAGTTAACTGCATTTCGTCAGGGACTACGTTGGAAGCAAACCCAGCATTAACCATTGTTATACTAACAACTGCAGAATTAAGTGGCGCTACATTTCTAGCAACAACACTTTGAAGAGCGCTAATAATTTGCGCACCAACGACTACTGGATCAATGCATTGTTCAGGCATTGCAGCATGTCCGCCTTTCCCTTGAATGTTTATTAATAGTGTTTCATTGGCAGCCATGACAGCTTTACTATGTACAGCAAATTGTCCCCCAGCTATACCAGGAAAATTGTGCATCCCATATACTGCTTGACAGGGGAACTTTTTAAATATCCCCTCTTCAACCATCACGCGACCGCCTCCTCCGCCTTCTTCTGCGGGCTGAAAAATAAAATGAATGGTGCCTGAAAAGTCGTTGTTCTCATTAAGATAAATTGCAGCGCCAAGAAGCATCGCGGAGTGTCCATCATGGCCACATGCATGCATCTTTCCATCATGGACAGACTTATAACTAAAATCGTTAAGTTCTTGAATTGGAAGTGCATCCATATCCGCACGAAGACCGATAGTATTTCCTTCTTTTTGACCATGAACTGTCCCGACAATGCCTGTAACTGCAAGCCCTCGATGAATCTCAATGTTATGGGACTGGAGTATTGACGCAATATAATCGCTCGTCATTCTTTCATCAAAACTAAGCTCAGGGTGTTTGTGGAGATGATGCCTCCAAGTCACCATTTGCTGATGTAATTCTGAATTTTTATCAATTATTGACATAGTTTCTTGTTTAATAGGTATGGATATTAAACCATATTCAGAAATCTTGTGTATCAAGAAATAGGCGTAACATTTGCACTAAGATCTTAAACATTCATTTGCTGGATCGAATGGAGACTCATCTATCACAACTGCCTTATACTTCTCTCCTAATATTTCAATATCAAGCTTTGTGCCAATTTTGGTTAAATCCAATCTGACTATTCCAAGTGCAAGAGATTTTTCACAACGCCAGCCATACCCTCCTGAGGTAGCACGACCAACAATTTCTCCATTCTGATAGATAGCTTCTGAACCTCGCGCATCCGCATCTGTCACGCCCAAGACCTCTAAAGTAACGAAACCATTATCAAAACCACTATTCTTCCATTCTAGCAAAGAATTCTTGCCAATGAAATCCTCCTGCTTGTCGAGTCTAATAAAGCGATCGAGACCCGATTCAAAGGCAGAATACTCGATTGACATTTCTCTAGGAATTAATCGATAGGACTTTTCTAAACGCATACTGTCCATTGCACGGATGCCAAAAGGTTTAATTTCGAATTCTGCCCCAGCCTTTATAACTTGGTCAAAGATGTAGTTCTGCATCTCAATTGGGTGATGCAATTCCCATCCCAGTTCACCAACAAAATTTACTCTAAGAGCATTAGCAGTAGCATAACCTACGTTAATTTTTTTGCCTGTCAACCATTTAAAGTTCTCGTTAGATAAATCGGTATCGGTTAACTTTTGTAGTACATCTCTTGATTTTGGACCAGCCAAAACTAAGACTCCGGTCTGAGTGGTAACGCGCTGAACATCAACACTACCATCTTCAGGTTTTAGCTTAAATAGATAATCGTGATCGTGAGATTCAAATACACCTGCAGAAACTAAGTAGTATGTTTGAGGGGCTGTTTTATAAACTGTGAACTCTGCACGAACACCGCCATTAAGTGACAACATATGAACTAAATTTATACGGCCAATGTTTTTTGGGATTTTATTAGCAAATAATGATTCTAACCAAGATTCAGCTCCAGGACCTTTAACTATACACTTTGCAAACGCAGACATATCCAATAATCCAACTCTTTTACTGACATGCTTACATTCATTACCCACATGCTCAAAATAGTTTGAACGGCGGAAAGAGTTCTTCTCAACAATACGTCCATCATCTAACGGACTGGAATGATTTTTATTAAGCAGCACCTTTGAAGGATCTTCCTGATTTATATCTTCAGCACTAAGTGAATAATCGGAACTTGGCATAAACCAGTTTGGACGCTCCCAACCATAAACAGACCCAAAAACAGCGCCCAATGCCTTCATTCGGTCATAACAAGGAGCTGTTTTTAATGGCCTTGCCGCTCCACGCTCTTCATCAGGGAAGTGTGTAGTAAAAACATTTGAATATGCCTCCTCATTTTTCTCTCGCAGATAACCACGAGTCGCGTAAGGACCAAACCTGCGAGGATCAACCCCCATCATATCCACTGTAGGTTCACCATCAATCATCCACTCTGCTAACTGCCAGCCAGCACCGCCTGCTGCGGTGATGCCAAAACTATGCCCCTCGTTTAACCAAAAATTCTTTAGTCCAGGTGCTGGACCGACTATTGGATTTCCATCCGGTGTATATGCGATAGCGCCGTTATAAACATCTTTTACTCCTACCTCACCAAAAGCTGGGACACGGTGCATACAACATTCAATGTGTGGCATTAGACGATCGAGATCACTATTAAATAGTTCGTACTGACAATCATCGCTTGGTCCATCTACATAACAAACTGGTGCTCCTTTTTCATAGGGGCCTAAAATCAGCCCGCCTGCCTCTTCACGCAAATAATAACCGGCATCTGATTCACGTAATACGCCCATTTCTGGAAGCCCTTGTTTTTTTCGTTCCATAATTTCTGGATGAGGCTCGGTAACAATAAATTGGTGCTGAACTGGAATAACTGGGATATCCAGACCAACCATTTCACCTGTTTTTCTTGCAAAATTACCGGTACAAGAAACGACATGTTCACAG
>MPMB02187210.1_pt1 | contig 11248 bp, 10 predicted proteins | sample 1617371 | NCBI WGS metagenome assembly MPMB02 (sample SAMN05944808, study PRJNA350692) | marine metagenome | biome: marine; feature: ODZ; material: water; isolation source: 300 m water sample filtered on 0.2 um supor filter | place: Pacific Ocean | collected 2012-04-08 | depth 300m m
ACCATTTTTTTAAACAATGACCGGCATTTGAGTGCCTGCATGAAGGCGGTCGGCGAGAAGGTTGTGATGGTCGTCCCCGTGTACAACGAGCGGGAGAACATCGCTCCTTTCCTCCTCGACATGGAGAAGGTCGCCTCCTCACTACCTGCAGTCTTTACCATCCTCTTCGTCGAGGGAGGCTCCTCCGACGGTACCGGGGATGCCGTGGACGAAGCTGCCGTACGCCTCCCCAACCTGGTGAGCGTGCTCCACGAGGAGAAAAAGGAGGGTCTCGGTGCTGCCTACCTCAAGGGATTCGCCCGGGCCCTGGATGACCCTGACGCCCTCTTCATCGGCGAGATGGACGTGGACGGCTCCCATGATCCTGACGTGCTCCCAAAGCTCCTGAAGGCTGTTCAGAAGGGGTATGGGATGGCCCTGGGCTCACGGGCCGTGGAGGGCGGTGGGACACCGGACTGGCCCATCCACCGACGCATGATCAGCGGAGGCGCGAACCTCCTCGGACGGGCCGGTTCGGCGTTCTCCATCGGCGACGTCACGACAGGCTACCGGCTCTACCGCCGGGAGGTGCTGGACGATATCGACCTCGGTGCCATCGAGACCCGTGGCTATGCGTTCCAGCTCGAGATGGTGGCAGCCGTGCTCAATGCTGAATTCACCGTGGCCGAGATACCCCTGGTGTTCCACGACCGCGAACGAGGGGCCTCCAAGCTCCGCTCCAATGACATCATCGAGTACTTCCTCCTCTCCCTCCGGCTCATAGTCCGGCGGATATTGGGCAGAAAGTGACGAGCACGTCGTTATCAGATTTCACCGCCGCCGCTGGAAGCGCGGTCGCACTTCCCGTGCTACCACCTCGACGCTCTCGTCGGGTGCCAGCTCCCGTCGAAGGAAAACACCCGTGCGGCCGATAGCATCCCGTCGAACGAGCACGGACACACGTTCCTCGACGACCGCCAGGGGGACTTCGAGGGCACGGGCCACCTGGGACGGACCGACCTCCTGTGCAGCCTCCTCCGTATGGCCCTTGGATGTGGGCGTCACCAGAACGAGCCGCTTGTCCACACCGGGCACGCGCATATCGGTGCGGAGCCCGGGGAGGTCCAGAGCGCCGCCGAACCGGTGGAACCCCTCCTCCGCAGGTGTTGGATGCCACAAGGGATGGGTAACGGTGACCTCGGGATCCAGGTGGTAGTGGGCCTTGGGAGTGAGCCAGGGTGTTGCGGCCACCACCTCGCGCCGGGTTACATCGAGCCGCGACTCCACTTCGAGCGAAGGTATGTGGCGGGGGACGATTATGTCAATGTCGCTGCCCCGATGGACGTCACCCCGGGCCACCGAACCATATACCTGCGGGGCCAGGTCCCCAAGCCGCTCCATGACGGCCAGTGCGACGCTCCGCTTCGCCGCCAAGAGCTCCCAGTGCTCGGTATCGTACACGACATCGGCGCGATGATGGTGGAGGACCTTCTCACGCAACGGGCCCTCACCGGTGGCGGATGAATGCGTCCATCCACTGGGACCAGTACTGCACCGGGTTCTTCACAGGCACGGGATCGTTGTTGTTCCCGTTGGGCGAGGGATTGCGGCCTTCCGGTAGCGAAAAGAGCTCGTTGTTATAGAACACCGCCTGCTCCTCCACCATATGGGCCAGATTGCTGTCAAGGACATCGCGGATGACGTCCTCCTCCCCCACTGACTCCAGGAGGCCGATGAGGTACGGGGTGTCCCGAGGCCACACCACGGCCTCGTGGTACTGCTCGTCTCCGTAGTAGATACGCTCGTCAGAGTCCTTGACCAGGATACCGAAGGCCTTGCCCCCTCGCTCGATGAGCAGGTTGTCACGGGTGGTGTCCCATACCCTGCGCAGTTCGTCCTTCGAGAAGACGTCCGTACCGAGCATGGAGGCGGCAACGACCGCGGGTGAGCCCCGGGTGGCGTCCTTCCGGCCATTAGCGTCCACCATATTGTAGAGGAATCCTTCCTGGTCGTTCCAGAACACGTCCTTGTAGCTAGCGGCCCCCAGGGTGTGAAGGATCTCGCATCGCTCGGCGAGCTTGTCGTCACCGGCCTTGCGCGCCACCTCGGCGCCATGGGAGAGCATGGTCAGCCACTGTGCGTTGACCTCTGGCAGGAAATAGGAGGGCAGGTAGAACTCGTGTCGCGCCTGGTCGCCGCCGACCTCGCGCACGCGCTCCTCCTCCCATCCGCGCGGGATCCGCTCGGGCAACATATGGCCACCAACCTCGCGCTTGGAGTCGGTCCAGGTGTGCCAGGCAACGGAACGGATGAGACCGTTGTCCGTTACTACGGGAGCCCCGTCCTCGGTCCCGGGATCGGCGGCGGAGAATCCGTCAAGGGTGCGTCGGAGGCTTCCAAGAACCTCCTGTGAAAATGATCGGTCACCACTGTCCGTAGCGATACGCAGGCCCGTGTCGATGCACAGGAGCGTGGCGTCCACGGCATTGTAGCTCACAGGCTCACCAGCACGCTCGGGGAGCTTGTTGGGGATGCGACCTGTATCGTCCTGGAGCTTGAGCCCGGCGCGGACCAGGTCCTTGACGAAGTCATCGCCCTTGATCGTCCGGTAGGTCTCGTAGCTCGAGCGGACGCCTTCGTAGGCGTCGCGGAACCAGGCGTTCCTGAACCACCAGCCACCCGCCTCAGGTACCGTTGTATCGCCTACGCGTATGCCGAAGTTGGCCAGCGTTACTGCGCGGTTGAGCACGAGGCCCTCGCGCTCGTCACTCGGGTCCAGTCCGAGCTTCTGTGCCATGGAGGTGATGCGATACTCCTCGGCTCGCTCGTTGGCCGCATGTGTCATTGTCGCGTCCTGGTAGGCATCGCGCACGGCACCCTCGCCGCGCCCGGCCGCGAACACGACATCCAGGGCATCTCCGCCAGCCACATCGGCCTCTAGCTTGCCAGCGAATGTCGGGTGTTTCCACTCCTCGCGGAACAAGATGCCTTCAGGCCCCTCTGTCCGGGACCCCGATCCGAGCTTGTAGCCCCAGGGCATGGTCCGACGGAAGTCCTCGGCGCGTGCGTCCCGCGCTCCTATGAGGAGATACCTGTCGCCGCGGGCCGCGAACAGTGCGCCGGTGCCAGAGTCCACCCACGAACCGATCTCGTTGGGTGAGGAGCCGTCGTACATATGGCGGATGTCCACGAGCGGGCTCACCGAGAGATGGAGCCCATTCTCCTGGCTGTCGACGTTGTACCGGACACGACCGGTGATACCGTCGGCGTCGCCTCCGTCGAGGAGGAAGTAGTCAACATCGACCGAACCAACGTTCTCGCCATCGCGTATCATATCGTAATGATAGACGGCCTTATGCGCGTGAGCGGTGACCGATGTGGGCTTGAGGTCGAGCCACTGATCGCCCTGGCGCACACCGAACGCCATGGAGTCGAGATACTTCCAGTTCTCGCCCTCGGAGTGAACGTTCAGGCCCTCATAGGAAAAGTCACGGTTGGGCGCCATATAGATGCCCTGGTCCGGGAGGACCGAAGCGGAGAACACCGAGAGCGACATCTCGGCCTGGGGACGCCTGAGCACTACCCGTTGGTTGCGGGCGAATCCCCAGTCAGGATTCTCGTCACAATCCACGGAGTATCCTGTCTCCATCTGGCACGGTTTCGCTAGACCGCCGGTATTTATACCTTTCCCAGCAGCGTGCCGTGTCACTCGGACAAGGGCGCGTGTGGTGACCGTCACCACCGCGGGAACGCCGGGCCTACTCCAGATCCTCAGCGATCTTTGCGTAGATCGTGAGATACTGGTCGGCAATGGCGTCCCAGGTGAATCTTTCTTCGACTCTTTGTCGCGCATGCTTCCCGAACTCCTGGCGCAGCCCCTCGTCCTCCTTGAGAGTGCGCCCGTACTTTACCAGCCCCTCGTAGTCCTTGGCGAGGAGGCCGGTGCTCCCATCGACAACTACGTCCCGGTTGCTCACGACGTCGTAGGCGAGCACGGGCTTGCCGCAGGCACAGGCCTCCAGGATGGTGAGGGTCATCCCTTCCCATCCACTGGCCGTAGCGTAGAACGCAGCGCGGCGGTAGGTATCGATCAGGTCCTCTTCGCTCAGCCCCGTCATGATGTCCAGCTCGACACCGAGCTTGGACGCCAGGAGCATGAGCTCGTCCTTCTGGGGCCCCCGGCCGATTATCTTGAGGGGCATGTCGATGTCAGCTGCCAGCTGTACGAGCTGCTCGACCCGTTTCTGTCCGATGAGCCGGCCTACGAAGAGCATGTAGCCCTCGTCCTCCCCCGTGGGGCTGAACGAGCTTGTGTCCACACCATTGGGGATGTAGGTCGCATCCTTGACCCTGTACGTCCCCTCCAGCTCCTCCTTCTGGGTGAGGGACACGGTAGTGACCCGGTGCATTCGGCGATAGAGCGCCGTCGTGCCTCCCAGGAATCCGGCCCTGGCGATCTTCTTCGGTGCCATGGCCGGGTCCAGGGCCATGCTGTACCACCCGTGATACGTGCACAGGTAGTTGCGTCGGCCGTTACCCAGAGCCGCCCAGTTGAGCACGGCATGATGGAGGTGGAAGATACCGGTCTCGTTCAGCATGCGGTTGCGAACGGTCGTGAGCATCCAGAGCACCTTGTGACGGGTGTCCTTGGTCTTGACCACTTCGATCTCAAGGTTCCGCAGATCGGGATAGTCCACCTCGAACCCGCTCTCGGCGACCAGGACCTTGACGGGGTGGACCTTCCTGACCCGATCGATGAGGCCGAACATCACTCGGTCGATGCCCCCGCCCTCGATGAAGGTGTTGTTCACGTGGATTATCTCGGCGACCGTTCAGACCACCCCCCGCAGGAAACCCGAAGCGTACGTTATGAAGCGCACAAGTGCCAGAGGCAGGAACGCGATGGCCGCGAGACCATGATCATTGAGCCCTTGGAAGAGCACAGGCAGCCCGTCCACCATCAGGAAGGCGACCAATAGGAGCGTCAGCGCCAATCCCCCGGCCGGAACGAAAGGCGCAGCGATCGCAAGAGGGATGAGCACAAGGCCGCCCAGGCAGTAGAGGGTGTTGCCCGGATTGTGAAGGCCGTGCTTGCGCACGAGCCGCCCCTGGCCGACGCCGTAGCCGAACTGCTGACGGAGCCAGGGACCGATCGAGGCGCGGTGGTGATGGCGGGCCTTTGCTTTGGGGACGTAGACCGCTTCGAATCCGGCCGCCTCCGCCCTGATGAGCAGGTCCAGGTCCTCGCCGGTGGGCAGCTGCGTGTCGAACCCGTCCAGATCGTCAAGGAGCTTTCGTGTGTATGCGGTGCACCAGGATGGCGCTCGCGCCGGTGCGCGGTGGAAGTGGAGCTCCGTGCGTGAACCCTCGAACCGCTCCACCAGTGTAAGAGCGCCTGCGGCCCCTACCCTTCCGGTGGCGATGGCGATGTTGTCCTTCAGTGCAGGGAGGAGGGCGGACAGGAATCCTTTCTCGAGGTTTATGTCCGCATCCACGAAGAGGACCACATTACCGCTCGTCTCTGCGATGCCGCGATTGCGAGCGCGGGCGATGCCGCGTGTCCCCTCGATGACCACCCGGGCGCCATGCTCGGCCGCGAGCTCCCGCGTGCCATCAGTGGAACCTCCATCGACCACGACGACCTCTGCTGGCGGGGGCTCTTGGGCAGCGAGGCTATCCAGCGTCGCAGCAACGGTGTCCACGTTGTCCAGGGTGAGCACGACCGCGCTGACCTCCACGGTGTGGGGGGGTGGCTGCACCCTTTTAATGCTTATCCACCACATAGCATCCCATGCGCCTGTGCCTCTACAGCCCGTCGCTCGGTGAGGTTGTCGCCGGGGGTGCCGAGACCTTCGGTCGGGAGATCGCACGCCGGCTCTCAAGGCGCCATGAGGTCCATGTAGTGTGCGGCGGCACCGTAGCGCCCGAACTCGCAGCGATAAAGGACATCACGTTCCATACATTCCCATACGTGCGGCGCAATTCAGCCCCGGCGGACGCCTTCCGCAGTCTCACCCGTTACCATCTGGACGCCTTCTGGCTGGAATCGGTGTCCTTCTTCCCGGCGGCAAAGCGACACTTCACAGAGAACGAGTACGACCTCGTGGCCGTGCTCTATCCACCGGATTCCATGGTGCGCTCCGTGGCCAAAGGGAAGCTCGCCGTCCATTTCCAGGGCTATCCCGTGGGGAGTATCAAGCGGCGGATCTACAAGCGCATCCTCGACAGGTACGATCCAGAGGTATCCGCGTCGTGCAGCCGATTCGTGGCTGAGCGTGTCCGCGAGTCGCTGGGGATCGAGAGCGCGGTGGTTTACAACGGCGTTGACACGAAACGTTTTGCACCAGGTAAGCGTGATCCCGAACTCATGGAGGCCTTCCTGCTGGAAGATCGCCAGGCAGTGCTCTTCGTCGGCCGGTTCACCAAACAGAAGGGTGTGGACACCCTCCTGCGCGCCATTGCCCGGATGCCCGACGACACGGTGCTCCTCTTGGCAGGTGGAGGACCGCTTGAAGAACGGCTACGTGCGTTGGCCAAGGAACTGGGCATAGAGGAGCGGATCCGGTTCCTGGGCGTCGTGGCCCACCATGAGCTTCCCCGGCTCTACAAAGCGGCCAACGTCGTGGCCGTTCCCTCGAACATGGAACCACTGGGGATCGTCTGCCTCGAGGCCATGGCCTGTGGTGCTCCCGTGGTAGCATCGGACGTGGGAGGGCTGCCCGAGCTCGTGGGAGAGGACGCTGGACAGCTCATAGAGCCCGGTGACCCGGAGGGTCTGGCCCAGGGGCTCACAACGGTGCTTGAGGACGATAAGCTGGCACGTCGCATGGGCGCCGCGGGGAGAAAACGGGCCGAGAAGATGGACTGGGACGCAATCTCTGCCCAGGTAGAGGACCTCTACCTCGCCGGGTTAAAAGAGTGAGTCTTTTTAATGGAGGAATGCACTTAGTAGTGCTGTATGGTCCTACATATGGACTTCTCCTTGATGGACGGGACCTCTAAGGCCATCTTCATCATCCTCGTTTTCATCGTCACCTACATCTTCGCCCTCATCCCCCTTGGCATGATGCTCTCGCCCGAGACCACGCTTGCATACAATATGATGAACGGTGACACTCCGCAGCTGCGCCTGCTCAACATGCTGGCGGTTGTCGTTGCGCTCGCGGTGGGCTTCCTGGTCTCCTACAACATCGCATTGGCCCAGCGAGATGAGCCCGAGCACCAGCTGGAGATCATCAAGAAAGCATTGAGCGATGATGAGCGACTCATCATCGAGGAGGTGGAGCGCTCCGGCGAGATCACGCAGGACTCACTGCGCTTCCGCCTGGACTGGAGCAAGGCCAAGGTATCCACGGTGCTCAGCAATCTGGATCGGATGGGCGTCATCCAGCGTGAGCGGATGGGTAAGACCTACAAGGTGTTCCTCGACTCGTCCCGAGTATCCTGAGACCGGCCGGCGAGCGCAAAGTCATCCATTTATCCTTTTCCCCACGAATCCCCTTTATACCTACGTTAACGGTAAAGGACGAAGCATCATGGAAGGCGTGAGAGAGGTCGGATGGGCTGTCAAGCCCAGCGTGCTTGGATTCGAGGGAGACTGGGGGAGCGGAATCGCCAGCGCTCGCGACGTGGCCACGGCCGCAGGGATGGATTACCTGGTCGTGGACGCAGAGTTCGAACAACATTACCCGCCGCCAACGGTCGTGCAGGACCTCCTTTCCACATTCGACCAAGTGCGCCTCATGCTCACCATCCAGGCGCTCTCCAACGCCGGGCTGCGGCTCCTCACCGCTCTTGGTAAGCGGAAAGTGCTGAATGATGACAACCTCATCATCAACCTCGTACGTGGCAATGACGCCTACCTCTCCCCTGCGGAGAAGGCACAGAACTCCATCACTGCCCTGCGTCGCACCCTTGGAGTGCTGGACAAGTACCATGCCAAGGTGTGGGTGGGCGGGGAGGGCCCCCGTATCACCGGGTGGGCGATGCCCAACCATAATGCCGGCCGCTTCACGTTCTTCGCCCTCATGAACACGGGGCTCAACGAACGCCTGACCGCCATGGAGCACCCCGGTGCACTCTACACCCTCGCTCTCCACGCAGAGGGTGATGGGTACCAGGCGCTTGCTGACAAGATGGGGACCGGGTACTTCCTCCGCCGCCCTTGGATCGTGGAGGACCTGAAGGCCCGGGGTATCGATCCCCAAAAGGCCACTAGCTCCGACATGGCCCTTTACGCCAAGGAAGTTGGCATCGCAGGTGCGGGTGATGCGCTCAGGGAGCAGGTGGACCGGCTCCCCCCCATGGACAAGGTCGTTTTCTACGTGCCCGAGACCGACACATCGGTGTTGGAAACACAGTTGACGGACCTGGGCAACGCCCTTCGCGGCCAAGAGTGAACCATATAAAGCCTGCCAATGGATTCCCCCTCGTGGACCGAAAGGACCTCGCCAATGCTCGCCGTGTGGTCGTGAAGGTCGGTACATCCGCCTTCGTTGACCGACAAGGCCTGGCATCCGAGCGCGTACGGACGCTGGTGGACGATATCGTGTCCCTCGTATGGCGGGGGATCGACGTTATCGTGGTCAGTTCGGGTGCCATCCCCTTCGGGATGGAGGCACTTAGGTTGAAAGAGCGTCCTCGTGACCTGAACACGCTCCAGGCGATCGCTGCTGTTGGCCAGAGCCTGCTCATGAAGGGATACGAGGAGGGATTCGGCGCCCACAATATCAACGTGGCCCAGGTGCTCCTGACCGCCGACGATGTCACAGACCGGCGACGTTACGTTAACGTGCGCAACACGGTACTTACGCTCTTCAACCTGGGCGTTGTCCCGGTCGTGAACGAGAACGATACCATCGCCGTGGACGAGATCAGGTATGGCGACAACGACAAGCTCTCCGCGCACGTGGCCGTCGCTGTCGAGGCCGACCTCCTCATCCTCCTGTCAGGATCGGACGGGCTCCTCGGACCGGGCCGTGATGGTGCGCGTGTGCCGGTTGTCGAGGAGGTCACACCGGTCGTGGAGCGTCAGGCCCGCCGGCATCCCAAGGCGAAGCTGGCGAGCAAGGTGAAGGCATCCCGCATCGCCACTCATGCCGGCATCCCCGTGGTGATGCTCCACCACTCCACCGAACGGGCGTGCGAAATGGTGGTCGATGGCGAGGACCTCGGGACGCTCTTCAAACCACAGAAACCCCTGGAGGGTCGGTTCACATGGCTCCTGTTCTCCAGCCGTCCCAAGGGAGTGCTGCGTGTTGACGCTGGCGCCAAAAGTGCTCTCACGAGCCGCCAGTGCAGCCTGCTCCCCTCTGGTGTCATCGAGGTGGAAGGCACCTTCCGCAAGGGCGATACGGTCTCTCTTGCAGGGCCCGACGGGGAGGAGTTCGCCCGGGGGATCGTCAACTACACGAGCCGTGATGCGGCAAAGATCGCTGGGCTCCAGACCGACGAGATAGCTGGTGTCCTGGGGAAGGAGAGCTACAAGGAGCTCGTTAACTCCCACAACCTCGTCGTCCTCTGAACTGTGAGCTGGTCTAGCACGATTCCGAAAGGTATAAATACGGCGTTACCTGCCAGTAGTGACCAGTGGGGTACCTGGGTGTAATCAACTCATGTGGAGGTATAGGAGCACCTCTCTCCGTCAAGGCGCAGATCTGCGGCTATGGCGAGAAGGAGGACCTTGCAAAAGAGATGCTCCGCGAGGTAGTGGACGCTCTCGATGCCGCGGGGTACGAGTCTATGTACTTCGCCGCGGCCGGCATGGCCAACGCCAATGGTGCGACCTACGCCGACGACGACCAGGCGAACGATCCCGAGACGATCGCGCACGAGGAATGGCACGTCGAGCTCGCCCGCGGTCACTACACCGACAACCAGGAGCTCACCAACATCCTCAACGAGTCCTCGGCCCATGCAGTGGGCCTGTACAACGCACGCGAGGTCTACCGGGAGTCAGGTGACAAGGAGAAGCTCGCCAAGGTAGAGAAGCAGATCGAGCACTCCAAGGAGTACTCCGCGCACATGCTCGAGACCTACACCCTCGTCAAGGAAGCCGAGGAAAATGGAGAGGACCTCGAGAAGCTCCGTAGCAAGGTGTGGAAGACCGCCCACGAGACCCGATGGAGCTACGATCGCAAGAACTGGACCTCCCTGCTCGTCGACATGTCCTACTTCGGTGCCTTCGGCCCGGCGTTCGACGTGCTCGAGACGCACGGCCTTGAGCGTGGGAAGGACATCCTCAAGGAAGCCTTCGAGACCACGAACGAGTCTGTCGACATCACCGCTGGCAAGGACCACCTCCTCGAGTACCTCTCCGATGAGGAGCGGGAGCGGTACGATGGTGAGCTCGAGATCGTGGAGTCAAAGGCCCCCAACCAGTTCCACATCTCCGGCGAGGACTTCAACATCGGCCTCTGGACCCAGGACGAGCGTGACGTGCACATAATCGAAGAGGTCTACGAGAAGTACAGGGACCGGTTCGAATCAAAGGCGAAGGTCATCCCGTCCCCCGCCCAGACCGTGGACGACGAGCTCCTCGACGCGACCGAGATCCGGAAGGCCGCGTGAGAAGCGCAACCCTCACAGACCGTCCATGGTCCGGCTTGATTTACTGGAGGAGTATCAGGACAGCTCCAAGATCTTGTCAAACGTCCTCACTCCGCGGAGGCCCGTATGGCCCAAGTCCCACAGAAAAGGTTTTAGTAGCTACGCCCAGACAAGATTCTACCTTGAAATTGAGTACCCATGAACACGGTCAAGGGATGATACCAAGATGAGCTTGTCAGTCATTATCCCCGCCTATAATGAAGAAGAGTGCATCTCAAAATGTATCGTTGATACTCAACGAGTACTCTCAGATATCGAACATGAGATCATTCTTGTCAATGACGGAAGCACGGACGGTACGGATCCTATCATCCGTCAGGACATTCAGAACAAGGACAAGGTCGTATATCTTTCCTATACACCTAATAGAGGGTATTCCCATGCCATCAGGAAGGGCCTGGAAAAAGCAACAAAGAAGTATGTTTCAATCATTGATGCCGATCTTCAATATCACCCCCAAGAACTCCTTAGAATGTACCATTACGTGACCGAACGAAATATTTCTTTTTTGATCGGAGAACCCGAGATCAAATACTATTCCCACATCAGGTCCGGTATTTCACGCGTTTACAACACGTTCATCTCATATTTATTCAACATTTCCATTGCTGATGTGAACTCATTGAAGATCATGGAAAGAAAATACGTGGAACGCATCAAT
>MPMB02012333.1_pt1 | contig 11238 bp, 8 predicted proteins | sample 1617371 | NCBI WGS metagenome assembly MPMB02 (sample SAMN05944808, study PRJNA350692) | marine metagenome | biome: marine; feature: ODZ; material: water; isolation source: 300 m water sample filtered on 0.2 um supor filter | place: Pacific Ocean | collected 2012-04-08 | depth 300m m
GGCCCAGCGGCCGGGCCGCCGCGGCCGAGGCGCAAGGCTGGAATTCGCCCGAGCCGCGTTCGGCGCCGAGCTCGCCGTCTTCGACGATGACCTGGCCGCGGCGGATCACGGTCTCGGGCCAGCCCCTGACGCGGCGGCCCTCGTAGGGCGTGTAGCCGACGTTGTCGTGCAACATGGCGCTGCCTATTTCGACCTCGCGCTCGGGATCCCAGATGGCGATGTCGGCGTCGCTGCCCACGGCGATGGTGCCCTTTTTGGGATAAAGGCCATAAAGCCGGGCGGCGTTGGTGGCGGCCAGGGCCACGAAGCGGTTGAGGTCGATGCGGCCCTTGCCCACGCCTTCCGAGAACAAGAGCGGCAAGCGCACCTCGACGCCCGGCACGCCGTTGGCCACGTGCTTGAAGTCGGGGTCGGGACCGTGCGCCAGTTTGCCGCTTTCGTCGAAGCGATAGGGCGCGTGGTCGGAGGAAAAAACCTGGAAGGTGTCGTTGGCCAGGGCCTGCCACATGGCTTCCTGGGCGGCCGCGTCGCGGGGCGGCGGGCTGCAGCAGAACATGGCGCCCTCGGCGCCCGGCCGGTCGAGATCGGCGGCCGTGAGAAAGAGGTATTGCGGGCAGGTCTCGCCATAGATCTTGAGGCCGCGGTCCTGGGCCCGGCGGATCTCGGCCGCCGCCTCGGCCGTCGAGACGTGAACCACCAGCAGCGGCACGTCCAAGAGCTCGGCCAGCGCGATGACCCGGTGCGTGGCTTCCTTCTCGGCCAGGCGCGCATGCGCCACGGCGTGGTATTTGGGGGCCCTATAGCCGCCCTCCAGCAGGCGTTCGCCCAGCCAGCGGATGACCTCGTGGTTCTCGGCGTGCACCATCACCAGGGCGCCTTCGCGCCTGGCCAGCGCCAGCACCTCAAGCATCTGGTAGTCGTCGAGCCGGAGCATGTCGTAGGTGGTGTAGACCTTGAACGAGGTATAGCCATCCGCAATCAGGGCCGGCAGTTCCTGGCCCAGCACTTGTTCCGTGGGGTCCGAGATGATCAGGTGGAAGGCATAATCGATCACCGCCTTCTCGGCCGCCCGGGCATGATAGTCCTTGACCACGTCGCGCAGGGACTGGCCGTGGTGCTGGGCGGCAAAGGGGATGATGGTGGTGTTGCCGCCAAAGGCCGCCGAAATGGTTCCGGAATGGAAATCGTCGGCGTTCATCAGGCCCATGCCGGAAAGCTGCTCGATGTGCAGGTGGCTGTCGATGCCGCCTGGCAGCACCAGCTTGCCGGCCGCCTCGATTTCGCGGCCCGTGCTCGGATCCGCCGCCAATCCCTCGCCCAGCGCCGCCACGCGGCCCGCAGCTATGCCCACGTCGGCCCGGAAGCTGTCGGCCGCCGTCACCACGGTGCCGTTCCTGATCACCAGGTCATAGGCCATGATTTCTCGTTTCCGCCGTTTTCGCCAAGATCTCCCCGGGCTGTGACTGTCGGGGAGATCGGCGCGGGAGGCAAGGGGGTTGTGGGGCGGGCGTGGGCCGCCGGGAATTCCGGGCTAGAGGCTTTTCAAAAACGCTGTTTTGAGCTGGGAAAGCTTTCCTGCACGAAAGACTTGAACTCCAGATCGTGCCGAACGACGTGATCCATTACCAGATCATACAATTCCGAAAAGCAGCCCTCGGGCTTGGCTTCGATACAAGCTGCCGGGCACTGCCCGAACAATTCGTCCATCCGCTGATACAGGATCCGGTGGTGCTCGGCGTGCGTATCGAGGCCGGGATATTGAATATCGCGAAGCAGGTTTTCCTCCCGGCGAAAATGGTTGCCAAGGCATTCCCGAAGTCCCCGGCACGAGACCTGGATGTGCTCCCCAAAGGCCCTGCCATCGGGCCAGAAAATGTCGTTGAAGTAGGCCAGGATCTCGCGGTGGTCAGCGTCGATATCCGGGTGGTCGATGGCCAGGGAGTCGAGCCATTTGATTGGAGCGCTTCGCAAGTTGGTCTCCACCTTCTCCCCCGCGGAAGCGGTCGATTGCAAGACCTTGACATTGTGCACGCAGCCATGCCGGGGGTCAATTCGCGGGTTTCTCAAGGTTCTTGCGCTCGGCCAGATCAGGCTCCTCCGCCTCAGGCCCGATCTGTAGCGGCGACGGCGGGATTATCTTCGGTGCCGGCTCGCGGCTAGGGCATTATGCCGTGACGCAGCGCCACCTCGGCCGGGGCGTGGCGGCGGTTGAGGGCGCGCTCCAGCGCCGCGATCAGGCGCGGGCGGGTGTTGCGGGGGTCGATGATGTCGTCGATCTTCATCTGCTCGGCCGCCGGGAAGGCACCGCAAAGCTCGCCGAAGGCGGCCTCCAGTTCGGCCCGCAGCGCCGCCGGGTCAGCCGCCGCCTCCAGGTCGGCCCGGTAGGCTGCCTGGATGCCGCTTTCCAGCGGTATGGCGTTGAAGTCGGCGGTGGGCCAGGCCAGCACCGTCGACTGCCCGGCGCCGTAGCCGCCCATGGCGCAGGCGCCATAGCCGATGCCTTTGTGCAGCGCCACCGTCAGCAGCGGCACGCGAGCGAAGGCGAAGGAGTGCGCGATGGCCATGCCGGCCCGCAGCGCGCCCTCGCGTTCCGATTGCGGCCCGGTCATCACCCCCGGTGTGTCCATGAAGGAGACGATGGGCAGGTGGAAAGCGTTGCAAAGATCCATGAAATGGCGCTGCTTGGTCCCAGCGGCGGCGGTGATGGCGCCGGCCTGCACACGGGGCTGGTTGGCGATGACGCCGATGGCGTGGCCGTTCAATCTCGCCAGGCCGGTGATCATCATGCGGGCAAAGTCGGGTTTGATGTCGAAGTAGCTCTGCCGGTCGACGATCAGCTCGATGGCGCGGTACATGTCGTAGGGCCGGCGCCGGTTCTCGGGGATCAGGTCCAGCAGTTCCTCTTCGCGCCGATCGGGGTCGTCCTCGGGGGAAATATCGGGCGGATACTGGTAGGCGTTCTGCGGCAGGTACGACAGAAACCGCTTGATCTGGGCGATGGCGTCGAGGTCATCCTCGGCGACGTTGTCGGCCACGCCCGAGACGCGGCAGTGAACGTCGCTGCCGCCCAGCTCCTCCTTGTCGACGGTGTGGCCCAGGGCGCTATAGACCAGCGGCGGGCCGCCGGCCGCCAGCATGCCGGTGCCGCGCACCATGACGATGAATTCGATCATCGCCGCGATCAGCGCCGAATCGCCGGCCACCGGGCCCATCACGGCGCAGGCCTGGGGCACGATGCCGGAGAGCTTGGCGATGGCCATGAAATGGTGCATCGGCGCCAGGCCCTCGCCGATGGATTCGTCGGTGCGCGCGCCGGCGCCGTCGAACAGCCAGACCAGCGGCAGCTTGTCGCGGCCCGCCAACTCCACCATGCGGTTCTTCTTGATCAGGTTATTGAGCCCGACCGAGCCGCCGAGCACCGTGAAATCCTCCGACACCACGCCGACGGTGCGGCCGCCTGCGCGGCCAAAGCCGGTGATCACGCCATCGGCCGGGGTGCGCTTGTCGGCCGTCTTGGGTACCGGGGTGTGGACGTGGCTGGCCAACTGCCCAAGCTCCTCGAAGCTGCCCGGCTCGAACAACGCATCGACGCGTTCACGCGCCGTCAGTTTGCCCTGCTTGCGTTGGCGCTCTATCCGACGTTCGCCGCCGAGCAGCAGACTGTCTTCGTGGCGCCGCGCCAATTCGTCGAGCAACTTGCGCATGATGGTGGACCCTCCGCGCTTTCCCCCCAACCAAACAAAGGCGAATTCTAGAGCATTTCAGCGCCGCCGTTTACCAGGGCGGCCAATGCTCGCTAATATCGGGGGCCGCCGGCCAGGGGTTGGCGGCTTGTGGGAGGATGGAGAATGAGCGAACCGCTGCTGTTTTCAGCCATCGATTTGCGCGAGGTGCGGCTCAAGAACCGCGTCGTGGTGGCGCCCATGCACCAGTATTCCGGCGTCGACGGCTTTCCCGTCGATTGGCACCTGATGAACGCCGGCCGCTTTGCCGCCGGTGGCTCGGGCCTGGTGATCGTCGAATCGACCAAGGTCGAACGCCGCGGCTGCGGCACGCTGGGGGATCTGGGACTGTGGCACGACGACATGGTGCCGCCCATGCGCCGCCTGGCCGACTTCATCCGCCAGTCGGGCTCCGTGCCCGGCATCCAGATCGGCCACTCGGGCCGCAAGGCGCGGCGCTTCCGGCCCTGGGAGGGCGCGGCGCCGCTGCAGCGCACGCCCGACATTAAGGACTGGGAGGATTGGGAGCTGGTGGCACCCAGCGCCTTGGCCGACGAGGGCGATCCCGAACCCCGGGCGCTCAGCCGCAACGAGATCCCCGATCTGGTCGAGGCCTGGGGCCGGGCCGCGGCCAGGGCCGATGCGGCGGGCTTCGATATGCTCGAAATCCACGCCGCCCACGGCTACCTCGTTCACCAGTTCCTCTCGCCCGTGGCCAACCGGCGCAACGACGACTACGGCGGATCGGAAGCGAACCGCATGCGTTTCGCCATCGAGATCGTCGAATGCGTGCGCCAGAACTGGCCCGATGCCAAACCGCTCTTTCTCAGGCTATCGGTCGAAGACGACGCCGGCTGGGGGCCGGACGAAAGCGTCGCGCTATCCCGCCTGGTCGGGCCCAAGGGCGTCGACGTCATCGATTGCTCCTCGGGCGGCATCCTGGGGGCGCCGGTGGTCAGCGCCGGGCCGGTGGGCTACGGCTACCAGGTGCCCTACGCCGAACGCATCAAGACCGACACCGAGGTGCTCAGCATGGCGGTGGGTTTGATCGTCCATGCCGACCAGGCCGAGCGCATCCTGCGTGACGGCCGGGCCGACCTCATCGCGCTGGCCCGCGAGCTCTTGTTCAATCCCAACTGGCCCCTCGATGCCGCCCTCAAGCTGGGCTACGAAGGTGCCTATGATCTGATGCCCAGTCCCTACAGCTTCTGGCTCGAAAAGCGGGCCCAGTCGATCACCGACATGACGCCGTCCACCTTCATCAGCACCAGCGAGGCGGGGGGGGATTAGGGCATGGGGGAGGTGGCGCGCCTGGCGGGCAAGGTCGCCGTCATCACCGGCGGTGCCAACGGCATCGGCCGGGCCACCGTGTTGCGTTTCCTAGACGAGGGCGCCCGGGTGGTGGTGGCCGACCTCAACCTGGCCAACGGCCAGGAAACCCTGGATCTGGCGGCCGCCGCCGGCCACGCCGACGTCATCCGCTTCGCGCCCTGCGACGTGGCCCAGGAAGAGGACATCGCGGCGGCGGTGCAGTGGGCCGTCGACGATTTCGGCCGGCTCGATTGCATCTTCAACAACGCCGGCATCGGCGGTGCCTTCGGATCGATCGTCGAGACCTCGGTCGAGGACTGGGATTTCTCCACCGGCGTCTTGCTGCGCAGCGTCTTTCTCGGCATGAAGCACGCCGGCCGGGTGATGCTGGAACAGGGCGAAGGCGGCTCCATCATCTCCACCGCCTCGGTGGCCGGGCTGGGCGGCGGCGCCGGGCCGCACTGCTATTCGGCCTGCAAGGCCGGCGTCGTCAACCTCACCCGCACCGTGGCGGCCGAGTTGGCGGCCTTCCGCATCCGCGTCAACGCCGTGGCGCCGGGCACCATCATGACGGATCTCTTTCATGGCGGCGATCCCGAGGGCAAGCGCGCCCAGGTGCTCGACAATCAGCCCTGGCCCGAGCTTGGCGTGCCCGACAACATCGCCACGGCCGTGCTTTTCCTGGCCTCCGAGGACGCCGCCTTCGTGACCGGCGAGACCATCGTCGTCGACGGCGGCCAACTGGCCAAGGGACCCGAACTTTTCAGCCAGAAACCGGACAGCACAATCTTCACCGCCATCGGCCTGAACAAGGGCTCGACCGGCGAGGAGATGAAAATCTACAAACGCATCCAGCGCGAGACCTGAGGCCATGTACACCGTCCATATCGATTACCAAAGCCGGCTCGCGGCCATGCAATCGGCCGTGCGTGAGGCCGGCCTGGCGGCGCTGGTGGGCACGCGCTTGAAGACCGTGACCCATGCTTTGGGCGCCTTCTGCCCCTGGCGCAGCACCGTGCTGGTGCCGGCCGAGGGCGAGGTCGAACTGATTTGCCCCGGCATGGATGCCATGCGGCTCGAACAGGAAGGCTGGCTCAGCCGCGTTTTCGGCTATTCGCGCCAGCCCATGATGGAGCTGGTGGCCGACCGCCTGCAGGCGCTGGGCCTGGCCGAAGCCCGCATCGGCTTCGAGGACGGGGCTTCGGTCTACCTGCCCGAGGGCTTCGTCAGCCGCGCCGAATACCAGACCCTGGCCTCGGCGCTGCCGGGCGCCAAACTGGTCGACGCCTACCAGATCATCGATGCGCTGACCATGGTCAAGGAAGACGCCGAGGTGCGCCTGATGCGCCAGGCCACGGCCATCGTCGACCACGGCCACCACGAGGTGGCCCAGGCGCTGCACGTCGGCATGTCGGAAAAGCAGGTGGCCGGGGTGGCCGAAAAGGCCATGCGCGATGTGGGCAGCGAGTTCGCCTGGACCTTCACCGGCGGCCAGGAGATCGCCTCGGGTCCGCGCACCTGGACCGGTGCCTGCACGCCGGCCAGCGACAAGCTGATTCAACGCGGCGAGAACGTGTTGCTCGATCTGCACGGCATGTACGGCCTGATGCTGGGCGACGTGGCCCACAACGCCGTCATGGGCCAGCCCAGTCCCGAGCAGCAACATGTCATCGACGCCTTTTGCGCCACCTGCGAGAAGCTGGTCGAGACCATGCAGCCCGGCCGCACCCTGGGCGAGGTGGCGCGGATCGTACGCGGCTTCGTCGAGCGGCAGGGCTGGTCCGGCTTCGTGCGCGGCTTCGGCCACGGCATCGGCCATTTCGGGCACGAATGGTACCCGACGCTGACCGACATCGAGATCCCCCAGGTCTCACAACCCGATTACGTGCTGGAGACCAACTACATGCAGATGATCGCCGTCACCGCCAACCTGGTGGGGGTCGGCGGCCTGCGCATGGAACGGCCGCTGGTCATCACCCAGGGCGGCAACGAGGTGCTTTCGAAGCTGCCTTTCGAACCCTATATCATCAACTGATTCAGCCCGGAGGAACTGCCATGAGCGATACCGTTCTCTACGCCAGCGACGGCGCCGTCGCCACCATCACCTTGAACCGGCCGGACCGGCTGAATGCCATGAACAACGAGCTCATCGGCGCCATGATCGAGACCCTGGAAGGCGCCGCCAGTGATCCCGAGATCCGGGTGCTGATCCTGACCGGCGCCGGCAAGGGCTTCTGCGCCGGTGGCGATCTGGCTGGCTTCGCCGACGGCGAGTTCAAGGTGGAGCGGCCCATCCACAACGCCATCGCCAACTTGCGTACCTCCATGCGCACCTCGCAGCTTTTGCGCGAGAGCCCGATGGTCACCATCGCCGCCATCAACGGCGCCTGCGCCGGAGCCGGCATGTCGTGGGCCCTGGCCTGCGACCTGCGCTATGCCGCCAATACGGCCAAGTTCTCGACGGCCTTCCTCAACGCTGGCCTCTCGGGCGATTTCGGCGGCACCTACACGCTGACCCAGATCGTCGGCACGGCCAAGGCGCGCGAGCTTTACCTCCTGTCCGAGCGCTTCGATGCCCTCGAGGCCGAGCGCCTGGGCATCGTTTCCCAGGCGCTCGAGCCCAACGAGCTGATGGGCCACGTCGAGGGCGTGGCCCAGAGGCTCGCCAATTCGGCGCCCATCGCGCTGCGCTGCATCAAGCAGAACCTCAACGACGCCACCCGGCTGAGCTTTCCCGACGCCCTCGACCAGGAGGCCGACCGCCATTCGCGCTGCGGCACCACCGACGACAATACCGAAGCCGCCAAAGCCTTTCTGGAAAAGCGCAAGCCGGTTTTCCTGGGGCGTTAGCCCGGATTCCCCGCCCGCCCGCCGCCTTGGCGGCGGCGGCGGGCGTTGCTATGGTGGGGGATCTTGAAGCGTTAATCCAACAGCATAAGTTGGTCGTTGATGCCCCCACGCATTTTCCGCTACATCCGCATGTTCAGCCTGCGCCAGCAGTTCGCGGTGATCGTGCTGACGCTGGTTTCGTTTCCCTTCCTTTACGTTTCCCTGCAACTGCCCAAGACGATCATCAACGAGGCCATCGCCGGCGACGGCTCGGCGGTGGATGTGCTGGGCTTCGAGTTCGAACAGATCCCCTACCTGCTGTTGCTCTGTGGCGCCTTTTTGGCCCTGGTCTTCGTCAACGGCGGCTTCAAATTCCAGATCAACGTCTACAAAGGAGTGATGGCCGAACGTCTGTTGCGGCGTTTGCGCTACATGCTGGTCGAGCGCGTCATCCGCTTTCCCCTGTCGCAGTTCCGCGTCACCTCGCAGGGCGAGCTGGTGGCCATGATCACGGCCGAGGTCGAGCCCCTGGGCGGCTTTTTCGGCGATGCCATCGCGCTGCCCATATTCCAGGGCGGCACCTTCCTGACCATCGTCGTCTTCGTCTTCATGCAAGACCCCTGGCTGGGTCTGGCGGCGGTGTCGTTGATCCCCATCCAGGGCTACGTCATCCCCAAACTGCAGCGCCGTGTCAACATGCTGGGCAAGGAACGGGTGCGCAACGTGCGCAGCCTCTCCGACCGCGTCGGCGAGCTGGTCTCGGGCATCAGCGAAGTGCGCGGCCACGACACCTCGGGCTTCATCCTGGCGGATTTCTCGCAGCGCCTGGGCACGATCTATGACATCCGCTTCGATATCTACAAGCGGAAGTTCTTTATCAAATTCCTCAACAATTTCCTCAACCAGTTGACGCCGTTTTTCTTCTTTTCCATCGGCGGCTACCTGGTGATCATCGAAAACCTGACCTTCGGCGCCCTGGTGGCGGCGTTGGCCGCCTACAAGGACCTGTCTGCGCCCTGGAAGGAGCTGCTGAGCTACTACCAGCGCATGGCCGATGCCTCGATCAAGTACGAGGACCTGGTCAGCCAGTTCCAGCCGGCCGGCATGACCGATCCCGAGATCATGTACAACCGGCCCGAGGAGCTGCCGGCGCTGGCCGGGCCGGTAAACATGAACGGCGTCAGCCTGGTCGACGAAAACGGCATCAAGACGGTCGACAACGCCTCGTTGGCGCTGGAGCCAGGCAGCCGGGTGGCACTGATCGGCCCGGGTGGCAGTGGCAAGGAGCAGATCGCCCGCCTGCTGGCGCGCTTGGCCTTGCCCACCTCGGGCAAGATCACCATCGGCGGCGAGGATCTGGCCAGCCTGCCCGAGGCCGCCGTGGGGGCGCGCATCGCCTATACTTCGGCCGAATCCTATCTCTTCAACGGCACCATCTTCGACAATTTGATTTTCGGCCTGCTGCACGACGTCGCGGAGGAAAGCGAGATGTCCTCGCTGCGTCGGGCGCAATACGACGAAGCCCTGGCCTCGGGCAACAATCCCGCCAACTTCGACCTCGATTGGATCGACTATGGCGGCGCCGGCGCCGCCGGGCCGGACGAATTTATGCAGCGCCTGACCCGGGTGGTGGCGGCGGTCGAGCTGGAGGACGATTTTTTCCGTATGGGCCTCAGGCAGACCATCGATCCCGAGGGGAATTCAGACCTGGCCCAGGGCATCCTTTGGGCGCGCCTGCGTATCCAGGACGACTTGGCCCAGCGAGGCATGACCGATCTGGTACGCCAGTACGATCCTGAATCCTTCAATCCTTACGTTTCGGTAGCCGAGAACATCCTTTTCGGGGTCTCGCGCGATCCCAGCTTCGCGGTCGACGAGATGGCCGCCAATCCGGTCATCACCGAGCTGCTCGGGGACGAGCAACTGCTCGACCGTTTCGAGGAGACCGGGCGCCGTGTGGCCGAGACCATGGTCGAGCTGTTTGCCAACCTGCACTCCGGCGATCCGCTTTTCGAACGTTACAGCTTCCTCGACGAGGATGCGCTCGACGACCTGCAGATCGTGGTGCGCCGCCTGGGCTCGGGCGAGACCAAGGAGGCCAGCGAAGCCGACCGCGAAGTGCTGCGCAGCCTGGCCATGAAACTGGTGCCGCAACGCCATCAGTTGGGCCTGATCGACGATACCTTCCAGGAGGCGGTGCTGCGGCTGCGGCTGCGTTTGCGCCAGGTCATCGACGAGGAGGTCGCTGACAGGACGGAGGCCCGGGTGACGTTTTTCGACCGCGCCGCCTACTCGAGCGGCCTGACCATCGAAGGCAATATCCTGTTCGGCTCAGTCGCCCACGGCCGCCCCGATGCCCCCGAAGAGGTGGGCGGCGTGATCGACGCCATCATGGACGACCTGGGGCTGCGCCAGGCCGTGGTGCAGGCGGCTTTGGATATCCCCAGCGGCATCGCCGGCGGCCGCCTCACGCCGGCCGTGCGGCAAAAGATCGCCCTGGCCCGGGCCGCTCTCAAGCAACCCAGGCTGCTGATCATCGACGAGGCCCTGACCGCCCTCGACGGCGCCTCGCGGGCCAGGCTGCTGGCCAGCCTGGGCGGCCTTTTGCCCGAGGGCACGATCCTCTGGATCGATAGCGAGCTCCCTGCCGAGATGGCCTTCGACCGGGTCATGAATGTCAGGGCGGGCCGGGTCGAGGATCTCGAGGCGGTCCCGGCCGAAAGGGCCGAAGAGATTCCTGGCGAGGCCGAGGGTGACAACTTGGCCGCCATGGCAACGCGCCTGATGCGGGTGCCGATGCTGGCCGGGCTCGAGCATTCGCAGCTCAAGCTGCTGGCCTTCACCAGCGACACCCTGACCTATGACGTGGGCGAACGCATCATCCAGCAGGGTGATACCGGCGACTGTGCCTACGTCATCACCGGGGGCGAGGCCAAGATCGTGGTCGAGCGCGACGGCCAGGAGCGCTTCATCCGCACCTGCGGCGAAAACGAGATTCTGGGGGAGTTGGCGCTGCTCAACGACATCCCGCGCACCGCCAGCATCGAGGCGGTGACCGAACTGACGGTGCTGCGTATGAGCAAGGACGTCTTCCTCGAGCTCTTGAAGGCCAACAACCACGCCGCCCACGCGGTAATGCGCGAAATCGCCCAGCGCCTGGCCAGCATGACCTAACCCGGATCTCATTTCATGAGATCCGGGTTAGGTTTTTTTTCGCTCACGGCAGCGGACCTGACGCTCCGCTGCCTGCGCGGGGGCGGTGTGCCAGGCATGGCGCACGGTGCGAAAGCACCATTTGCCGGGCTGTGGTGGCCCGGCGACGACTTGGGGGTGGAAGTCCCCTACGGACCCTGGTGACGGGAACCGTTAGCTGTAC
>MPMB02124181.1_pt1 | contig 11214 bp, 5 predicted proteins | sample 1617371 | NCBI WGS metagenome assembly MPMB02 (sample SAMN05944808, study PRJNA350692) | marine metagenome | biome: marine; feature: ODZ; material: water; isolation source: 300 m water sample filtered on 0.2 um supor filter | place: Pacific Ocean | collected 2012-04-08 | depth 300m m
CAGCTGTTAGCCGGCCACCCGGAAGTAGTGGCGTACTCCGTGCTGGTGGCGGCCGCTTACGCGGCCTGGCAGCTGCTCCCGCTGGCGCTTTCCAGCCGATGGCGCGCCGCGTTGCGCCCGGCAGCATTTATCGGCGGGATGGCAGCTTTCGGGCTTCTGCTGGGCGCGCTGCAATTCCTGCCGCTGCTGGAAGCGGCCGGCCGCAACTTCCGCGCCGATGCTGCCAGCCTGGCCGAGGTACGCGGATGGGGTTATCCGCCTCGGCGGTTGATTACACTGCTGGCACCGAACTTCTTCGGCAATCCCAGCCACCACCACTATTTTGACTGGTTCACGCGGAGCTGGACGCCGGTCAGCGTCAACGTGCTCGGGGAACGCATCACCACCATTGACTGGGGCATAAAGAATTATGTGGAAGGCGGCATGTACGTTGGCATGCTGCCGCTATTGCTTTCCGCGGTCGCTCTGCTGAGTCCCGGAACCGGGCACAATGCGAGCGAGCGCCTGCGACCGCTCAAATGGTTCTTCGCGCTGCTGGCGGCGCTGAGCCTGGCATTTGCCTTCGGCACGCCGCTTTACGCGCTGCTTTATCACCTTCCCGGCCTGAGCCAGCTGCATTCGCCCTTCCGCTGGGTATGGCCGTTCAGTCTGTGCGTGGCCGCGCTAGCGGCATTGGGAGCGGATTCGCTGGCCGCCGGAAACCGCAACGGTCGAAGCGCGGCCGCCGGCGGGCTGGCGCGACTGGCCATGGTCGCCGGGTCAGGCCTGATTCTCGCCGTGGCGCTGACGTTCGCATTCTACCCATACGCAGAAGCGTTGATCGAGCGCGCATTCTGGCAGCTGGCGCGGGCCCACAGCGCGTTCGCAGACGCGCGCATGTTCTTCTCGTATCAGGCACGCTGGCTGCTGCAACTGGGATTATTGCTGCTGCTCAGCGGGCTTGTGTTGTGGAAAGCTGCGCGCTCTGCTCGCCTCCGCTGGCGGGCGGCGCTTCTGGGGGTGCTGCTCGCAGACCTGCTCATAACCGGCTACGGCTTCAATCCCAGCAGCGACCCGGCCCCGCTGGAGTACACTCCACCGGTGGTGGAGTTTCTGCAGCAGGACAAGAGCACCTGGCGCTTCACCACCTACGACCCGGCAGGTCAAAAGCCGCTGAACGCCAACTCCGCATGGTTGTTCGACCTGCAGGATGTGCGCGGCTACGACTCCATCATTCCGCGCCAGTACGCCGATTACATGTCACTAATTGAGCCGCAGCATGAGCTGGCCTTCAACCGCATCGCTCCCATTGGCAGCCGGGAGGGGTTGAGCTCGCCGCTGCTGGATTTGCTCAACGTCAAGTACGTGCTCAGCCAACAGGAAATAGATTTCCCGCAGAAATACACGCTCGTGTACGAGGGTGACTTGCGCGTGTACCACAACGAGGAAGTGAACCCGCGCGCGTTCACGCTGCCGGAGGGCTGCGCCTTTACCGCTCTGGATTTTTCGGCCACGCTGCGCGATTATGACCCGCGCCGTTTCATCGCACTGCCGCCCGGCGTTTCCGATCGCCCTATCAGCCCAACCGCACCGGAGTGGGACTGCCAGCCCGAGCCAGCTGCCGTCGCCGGCGCATCACTGAACGAGGTGAGCATCCAGGCAACCTTGCGGCAACCCGGTTATCTGCTACTGGCCGATTCCTACGCCCCGGGCTGGAAGGCTTTCGTGCGAACAGATGGTGACCCGGAAGCGCAGCTGACCGTGCTTCGCGCCAACGGCAACTTTCGCGCCGTACGGCTGAATGCCGGCCGGCAGCAGGTGCGTTTCAAGTATAGCCCGACCTCCTTTCGCCTCGGCGGACTGGCCTCGGCGCTTTCCATCCTGACCCTGCTGCTTCTCATCACCGTGTGGGCGTGGCGCGCTTTCTACCGCGAGCAATCCGCCTCGCCGGTGCGCAGAGTGGCGAAAAACAGCCTTGCGCCGATGGGATTCAATTTGCTTAATCGCGCCATCGATTTCATCTTCGCCATGTTCTATCTGCGCATGCTCGGCCCGGCCGAGGCGGGCAACTACGCCACCGCCATCGTCATTATCGGCTGGTTCGAAATCTGGACGAATTTCGGCCTGAACACCTGGCTCAGCCGCGAGGCGTCGCGCGACCGCGCCCACGCAAACCGCTTCCTCTCAAACACCACCATATTCCGCTTACTGCTGGGCGGCGTCACTCTGCCGGTCTTTCTCGCCGGCGTCGCGCTTTACCAGCGGCACACCGGCGCACTGGGGGGTGATACGGTGCTGGCAATCGCCCTGCTGGCCGTAGGGATGCTCTTTTCGTCTGTTTCGACCGGTTTGACCGCGCTCTTTTATGCCTATGAAAAAGCCGAATACCCAGCCGTCGTCAGCAGCCTGACCACGGTGCTAAAAGTGGCCTTCGGCTTGGGCGCGCTGCTGCTGGGCTACGGGTTCGTCGGCCTGGCCGGGGTGACCATCGTGGTCAACGCCATCACCATGACTGTTCTGGCAGTGATGGTCTGGCGGTTTTTCTTCCGCCCGCGCTCGGAATTCGACCTCGCATTGCAGCGTGAGATGGTCTCAGAATCATTCCCGCTGATGCTCAACCACCTGCTGGCAACGCTCTTCTTCAAAATCGACATCCCCATGATTCGCGCCATGCGCGGAGAGGCCGAAGTCGGGCGCTATGGAACTGCATACAAATTCGTGGACGCGTTCAATGTCATTCCGGCCTTCTTCACCTTCGCCCTGTTCCCGCTGATGAGCCGCCAGGCCGCGGCCGACCGCCCGGCGCTGACGCGCACATATCACCTCGCCATCAAACTGCTGGTGGCGGTCGCGCTGCCGCTGGCCGTGGTGACCACCTTTCTTGCCGCTCCGCTGGTGGGGTTGCTCGGCGGGCGCGAGTTTCTGCCGGACGGCGCGCTGGCGTTGCAGCTGATTATTTGGTCGATTCCGTTCGGATGGATAAACAGCGTGACCAATTATCTGCTGGTAGCCATCGGGCAGCAACGGGCACTAACGCGCGCTTTTGTAATCGCTGTTGCTTTCAATATTGCAATCAATGCCATGTTCATTCCGCGCTACGGTTTCCGTGCGGCGGCAATTTCCACTATTCTGTCCGAGATTGTGGTGGGCGCGGCTTTCCAATGGTATGTCTTTCGTCACCTGAACCCGACGCCATGGCGGCGTCTGTTCTGGCGTCTGGGAGCAGCTGCGCTGCTCATGGCGGCCACCACCTGGCTGGGGGCACAGCTGCATGTGTTGCTCGGGTTGCTACTGGGCGGCTGTGTTTATCTGGCAGCCACCATCATTCTCGGGGGGTTCGCCGTCCCGGAACGGAAATTGCTTGCCGAACTGCTGCCGGGGCCGGTCCGAAACCGAATTACTGCCTTGAGGCGCGAATAGTCAGGAAGGTTGCCAATGTTAATTCGCATTGAGAACATCGCCGATTATGTAGGCCGGGAAGTCACTTTACAGGGCTGGGTGTACGCCAGAACGGGCAAGGGGAAGCTGCACTTTGTGCAGTTACGCGATGGCACCGGCACGGTGCAATGCGTGGCCTTCCAAAAGGAGGCGCCAGAGGCTGTCTTTGAAACCGCGCGGCAATTGACGCAGGAATCAGCCGTGGCGGTGACCGGCACGGTGCGCGCCGACGAGCGCGCGCCCGGCGTGCCCGGCGGCTACGAGGTCGGCGTCGCGGATATTCAATTGCTGCAGGCGGTGGAAGAATACCCCATCACGCCCAAAGAACACGGCATCGAATTCCTGCTCGACCGCCGCCATTTATGGATTCGCTCATCGCGCCAATGGGCGATTCTACGCGTGCGCGCTACCATTATGCGAGCGATTCGCGCATGGCTGCACGAAAACGGATTTGTGGAAATCAGCACGCCCATTATCACTCCGGCGGCCGCTGAGGGCACTTCCACCCTGTTTGAGATTGACTACTTTGGCCAACGCGCTTTTCTGGCGCAGACCGGACAGCTCTACAACGAAGCCAACATCGCCGCCTTCGGCAAGGTGTATTGTTTCGGCCCCACCTTCCGCGCCGAAAAATCAAAAACCCGCCGCCATCTGACCGAGTTCTGGATGGTGGAGCCGGAAATTGCCCATTGTGATTTGAGCCAACTTCTGGAAATCGAGGAGCAGTTTGTCAGCCACATCGTGCAGACCTGCCTGCGCGAACGGGCAGCCGAACTAGCCCTGCTGCAGCGCGACCTGAGCCATCTAGAGAATATCGCGCCGCCTTTCGCGCGCATCACCTATGACGAGGCCATTGAGCGCCTGCAAGCGCTTCAAGCACAATGTGATGACCCGGAGCAGAATGCGCTGCTGGAGATTGAATGGGGCAGCGACTTTGGCGCACCGCATGAAACCGCGCTGACCGAAATGTTCACTGGGCCGGTTTTTGTTACCCATTACCCCGCGGCGGTGAAAGCTTTCTACATGACGCTGGTGGAAGACCGTCCGGAAGTGTGTTATTCGGCCGACCTACTCGCTCCGGAAGGTTACGGTGAAATCATCGGCGGCTCGGAACGCATCCATGAGCACGCGACCCTGTTGGAACGCATCCGGGCGCACGATCTTCCCCGCGAGAATTACGGTTGGTATCTGGATTTACGCAAATATGGCAGCGTGCCCCATTCCGGGTTTGGCCTCGGCGTGGAGCGCACCGTCGCCTGGATCTGTGGCATTGAGCATATCCGCGAAACCAGCCCCTACCCGCGCATGCTCAACAGGAGCACGCCCTAGAAATGCCAGGTATCAGGCCATGATTTGCGCCCGGGGAAAAGGTGACAAATGTCACTTGTCGCGTGGTGGAAGGAGATGCTGCGATGGCTGCAATCAAGTCGCCGACCGGTCGGGTCGGGCGCAGAGGCCAACACCAACTGCATTAGACTGGTTGTTCTAGAGCCGGGCCTCTAGGGCAACCGGCCTGAACACCCACAGATTTTCCTCCCCCGACCTCTGTCCGCCGCCTACCGGCGGCGGCTTACTTTAAGCGTGATATACTCGCCTCACCATGCCCGATATAGCCACCAAACGGGCGCGCGTGCAGGCGCTGCTGAGCGCGCACTCTCCCGCCGACGCGATTGCGACTTATTACGCATTGCACCACGACCCGGCACGCACTCGTCTCTTTTTGCACCACGACGCAGCCGGGCACGCCGACGGTTTCCTGGTGCGCGCACAGACCGGAATGGATCTTTTCACCCCGACAGTTATCGCGCGTGCGCCCAGCGAGCAGGCCGCCGCCACGCTCTTCCAGAGCGGCCTGATTGCTGGCCGGCCCTACTTTCTCTTGCTGCCGCCCGAACTCGAAGCAGTGGCTTTTCGCGATTTAGAGGTGAGCGCTGCGGAGAGGCTGCACGTGTATTGCCTTGAGCCAAAGCACTTCCGGCCAGTAATTAACGCGTTGGTGCAGCCCGGCGCTGGGCAAAACGGCATGCCCCGTTTCGAGATTCGCTCCGAGCAGCGCGCGCTTTCTACCGCCGCAGTGATCTGGCGCTCGCCGCACTTCGCCGAAATCTCTGTTTCCACAGCTCCGGAAGCGCGCGGCCGCGGCTGGGGGCGCTCCGTGGTTTCGGCTTTGGCGAACGAAATTTTGACCATGGACGTGCAGCCCCTCTATATCACCGCCGGGGACAACCAGGCCTCCATCCGCGTGGCCAAAGCATTGGGTTTTGACGACACCGACGCGCGCATTTTCTCTGGAAGCGCCACTCGGCCGCCCACGAGCTGACCATGAACGCGTCGGCCGCGCTCCAGTTTCCAGGTTGAACGGCGATGCCTTTCCAGCTGCATGACGGCATCCCGGTCTGGGGCGACCTGCAGGAAAACGCGCTTGCGCAGATGCGCAATTGCTTGCAGCATGACCGCGCGATGACAGCCGCGCTGATGGCAGACCATCACCTCGGTTACGCACAGCCCATCGGCGGCGTACTGGCTTATCATAATGCGGTCTCTCCCTCCGGTGTGGGCTACGACATCGCCTGCGGAAACAAGGCCGTGCGGCTGGACCTGCCCGCGGCTGAAGCGCGCGCTAACATCAGCACGATAATGACCGACATCTGGGAGACACTGGCGTTCGGAATCGGACGCAAGAGCAAAGAACCGGTCGACCACGCGCTCTTCGACGAGCACACCTGGCGGCTCAAGCCGCTGGCGGCGCTGAAGAGCCTGGCCGCGGCGCAACTCGGCAGCATCGGCAGCGGAAACCACTATGTTGACCTTTTCGTGGATGAAGCAGAGCGAGTGTGGGTGGGGGTGCACTTCGGTTCGCGCGGTTTCGGGCACAGGGTGGCCACTCATTTCATTAAGGAAGGCGGCGGCAAACCGAATGACGTCTTTCCGGTGGTACTGCCGGTGAACGGAAATCTTGGCGGGGATTACTTGCGCGCCATGAAACTGGCGGGGGAATACGCCTACGCCGGAAGGGATTGGGTGTGCCAGCGCGTGGCCCGTTTGCTGGGCGCAGAAATCCTGAAAGAGGTGCACAATCACCACAACTTCGCCTGGTGCGAGCGGCACCGGGGCGCGGACCTCTGGGTGGTGCGCAAAGGCGCAACCCCGGCTTACCCCGGGCAGCGCAGCTTCATCGGCGGCAGCATGGGCGATATCTCTGTGATTGTCGAGGGAGTGGACTCGCGCGAAAGCAAACGCGCGCTCTACAGCACCATTCACGGCGCCGGGCGCATCATGTCGCGCACGCAAGCAGCCGGCAGACGCCACAAGGGCAAACGCCACGGTGGAAAGGTTTCACACCAGATGATGCTAGACTGGGTTGCTGAACAGGGCGTCGAGCTGCGCGGCGCGGGCACGGATGAATCGCCCCACTGCTATCGCCGGCTACCGCAGGTGATAAAGCACCACGCCCCCACCCTACGCATTTTGCACACGCTGCAACCCATCGGCGTGGCCATGGCCGGTCCATCTGAATCCGGGCGCTATCGCAAATGACCCCAGAAACCACAGCGCCCCGTAGCAGCGCTTTGGAACACTCCACGCTGCCGTTTGCAGTGGAACTGGCGCGCGCGGCCGGAAAGCGCCTGCTGGACTGGTTCGGCAACACCGAGGCGCGAACCAAAGAGGACGGCACCACACTGACGCAAGCCGACATCGCCGTGGACGCCTTCATCTGCGCGGAGATTGAAGCTAACTTTCCGGATGACCTGATTATCAGTGAGGAAATGAACCATTCTCACCACAAAGAGAACGCCGATGTCTGGGTGATTGACCCGCTGGACGGAAGCACTAACTTCAGCCAGGGCCTTTCGCTCTGGGGGGTGTCCATCGCGCTGTTGGAACGCGGGAGGCCGGCCGTGGCGGTGCTGTACTTTCCAGTGCTCGACATGCTCTGCCACGCGTGCGCGGGTGCGAGCGCGTTCGAAGACGGTCGCACGATTTCCGCGCGCAGGCCCGCCGAAATTGCGCGTCACTCAATCTTCACCTGCAGCGCCGGCGCGGAGCAGCGGTATTGGCCGCGGCTGCCCGCAAAACGGCGTACGTTTGGCTCCACGATCTACGAGCTATCCTTGGTAGCGCGCGGGCAAGCGCTCTACAGCATCGTCTCCGAGCCGAAACTGTGGGACCTCGCGGCTGCATGGCTGCTGATTGAGGAGGCCGGGGGGGCAATCGACACGCTGGACGGCTCCGCGCCCTTCCCTCTGACGTGCGCGGAGGATCACTCGCACCCGCACTTCCCGCTGCTGGCAGCCGCCAGCCCGGAGCTGTGGCAGCATGTGCGCGCAAGCATAATGCCGGAACAGGGGCCCCGCTGCCGGAGAGGGCGATAGTTACGGATACGGAATAACCAGTTTGCTGCCCACTTGGATCGTGGCGCGGTCGGTGATGTGGTTGCGGTCAATAATCATCTGTATCGGCACCTCGTACTGAATTGAAATGCCAATCAACGTCTCGTCTGGTTGCACCACGTGGATGCGCTGCGTCGGGGTGGCGATGAGCGGCGGCCCGGGCGTGGGCCGCAGGGTAAGCGGGGGCGGCAGGGTGGGCATGGTCACTGTCTCATCAAAATAGCGCGCGATGACCAGTTGTGGGTATTCGTCCGCGTAGCGCCGCAGCGTGTTGAAGAAATCGCCCCCGTTCACCAATTTGAAAGCGCCATTGCGGAAAAGGTCGCGCGTGAAACGCCGGAAGGCTGCCGGCCCCATTCCGGTGCGCAGTTCATGGAGGAAACGCGCGCCCACGCGGTAGGTGTTTTGCAGCAACCCCTCCGTACTCTCAAGGTCATAAGCTGTCAGATTCAGCGCACCCTCCGGCTGCCAGTAGTCGATGCGGTCGCGCCAGTACCAATCTTTCATATCCGGATGGTAACGCTCAAGGTACAAATATTCCGAGTACATGGCGAGCGAGGCCCCCAGCCAGGGCTCAGCGATGGGATTGTAGCCAACCACCTGCCCCCACCAAATGTGGGCCATCGTCAACGGCAGCAACGCCATCAGCAGCGTGTCGGGCTGGCCGGCGTAATCCTCGAATCCCTGACCGCTGTGCAGCATCAATCCACCGGCGGTCACGCTGGAGAGGTAGACATCCTGCGCTATGACCAAGCTGCGGTACGGATAGTGCCCGAACTGGTCGTTGAAGAGTACCAGCGCGCGTGTGGCGGCCTCAAGCACGGCCTCAGCCGCGAAGGCATGCTCGCGTAGATGGAAAACGTAGATGGTCACCCCGGCTTCGGTGCGGGTTTTCAGTTCGTAGTCCGGGCTGGCGCTAAAAGCGATGCTGCGCGCGTTCTGCATCTGGAACTGCCATTCATTGCCCCGGCGCTCCACCGGGCCACCACTGGCAACCACAATCCCATCCGGCGCGCGTACCTGCATCTGGTAATCGGCCACCTCGGCCAGCAGCGGGGGACCCACATCTGTCGACGCCCAGCGCTCCCAGCCGCGCCCGGGATGATAAGGAACCAGCCGGGGATACCAGTTGATGAACTGGAGCACGTCCTCCCCGTAGCCCACATCGCCCGCAGGCCGGCGGGTGGCCAACTCGACCTCAGCGGCCTCCAGCCCATAGGTGATGCTCACCAGCCGCGATTCATGTGGGTTCAGCCCTTGCGGAAGCCGGAGGGTGAGAAAGCCGTCGGGAGTGAAGCGAAGCTGCGTGCCAGCGGTTTCAACCTGTTCTTGCAGGCGCACCGTACTCACAGTAAATCGCGCTGTCTGCAGGTCGCCCGGCAAAAAGAAGACTAGCTCAGTCCACATGTCCGGGCCGGGGTTGATTACCTCCACCAGCTGCGATACCTGCACCCGATGGCCGGCATAATCCAGTGCCACGTCAAAATGGTAATTGGAAATCGCGCCCAATTGCGGGCCACCCGGAGCAGGCGTGCCCGCCGCACCCAGCGCGAGCGGGTTTTCACTCATCCCCGGTGGCACGAAGGTGGGCAACGCCGGGGCGGTTGGTTGCCCGGCACCCGAACAAGCTGCCAGCAGCAGCGCCACCCCCAGCAGCATGCGCATGTCGCCCGCAGCCAGCCGCATCATGGGGCGAGTCGCCACGCGAGGATGAGCCGGGGCGCCGCCGTTCATTCCTCAGGCCGGTTCCGCTTTTAGCACGACCGCACCCAGCGGCGGCAGCGTGAGCACCAGCGACTGCGGGTGGCCATCGCATACCACCGCTGTAGTCGTAACCGCCCCGAGATTGCAAAGATCGGAGCCGCCATAAATATCCGCATCAGTATTGAGAAGCTCACGGTAGCGCCCGGCCTGTGGCACGCCAATGCAATGGTCATCCTGCGACGTCCGTGTGAAATTAAAGGCCGCCAGCAGCCAATCGCCGGAGTCGCGGGCGCGGCGCATGAACGCCAGCATACCCGATTCCGCGCCCTGAAAGCGAATCCATTCAAAGCCGCCCGATTCGCTATCCAGTTCGTGCAGCGCGGGCTGTGCGCGATACAACCGATTTAGGTCGCCCAGCAGCCGTTGCAGCTGCCGGTGCGGGCCGGCCGCAGCCCGTTCCCAGTCCAACGCGTTGTCATGATCCCATTCGCGCGCCTGTCCGAACTCATTACCCATGAAGAGCATTTTCTTTCCCGGATGGGTGTACATATATGCAAAAAGCAAGCGTAAATTTGCGAACTGCTGCCGGCGGGTGCCGGGCATGCGCGCCAGTAGTGAGCCTTTCCCATGCACCACTTCATCGTGCGAAAAAGGGAGCATAAAGCTCTCGTTGAACGCGTGGAGAAGCGCGAAAGTAAGCTGGTCGTAATGGTGACGCCGGTGCGCCGGCTCCCTGCCGAAAAATTCGAGCGTGTCGTGCATCCAGCCGAGATTCCATTTCAGGTCGAACCCCAAGCCGCCTTCGGAAAGCGGGCCGGTGACCTTCGGCCAGGTGGTGGATTCTTCCGCGATTGTCAGCGTGCCCGCATGGCGCTCGTGCACCAGCTGGTTGAAGCGGCGCATAAACGCGACCGCTTCCAGATTCTCGCGCCCGCCCTGCTCGTTGGGCAGCCACTCGCCCTCTTTTCGCGAATAATCGAGGTAAAGCATCGAAGAGACCGCGTCTACGCGCAGCCCGTCTATATGGTACTTTTCCAGCCAGAACAGGGCCGAATTAAGCAAGAATTGAACCACCTCGCGACGGCCGTAATCGAAAATAAGCGTGCCCCAGTCCGGGTGCGCACCACGGCGTGGGTCAGCATTCTCGTAAAGATGAGTGCCATCGAATAAGCTCAACCCGTGTTCATCGCGCGGGAAGTGCGCGGGCACCCAATCGAGGATGACACCAATGCCGGCGCAATGCAGACTGTTCACGAACGCCATGAAATCATGCGGACATCCGTGCCGACTGGTGGGTGCGAAATAACCGAGCGTCTGATAGCCCCACGAGCCGTCAAGGGGATGCTCGGTGACCGGCAGCAATTCCACATGGGTGAAGCCAAGTTGAAGTACATACTGCACCAGTTTCGGCGCCAGCTCACGATAACTGAACGGACTGCCGTCTGCCGCGCGCCACCACGAACCCGGGTGCAATTCGTACACCGAGATTGGTGCGGTGGGAGACTGCCTCTCAGGGCGCGCTGCCATCCACTCATAGTCGCCCCAATGGAAGCCCGGCAGCGCGCACACCACTGAAGCGGTTTGCGGCCGCAATTCGCAGGCGAAACCATGTGGGTCAGCTTTCAGCACCGGATGGCAACCGTCTGCTCCAATGATTTCGTATTTGTACAACTCCCCGGCACGCAGCGCGGGCACAAACAGC
>MPMB02198487.1_pt1 | contig 11197 bp, 12 predicted proteins | sample 1617371 | NCBI WGS metagenome assembly MPMB02 (sample SAMN05944808, study PRJNA350692) | marine metagenome | biome: marine; feature: ODZ; material: water; isolation source: 300 m water sample filtered on 0.2 um supor filter | place: Pacific Ocean | collected 2012-04-08 | depth 300m m
CCCTCCTCCGCCGCCGCCTCCGTCTCCTCCGCCAGCTGAGTAGCACGGTAGCGCGGAGCGGTCGCTCTCCTGGTGGCCTGTATCAGGCCACTAGACGGTGGGCGTCGCCGGGCCAATTTCCTGCTTGATTTGTTCTAATTTACTAGTACAATAAGTCATGTGGATATCGTCAGTATCGACCCGCGGGACCGCACGCCCATCTACGCCCAGCTGGAACGCGGCCTGCGGGCGGCGATTGCCACGAAACGCGTCCGACCGGGCGACCAACTGCCCACGGTCCGACAGCTCGCGGTGGCCCTCCGGGTCAACGCGAACACCGTCGCCCGCGTCTACGCGGAGCTCGAGCGGGCCGGCGTACTTGAAACACGGCGTGGGGTCGGCTCCTTCATCAGTGCCACCCCAGCGCAGGCTCGTCCACCGCGTGAACACGAACGCAGGCTGCGCGCTTTCGTGACACGGTTACTGGCCGACGCCGAGGCGGCGGGCTTCACCATCGACAACGTGATGGCGGCACTCCGCGCACATCAACAAGGAGGAGCATAAGATGGCCCTCTTCACTCTCGGAGCTCGTTCAGACAACACGCCCCGCGGCGTCCGAGGCGTCAACGCGGTGGCGGTCCTCATCCTGCTCGGTTCGGTCGCGGTCGGCGTCTGGGGTTGGCTGGAGACCGCAAGCCCCGTTTCGCCTTTGGCCGCAACCCTTGTCGGCCTCGTGCTGATGCAATCGCCCCAGGTCGCCAAACAGTGGGAGCGCGCGGTCGTGCTGCGACTCGGTCGCTTCGTCGGCCTGCGTGGTCCCGGGCTGTTCTGGGTCGTGCCCATTTTCGACCACGTGTCGTCCTGGATCGACCAGCGCACGATTACGACCAGTTTCGCGGCCGAGCAGACGCTGACGTCGGACACCGTGCCGGTGAACGTCGACGCGGTGCTGTTCTGGATGGTGCACGACGTCGAGAAGGCAGCACTCGAAGTTCAGGACTACGCACAGGCGGTGAGCTGGGCAGCGCAGACAGCGTTGCGCGACATCATCGGCCGGACGACGCTGACCGACCTGCTCCGCGGCCGGGAGCGGATCGAGACCGAGCTGCAGACCCTCATCGACCAGCGCTCGAATCCGTGGGGCGTCACCGTGTCGTCGGTCGAGATGCGAGACGTCGTCATTCCGGGCGCACTCCAGGATGCGATGTCGCGCGAGGCACAGGCTGCCCGCGAGAAACAGGCGCGCATCATCCTCGGAGAAGCGGAAATGGAGATCGCCCACTCGTTCCGGGAGGCCGCGAAGGCCTATCAGGAAAATCCGACCGCGCTGCACCTGCGCGCGATGAACATGCTCTACGAGGGATTGAAGGAAAAGGGCGCGCTGATGCTGGTCCCGAGCAGCGCTGTTGAATCGATGGGTATGGGCGGATTGATGGGGGCCGCAGCGCTACGACAAGCCAGCCTGACTGGTGGCAAAGACTCGACCAGCGGTGCCGGAACTCACACCGAGTAGGCAGCCACTTCGCGCGTCTCACATCAGCCGAACCGCCTGACGAGCTTGGCCGGTTCAGATCGAAAACAGGAGAGCGGAGGCAGCCATGACGAGCAATGCCGCACCCGTGGCGTACCTTTCGACGGCGATGCTGCTCGCAACCCTCGCGGTGATGGTCGGTGGGCAGAAACCGACCGGCTGGCAGGATCCGTCGACGCATCAGGCGCGGTTCGTCACCGTTGACGATGATGTTCGACTGGCCCGCCAGCGATCCCGCGTATCGCGCGTTGCTCCAGGGTTTGCCGGCCCCGATGCGCACATCGACGCCGCCCACCGCGGACGAATCCAGGTCGTTCAAACGATATGGGGCCTGGCAGCGGCGAAACCAGAAATTCGCGTTTCCCGAATCAGAGTTGCGCAACACGTTCGTGACCAATCCTGACGGAACCAAGGGCAGGTCCAAGACTCCCCAGCGAATTCATACGGCGATTGGAACCGGACAGAAGACACGCGGCTACTCGCACATTCGGGTGCCGGTCCTCGCTTTTCTCGAGCTGCCGCGGCTCGAGAAACTGCCCTCGGAGTATCAACCGCAGAATGAGGCGGAGCGCGCGGCCATCCAGGCGTTCGACAGCGCCACGGCAGCCTATGGCGACCGGTGGCTCGACAATCTCGAGCGCGGCGTGCCGACGGCTCGCATCGTCGATTTGCCGGGCGCCGGGCACTACGTCTTCCTGACCCGGAAGGCCGAAGTACTGGACGCACTGCGCGAGTTCGTGGCGAGCTTGTGAGTCTGGCGTCCCGAGGCGTCAACGTCTCCGTCCAGCGAGCTCCACGGCCCGGTTACGCAACCGGTCGGCCTCGGCAACGAGCTGTGCCCGGCGCTCGTCGTCCTCGGTCTTGTTCGCCTGCATCCGCGTCAGGATGTTCTTGTAGACCAGCGCATCCACATAGTCGGCGTTCAGCATTAGCGCCCGGTCCACCGCCCTGAGGCCAAGCACGACGTACTCTTCCTCCTCTTCGTCGGTGAGACGGGAGTCGCGGAACACCTTCTCCCAGTAATAGGTGCCGATCGTGTAGAACGCTTCCGGATTGTCCGGCTCCAGCATGGCGCGCATGCGGAGCGCCTCGATGGCCTGTTCGAATTGCTGACTGCGGCTGTAGAACCCGGCCAACTCGAGATACGCGCCGGCGTCCTCGCCCAGATCGCCCGCGCGCAACAGCATCTGCTCTGCCTCGTCTCTGCGCCCCGCCTTCTCTCGGAGCTTGGCCAGCGCCAGGTACGGGTCCGGATTCGACGGGTCGGCCCGTATCAGTTCCTGAAGCAGAGGTTCTGCAGATGCCGGGTCGTTCGCCTTGTCCGGGCCATAGGCGACCGCGAGATATCGCATCGCCTGCGTTAGCCTGGCCGGGCCGGTTGCCCGGTCGACCGCGGCGAGGTAGTTGTCGATTGCCAGCTCGAGCAACCGATCATTGTCAGTCTCGCCACGCCGGGCCGACCGATACAGGTTGTCGTAGCTGTTCCCCAGATAGAAATACGCCGACGTCAGGTCGGAGCTCGTGGCGACAACGTCTTCGTAGAGCTGGGCGGCACCGGCGTTGTCGCCACGCTGATACAACGCGTGAGCGTCGGTGAGCACCTCGTGGCCCATGGTCTGACAGGACACCAGCGACACCGCCACAGCGGAGACGAAAGTGAGTCTCATTTCAAACGATTGCATCAGCATGACGGCCCCCTTCCATCGTCTGCGTGTGCCACTGGTTCCACCGCTTGCGTATTTCACGGCTCCACTCGAAGTCGCCACGTCGGTGGTTCTGAGATGTGGGGCGATCCTGGTGCAGGCATCGACCCGGTGAACGCGCTGACATAATAAGCATATATCTGCTCATTATATCCACAAGCCGCCATGGGTCAAGGAGCTGGAGACCCCCGCTTGACAATACGCATATACCTGCTTATAAAGACCCATGCGAAGAAAAGCAGGGAGTCTCGTGCCGCTCGAGTTCGCGATTTGCGAGGCGGCGAGCGCTTTAGCGCAGCGAGGCGTCGAAGAGTTCCATGGCTACGCCATCGCGAAGATCATCAAAAAGGCCGCGGACGCCCGACTCTTGACCGCTTACGGCACCCTGTATCGCGCATTGGCTCGGCTGCGACACATGGGTCTGCTCGAGAGTCGCTGGGAGGATCCGATAATCGCGGCCCGTGAGAACCGACCCGGCCGACGTCTGTATCGACTGACTGCGGCAGGCGAGGCGGCCCTCGACAGGATCCGCCGCGGAGAGACCGCGCTTGGCCTGGTTGAGAGACGGAACGACCGCCTGGAGCCGGCATGAACCGCTTCTTGACCGCCGCCGCGATCGGTCTGGCCCAGTGGTGGACGCGCGCCTACACGGTCGGCACACCAGGCGACTTGGCCTACGCGAGGCGAGCCGAGATCGAAGCCGACATCTGGGAATTCGAACGGGACGTGCGGCGAACCGACCAGGGCGCGGCAACAGCGTGGGCACGTCTGCTGCTCGGCGTGCCGGACGACCTCTCGTGGCGACTCGCCCAAGGTGTGAGCACCAGGGCGGTCATGTGGACCGGTCCGGTGGTGGTGGGTGTGCTCCTGTCGATCTTCTGGCTGGTCTCGAGCACACAGGAACTCGACGTGGCGCTGCCGCCGCCTCCCCCCCGTTCGCGCAAGAGGGTCCACGCCGCTTACCGCCACCACCACCGCCACCGCCACCGCCACCCCGTCGACGTGAACGGTAGCCGTGCGGTTGGGCCCGCGGACGCCGCGGAGCGGGGCTCTAAAAGCCACCTAGCGATGCGGCGACGACCGTCGGAAGAACGCATCTCGGCGCCGTCTCGCTAGATGCCATCTTCCATTCTGACCGTGATCGTCTCGCACAACCCTTCGAGGGTCCGGTGCTCGTCGTCACCCATCTGCACGGTGAACCGATACTCGCCGGCCTCGAGCTGCATCTCCAATCCGTCTGAGCCATCACCCAGATGGATCCAAGGATCCGCTTTCGGAATAATCTCACCGACCGGCAGACATTCCGTATTGAGCCCGAGGTGGTAGTGGCCCAGCCCTGCCCGAGGCATCGAGGCCGTTTCCGGCACGGCGCCAATCTCGAAGCGCTCCACACCAAAAGTCAATCCGAGCGGCAGATCAGTCGAGTGAGCCGTTTCATGCCTCGGTACGACAAAAAACACCCGCGAGGGTCCAGACTGAGCATCGTCGCCTGCGGCCGCCACGGCCTCGCCTTCGGACTCGGCCGAACCCCCTCCACAGGCGACGACTGTCGCTAGCACCGCCAGCGTCAGCAACCCCCTGATCTTCAGTGATACAACGCCGTATCTAGAGATTCGCATGGCTTCCCCCCCCAATTATTGACCTGCCTCCTGTTGGACATCCCTTCCCCAAGGTTCCTGCGTACGCTGATCCTGATCCACTCCGAGCCGGTCGCGCCCCGGCAGAGTCCCCCCCGCTAGGTCGGCTTGTAGGCCAGCACCAGGCCCGCCCCTGCAGCCGCCATCACGATACCGATGAAGAAGATCGGCGACGGACTGTTCTGCGGCGGGTTGTACAGCATCGCCACGAAGACGCTGACCACGGGGGCTCCGGCGAAGACCAGCGGCGGCACGACGTTGGGACGGCCGCCGTTGACCAGTGCGAACACGATACCCAGCGCTCCCAGCGCTCCCAGCATGCCAGCCGCGATCGTGAACCCCATGCCTCCCATTGTGAACAGATCCCAGCTTCCAGCCCGCGCAATCATCGCCCCCGGCACCAGTATCGCCACGAGCAGATACGCCACGCCCACCATCAGAAACGCGTGCACCCCGCTCCCGCCCAGGGCGACCTGCCCTTTGTGCAACGTCGGGATATAGGTTCCCCAGCTCAACACGGTCAGGACGACAAACGGCAACCAACTACGCATTCCTTTTCTCCTTTGCGGGCGAGACGACCCATCCCGAGAGCAGCCAAGCGTCGTATTGTACCGCCATCCTGTTACGGGAGGTGGCGCGGCGCAAGATGTAGATGGGAGGTGTGGACATTAGCCGCAGCAGGTGGGCAGGGTCAGAGCGCCGAGTACACCGTGGCCGGGCGCGGACATCTGTGGCGGCATCTTGCGGACGCCGGGCCGCGGTCGAGCGGGAGCCCTTCTCCTCGCCGGTGCTCCTCGAGGGAACGGCCGCCTAACCGTCCTGACGGATCAGCTCCGCCAACGCGTCCCGGAGACGACCGAAGACGGATGCCCAGTCGCCCCTGGCCGGCTGTCGAAAGAGGCGGGCCGACGGATACCACGGGCTCGCATCCTCGTCGATCATCCAGTGCCAGTCGGCCGCGAACGGCAACGCAATCCAGACAGGCTTCCCCATGGAGCCGGCGAGATGCGCGACCGACGTGTCCACCGAGATCACCAGATCGAGGTGCGACACGATGGCGGCAAGCTCCTCGAAATCGGCCCAGTCTCCGCCCAGGTCGACCAGATTGCTCCCCGAATGCACCCGGGACGTCACCGGGAGCGCTGCCCCTTTCTGAAGGCTGACCAGCCGGACACCAGGTACATCCGCGAGCTCGACGAATCTCTCGGGCGACACACTCCTGGCGCTATCCTTCTGATGGTTGGGGTTGCCCTGCCAGCAGATCCCGACTCGCAGGGTTCCAGGGAAGACCAGTCGGTCCCGCCATGCCTCGACCAACTCCGAGCGTGGAGCCAGCGTGCGCACCGGCTCCGGAACGGTCTCGCTGGTCGTATCGAAGAGACCTGGCAGACTCATCAGCGCCGCATGCCGGTCGAACGCCGGCAGCGGGTCGTCGGGCCCGATCACCAGATCGGCGAGGCCGCAACGAGACACCAGGCTCTTCAGGTCACGACCACATCGCAAGACCACCCGTGCCCCAGTGCGCCGAACCTGTGGCAGGTAGCGCAGGACCTGCAGCGTATCCCCGTGCCCCTGCTCGGCATAGAGAAGGATCGTCTGTCCGCCAAGCGGCGAACCGTCCCAGCGAAGCTCCGGGCGCGTCAGGGTTCGCGTGTAGGCGTTTCGACAACGCCAACGCCACTCCCACTCGCGCCAGCCCTCGCGGTAGCGCCCGAGCGAGAGCAGCGCCATCGCGCGGTTGAAGTGTCCCAGCGCGTGGTCCGGCGCGCGATCGAGCACACGATCGAAACAGGCGAGCGCCACGTCGAACTCGGTCAGCTCCATGTGGGCAGCGCCCAAGCTGAGATATGCCTGCACCGACTCGGGTCGCGCTGACAGCACCTGGCGAAGCAGAACGACCGCGTCGGCCGGCGACTCGCCCGCAGCCAACGCTGCCCCGACAAGCAGCCGCAGGTCGAGGTCACCTGGTCTCGAATGCAACGCCTGACGGAAATGCACGGCCGCTTCGCCCAGACGCCCCTGCACGGCGAGCAGGTTCCCGAGATTGAGCTGAAAGTCGGCCGATTGCGGACACAGCCGGGTCGCGGCGTCGTAATAGGACTCGGCCTCGACCAGGCGCCCCTGTCCGGCGCAGATCACACCCAGGTTGTTCAGGGAGTGGACGTGGCTCGCGTCGTCGGCGAGCAGAGCGCGATACCCGGCCTCTGCCAGACCCACGTCCCCAGATTGCTGGTGTTGATACGCTTGATCGAACCGTTCGTTCGACGCCTGCGACGCTGCCATCGGTAACACCTACTCGCGCGTCAGCTCGGCTGCCCATTCGACGGCAGCCAGGTAGAGTTGTGGTAACTCCTGGTCTGGTATATCGAAGTGACGTTCGCACGCCACATCCTGCCAGTCGGCGCGCTCATAGGCGACGACGAGATCCAGCACCTCCCGCAACTCGGACGGCTCACCCATGAGGGCGTGCTTCAGCTCGGGCGACAGACGCAGTGTTTCCAGCACTTCGCTCATCGGCCGGTCGAGCAGCACGTCGAGGAGCGAGAGCACGCCCAGCAGGAACAGCTCGTCCCCCCGTTGCTCGAGCCCAACGAGTGGGGCGAGTGTCTCGCAAAACCGGCCTCGTGCGGCCGATGCCACAATCAATTCCTGGGGCTTGTCGCGACCGACGGCGCCGAGACCGAGCACCGACGCCCAGCGACGCAGATTGTCCTCTCCCAGAAGCGCAAGCGCGTGGCGGATCGACTCGACCGAGTCACAAAGACCGAAACAAGCCGAGTTGAGGTACCGCAGCAGCTTGTGCGACAGCGACGCATCCCGCTTGATCAGGTTTTCGACCTTTTCCCGTGGCACGTTCGGCTGGCCGATAGCATTGAGCAGTTGCAGCGAGCTGGTCCTCAATCCCCTGATCTCCCGACCGGACACGGTCTCCGGCCGGAACAAGAAGTAGCCTTGGAAGTAGGTGTAGCCGAAATCGACCGCTTCGTCGAACTCGTCGCGGGTCTCGACCTGCTCGGCCAGCAGCCGGAGTCCCCGCGGTTTCAGCCAGCTCGCCAGACGCTGACGCTCCGCAGACGGGGTGTCGCGAAAGCTGACCTTGACGATGTCGGCCAACTCGAGCAGCGGGTCCCACTCTTGCTGGTAGACGAAGTCGTCGAGTCCGATCCGGAATCCGCGCTGCTTCAGCACGCGACAGGCGTCGACGACTGCGTCGCTCACCTCGATGGTCTCGAGCAGCTCGATGACCAGGCTGTCGCTCGGCAGGTCATGCGCCCAACCGGACAGCAGGTCGTCGGCCGTGAAGTTCACGAATGCCGGTCGTCCCGACAGCAGGCGGTCGACGCCCAGCGTCATGAAGGCGTCATGTACGACCTGTTTCGACGCCACGTTCTGGTCCCCCCAAAACAGGGATCATCGAGACCAGACCGAAATAGCAGCTCGTAGGCGTAGACCTGCCGGTTGATGTCGAGAATGGGCTGTCTGGCAACGAAGACGTCCCGCCCCCCCATTACACCCGGCCACACGTCGCATTGCTGGCTCGTGCTGCTGCTCTGGGTGTCCATTGGGCATCCTTTGAGAGTCCGCACACGCGTGCGAAGCAGGCGGCGCCGACCGAATCACCTCTCTAATCGGCCGTCACTGGGCGTCCTTGAAGGCCGTTGGAGACACTCGATTCACCGATGTTCAAGTCCCTCTGGACCTCGCCGATTACAGGGGCATGACTTACAACCTGCATCGCGGCCACGAACACGTGACATGGGCAATCGGTCCACGCCGAGCCGGACACGGTCACGAGCTGACACTCACCACACCCCAGGGTCCGCTCGTCTTTGAATACTTCGAGCAACGGGAAGAAGCGCTGCGTCGCTGGCAAGCCTCGGGCGACACTCAAAACCGGCCATTTATGGACACCTGAAAACCGGCCATTAACGGGCTGCGGCTGAGACGTTGACGCCGGCGGGGACGACATGGTCCTACGCCGGCATGAGCAACGTCTTGAGCAACGAGCAACGACAGCAAATCCTGGTCCTCGGGCGTCTGGGTTGGCCGCTCCGGCGCATCGAAGAGGCAACTGGCACCCGCCGTGAAACGGTCAGCGCCTATCTCAAGGCGGCGGGGATTGCGGTCCGCGGACGTGGCCGGCCGGCGACGCGCGCGGCAAAACCGGCCATCTCCGGGGAGGTGTCCACCGACTCGGCGGCGCACAACCGGCCACCACGCCCCTGGTGTTCACCGACGCCCGCCCGCCGGGGCGGCCCGGCCGGGCCCCGCGGGCCAGTGCCTGTGAGCCCTACCGCGAGCTGATCGAGGCCGCGGTGGCGCGGGGGCGCAACGCCGTCGCGATCTGGCAGGATCTGGTCGACGACCACGGCTTCCCGGCCCGCTATGCCAGCGTCCGCCGCTTTGTCCGGCAGCTGCGTGGCGCCCGGCCCGTCGAGGCGCGCGTGGTCATTACCACGGCGCCGGGCGAGGAAGGCCAGGTGGACTACGGCACTGGGCCGATGGTCCGCGACCCGCGCTCGGGGCGCCACCGCCGGACCCGCCTTTTTGCCCTGACCCTCGGCTACTCCCGCAAGGCCGTCCGGCTGCTCGTGTGGCGCTCGACAACCCAGATCTGGGCCGAGCTGCACGAACGCGCGTTTCGTCAGCTGGGCGGCACGGTGCGGGTCATCGTCCTTGACAATCTGCGGGAAGGGGTGCTCACCCCCGACATCTACGACCCGACCCTGAATCCGCTCTACCGGGACGTGCTGGCGCACTACGGGGTCACCGCGCTGCCCTGCCGGGTCCGCAACCCGGATCGGAAGGGCAAGGTCGAAGCCAGTATCGGCCACGCCCAGAAGACCCCGCTCAAGGGCCTTCGCTTCGAGACCCTCGCCGCCGCCCAGGCGTATCTCGATCGCTGGGAAACGCGCTGGGCCGATACCCGCATCCACGGTACGACGAAACGGCAGGTCGCCGCGATGTTCGCCGAGGAGCGCCCGGCGCTCGGCCCGCTCCCACTGGCGCCGTTTCGCTACTACCGCTACGGCGTGCGGACCGTCCACCTCGACGGCTGTGTCGAGTGTGAGGCGGCCTACTACAGCGCGCCGCCCGGCTGGATCGGCCAGCGCGTGCAGGTGCAGTGGAACGCCGCGCACGTGCGGCTCCTCGCGCCGCCTACTGGCCAGCTGCTCCGAGAGCATCTGCGCAGCCCCCGCGGGTGGCATCGCATCCACGACGCGGATCGGCCCCCGCGGACACCTCACTCCACCCTCGCCCTGCTGGCGCGGGCCAAGACGGCCGGGCCCCACATCAGCACCCTCTGCACCCACATCCACGAGCACGAGGGCGCGGCGGGCGTCCGCCGCATCTTGGGCGTGCTCGCCCTGGCCAAGAAGCACGGCCCGGCCACCGTCGAGGAGGCCGCCGCGGCGGCGCTCGAGTTCGGCGTGCCGACCTACCGCTTTCTGCGCCGCTATCTCGATCGCCGGCCCGCGGCCCCGCTCACGCTGCGCCAGGTCGACCCGCTCATCCGGCAGCTCTCGCTCTACCGCGAGCTCATTGACCGCAAGACAGGAGACTCCACATGAATCTCACCGAAGTCGATCACGCGCTCCGCCAACTCCGGCTCTCCGGCATGGCCGACACGCTCGAAGTCCGGCTACGCCACGCCCAGACCGAGCGGCTTGCCCCGCTCGACTTCCTCGCGACCCTCGTGGGCGACGAACTGGTCCGCCGGCAAGATCGGTTGCTCGCCCGGCGGCACAAACAGGCTCGGTTCCGGGACCCCGACCGCTCCCTCGACAGCTTCGATTTTGCGTTTAACAAGAAGATGAACCGCGCCGTGATCCACGAGCTGGCCACCGGCCGCTTCATCGCGCAGCATGAAGATGCCCTCTTCCTCGGCCCGCCGGGGACCGGCAAGAGTCATCTCGCGCAGGCCCTCGGCCGCGGCGCCATCCAGCAGGGCTATCGGGTCCTCTACTACGAGGCCTACGCGCTCATCGAGGCGATCGCCGACGCCACGCTCGACGGCACGCGGAAAACCCTCGTGGCGACGCTCAGCACGGTGCCGCTCCTCATCATCGACGATCTCGGCATGCGCAAGCTGCCGCACACAGCCGCCGAGGACCTCCTCGAGCTCATCATGCGCCGCTACGAACGAGCCTCGACGCTGCTAACGTCGAACCGACCGGTCGACGACTGGGGCAAGCTGCTGGGCGACACCGCGGCCGTCACGGCCCTCCTCGACCGCTTGCTGCACCACGCCCACGTGCTCAAGTGCGGGCCACGCAGCTGGCGCACCAAGGTCCGCACCGACTTGCGCCAGACGGGGGCCGCGGGGTAGAACTCCACCAGTCTCA
>MPMB02077841.1_pt1 | contig 11157 bp, 9 predicted proteins | sample 1617371 | NCBI WGS metagenome assembly MPMB02 (sample SAMN05944808, study PRJNA350692) | marine metagenome | biome: marine; feature: ODZ; material: water; isolation source: 300 m water sample filtered on 0.2 um supor filter | place: Pacific Ocean | collected 2012-04-08 | depth 300m m
GCCCGCCTGCATCAGGGAGCGGATGGCATTCACCGTCCGGCCCGATTTTCCGATGATCCGCCCGACATCCGTCGGGTGGAGGCGCAGCTCGTAAACCGTCGCGCGTTCCTGCTCGACCTCGGTGATGTTCACCTCGTCCGGGTGATCGACCAGTCCCTTGACGACCTGTTCCAAAAAAGCCTGCATGATATCTAGTCGTCCGCCTTGGGTGCCTCGGCCTTGTCGGCAGCGGGCGTTTCCGGTTCGGGGGTTTCTTCAGGAGCGGATGCCTCGGTAGCCACCTCCGCTTCAGGCGTTGGAGGTTCCTCGGCGGCGGGTTCCTCGGCGGCGGGTTCCTCGGCGGCGGGTTCCTCGGCGGCGGGTTCCTCGGCCACCGCAACTTCCGGTTCCGGAACGGGCTCCGGTGCTGCCGGAGCCTCGTCGGCTTCAACCACCGGTTCTTCCGCAGCCGCTTCCACCGGACCCTTGCGGGCCTTCTTGATGAAGGAGGCCACCGTGTCCGACGGCTGTGCACCGACGCCGAGCCAGTAATCGACCCGGTCGAGTTTCAGGGTGAAATTGTTGTTCTTGAGGAGCGGGTCATACGTGCCGATCTCCTCGATAATCCTGCCATCGCGCGGCGAACGCTTGTCCGCCACCACAACGCGGTAAATCGGTGTGTTCCTCTTCCCGAAACGCCTTAATCGAATTTTTACCATGTCCGTAAAACAGATGATTCCGCAGAGGTTTGGTGTGAATTAGCCCGCAAAACCAAGACTGCCCCGAAATTGGGGGCGCGCACCGTATTCGCTCCCCACCCCCATTGCAACCCCCTTTTTGAACTTTTTCGCCTGTTTTTCGGGCTCTTTTTGAGTTGAAACAAATGACGCCACAACATCACTCACCAGATAAATTTGAGTAAACTCGGCGCTCCCCGTGACAAACTGAATCACATCGCCCAACTTCAGAGCCAAGAACAACTGCTTCAACTCTTGCAAATAATCCGCTTTGCCCGGCTGGGTTAAACCGGCAATCAAGCAACGATGAAAGTCAACTCGACAACAACTCCCGCTGATTGGACCAACGCGCACTCATGGTATTGCGTTGCAACCAATAAACCTTCAACTTAAATTGCGTGGTAGGTTAGCTGATATTTTTGATGCTTATGGGCTACAATTCGTTCTCTCGATCATTCGCAAATGAACCTTTTATTTGCATGTTATGATTATTTCCCCCACGGGGGACAACAGCGCAATTGCCTTAAAATAGCACAAAAATGTGCAGCAGCAGAACATAATGTCACCATCTGTACGCGCACCTGGGAGGGAAACAAGCCGGAAGGAATAAAGATCGAATCTCTTGGGAGCAAAGGGTGGTCCAATGCCGACCGCAACCAGAATTTCATCAACGGTATGACCCAATTGGTAGCCGAGAGAAAATTCGACGGGGTCATTGCCTTCAAAAAAATGCCCGGGCTGGATGTCTACTTTGCCTCCGACCCCTGTTTCGAGGCCAAGTTTCGATCCAACAAAAAATGGCTGGGGCGCCTGACCCGGCGCTACCGGCTTTATCGCAGGTGGGAGGAGGCCGTGTTCGCGAAGGGTCAACGAACCCAGATTCTCCTGATTACCGACCGCGAGGTGCCATTGTACCAGGAAATCTACGGAACGGAACTGGAACGCTTCCACCTGCTGCCGCCGAATATCGACCGTCGCAGCTTCAGTGACTGCGACAGGGAAAGCGCCCGCATGGCCAAGCGCAAAGAACTTGGCTTGGCCGCCGAGGCAACCCTACTGCTGATGGTCGGTTCCGGTTTTCGCACCAAGGGTGTCGACCGTGCCATCGAGGGGTTGGCACCACTCAATTCACCCGGCGGAAGCCAAGCGCACTTGGTGGTGGTAGGCCACGGCAAGGCGGAAAGCTATGCGCGCTTGGCCAAGTCACTTGGCGTGTCGGATCGCGTGCACTTCCTCGGCGGCAGAACGGATGTCCTGGAATGGATGCTTGCCGCCGATCTGCTCGTTCACCCCGCACGCACCGAGAACACCGGGACCGTTTTGCTGGAGGCGATGGTCAGCGGGTTGCCGCTGCTGGTCAGCGACGTTTGCGGCTACGCGTTTCACATCGAGAAGGCGGAGGCCGGTTGCCTCGTGCCATCGCCATTCACGCAGGAACGATTCAACCGACTGCTACAAGAGACAGTACACTCGCCGAATCTCGCCCAATGGCGTGCCAACGGCCTGAGGTATGCGGCGACGGAGGATCTATATTCGTGCCACGAAAAGGCCTGCGGATTGATCGAAAAGTTTATTGCCGAAAAGTCCCGCTGATCAACCCTAGCGCTGCGTGGCGACCATCATGAAGGAGTGTGAGAAGTAGCCGCGAAGTTTGCGGGGCCACGTCTTGAAAAACTGACCCGGCGGGTTGATCCAATACGACTCCAGCGTCCTGTACCCCGAACGATTCAGTAGGTGATTCAGGGTGATGGGATCGAACCAACAGGTATGTTCCTCGTGAACTTGTGGCAGGCCGCGCCGCCAGATTTTTCCGCGCTGTTTCGCATAAAACGGATTAGGCGTGCTGACCACGAGGCGGCCTCCCGGCTTCAAGTGACGATGCATATTGCAGAGAAACTGCCCGGGGTTGTCCAGGTGCTCGATGATCTCCCCGGCGATGATGGTGTCAAATTGCCGGCCGAGATCGACCACGTGAACGTCCCCGCACACCGCATTGTAGCCGCGTTGCTTCAGCGCCTCGACTCCCTCCTCATCCAAGTCCAATCCGACGATGTCCGGGTTGATCTCCGCAAGCCGGAAGAAAAGAATCTTCCCGGAACGCTCAAACCGCTTCTCGGCGTTCCCCCGGGCAACCCGCGCATCCACCACCCCTAAGTCCAGCACGTCCCTGTCCTTGACCAGGTTCGCGACCACCTCAAGTCGATCCGGAATCGATTGCATTGGAATCCCTTCTTGCACCGGGCCAATCTAGGAACAGGGTTTTCCCTCACCAAGTACAAAATATCGTGCAATGTCTCGGATGGCACCCTTCAACATCATCCGATCAGGAAAGTGTCCTTTCAATCACACCGCCTGCTCACTCCCAGTGGCGTTCATCCCAAATCCAAGCCTCTTTCTTGAGAGATGGCCAACATGGTGGATTTCCCGCCGGATCACAAACACCGGTTTATGAACATAGCAGGAGTGAAATTGAGATCAACGCAGACCGCCGTCATTCGCTGTTCCGCTGATGGGATACCTTGCTATGAGTGGCGAAAAAACCGTTAAATTTTCTCCGTTTGCGGAGATAGTATTGCGACTTTTTCTCGACGGCACGGAATAACCACTGTCCGTTTGTGCACACGGGATGAGCCCGGATGAATTCCCGTCTCTCCAACAATGAGAGCAGACAATGGGGAGTGGAAACGTTCAGCAGCGCAAGATCACGAACCACCTTTTGCCGCACCATCCGAGAACACCTATCCAGCCGTGCCATGTCAATCAGGCATAGCCTGGGCTGGCTCGTTGATTGGCAGGAGACGAAAATATGCCGGGAATAAAGGTCTGGCGTGAAAAGTCCTGCCCGATGCATTTTACCGACAGTCAAGGCAGCCTCACGGAGTGTGCTTCGCCTGAGGTGAGGTTCACGGCATTGATCCAAAAACTGATCCAAACTAATCGAGTCCCTGATCTCACCTGTGAGAATAAAGGAAAACCGTTCCCAAAACGGACCACACTCCTCGCCATAGGCAATCAGATCGGGTGTCCCAATTCCCACCCGCCTTAGCGCCATATAATTATCCCACTCTTGCCTTGAATACGAGACTACCCTGCCATGCCGAAACAATGAACTAAAGCCATCTTTACGATAAGGTTGCCAAGTGCGTTTCAGATAAAGAACGCGAAGGACTCCATCCGAACCCGCCACCTCGATACGACTGACATCCCGGCGACCTCGATGATTCTTGACCAATCCACCATTCCAAGCCTTGATACCTGCCATTGTGTCCAGTCCGGCCACACGGAGATGTTCAGCATGAGATTCGATATTGATGAATTGTTTCATGTCGGGATGGAGTCAAGATCGGGACTTCATTCAAAGTTCCTCGTTCTCAGATTAGCCGGCCGCAAACCAGTTTCGCGGCAATACCGCTTGATGAACCCAATCCAGTTTGCACGCGTATAAACCTGTCTGCCCCGCAATCCACGATCCAGTCGGACCAAGTTGGCTACAGCCACCTTGGAAGCCACTTTTTCCTCAAACGAAAGGCCATCAAGATCGATCATGTGAGGTTCACCCTCTTCGTCTATCAGCAGGTTGGATTCCTTAAGATCCCGATGGGAAAAACCCTCGTGATGCAGGCGGCCGATCAGTTTTGAAACCCGCGCTGTCAGGCCATCTCGATCGGCGGCGGCGCCCAGAGCCACAGCCGCCGGGATCTCCTCCATGACCAGGAAACTCCGGAGTAAAAACCCGAAAACCCTGTCCTCCGCCACAGCAGCAATATGTGGACTTGAAAGACCCACCAGTTCAAGGTGGTAGCTTAAGCGAAAGCCTCTCTTTGCCTTGGAGGGCCGGAAAAGATCCTTGATGACGTTAAGCGGTTTCTTGAGGTTGTATCGCTTGACCACCCACCCATCGCACCGGCCGACTGTGCTGGAACGGCCGGCTTTAAGGACGGAATCACCTCCGAGTGCAAGATCGGGATTAGCCAGCAACGCCTTGAGTCCTTTATCCAGCAATGGCTTGCGCACCCACCAACGGCGTCCGCCATGGGATTGCGAATCAAACTCGCGATTATTCTTCAGGCAACGCCCACAACGGATAGCCATTTTTTTTCTACGAACCTGGTCGCTTAACCGAAGGAGTTTCTCCGGCAAAGGCATGGGGAAATGTATGTTTAGGTATGCGAGATCCATCATTTGCTTCGCTGGATCAGGATCTTTTTCGATTCGCACTCCCTTGAGGTCGGCTAAACGCAATTCACCTGATGGGAGATGAACCAAAATATTTGCCGGATGCAGGTCACCATGAACCATCCCTTTTTGATGGCATTGTTCTACAAAATCCATTACTTGGACGGAATCCACATCTCCGGCCTCATGAAGCGGCTTACCATCAAATCCCTCAGTGACCAGGATGTCCTCATGAAGTCCGCGGGTTGACCAAATTTCGCATAGTGCCAAATGTCGTACCACTGGGATGCCCAGCGCCTGCATGGCCTGGGCTGCACCCCACTCCCAGCGACCGGGGGAATCCTTGAACCAGTACTTAAAGGGGCGAAACAGAAACGTTTTGTGACGGGATCTTTTCACATAAAACACCCCTCTATCCGTGTGATGGCAAGTCACCAGCTTTGCTGGGGACTGCTTGACCACTTTCCCGTCTTCATCCTGCAGGAGGGTCTCCGCCCACCGGCGATCAACGCCGTTTGCCAGCTCCCATCTTGTCTTCATTTTCACGATGGCATTGCCTAATCCTCATTAGACTGGAAACTTGTTCAGCCATTCCCACTCATCTCCTTGACAGATGAGTGAAAAGTTTCGGAGCAGCTTTTCCATGGAATGAGGTATAAAGACGCCGGGCTCGTCGCAACACCTTCTGGATTGCACCTTGATTCTCACGTAAAAGATCAGAAGCGGGGCGGTCCCAGTAGATGACGGCAAACCGTAACAGGTCGTTCCGGGTCAACCCGCAATCCATCGCGGAAAACAGAAGGCCAGCCAGGTCCTTCAACAGCCATCTCTGCGGCACGGTTTGGCGAATCTGCATGCGATGCAAGTCGATGAGATGCAGCGTCAATGGATCGGTTGGCCTCCAACAAGCCCAGTCCAGATCCCGAACCAAAAAATGACACAAGTAAAAGTCACGATGATTCAAACCGTTCCGGTGGATGGTGCGAGCAATGACTGCCAACTGGCGCAGCAACTCCCATTTCAGCCGGATGCGCTGTCCCAAGGGCAGATGTCCCCAGTTCTGCGTCAGTTGCTCAAGCGATACCATCCCATGCAGTGCCTCGGTGATGACAAACGACTCCAGCTTGGCCGGAGCTTTCCCTCGGATTCCCCGTCCCACCACCTTCAGGGTGGGAACGTTCAACTCTCTTAGACGATCAATGGCCTCCCATTCCATCCGGGCACTCGTCACCGGCCGCTTACCATTGAGCCAGTTTTTCCAGACTTCACGCCAGCCACATGCCTCATGAATCTTTATGAAATAGCATTTGTCCTCGAGTTGAAATTTCACCGTTCTGCGACTTTTAACATGGCGGTACTCCTTCCCTTTATATGCCATAAGCTGGTCAAAGGCAGATTCCTTCGGAAAAAAACAGGAAATTTCTGTATCTAATTCAATCCACATAAACGTTCATCCGCAGCACCCGAATCGGATTGAATGAAATCCAGTAAACGGGTTGCAACATCGCTTGGATTGAGTGACTGGATTGAGCAACCGCCTTCCGGGGGACAATCCTCCGGTTGCATACAAGTCTTCGGTGCATCAAAAAAAGGGAATGTCACAAGAGGGTTCGTCGGCCCAAACAGAACGACGACCGAAGCTCCAACGGCATTGGCCAAATGCATCCCGCCTGCGTCATTTCCAATTACAAGCAGACAACTGGCAAGTTCGAGCGCCAATTGTTTCAAATTGGTCTTCCCCGTCCAATCTCTGACATTCAATCCCGTGGCTTCCGAGATTCTTTTTGTAATCACGTCATCAGATGGTGTCCCGTAAATATTGATTTCATATTCAGGTTTTTCTTGAACCAACTCCTGAATGAATCGGCACCAATTGGATATCGACCAGCATTTTTTTGGATTATTCGATGATCCTGGAATGATTCCGATTTTATTAGTTTTTTTTGCTACACCCTTAACATCCAGAGGTCTGTCGCTTATGGCTTTAATGAGATCAAATGAAACCAAAAACTCCTCCCATAATGTTGTCTGGTGGGTTCTGTTTAACTCAGCCTTGATAGTGTCCAACCGATGGACGTCGGTCAAAAAAGGACGCCTTTTTTTGGGATAAGCCATTCCCCACCTCCTCGTTGCACCAATTAAAAGTGCTTCCAGATCACCCCGAAATGAATTCGTAAACAACACCTGACAATCCGGTTTTTCCTTTCTGCCTTTTGAGTAAAGTTGTCGGAAACGGGCAGCGGCACCAACGGGAAGAGGGAGAAACTGATCCGCAACATGAAAAAGATCAATTAAATCCTTGAATTGAGGCTTGGCAATGAGTGTCAATTGGGCGTTTGGATGATGCTCCTTCATGGCTTTCAGGTGCGGCAATGCCATGATAAAATCCCCAAGCCAATTTGGCATTCTTACCCAGATTTTTGAATACGTGTTCTGCGAGTCAAACCCCATCAAATTGAAATCAACAACAAGCCACTACCGTGGATATATTAATCATCAAACCTTCTTCCCTGGGTGATATTATTCACGGGCTGCAATTTGCAGAATCTCTAAGAAGCGAGATTAGTAACGCAAGGATCAGTTGGGTGTCGAGAGAGATATTCGCCCCGCTGGTTGAATCCTGTCAAACCGTCCACAAGACCTATGTCTTTCAACGAAAAGGAACGCTCAAGCACTTCGTAGAATTAATTTTTGAGATCCGAGAGAAACAATTCGACTGGGTCCTGGATCTTCAAGGCTTGTTTCGAAGCGGGATTCTCTGCCTGCTGTCGCGGGCTAAAAACAAGGCCGGCCGCAGCGACGCACGGGAAGGTTCAAAACTTTTTTATCCAGTCACCGCTTCAATGCCATCCAACGGTTCCGAGTCTCACGCCCTGGATATTTTGCTCAATTTCAAACCCCTTTTTGACAAACCGGCATCCTGCAATCGGCTGCTGGTCTTTGATACTCCGCTCTCCCAATCCTTTGGGGAGCAACTCCTTTCCCCAACATTCAAGAGGGTGATAATCTTCCCTGAAAGTCGGCGCGCAGAAAAAGAGTGGCCCTTTTATCAGGAGTTAACATTCGAATTGCTGAGTCAAAACACCAACCTGCAATTGATCTGGGTTGGAACCAGTCAATTGGAACCGAAATTTCCCGCCCATCCCTTTATTCACCATAATCGTTTCTTGAATTTATGCGGTTCCACCCAGATCGAAGAATTGCCCGCCTTGGTGAACGCCTCAGACCTTGTGCTTACAAATGACAGCGGCCCAATGCATCTTGCCGCCGCCTTGAAAAAGGAAGTCGTTGCGCTGTTTGGCCCGACCGATCCAAAAAAATACGGACCGTGGGAGCAGATGCAGAATGTCATCGTTGCCCCAAATGGCAACCTCAAGGAATTACCCGTCGCCAAAGTCGCAGACGTTTTGAAACGAAAATTAGCTAACCACTAGTTTTTGCCTAAATCCATTCGCAGGCGGAAGTAGGCTTGATACCCGAATTTTTTCATAGTCACAAATGTCCTGTTGCCGACGACCCACGGCTTGAACGGCAGGTCGCGCCATTGGTTGCCGGGCAGGAATGAACTGGTTTCCACCGTCACCGGCAGGCCCAGTTCCGTCCAGCTCAGCGTGAAGGTGTGCCCAAACGGATCGGCGCTGATGCCCAGCCGGATGTCGCCCTGCTCATACACCACGAAGCGGGCGATCGCCCCGTTGTTGGTCGGCACGACATCGCCCTCGTACGCCGTGGCGCGGATGACATTGGTAAACTGCCCCTTGGCCAAGGGCAGGAGCGTGAGCTGAAAATCAGCCTCAGCGCCCGGCTCCACTTGGCCAAGCGCGTAGACGAGCGTCCGCCCGCCGGCAAGCACCTGCGCCGGCTCCGGCTTGGCTGCGATCAGCGTGACGCCGGCCGGCAGTTGGTTGGTCACCGTCACCTGCGTGGCAACGGTTGGGCCGAAGAAAACCAGCCGACTGTTGATTTGCACCGGCTGCTCCGGCCGGTAGTCCGGGCTGGTCGCGGCCGAGGTCATCTGAAGGTCGCCCGGGGCCGTGGCGGTAAAGATCGCGTCGCTGGCCACCTCGCCGTCGGGCGTGATGATCGACACCGGACCGGTCGAGGCATTCGACGGCACTCGCACCAGCACCTCGCTGGCCGACTTGCGCTCGAACTCGGCCACGCCGGTGCCAAACTTCAAAAACAGAATCTCGTGAAACCCGGCGCCACGCAGGGTGACCATGGTCTGCGCAGGGCCGATGACCGGCTCAAACGAGTCGATGCGCGGTAGCACGGCGAATGAGTTGGTGCTGATCCACCTCCCGCCCGGCGCGGCCAGCTCGATGCCGCCGCCGAGCAGTTCATCGACCACGGTGAACTTCAGCTTATCGTTGGCCACCACCTCGAACGGCACGGCCTGCCCGCCGATGCGCAGCGACTCGAGGCCGAGAAAATTTCGCCCGTTGAACTCGACCACATCGCCCGGCTTGGCGGCCAGCTTCTCCGGCTTGGCCAAGCGCGGCGGCAGATAAAAGTTTTCCGCGCTCGCGAAATCGCCGAGCGCACTGAGCAGCTTGACCGCGCCGGAGCGGGCGTCCGGCGGCACGGTGATGGTAAGCTGCGTCGGCGCCGGTACGGTAAACGCAGCCGCCTTCACGCCGCCGAACTCCACCGTCGTGGTGCGGTCGAGGTTGCGGCCGTGCAGCTTCACCTTCGTGCCGGCGACTCCGGTGCCCGGCTCGAAGCCGATGAGGTACGGGCCAGCGCCGATGAGAGTCAGCTTGTCGGCGGTGGTGCCGGACCCGAATGCGTTCTGCACCGTCAACGTGCCGGTGGCGGCGTTGAGCGGCAGCTCGACGCGGAGCTGCGTCGGCGCGGTGACAGTGAACCGTACCGCCATTTCGCCGAGCAGCACGCGTGTGGCACCGGTGAAATTCGCCCCGCGCAGCGTCACCCAGTCGCCCGTCTTTGCGAGTGTTGGATCGAACGACTCGATCACCGGCGCTCGGGTCACGGTAAGCGCCGCCGCGCTCGTCCCGAAACCGAACGAGTTGGTGACTTTCACAAAGCCGCTCGTCGCGTTATCGGGCACGGTGAAGTCGAGTTGCTGCGTCGAGGGCAAACTGTGTCCCGCCGCCTTGGCCGCACCGACGTGCACGGCGGTGACTTGCCGGAAATTCACGCCGCGCAGTGTCACCTTTATGCCGGGCGCGGCAACCGCAGGCGACACGCTGGTGATCACCGGCGCGCGGGTGATGGTGAACGGTTTCGCGGTGGCCGCCTCGCCAAGCGCGGAGGCAAGGGTGATCTTTCCGCTGGCGGCGGCCGGGACGGTGGCCTTGAGTTGAGTATTCGCGACCACGGTGAAAGCTGCCTGCGTGTTGCCAAACAGCACCGCCGTCACCGGCTTGAAGTTGACGCCGCGAATGACCACGTCATCGCCAGGTGCGCCCACCCACGAGTCTAGGCTGTCGATGATCGGCCCTGGCCCGGCCACGACGAACAGCCCGCTGCTCGAGCCTGACTCCTCGTGCGAGACGGTGATCACGCCGTTGGGGACGCCCGCCGGGACGACGGCGCGAATCTGCGTCGTCGCCGTGACGGTGAAGCTGGCCGGGCGGCCGCCAAACTTCACCGTCGTGACGCCGGCGAAGTTCTGCCCCTCAATGGTGACAATCGTCCCCTCCCAACCACGCACAGGATGAAAGCCGGTGATGCGCGGCGCAACGGCGAACGGCATCGGCATCGTGATGTCGCCCAGCGGCGTGGCCAGTATCGGCCTGGCAGTGGTGGCGGCGTTGGGAACGGTGGCGTGAATCTCGAACACGTGCGGCCTGCCCTGCCCGTCGATGACGGTGACCGGCTCCCAGTCGGTCAGCGCGGCACCGAATTTGACCGCGCTCACCGACTGCAACTCGCTGCCGGTGAAGACGACGCGCGTGCCGGGGCGCCCGTGGCGCGGCTGCATTTCGGTGACAACCGGTCCGGCGCAAAGTTCGCCGGGCCAAGCGACAAGCACAGCGGCGGCCAGCCAAGCACCTGACCAAGCGCGGGAGGAAATTTTACGGGCTCCGCGCACGTCGACTCAGGCGATGCCCAAAATCTTTTTGCCCTCCTCGCTGATCATCGACTGGTGCCAGGGCGGATCCCAGACGACCTCGACGCTGGCGTCGTCGATACCCGGCAGGGAAAGGATGCGGTTTTGGGCGTCGGCGGCGATCGCCGGCCCCATGCCGCAGCCGGGGGCGGTGAGTGTCATTTTCATCTGGACCCGTTTGCTGCCCCC
>MPMB02129333.1_pt1 | contig 11155 bp, 7 predicted proteins | sample 1617371 | NCBI WGS metagenome assembly MPMB02 (sample SAMN05944808, study PRJNA350692) | marine metagenome | biome: marine; feature: ODZ; material: water; isolation source: 300 m water sample filtered on 0.2 um supor filter | place: Pacific Ocean | collected 2012-04-08 | depth 300m m
TGCCCATTCGCCCCCAAGGCCACCGGTAACATCTGTACCGAGGATCTCGTTTACCTGCTGCACGAGATGGGGATTGAAACCGGAATCGATCTACGCTGTCTGATGCGCATCGCCACGGAGGTCGAGGCGCTGGTTGGGCGTGATCTACCTGGGCAGATAATGAAAACCGGACCACGGCTCGACCTTCACTCTATGGGTGAGGTGGCTACCGCTCAAGGCTGAACCCCCTCCTTCGGATCATAGCTCTTCGCGGTTTACAGGTCATCGACCTGACACGCATCCTAGCCGGACCATTCTGCACTCAACTGCTCGCAGATATGGGCGCTGATGTTATAAAGATCGAATCCCCGGATGGGGATCCCGTTCGTAAACAGGGTGCCATTCTTGACGGAATCAGCTGGTACTTTGCCCAGTTCAATCGAAACAAGAAGTCGGTCGTCCTCGATCTCTATAATACCAATGACAAAATCAAGCTGAGCCGACTGCTAGAGAACGCTGACATACTGGTAGAAAATTATCGCCCCGGCGTGCTGGCGAGAATCGGCTTTACCCCGGAACGACTTCAGGCCATCAATCCCCGCTTGATTCACGCGGCGGTAAACGGCTATGGCTCAACAGGACCTTACGTGGATCGGCCGTCCTTCGACTTCATCGCCCAGGCGATGAGCGGCTTCATGAGCGTTAACGGTTCCCCCCAGAGCGATCCCATGCGGGCAGCGCCACCGATGAGCGATCTGATCGCCGGTCTTTACTGCGCTTTCGGTATCGTCAGCGCCGTGCAGGCCCGACACCGTACCGGACAAGGACAGCGGGTGGAATCCAGTCTGACGGGTGGACTGATCAGCATGCTGGCCTACCTGTCTGCCGGATATTTCGCCACCGGTGAAGTCCCCGAAAGGACCGGCAACAACCATCCTATCGTTGCGCCCTATGGACTCTTTCGAGCCCGCGACGGGATGTTCGCTGTAGCGCCTTCTACCGAGGTCCACGTCCAGCGGTTTCTAGCTACGCTGGAACTCTCCCATCTGCTCGACGAATCCCGCTTCTCGACTAACGCAGACAGGTTATCCCATCGCGACGTCCTCGCTGACATTATCAACCAGAAGACCCAACTAAAAACCGTCATGCACTGGATTAAAACGGTCAATGAGGCCCGTTGCCCATGCGGCCGTGTACTGAACCTCGCCGAGGTGTTTCAGGACCCACAGGTGTTAGCCCAGGACTTGGTTCTTGACGTGAAGCATCCCGGACACGGCACTGTCCGAATGACTGGATTCCCGATCAAGCTTTCGGACACACCGGCTAAGATCCACCGGCCCGCACCTGACCTGGGCGCAGACACAGAGGAGATCCTCAAGGACCTCTGACTAAGCTGCTCTGGCGAACCCGGTAGGGATATGAAACAGGATTCAAACTCAGAGGCCCATGAAACATGGTGGCCAAGGATGCCGTGAACAAAGATCCCGATGAACCAGCAGTGAAGGGCCTGGCACCAGATCCGTTACGATCCTGACTGGCAGAACCGACCCTCTTCTCCCTTACCGACCGTGCAGAAATCCCATCAATCGGCTCTCGAAAAGCATCTGCTGGCACAGGCCATCGAGGAAGCTGATTTGAGGGTATTGCTGATGACACTGGTCCATCTGACCGGTGACCTGGGCTGGCTTGAGCCCCCTTTCGCCCCTGTGCGGGACGTCAACCTGATAGCGGATCCATCGGCTGGTTTTCCACAGGAGATCCAAGACCAATTACGAAGCTCTGCCCTAGAGCTCTTTTGCAAGGGTCCATTGAGACCGTCGATCACCGATCCTGGCGACGCACTGATGCATCGGATGATGCGCGCCTGCCTGGGTGAGAACGTCCCGCAAGAATATGCGCCAGCCATGCGGGAGGAACTGGGCTTTGTGGATCGTGACATTCACTGGACCACAAAACCCTCGGAGTCGCAGCTATCCGACCGACAGGTTCTGATCATCGGCGCCGGAGTCAACGGCATCGTTCTTGGCGCCAAACTGGGCCAACTCGACATTCCCTACACCATTGTTGAAAAAAATGGCGAAGTCGGGGGAACCTGGTTGGAGAACCGGTACCCCGGATGTGGGGTAGACACCCCGAACCATGCGTATTCACTGTCCTTTGGCGAGCGCTACCCTTGGAGCCGCTACTTTGCGCTTCGTGGCGAGATCCAGGATTACCTCGAACGCGGCGCCGATGATTTCGGTGTACGGCCCCACATCCTTTTCCAGACAAAGATGACGGGCGCAGTTTGGGACGAAAAGAACGCCCGCTGGCGAGTACAGGTCCGCACAGCGACGGGTACAAGAGAGATCCTTACCAGCTTCCTGGTCAGTGCGATCGGCCAGTTCAACTTGCCCAGCACACCTACCACCGCGGGAAACAGTGACTTCAAAGGGCGTGCATTTCACAGTGCAAAGTGGCCCGATGACCTGGATATCTCGGGACAGCATGTCAGCATCATCGGTACTGGCGCCTCCGCCATGCAGATCGTGCCGGCCATCGCCCATCAAGTCCAAACATTAACGATATATCAACGTACGCCCCAGTGGGTACGGCCAATCTCAGGTTATGGAGAACGTATTGGAGACGGTGCACGGTGGCTGCTGGAAAACCTGCCCTACTACGTTGAGTGGTTTCGTTTCACCATGTTCTGGCGTTACGGCGACGGCTTGCTGCCGTTTCTTAGAAAAGACCCTGACTGGCCCCACCCTGAGCGAGCGTTAAACCGAGTCAACGATCGCCACCGCCAGGAGATGACCGACTTCATGCATTACGAACTGCGGGATCGACCTGATCTGGCGGCACACTGCCGACCAGACTACCCCGCATACGGCAAACGAATACTGCTCGATAACGGTTGGTATCGGACCCTAACACAACCGCACGTCGAACTCGTAACAGAGCCGATCGACCGGATAACCACCGACGGCGTCAGGACCTGTGATGGCCGTGAACGCGCGACAGACATCCTTATCTACGCGATCGGTTTCCAGATGACATCAATGGCTTCAAGACTTGGAATCTGTGGCCGTGAGGGGCTCGACCTCAGGGCAGTGTGGGAAGACGACAACCCGACCGCACACCTGGGTATCACGGTACCGGGTTTCCCGAACTTTTTCTGTATGCTCGGGCCTAATACCGGGCTTGGGCATGGTGGAAGCACCATGTTTCAATCGGAGTGCCAGGCGCGCTACATCAGCGGCTGCATCGTCGACATGGTCCAGTCAGATATCTCCTCAATTGACGTTCGGCAGGAGGTCCACGACGACTACGTACGACGCGTTGACGCCGAACACGATCAGATGATCTGGTCACACCCCGGCATGACCACCTACTATCGCAATGCGCGTGGCCGGGTCGTGACAGTCATGCCCTGGCGACTGGTGGACTACTGGACCATGACACGGACCCCGGATCTAAGCGATTACAGACTGGACCCTGTGGACTAGCCGCACTGACACTCTGGTCAGGATCTGATCCGCGCCCTGATGGATGAGCGTTCAGGTCGGCGACTCGGGCCAGCCGTCTTCATCTGCCGGGTACCAAAATTCAGCCAACGCTTTCTGTATCGCGACCAGGCACCGATCCCGACGCTTTTCCAGCCCCTCGAGCGAGCGCTTTCCCTGCGCCACTTCGCAGCCGGCCGCGGCCGCTTCAACCAACTCTTCAGTGAAATCCGGTGCTGGCAGGTGGGTCCACAAGTTGGCTTCATCCGGTGACCAGTGCTGCATAGATCGACGAAGGCCGCCCTTCCCGCCCGCCAGATGAAAAGTCAACATCGGCCCGAGGAAGGCCCAGCGCAGGCCCGGCCCGCCAGTGATCGCAGCATCGATCTCGGCGGAAGTACAAACCCCGTCACGGATCATGTAAAGCGCTTCATGGAAAAGAACCTGCTGCAGGCGATCGGAGATATAACCATCGATCTCGACCCTCGTATGCAACGGCCGCATACCGACCGAACGATAGAAACGTCCGGCCCGCACTATAGTCGACTCGGCAGTACGATTGCCTCCGACCAGTTCGACCAACGGCAGTAGGTAGACCGGGTTGAACGGGTGACCGACCAAGACCCGCTCAGGATGTCGTGCTTCGCTCTGCAGCAGGCTCGGGCGGATACCTGATGAACTGGATGCGATCATCACCCGAGATTCAACCATCAGACTTACCCTAGTGATAATCTCCTGCTTGAGAGTGAGGTCATCAGGCGCGTTTTCTTGTACAAAATCCGCCCCGGCAAGGCAACGCTCCAATGACGGCTCAAAACGCAGTCGCTCAAGGCCGGCATCATCAGCCACCCCGATTTCGCTAAGAAGCGGCCAGGCGTTTTCTACATTGTCCCGCAGAGCTTTCTCTGCGGCCGGATCCGGGTCCCAGGCGCGCACCTCTAGCCCGTGGGCCAGGAACCGGGCAGCCCAGCCACTGCCAATCAGCCCTGATCCCAAGATCGCAACCGTTGCTGTTTCACCACGCTCTAGATTAGTCATGAAACCCCTCCTGGGATCGGTTAAGCGTTGTCAAGCCTTGTGCTCATTTCAGACAACAGATGTCTTCGAAGTGCCGATTTCATGGTCTTACCATTGGCGTTTCGCGGCAGAGGCTCGGTCACCAGAGTCACACTCTCCGGGACCTTGTAATCGGCCAGACAGCCAACACACCAGGCCGTGAGCAGTTCTAGCATATCCTTTTCTGCCACAGCGGATTCGACCGGAAGTATGTACGCATGGACACGTTCACCCAGGACCGCACAGGGTCTCCCAATGACCGCAGCCTCGTTGATTCCAGGGTGAAGCAACAGGTGATTCTCTACCTCGGAAGAATAGACCTTATATCCTCCTCGGTTGATCATGTCTTTGCGTCGGTCAAGCACCTCAACATAGCCTTCTGTGGACATCCGGCCTATATCGCCTGAGCGCCAGAATCCTTCGTCCGTGAACTGCGATGCTGCCTCCTCTGGTAGGTTCCAGTATCCTGGCACGACCATCGGACCCTTGATGAGGATCTCCCCGGCCTCTCCGGTGGGACACAACTGATCCTCGCTATCGACTATTCTGATCTGTGCACAGTGGACCGGCAGGCCGACACTCATCCGATGTCTGGCGATAGCGGCTGGCGGGAGAAGCGTCGCAGGCGATGCAGTCTCGGTAGCACCATACCCATTCGAAAGGTTGAGTTCCGGCAGTTTCTCTTTCAGTGCGATGATCGTATCTTCGGGCATTGGCGCCCCACCAAAAAGGCCCAGTTTGAGGGACGAGAGATCCGCCGTGCCCAACTCTGGTCGCATCAGCATCAATGCGTACATCGCGGGCACCATGACTGAGTGAGTAATTTTCTCGCCTGACATAAGCCTGATCGCCTCGTGGGCATTGAATTCGTCCATCAGGATGCAGGCCCCACCACAGCCCCACATCGCCAGCAACTGCCCGACCAGTCCCGTAACGTGGGCAACCGGTACTGCGATCAGGGTTCTTTCTGCCTCCTTCAACCTAAAACAACGCTGGTAGTGCACGATACTGTGCACGATGTTCAGGTGCGTCAGCATCGCCCCTTTGGGCCTGCCGGTTGTTCCGGAGGTGTATAGGATAAAGGCACAGTCCTCTTCCGAGACCTCCGGGTCGACCGGTGAACTCCCCAACCATCGCTCAAGCTCAGAACAGGCCAGCTTCAGTCCCCCGGGATCCCCGATCGCAATCGTGAGTTCCGGTAGTAAAGCCGACTCCGGCAGTCGATCGACGAGTTGATCCTGAACGAACAGTACACTGGCCGTTGAATCGGCCAGCATCAGCTGGATCTCCGGCCGCGCCAGCCGGTGTGACAATGGAACACAGATGCCGCCAAGGCGAAGACATGCCGCGATAATGATCACGACTGAAGGATGATTGCCAGCCAGCACTGCAACACGGTCACCCCGCTTGATCCCGGCTTCTGACAACCAACCCGCAATCCTTCCTGCCCGCTCCCATAGCGCAGCGTAGGAAATCCGCTGGCCTCCGGCGACCAGCGCCTCAGACGACCCGAAACGAGCCACCGTGCTGGAAAGAATTTGCAGTATTGTTGCGGGACGATCAGCAAAACACAGCAAGTCACGGCCAAAATGGCGTTCCCGCCGAATACCTTCTGGGTCCAGTCGATGCCAGCCAACGGCCTCCATTGGGTACCCGCCGGCCTCTTCCCCAGGGGCAGTCCCTGTATCGACTGGCCCCTCCCGGCTCACCAGTATCGCCTCCGAGGGCCGGTTATCCGAACAACTGGACCGGGCAGCCCTCAGCCGTGCTCCCTGAGTTCGAGCCGCGCGATCTGGTTTCTATGGACCTCGTCTGGTCCATCAGCGAGACGTAACAGGCGGGCCGTCGCGTAGGCGTGAGCGAGCCCGAAATCATCCGAAAGACCACCACCACCGTGCGCCTGAATCGCCCAGTCGATGACCTGACAGGCCATATTGGGCGCAGAGACCTTGATCATGGCGATCTCTTTTCGCGCGGCTTTGTTTCCCAGCGAATCCATCTTAGAGGCCGCGTACAAGGTCAAGAGCCTGCTCTGGTCAATCATAATCCGGGATTCGGCTATTCTCTCCTGGGTGACGGTCTGTTCGGCTATGGCTTTGCCGAAGGCAATCCGGCTGCTCGCCCTCCGGCACATGTTCTCCAAGGCTCGCTCCGTCAGACCGATCAGGCGCATGCAGTGATGAATGCGCCCCGGTCCCAAACGACCCTGGGCGATTTCGAATCCTCGCCCGGCACCGAGCAACATGTTTTCCACCGGCACCCGGACATTCATAAAATCAACCTCGGCATGGCCGTGCGGTGCGTCGTCGAAACCTAGAACTGGCAAGTGCCGTAAGACAGTGACTCCTGGTGCATCCATCGGCACGAGAATCATCGATTGCTGGCTGTGTCGATTCGGATTGTCAGGATCCGTCTTACCCATGAAAATCAGGACACGGCAACGGGGATCGTTGGCACCCGACGTCCACCATTTTCGCCCGTTGATGACGTATTCATCTCCATCTCGAACGATCTGGGCCTGTATGTTGGTCGCGTCGGAGGAGGCAACGTCCGGCTCCGTCATCGCAAATGCTGAACGAATCTCGCCGGCCAGCAGTGGTTCCAGCCATTGCTTCTGCTGTTCAGGTGTCCCGTAGCGAGACAGGACCTCCATGTTGCCGGTATCCGGTGCTGAACAGTTGAATACCTCTGGAGCATAGGGTGAGCGCCCCATGATCTCGCACAGCGGGGCATAATCGTAGTTGGTAAGCCCCGCGCCAAACTCGCTTTCCGGCAGAAACAAGTTCCACAGGCCAGCATCACGGGCCTTACCCTTTAACTTCTCCACAATTGCAGAAGGCTGCCAACGGTCACCCGATGCGGCTTCATCCGCTATCGCCCGTTCGCTTGGATATATATGGGCGTCCATGAACGCCGTGATCCTTGCATGTAGATCAGCACATTTTTCAGACATCTCGATCATCGTAAATCCCTTCCAGTTTTTCAGAATTACCGACTGGGAAGCCAGGCTTCAGTTGTTCTCTGCATCATACGCTTCGAAGGTTTTCGCCTCGGCCCCCAGTTTGTTCAGCAATGATGACGGTGACCAGTGATCACGCCCGGTCTGTTCGAAATACCGGTCTACCGCCCGCCCCACAGTATCCAGGCCCACGGTCCCCGCCCAGTGCATGGGCCCTCCGCGCCAGACAGGAAACCCATAGCCATTGAGGTACACCAGATCTATGTCACTGGCGCGTAGGGCGATGCCTTCTTCGAGTATGGCTGCCCCGATGTTGACCAGCGGGTACATGCAACGTTCCAGAATCTCCTGGTCACTGACCTGTCTCGGTTCAGACCCAAAATGTACCGCAGCCTGTCGCGACAACTCCTCGACCTCTGGGTCGGGCACCGGCACCCGACTGCCCTTTTCATAGATGTAGTAACCGCGCCCTGTCTTCTGCCCGTAACGCCCCAACTCACATAACCGGTTGGATATGAACGCACCCGGGGTATCAGCAGCCCGTCCTCCACCAGCCGCTTTGCGTTTGGCCCAGCCAATATCGAGTCCAGCCAGATCTGATACGGCCAGCGGACCCATGGCCATGCCGAAGTCATACATCACGCGGTCGATCTGACTCGGGTCGACCCCTTCTTCGACCATGATGGCGGCTTCTCCGAAATAGCCTTCCAACATCCGGTTACCGATGAAACCATGACAGACGCCCGACACGATCGGCAGCTTACCCATTCTTCGGCCCAGATCGAGGACGCTCATGAGCACCTCGTCATCGACCGTGTCCGTCCGGACGACCTCGAGCAGTCGCATCACGTTGGCGGGGCTGAAGAAATGCGTCCCGAGCACCGTGTTTTTGCGCTCGGGCACACTGTTCGCGATCTCATTGACATCCAAGTAGGAAGTGTTGGAAGTCAGGACAGCTCCGGGTTTAGCGATGGCATTCAGCCGTGAAAAAATCTCCTTCTTAGCGGGCATTTCTTCATATATGGCTTCAATGATGATGTCTGCCTGCTGCAGATCCTCGATTCGGGTCGAGGGCGTAATCCGTGCCAGTCGTTGATCCATATCTGCCTGTGTAAGGCGCCCTTTACTGACTGTGGCGGCGTAGTTCTTTTCGATCGTGGCCATGCCTCGATCCAGCGCTTGGGCGTTCTGCTCAATGACCGTAACCGGAATTCCGGCATTGGCGAGGTTCATACTAATCCCGCCTCCCATGGTCCCTGCCCCGACAACACCGGCGTTGGAAAAGGACCGCCGCGGCACCTCTCGATCAACCCCGGGCACCTTCGCAGCTCCCCGTTCAGCAAAGAAAACGTGGCGCATCGCCTGGGATTCTTCGGAAGCCACGCATTTCTCAAAGATCTCCCGCTCCCGTGCAAGCCCTTCAGCAAAGGGCAGTGAGACGGCGGCTTCAACACACTCGATACAAGCATAAGGTGCCCGCATACCACGAGCACGTCGTTTGATCTGGGCCCGTTTGGCCTCAAAGATGCCGGGATCTTCCGGCGTTATCGAGATATCGCGGGCCAGAGGATGGGTTGCTCCCGATGAGCCTTTTTCGGATGCAAAAGCAACAGCACCTTCCAGAAGCTCGCCATCGATGAGCTTATCGACTATACCCAGTTGCTGGGCTCGTTCTGCCGAAACGGGGTCTCCAGAAACGATCATGTCCAGCGCCGCATCCACACCGGCCAACCTGGGAAGTCGCTGCGTACCCCCCGCTCCTGGCGGAATACCGAGTTTGACTTCGGGCTGGCCGACCCTCGCCTTCGGGACGATGACCCGATAGTGACAACTCATCGCAAGCTCCAGGCCCCCACCCAGCGCGTGGCCATGGATCGCAGCCACCACCGGCTTAGGACTGTCCTCAAAGCTACTGATAATGTGGGACAGCTTCTCCGCGCCCGCAGGCCAGGGTCTTGAGAAGAAGCGGATATCCGCACCGGCGATGAATCCCCGGCCGGCCCCAATCAGTACGATCGCCCGCACATTGCTGTCAGCATTAGCCTGACTGACACCTTCAACGATACCTTTAGGAACACCGGGACTTAAGGCGTTGACCGGTGGATTGTCCACCGTGAGGATAGCAACATCGTCATGCGTATCATATTTGACCAGGGTCATTTCCTTCCTCCGATTTGAACACCTAGACCTCGATTATAGATAGGCTGGAACCTCTACACCGCGTTGTAAAGGGCCAGGGAAAGCCCGTAACAGATAATTCCAGGCGCAGCTCTATATCAGTCACTTCTTAACCCGCTTGATTGGTGCAACAGCCAGTCAACGACAAAATTAATAGCCACCGTGAGAACGGCAATCGCCGCCGCCGGCAGAAGAGGCGTTATATCGTCGTAATTAATCAGCGTGGCGTTGTCACGGACCATAGACCCCCAATCCGCGGTCGGAGGCTGAATTCCCAGTCCCAGAAAACTCAGTGCAGCAATAAACAAAAACACGAAACAGAAGCGAAGACCAAATTCTGCCAACAGTGGCGCCATGATATTCGGGAGAATCTCTTTGCGGATAACCCACCACAGGCCCTCTCCACGAAGGCGGGCGACTTCAACAAAATCCATTACGGCTACGTTCATTGCCGCGGCCCGGGTGATACGGTACACACGGGTACTGTCCAATACAGCGATAACCAGTACCAAAGTCGTCATAGAGGTTCCAAGAATAGTGAGAATCAATAACGCGAAAACTAGGCTAGGTATCGCCATAAGAATATCAACAATTCGACTGATAATCGTGTCGTACCAACCCCCGAGTATCGCAGAGAGCATCCCCGTTACCCCCCCGATAGCAAACGCGATGACAACAGCGGCTAGCGCAATACCAATCGTATTACGAGCGCCGAAGATAAGCCTGGACAACATATCTCGACCGAGATTGTCCGTACCAAGAAGATACTTATCAGACCACACTTCATAGGCTCCGCCCAATATTTCTGTCTCACTGTACGGTGCGACGACAGGTGCAAATAGCGCGATGACCAGATAGGCCGTGATAGTTATTAATCCCAGCTTCGCACTGAGCGGTGCGTCGAGAAATCCTCTATACATCTCCCGCATGATCTATCGCGGGTGCAACAATCTGGGGTTGGTGACAATAGAGACGATATCTGCAAAAAGATTCAGCAGAATGTAGACACCGGCAAAAATCATTGAACAGGCCTGCACCACTGGCACATCCCGCTTGGATACACTGTCCACCAGGAGTTGCCCGAGTCCTGGATAGACAAACACCACCTCTACCACGACCACACCAACGACCAGGTAGGCAAGATTCAGCGCGATGACATTCACCACCGGTCCCCAGGCATTGGGTAATGCATGGTGCAGAATCACACGAACCGGTCGTACCCCTTTCAACTGGGCCATTTCAATATAGGGACTGGAAAGCAGGTTAATAATTGCCGCGCGGGTCATGCGCATCATATGCGCGACCACCACCAAGGTGAGGGTCACAGCTGGCAAAAGGCTGCGAAAGAGGCGATCGCCCAGCGGCAGGTCCTTGCTGATATTGGAGATGCCGGGAAACCAGCCTGCCTTGACGGAAAAGAACAAAATCAGGATATAAGCTACAAAAAATTCGGGAAACGAAATCGAAGTCAGTGTGAATGAATTGACGCCACGGTCAA
>MPMB02145097.1_pt1 | contig 11152 bp, 8 predicted proteins | sample 1617371 | NCBI WGS metagenome assembly MPMB02 (sample SAMN05944808, study PRJNA350692) | marine metagenome | biome: marine; feature: ODZ; material: water; isolation source: 300 m water sample filtered on 0.2 um supor filter | place: Pacific Ocean | collected 2012-04-08 | depth 300m m
AATTCCTGATCACGAAAGAACAATACCAGATACTCATTGAGTGCGAGTTCAAGCTCGCTGATAACGGCTTTCGGCAGAGGTGTCGAAAGATCCAGAGATGAGATTTCCGCACCGATGCAGGGTGACGCGGGGATGATCTCAAAATGTTTGTATTCATTCACTTTCGTATCACCATCCTGGTTAGCAATTACTGCCTGCAACGGTCCACAATATCGTCACGAAACATAAATGGCCAGCAGACATCTTATTCCAGCTTATTCCAGCAGCTGACCAATTTGACCAGCATAATACATCTGCTTTTCAGGTGTCATGCTGTATATCGGTGGAACAATACACATGGAATCGGCAACCCCCCATATTGGTTCCAGACGCTCTCGTACCTTGTCAACGTCACCAATGGCGACAAAACACCTCACCATCTCATCGGGAACCTCATCTACCACCGACATGAAATCAGCTCTCTGCACACCCTTCTGACAGGCCTGAGCTTCTTTTTTGAATCCGTGAGCCTCGAAGAAGGACTCGTATTGCTTTATTCCGGCATAAAAGGCAACCGTCGGTCGAGCATCATCCAGTGCTTCTTTTTCATTGGGGTTCACTGCTACCCAGGGCCAGATATTGACTTCAATATCTTTTCGATCTCGACCTGATTTTTCCAACTGATCCAGGATGACCGGTGCCATCTCTTCAGTCGTCCATTCAACAGACCACATGGGATGTCCGATTACGCCATCACCAATTTCTACCGCAAGTCTTGTTAACTTCTCTCTCAAGGCTGCGATCCAGATTGGGATCACTTCCCTGACTGGTGGTTCGCCTCGTGATATCTCTGCAAAATCAGCTGAAAAATACTCGCCATGAAAGGGTTCAAGGTGTGTGTGGGCATTGGCGACAATATGTCGCACCGCGGCCACGGTCTCTCTTAAATGCGTGAGTGGTTTTATATGCGGCGCACCGAATACGCCGCTCGTCCAGGCAGAAACCGAGGAGCCTAAACCGAGTATGAATCTGCCACTGGACACGCGATCCATATCCAGCGCTGCCATTGCAGTTTCTGTTGGGCTTCTGGCTGCGGCGATCGCAATCCCGGTCGCAAGCTTAATACGCTGGGTTGCTGTTGCTGCTGCTGCCAATGGGATAAAAGGTGGTCCATAAACCTGAGCAGCAAACAATCCTTCCATTCCCTGCTCCTCGGACTGATTGGCGAGCATGCTGATGATCGATGCATCCATTGCAGCCACTATTCCCCAGAACCGACGGGGTTCACCTACCGCATTCGTTGCCATTTACACTCTCCTTCTTCAAAGTAATCAGATACCGGCAGATCTCACTCCTCCCAGGATACGACGCCATTGCGTTCCTGTTTTGCGGCAATATGAAATACGGCCCATGCACCACATCGGCTACAGTCAACATCATTGCCATAGCAGCAGAAAGGGGTCGTGAAATGATCACCTTCAAGATACAGCGGTAGAATGTTTGCTCTGGCTAGGCAAGCATTGGTCACTCGTTCGGCATAAGGCGATAACATCAGTTCGAGACTTCGACCTGTGTTTCGGACAAATCCAGGATATTTCTCCTTAAGTGACATCACGATTCTTACCGCTTCCTCACGTTCCTCGTTGGTCTGCCAGGCATCGGGGCTGCTCTCTCCTCCGGCAGTAGGCACAAGGAATGAAAATGTCATCCAGCGCACCGGCGTCTCCATCAATTGGATCACCAATTCTTCAAGCATGTGCTGATTAAACTTGGTGACGACACTCTGGACCTGAAAAGGTGACTTAAAGCCCTCCGGTAAACCTTCAAGGTTTTTGATTACCTTCCGGAAAACTCCCTCTCCTCGAATTGAGTCGTTGTATTCCTCTGGCCCGTCCAGACTAATCACATACAAAAGGTCAGGACCAAAATCGATCAACGGCACCGTCCCGTTTGTTGTAATGGTATTACTTTTGAATAGCTTAATACCTTTCCTCAACAATTTGTTGCGAAGCATCGGCTCACCACCCATCCACATCATGGATTTTATGCCGTGCCTGTCTCTCAGCTCTTTAAGGGTCAGCAACATGGCGTCATCAGCCATTTCATCTCGAATCGAAAGCGGTACTTCATTCGGGTTGCCTTCTCTGAAGATGAAACAATGCCGACAACTCAGGTTACAGTGGTTGGTAACGTTCACCATCGCGGACGGATAGCGCTCGGAATCCTTGTAAAAACCTTCTAACTTGGCGTTTGGCATAATCGGGTACCTTAACGACGTCTATGGCCTCATAGTAACCTCTGTAAAAGAATCAAAAAAGCCTGAATCCTGGTGACCAACGATCATTCCTGCGACCCTGGGGAGAAACGGGAATAGGAAAATGTGAAGTCAATAAATATCCGTGACTTATGCGGCTGGTTCAACCAGCCAGCTATTGCTATGGTCCAACACTTGTCAAACGGGAGTGTTGTCATGGGAAGTTTTTTTGATCTAAGTGGTCGGGTCGCTCTTATAACAGGCGGCAACGGCGGAATCGGGCTCGGGATGGCCGAAGGCCTGGCGAAACATGGCTGCGACATCTGTATCTGGGGCACCAATGTTGAAAAGAACGCCGCGGCACAAGAGGTGCTCAACACATACGGCACAAAGGTTACCGCACAGAAATGTGATGTATCAAACCCGCAGGAGGTCGAAGATGCCTTCACTGAAACTCTCAAGAAACATGGCAGGGTCGATGGCTGTTTTGCCAATGCCGGTATTGGTTCTCGCGGTACACAGTTCGATCAGATGGAGAGGGAGGAATGGGATCGAATTATTGGTGTCAATCTGGACGGTGTCTACTACACCTTTAAAGCGGCGGCAAGACATATGCGTGAACGTGCCCAGGATGGCGATGCATTTGGCAGACTGGTAGGCACTGCAAGTCTGGCTGCGATCTCAGGTCAACCTAGAGGCGAGCACTATGCCGCCACCAAGGGTGGGATGATTTCCATGGTGAAAGCACTGGCCGTTGAATACGCCAGGTACGGCGTCACCGCACATTCCATACTACCTGGCTGGATCGAAACCGCGATGACCGAGGGATCTTTCAGCTGGGATAAGTTCGTCGACAACGTTATGCCTCGCATACCAATGCGTCGGTGGGGGCAGCCAGAAGATTTCGCTGCGGTTGCGGTCTATATCATGAGCGAAGCCAGCGGCTACCATACCAGTGAGAACTTTCTCATCGACGGAGGATATTCAATCTTTTAGCTAGCCGGTCGTCGCCAGTAGTGTGTGGCACTGACTTCACGGAGCTGACTACACACATATAAATGTTCCTAAATGTTTCTCGTGATACGACTGAAACAGCCGGACTCGCAGTACCATTCCGACGCCAAAGTCGCTAGAGTGAGGCCAAAATAGGAACCTTCAGGAGTGATCCATGACTCAAACTTTTCGATTTTTAACCTGTGCCGGCACGCTTTTACTGATGTTGGGGTGCTCGCCCGCTCCTTCCGAACAGAAGCAGTCGGCAGAACCTGAAAAAACAGCAGTCAGGACCGAGCAATCTGTTCCATCCGATCCCTTGCGCAATGCTTATTTCGGCGATCTGCACGTACATACTGAATTCTCATTCGACGCTTTCCTTTTTGGTACCAGACGTACACCCGACGACGCTTATGAGTTTGCAAAAGGTGGTGCTATTGAACATGTATCCGGTTTCCAGATGCAGATGAAAAAACCACTGGATTTTCTGGCGGTTTCCGATCATGGGTTTCTCCTCGGCATGATGAAGACCATCGCTGAACCAGGTAACAAATACAGCAATCATGAGATCGCTGATGCTGTTCGCGGGGCGACGGATCCAGCAGGTTCCGGCGCCGCATTTGCGTCAATACTCGGTTACCTGGGCGCCCTGGCAACTGAAGGGCGAGAGAATGATCTGGATGACCGTGCTGTTATGCGCAGTGCCTGGGAGAAGATTGCTGAATCGGCGGAACGTCACAACGACCCGGGGAAATTCACCGCATTTATCGGTTATGAATACACGAGTTCTGGTCCTGAATTCGAAAACCTGCATCGTAATGTGATCTTCCGCGGCAGTGCTCATCCGGAGGAGCCATTCAGCCGCTTTGATTCGCTGAATCCCGAAGATCTATGGGCATGGATGGACAAGGTCAGGAATCAGGGTATGGAGGTCCTTGCGATTCCCCATAACTCAAATGGATCAAATGGCTGGATGTTTCAGACAACCAAATTCGCAGGCGACCCCATTGACGCCGCCTATGCTGAACAGCGCATGCGCAACGAGCCACTGGTTGAGAATACCCAGGTGAAAGGCACGTCTGATACCCATCCACTACTCTCTCCCAACGATGAATGGGCAAATTTCGAGATTATGCCACGACGTATCGCCAGCACCTTATCTTCACGACCTCAGGGAAGTTATACACGGGAGGCTTATCTGAATGGCCTGCAAATGGAAGAACAGAGAGGAATCAATCCATATCGGTTCGGCGTGATTGGCTCATCCGATACACACAACGCGGCAGGTTCTTTTGAAGAGGACAATTACTGGAGCAAAACCGGTCTACTCGATATTAATCCTGTTCAGCGCGGCTCGGTACCATTGCCAGACTCGAGCGACGGCGATCCTCAGTACGCTGATCCTGCCTCCCAGCACTGGGGCGCATCGGGTCTGGCTGGCGTTTGGGCTGAATCGAATACCCGTGACGCCATTTTTGATGCGTTCAGACGCAAGGAGACGTTCAGCACCAGCGGGCCTCATATCAAGGTCAGGTTTTTTGCTGGTTACGATATCAATGAAGAAATCGTATCGGCAAAGAACGCCATTGAGCTTGCTTACCAGAATGGCGTGCCCATGGGTGCAGATCTGGCGAAAAAAGGTGATGCATCACCCGGTTTCTTTCTCTGGGCAACGCGCGACACCGACAGCGTCGCATTGCAGCGATTACAGATCATCAAAGGCTGGATCGAAGATGGAAAACCTAAGGAAGCCGTCATCGACGTGGCCTGCTCTGACGGCGGAGAAGTGAATCCTGAAACCCGGCGCTGCCCTGACAATGGTGCCAGGGTCGATTTAACCACTTGTGCCGCATCTGAGGACAAGGGATCAGCTCAAATGATGACATTCTGGGAAGATAAGAATTTTGACCCTGAACAGCGGGCATTCTACTACGTGCGGGTATTGGAGAATCCCAAGTGCCGCTGGTCGACCTGGGATGCGATTCGTGCAGGCGTTGCACCAAGGCCGGACATGCATGCCACGATCCAGGATCGAGCCTGGTCATCGCCGATCTGGTATCAGCCATAGTCAGATAGCCTGATCTCTCAAGGTGTCGTGAAACACTGCTAACGACACCTTGATAGCGGTCCAGCCTGTCACTGTTCCATCCGGATTAAATCCGGTATACCGACTTTATGTAGGATTAGATTTGCTTCATTTCACCGGGCGGCTGAGCGCCCTTAACCATCACAACTACTTCGTTTTCTGGTCAGGATCCTTTGCATCTGTGGGTGCAACCCAGTTGCAGATTATGGCTCAGGGCTGGCTGTTATTCGAACTCACGGAATCAACGATAGCCCTTGGCTACCTGGGCGCAGCTGCATCAATTCCGGCGATTATCATGACACTCTATGGTGGGGCAATTGCTGACCGTTTGAATAAGAAGCATGTGCTGATGGCTACATCATTGGCGGTCGCTGCCCTGCTTATCTCTCTAGCTGTTCTGGATGCCTCTGCTCTGGTCAGGCCCTGGCATGTGATACTCGTCGCTGGATTGATTTCATTCACATCCGGATTTGACTGGCCCACGCGACAGGCTATCCTTCCTGCGCTCATCGATCGCCAGGACATGATGAGTGCCGTGGCACTAAATTCCATTATCTGGCAAAGCTGTCGGATGGTGATGCCTGCTATTGGTGGAATCATCATTGCTCTGGTAGATACATGGTTGGTTTTTTTGCTCTGCTCAATTGGATTCCTGATCATGTTCGCTGTTATTGCAGGGCTCAAAGTGAGTTTACCGGCACTCGCAATATCGAATTCAGCAACACACCAGGTCAAGGAAGGTCTGCTCTTTATCCTTCACAACAGAATTTTCCTGCTGCTCATCTCTCTTTCGTACGCTGCAATGTTTTTCGGCATGGCCCATATTCAACTTATGCCAGCCTTCACTGCACTGTTAGAGACTAACGAGCAAGGATATGGCTTTCTCATTTCCGCAACTGGTATCGGATCAGTATTAGGAACCATTATTGTTGGTAACTTTCAGCATTCGAAACAACTGGGAGCTATCATATTAGCGTCAACAGCTACTTCTGGAATCATGATCTACATGTTTGCCCTGGTTACCGCTTTCGCAACCGAACTATCTATTGCCTTCGAGCTTGCCGTTTTATTCGCGACCCTCGCATCCATGTTTGCCTCGATGTTCCTGATCAGCACGATGACTGTCCTGCAACTCAGGGTGCCGGATGAACTAAGAGGCAGAGTGATGGGATTTCATGGCATTACTTTCAGCCTGATGGCACTGGGTGGCTTACTGGCCGGCTGGATCACAAGTTTCAGCTCAGCCCCTGTTGCAGTTGCTACAGGAATAACTGTTTATCTGGCAATTATCATCTGGGTCGCAATCAGTCAGCGTGAAATTCGAAGCATCTCTGCACAAACGCCAGCCTAAGTCAGGTCGGATCAGAATAGCACTTCCTCCCTGGACTCCAATCACAAGTGGATGGCGAGTCTTAATCATAGGGCGGGCAAAGGGAGAGGTTGCCCTTTCTGTGCGAAATCGAAAATAGGACGGCATGTTTCGCAGGGTCAACAGTAATCAAACCCACATATCCTGGCTGTAGGAGGCAGATACACTTCAGGGTACTTTCCGAGGGCAGGGACCATTAACGCCCTATTCCGAGAAATCTGCAAGTAAGATTTGATGGCTACAGTGCTAGTGGTCCCATATGGGCTGACGACTTACACTTTAACGATGCATCGGAAAGCGCCACTGCGTAGCTTGGGATAAAGAGTAACAGGAAGCCATCGGGTACTGATGCGGTAAACCTTCGTTCAGGTCTCCCACCGTATCATGTCACGACCGGGAGGTATGGCCATCAGTTCCAGAAGGGTGTTATGGCCGTCCTCTCGCGTGTCGAAATAACCGGCTTGCCCACTTCCCGAGAAAGGGGGCTTCGAACCAAACACAAGCCGGATGCCTCGGTTCTCGACCAGGTCGACATACTCCTTTTCATAATCGTCAATGATGTAGGCGAGGTGGTTAATGCCCTCACCCCGGGTATCCAGAAACTCCTGCTGAACAGTCGCGCCCCTGATGGGCTGCCAGAGTTCTATATTCAGAGAACCAACACGAAGAAACTTTCCCAGAAGCTTGGCACTCTTGCCTTCGGCCGTAAGAAGCGTTGAGACTTTCTCAACCTGGCCCATAGACTGATAATACTCAACTGACTTGTCCAGATCCCTGACTACCATTCCTATGTGATGAAGTATCCAATCTTTTTTCATTCTGCTTCCCCTTAAATACAGTTGCTTACAGTTATTCGCTTCCATGCCCGGGCGTGCCGGTTGACGAGCATAGGAAGAATTAACCACGTTTCAGCGTTGTTTACCATGTATCTCTCTGTCCAGTACCGCACGGTTTTTGCTGAATTGGATAAATTTTCGGCCCAAGCTCGATTACTTATCACCTGGCGTTCGGTCCCAATGCCGGGCGCAAGGCACTATGCTCAGGCGTGGGGTTTGAGACCCTAATGGAAGGTAATGAGTCCTTTGATTCTCTATTTGAGGACAAGGTGGAAATGCTGCGGCTTGTATCTGAGTAGACGACTCCGGCAAACTCTCGAGAGGCCGCCCAATCAAGGAAATGGTCCAACAGCGCGAGTCCAATTCCCCGGCCCTGATAGTCGGGGCTGCGTTCCTCACCGGCCGATAGCTGGCCCACGTGGTAGCAGAAGACGTTTACACTCGCCTCGGGAAGCTTGGGAGCATGCTCACCGAAGTCACCCCAGTAATCGGGTTGCCAGATGCCTTTGGCAGACCGACACATCGGGTCGTAGCGACGGAACTGGAGTTGCGCCACGTGCTGTTCGCCATCGAATGCCAGCATGGCGGCGCCACCCAGATCCTCGATTCGCCCGAGCAGCGCTTCGCGACTCCCGTGGCAGTCTTCCGGCACCGGCCCGACATCGCTCGCGACCATGGGTCGATATCGAATGTCCCCAATCGACTTGGTCATGTCTGCAACGGTATAAGATTTTTCAGGTCAATTACCGCGCCAGTTACGTTCATTTGATCTCTTCCTTACATGCCAGTGTATCCCTCCCTCCCAAATATGAACCATTCCTTACAGAAGGAGATTGATACGAACACGTTGACAGATCAGCAAGCGGCTGTGGACGCAGTACCCCTAGAGGAAATCGACGTGAGTCGGCCTGAGCTTTTTCAAAACGATGCGTGGCGCCCGTGGTTTGCGCGGCTGAGGAGCGAGGCACGCTCTACGCTGGACATCGCCTCAGTGCCTCAGTCGGCGCAGACTTCAAGCACATCCTCCAGCGAAGCACTGTACATCCAGGCCAGATTCGTCGAAGGCAGAAAGGCGGAGTCATGGCCGCCGAAATAGACAGAGTCATCGAACGGCGACAGTTCTATCGCTCTGATCGAGTCTCGCGGGTCGTCTTCCCCATTGTGCCGACCTCTCACTTCGCGCAGGGTGTAGGAACCATCCCGATGTCGTATGAAGTAGACCCCACCCATGTAGTGGCCGGAGGTGCCTGCCTCGTTCTGTGCCCAGGTGGGGTACTCATTACCGCCGATGACGTTGAGACAGCCGCCGAGGTGCTCCAGGTTGCCGGTCGCAGGGTTGGTCACGGGGAGGAAGTAGCTGTAGGTGCACAGACTGAAGTAGACCGGTACTTCGAGGTACGCCGACAGCAGGTCGCCGATATCTGTCTCTGCGGTTCTCGTGTAACCCACTCCGTCCGGGTCCAGCCGCCAGATGATCCCGGTTGAGCGATGATCAGGTACCCAGCTGAATAGAATGGACTCTCCCGCCCCGACAGGATTGTCGATCGTGGTCATACCGCGGTAGGTTCCCTGGGGTGGCTCAAGGTTCTCATCGGCCACCAGGTCTCCCATGTCATGCACCATCGCGTATGTTGGGGCCGCCCCATCGACCCGGTGCCAGATCTGATTGCCGCCGCCGACCACCACGATGTCGTTAGCGATAGCCATGCCCATGGCACGAGAGTTGAAGTTAACCGGTATCAGCGGATCCCAACTGATCTGACCCGGCTCATCGGCGTCATATCGTCCCTCGAGCATGCCCTGCGTACCCACGGTCAGCAGAATCAGCTCTTCGCCAGTCACCGTGTCCTGATGCACCACGACCTGTCTGACCGAGATGTCGTGGGTATCAGCAGGTGTGATGCCGGAATGTGGCGTCGTCTTGGTCCAGTTGCCGGTCGAATCATCCCGGGTCCAGACATCAATGTGATAGTTGCCGCTTTCCAGGCGGTAGGTCGACGCGAGCAGTAGATTCACGCCAGCACTGTCGAAAGTGACGGACTGGAGTACTTCAGGCCTCAGCACGCCCTGTCCAAGATCGTAGTCCTCGCGCCACTCTTCCGCTTCTGTTGACTTGACCAGAATCTGCCCCCACTGATCGCCCGTGCCATACCACGGATTGTTCTCGTCGAACCAGTAGGTATTGGTTGCGAACAGATCGGAACCATGTCGCACAATGCGGAAGATCTCCGAGCCGCCGACGAACTCACCGTTCACGTCGGTGAACGGTGCATCGTATTGCTCCTTCCACTGGTGGTCGACGCATTGTGGCACGTCGCCTGTGACGACCACATTGTCCATCCAGAACAGCTCGCTGCCGCCCACTCCGTCGGCTTCGACGCTGAACCTGAGCGTAAAATCCGGGTGACCGGACGCGTCTTCAGGCAATTCGAAACTGACACCCGCGAACTCCGTTGCGGTGCTTTCCTCAATGAGATGCCAGGGCGCACTGCCGTCCGCAGACCATTCGGCAACAAATCGTTCGCCATCCTCGAAGGCACCATCAAGGTTTGGGAGTCGACCATACGACAAGCGGATATTCGAGTAGCCTGTTGTGTTGAAAGAGGTCTGGAGATGGCTGGGCGTGGCAGCGCCCAGACAGTAGGCGCCCAGGTTGACACCTGAGTTGTCGGCAGATGTGGTACAGGAACCCTGCATAGTCCACCGCTCGAGGGTCGGACCATTGATGTTGCCCGGCCGGAACTTGTCGACGAAAAGCGGTACGGCGCCCATTCCGTCCCCATCAACATCAGAATCCAGACGCGCCTCGACAAATTCCACTATTTCGTTTGGGTGCGTTCGACTCGACGCGTCAGTAGTCGCGCCTTCGGTCAACGTCGATCCTCGAAATCCAAATAGGTAACGGAGAAACAACAACCCGTCGGTCAACGCTTCCTGACGGTTATCCCCATCGATATCAAACTCGTTGAGATTGGTAAGGAGATATGACTCTATTTCTGCCGAATCCAACCGCGTCGCATCGCTCGATGTCGCCCCATTCGTCAACGTTGAGCCGGAAAAACCGAACAGGTACCGAAGTATGAGCAACCCATCCGTGAGTGCATCGGTTCGTCCATCGAGATCAATGTCGAAGTGGAAGCAACCGGAACAAAGAGCGGAACTTCCTGAATCATTTTGAACTCGCGTAGGCCCCCTGTCGGCAGAATCAATTCGCTGCCCGTCTACGACTGGACGAACTCGTAAGGAACTACGCAAGACTCCGCGCTCCGAGTTTGGAACGAGCGAAGATCTCGTTCGAATCGTCGGAGTTACGGTTCGATCAATGGTCGTAACATCGACACGAGGCTCAACGGGAAATTCCGGTTTGTGTCCGTCACAAACCTCACGCCCAATGCCAAATGAACACAAGTCCAGCGTCGGTATCCTCGGCTGGTTGTTGTCGGGATTACCTGAAATAGCACAAAGTAAGAAACCTACCAATGCACTACTTTGACGAAATCGGTGGTTGCCGATCATCCGACGAACGCTATCAAAAGTTGGCAACGACTTACCCCGGTCAGCTGCGAGTATAGGAACCATTAACGCCCTATTCTGAGAAATCTGCAAATAAGATTTGATGGCTACTTGCGAATTCT
>MPMB02188985.1_pt1 | contig 11147 bp, 10 predicted proteins | sample 1617371 | NCBI WGS metagenome assembly MPMB02 (sample SAMN05944808, study PRJNA350692) | marine metagenome | biome: marine; feature: ODZ; material: water; isolation source: 300 m water sample filtered on 0.2 um supor filter | place: Pacific Ocean | collected 2012-04-08 | depth 300m m
AGAAAGGAGGTGATCCAGCCGCAGGTTCCCCTACGGCTACCTTGTTACGACTTAGTCCCAGTCACCAGTCTCGCCGTGGGCACCACTGAATCGTGGCGACTTAAGGCGCTACCAGCTTCCATGACTTGACGGGCGGTGTGTACAAGGCTCAGGAACGTATTCACCGCGGCATGCTGATCCGCGATTACTAGCGATTCCAACTTCATGCAGGCGAGTTGCAGCCTGCAATCCGAACTGGGGCAAGCTTTCGCGATTTGCTCCACCTCGCGGTATTGCATCGTTCTGTACTTGCCATTGTAGCACGTGTGCAGCCCTAGGCATAAAGGCCATGCGGACTTGACGTCATCCCCACCTTCCTCCGGTTTAACACCGGCAGTCTCGCTAGAGTCCTCAGCATTACCTGTTAGCAACTAACGATAAGGGTTGCGCTCGTTAAGGGACTTAACCCGACACTTCACAGCACGAGCTGACGACAGCCATGCAGCACCTGTGTATGTTCCACCCGAGGGTGTCACCCACCTTTCGGAGGGCTAATCCATACATGTCAAACCCAGGATAAGGTTCTTCGCGTTGCTTCGAATTAAGCCACATGCTCCACCGCTTGTGTGAGCCCCCGTCAATTCCTTTGAGTTTTAGCCTTGCGACCGTACTCCCCAGGCGGCGTACTTAATACTTTTGCTTCAGCCGGGAACAGCGTCAGAGCTTCCCCAACCTAGTACGCATCGTTTACGGCGTGGACTACCGGGGTATCTAATCCCGTTCGCTACCCACGCTTTCGTGCCTCAGCGTCAGAACAGGCCCAGTTGCCTGACTTCTCCATTGGCGTTCCGATAGATATCAACGCATTTCACCACTCCACCTATCGTTCCGACAACCTCTACCTGTCTCGAGACTCATGGTTCACCCTGCAGTTCCTCGGTTGAGCCGAGGGATTTCACAAGGTGCCTTCAAGTCCGCCTACGCACGCTTTAAGCCCAGTGATTCCGATTAACGCTCGGACCCTTCGTATTACCGCGGCTGCTGGCACGAAGTTAGCCGGTCCTTCCTTTGAGTCTGGTCATTGAGTTCCTAAACTCTGACAGTGGTTTACACTCCGAAGAGATTCATCCCACACGCGGCATTGCTCCGTCACGCTTTCGCGCATTGCGGAATATTCGTTACTGCAGCCTCCCGTAGGAGTCCGGGCAGTGTCTCAGTCCCGATGCGGCGGGTCATGCTCTCACACCCGCTACCCGTCTTAGGCTTGGTGAGCCGTTACCTCACCAACAACCTGATAGGGCGTTCCCCGCTCCCAAGGTGGCCGAAGCCTTTGATCCGGAGATGTCATCAGGTATTACTCCCAGTTTCCCGGGGCTATCCCTGACCTTGGGGTACGTAGGAACGTATTCCTCGCCCTTTCGCCACTTCATGCACACCCGAAGGTGCTTTCATCGTTCGACTTGCATGTTTTAGCCATGCCGCCAGCGTTCAATCTGAGCCAGGATCAAACTCTTCAATTGAATGACATCGTCACACCCCGAGGGGCATGACGCTTCTTCGATTCGAAGAAAAATGAAGCCTGGACGGTCCGATGTCCACACGAGGTGAACATCGGCGGTCAACCTGGTTCCAGAAGAACCAGGCCCGATGACCGGCTAGTGTCATCGGGGTTTTTTTGAATCATTACTACCTGCCGAACCACAAGTGGCCCGACACGATCGTGTATTTCTGGAATGACTCGATCTGGCATCACAAGAATGTTTCATGGACGACGGGGCTGTAATCCGTCGCCCAAGTTTCGCCTTCCTGACGAGCCCTGTGAAAGGCCCGACATTCCGGCGACATCCTCGCGGCGTATCGACTGTCCACTTGTCAAGGAACAAAGCATCGCCCCAGATCGGGGCGAACCACCCCAATCAGGGCGAGCAGAGAATCGTACCCAGACCAACGTAGAAGTCAAGGTACCAATGCCATCAACCCTCGATTTTATACCCAATATCGGGGCTTTGATCGGTAACAGCGACCACCGCAAGCGTGACCGATGTCGCCCCAGCCTGCTTCAGCAGCCGGGAAGCAATTCGTGCCGTACGCCCCGTTGTCAGCACATCATCGACCAGCACGACCTCGCGACCCCGAAGTCGCGATGGGGCCTTGAGATGCAGATGCCAGCCATGGCTCGACGCCCGAAGCCGGGTCGATCTGGCGGCCCCGGCCTGCCCCGCTCCGCGGGACCGCCACATGGCTGCGTAGTACGCGGCTCCGCCGGCGGATGCCACTTCCCTGCCGATCAGGGCCGCATGATCGATCCCCCGCCGCCACCGGCGGATAAGCGGCATGGGGACGGGCACAACCACAGCCCCCCGCAGGCAGTCGGCCCCCCGCTCCGCCCGCACCGACCACGCCAGGCGGCTCCCCAGCGGACGAGCCAGTTCCCACCACCGCCTGAACTTGAGTGCCAGCACCAGCTGGGCGCAGCCTCCGCGATACCGCCCCACCCGGCACACCCCATCCAGCACACCGCGGCGGTCGATGCATACCGGGCAACCCTCGCGGACCGAATATCGCTGAGGGCTTGAATGCCCACACCTGAGACAATATGGGCCGCGGCATCGCACCAGACTCGCCCGCGTCCACCGTTCGGCATCGGGCAGAGCGCGGCCGAGCCAGTCCTCGGCAACCGCGGCGACCCGGCGTTTCAGGGTTGTGCGTCGGTCATGCCTGCTCATTCCCTAGAGAGGATGGCAGGTTCATGAGCACCGCCGCCGAACGACGCCGTTTTTCAGACCAGAAAGAACTCGGCAGAGGGCTGGTCGTGGGCGGCGGGCCGCAGCGGGAAGCGGGTGGGCTCAGGCAAGAATCAAGTGACGCCGGCTCAATCGCTGCATCAAGTGCTTCTTGATTACCAATACGCTTTGCAACGCTGTAACTCACAACGCGACTCTGTGCTTGTGCAGTTGCCGCACAGGTGCATGCTGCGAGAAGAGATACTGATTTTATTGTTTTTCAGCGATGATATACACGTCCCACGCAAAGCCTGGCAAGAAGCGGGACATCGCACGATCTGTCAAGCCAACGAGTTTGCCAAGGAATAGTGGCAACCTATTCACAAGAAGTCGACTCATAAGCCATTTTCCTCTCATGGTAACGATTCGCATATTTGCGTCTTTCAACGCTGCTTTTATCTCAGAATGTTTTGCGACGTGTTTTTTTCGCAAGAGCCCATAGAGAGAAGTTCTATTGCTGTAATTAAACAGGAGGCGACCGCCGGGCTTGAGTACCCGTGCTATTTCTTTGATTGCCGCAACTTGGTCTGACAATGATTGGAATCGCGGTATGACATGGAGTGTAAAAATAAAGCCAAACGACGAGTCGTCAAAGTCAAGGTTGAAAATATCCGCCGTTTGAACTTTGCACTTATCTGCAAAACCACACTCTTCCACTTTCACTTTAAGCGATTCAAGCATCGACTCATTCACGTCAGTTGCTGTAAATGCAACCCCTCGCTCAAGTACTGGCAACGTGAACCTTCCCGTCCCCGCACCAATCTCAAGCACTTCCCCATCGCCCAGTTCCTTTGGGAATATGCTGTTAAACATGTGGATATCGTGATCGCTCACCAGTCGGCCACGAGGATTTTCCTCACGCCACTCGTCGTATGAGTCAGCGATATCTGAGTATATCTCTTGCACATTTACTCTTGACTGTTCTGTCATCATCTATTCCTGTTTGACATGACAATGGGTATTAGGATCTATACAAAGCCAATCCGCTCTCGAACCTGCTCAATCATCGGGTTAATCGCATTCCACTCTGTCTCGGTCGGATAAACCTTCTTCTCAAATACAAAATCCGGTTCTATGAACTTCGCGACACTCTCTGCAAACATCTGGGGGTTGTCAACTCCACAAAACTCCCCAATACGAAGTCCTTGGACTGCCGGCTCTTCAAGAAGTGCATCAAATTGCACCTGAATCCAGTTGTCTTGAGGAATGCCAGCCAAATCATCCATTGCGATCTCAACCATATTTTTCCATTGGAATGCTGCTACTTCTGCAGACTTATGAGACGACACAAACTGTTCAAGATCTGGAACTCTAGGCCCCCAAGTCTTTCTGCTCCCTCGAAGTCGACTTGAAAGATAATTTCCAGCAAATCTCAGTGCCAGGCGTGGCAACCCTTGCAAGCGAATGTTTTTTCTTCGCCTCACAAACGCCTTCCCAACAGAATCACGATACGTCCAGCCATATAACATTTCTGGAATTGCATGTTCTGGCTTACGAACAACGTGAATGATTTTTGCTTCTGGAAATACCGCGTGGAGAAAAGGAATCCTCAATGCGTGGTAGGAAAGATCGTCTATGTATCTATTGTTCTGACTCTCCAACAGTTTGGCGCATGCATTCTGAATACGCTCCTTCAAGTCAGGAGTCGCTTCAAGTGCAGATCGACAATCATCTCTTCTCGCCCCAAGATCCATATTCCAAATCATGAGTGGTTCACGAACCCACTGGTAGCACTTCTCCAGAACAACAGTTCGACAAATTACTGACTTCCCGCTACGAGGCGTACCCGTCACTACAATTGGGGATCGCATCACTGCAGTGTACTGCATCGGAACAATTGGCCATCCTGTGGGCCGTTGTTGACGTTGTATTTTGAACGCGTCCCTTCAAGTGATGCCAATCTCATTCGACATGAGTGCCGCATCGGCATCGTTTGTATTGAGGGGCGACGTTGCAGAAGTGAGAAACGAACAAAAAAATACACGCGTCGCACCGACGCCATCTTTTGGAACGCCGATGAATAAATCATTGAACGTATCTCGGCTCATATCCCAGTTGGAAGTGAGCGCTGCTCCGAACTGTCCATTTGGCGTAAGTCCATGAATGATCGATGTCGCATTGGCATCGCACCAGATTCGCCCGCGTCCATCGCTCGGCATCTGGCAGGGCGCGGTCAAACCAATCCTCGGCAACCGCGGTGGCTCGGCGTTTCAGGGTTGTGAGTCGGCCATGCCTGCTCATTCTCTGGAGAGGATGGCAGGTTCGTGGGCAGCAGCGTCGAACGACGCCGTTCTTCGGATCAGAAAGAACTCGGCGGGGGGCTGGCCGTCGGACGACGGGTGTCCGCAGTCCCACTGCGTATCAACTGGTTGGCGGCCACCCGGGCCTGTACCAATCCTCCCGGCAGCAACCCCGCCACCTCCCCCGGGGAAAGCCCGGCCGCGTCTGCAAATGCCGCCAGCAAGGTCGAGGCGGGGGAACCGGCGTGAGCGAGAATCCGCGAGGCCAGTTGGCGGCGGACCGGAGCGGGAAGCGAGTGGGCCCAGGCAAGAATCAAATTCTCGGACATTGGTGGTCTCCAAAGGGTGCTGGCAAGACAAGGCGGCAGCCAAAGGGGCCTTTTCACGGCCCCGTAGAATAAATGTGGTTCTTTTTTCGCCCACTCGAAAGAACCGCTCTACAGAGGGATTGTCTCGCTTGTAGCCCCTGAAGGGGGTAGGAGATGACCCGCACATGCCGCGATTCGACGCTGCCAATGCCATTACCGCCGCTTTTGAGGATGGATACGAGGAGTTGTTCCTTGCCGTCCGCCCCCATCTGAGCGCCCGGGAGACCCAAACGCTGTGCCGAGCCGCCTTTAATTATCTGATCAAGCGATATTTGAAAACCGATGAAAAGGCGATCCCATCGGCTGATTGTCTGCTCCATACGGCCCGCGCCTTCGTGCAGGTCCATTTGGAAAGACGACTCAACACAAACAAAGACACGAAGCACCACAATCCGACGCTCAGCAGTTGACTGAGACTCGGACTCAACACACTCTGAAGGACAGAGACATGACGACTGACGACCACAACACCACCCCAGACCCCAAGCACCTTGCAGAAGCTCGCGCCAGCAAGCAGTACGTGAGGCGCCGACTACAGGCAACCATCGACGAGCACATCGTGGACGATCTCGTCATGCACGATGACACGCTCGAGACTTCGCTCTTCGCCGACCTTCCTTGGAAGGATCCCTCCCCCTCGGGCGAATTCGAAGCAATCGAAGCCTGACCCCCAAAGCCCCCCCCCACCTTGTGTTCACGGCACTGCCTGAACACAAGACACCGAAACCCGGCATACTTCGACCGCCGAAGTGTGCCGGGTTTCATTTTTGCGTGTCAGCAGGTCGGCGCGGCAGCAGCGGCTGCCATGCGCCGCAGAACCGTGTGCAGAATGCCACCGTTCTGAATGTAAATCACCTCAATCGGCGTATCGACACGGAGCAGGGCCTCGAATGTGGTCACGACACCCGCATCGGATGTTGCGGTCACGGTGACGGTCTGCCGCGGCGCAAAATCGCTTCCCCAATCGATGTCGAAAACCTCGCGACCGCTGAGTCCAAGAGAAGAAGCCGATTGCCCTTTCGTGAATTCCAGCGGCACGACACCCATCCCAACCAGATTCGATCGGTGAATCCGCTCATAGGATTCAGCGATCACCGCCCGCACCCCGAGCAGGAAAGTGCCCTTGGCCGCCCAATCACGTGAGGAGCCCATGCCATAGTCCTTGCCAGCCAGCACCACAAGCGGCGTGCCAGCGGCGCGGTAATGCTCACTTGCTTCGAAGATCGACGTGACAGCGCCGGTGGTGAAGTCGGTGGTCCACCCACCCTCGGTTCCGGGGGCGAGCCCATTGCGGACACGAATATTGCCGAACGTGCCGCGGGTCATCACCAGGTCATTGCCGCGGCGGGAGCCATACGAGTTGAACATGCCCTGCTCGACACCGTGCTCAAGAAGCCACTGACCGGCGGGCGAATCGACGCTGATCGATCCGGCGGGCGAGATATGGTCGGTCGTCACCGAGTCGCCGAGCAGACACAGCACGCGAGCGCCTTGCACTACCGGCACGCCCGGTGTTTCCTGGCTTATGCCCTCAAAGAAGGGCGGCAGATGGATGTAGGTACTGGCATCCGACCACCCGAAGAGTTCGCCTTCGCCAGCAGAAATATCCTGCCATGCATCCGAGCCGGTGAATACGTCGCCATACTCGGTGAGGAACTGATCGCGACCAATGCTTGCCGCGACCACTTCATCGACCTCGGCCTGCGTGGGCCAGATGTCCCGAAGGTAGACATCCTGACCGTTGGAGCCTTGCCCCAAAGGCTCGCTCGCCAAATCGATGTCCACCGTTCCAGCAATCGCATAGGCAACGACCAGCGGCGGCGAGGCGAGGTAATTGGCGCGGATGTCCGGGCTGATACGGCCCTCGAAGTTTCGGTTGCCGCTGAGGACGCTGGTGGCAATCAAGTCGTTGGTCTCGATGGCATCGTGAATGGGCGCCGGGAGCGGACCAGAGTTGCCGATGCAGGTCGTGCAGCCATATCCGACGGTGTAGAACCCCACCGCTTCGAGATCTGAAAGCAGTTCACCTCGCTGCAAATAGTCGGTAACCACTTTGGATCCGGGGGCGAGCGATGTCTTGACCCACGGTTTGCGGGTGAGCCCCAGAGCGGCAGCTTTGCGGGCAACCAAGCCCGCCGCCACCATCACATCCGGGTTGCTCGTATTTGTGCAGGAGGTGATGGCGGCGATGACCACCGCGCCGTCCTTCAATTCAAACGACTCGCCTTCGCAGTCCACCAACGCGGACGATTCGGCATGACCAGGTGTCGAGGCGAGCAGCGTCTGCCACGTCGACTTCATGTCTGTGAGCGTGATGCGATCCTGTGGCCGCTTGGGGCCTGCCATGGCAGGCTCGATCGTTCCCAGATCAAGATCCACGGTCGCTGAATACCTGATGTCTTCGTTGCCGGTGTGCCAGAATCCGTTGGCCTTGCAGTACTGCTCCACTGCGGCGATCAGGTCTTCGTCGCGTCCGGTGAGTTCCAAGTACCGCAGCGTGGCGTCATCGACCGGGAAGAAGCCCATGGTTGCCCCGTACTCGGGCGCCATGTTGGCAATCGTAGCGCGGGTCGCCAGCGGCATGCTCGTCAGACCCGGCCCGAAGAACTCCACGAACTTGCCAACCACACCGTGCTGGCGAAGCAATTGGGTGATGCGAAGCACCAGATCGGTTGCGGTGCAGCCCTCGGGGAGTTGCCCGGAGAGCCGCACGCCGACCACTTCCGGGATGAGCATTGAAATCGGCTGCCCAAGCATGCATGCCTCGGCCTCAATGCCGCCGACGCCCCAGCCCAGGACGCCGAGACCGTTGATCATCGTGGTATGCGAATCAGTCCCCACGAGGCTGTCCGGATAGAGCCAGTCGCCGTCGTCCCAGACGACCTTGGCGAGGTACTCGAGATTGACCTGATGCACGATACCCGTCGCGGGGGGTACCACCCGGAAGTTGTCAAAGGCCTGCTGCCCCCACTTGAGGAACTCGTAGCGTTCCTGATTTCGTTTGAATTCATACTCAGCATTGATGGTCAGCGCAACATCGGAATTGAAGGCATCAACCTGCACCGAGTGGTCGATGACGAGATCACAGGGCACGAGCGGGTTTACAAGACTGGCCGCGGCAGTGCTTCCGGTCATGTCCACCATGGCGGTCCGCATCGCCGCAAGATCGACTATGGCGGGAACACCGGTGAAGTCCTGCAGCACAACGCGGCCGGGCTGAAACGGGATCTCCTGAGGAGTCACATTTGCAGCGTCATAGGCCGCCATCGCCCGCACATCGTCCTCGGTCACAATCTCGCCGTCACAGTGCCGCAAGCACGCCTCCAACAACACGCGAATGCTGAATGGGACGGTGTCCAGATCATGCCCGAGGTGGTCCGTCAACGCCCGAAGCGATGCGATGCGGCGTTGACCGAATGGCGTATCGATGATTTGGGTCGTTCCAAATGGATCGCGCAAGTCGGACATGACAGTGGACTCCTGTTGAAGAGCGCTATTCTACCAGAACACCACTGCGAACTACACAGGATTGGCGATGAGCCGAATTTCCGGCCGCGGCCCCGCAACGATGTGTCCAGCCGGTACGGATCGGGAAAGGAAGACGCCTCCTGCAATCACGCAGTGATCACCAATCACAGTGTCACCGCCGAGAATCGTGGCACCGGCGTAGACGGTCACGTGGTCACCGAGCGTCGGGTGACGCTTCATACCCCGCTTCAACACACCACTTTCGTCCAGTTCAAATGAGCGGGCCCCGAGTGTGACGCCTTGATATAGCTTGCCGTGGTCGCCTACTTGTGCTGTTTCACCGATCACAACACCAGTTCCGTGATCGATGAAGAACGACTGCCCGATCTCGGCCGCCGGGTGGATATCGATGCCCGTATCGCTATGGGCGTGCTCTTGCATGATGCGGGGAAGCAACGGAATCCCGTGCTGGACCATGACGTGAGCAAACCTGTGTGTTGTCAACGCGCGGATGCCCGGATAACACAACATCACTTCGTCGAGATGCCTCGCTGCAGGATCGCCATCGTAGGCCGCCTGCACGTCGAGGCTGAGCAAATCACGAATGGCAGGAAGCGTCTCCATCACGACAACGGTCGCCTCTTCAGCATGGGGCTTCGCGTTGCCATCTCCCCAATGGACGAATGCGCCCTCGACCTGATGCCGCAGATCCTCGTAAAAATCCGCAATTTCTCTTTCCAACTGCCGTGCCAAGGAGTCCGCATCAAAGTCACGTTGCCCATGCAGCCCTGGAAACAAGATGCCCCGAAGCCGCTCAATCAAATGTCGTGCCGTATGTGAGTCTGGAAGACGATCGGCAAATGCTCGGGCCATGCGAGCGTCATCCGCTGTTGCCGTCGCCATCCGTTCTGCCAGCCGCCCAACGTCCACGTGCTTCTGTTCTCGACTTTCTCGCGTTGACTGTCCATCAGGCCAACCGACGGACAGGGTGGGATTCGAACCCACGATAGCCCGAAGGCTATACCGGTTTTCGAGACCGGCGCGTTCAACCGCTCCGCCACCTGTCCAGCGGGCGGGCATTGTAGCTGCTGACACTGATCACTCATGAATGCGAGAGGCCACTCCGGCCGGCATCGACCGCCGCCTGAATCGTTGAACAGTTCAACGGGACTCGGTGTTGGGCCGCCTGGACTGAAGCCGCCACCGCCAGTGCAATCCAGATTCCGTGTGCGCATCTCAACATAGGAGCCTCCCTTGCTGCGGGCAAGAGTGCCCGCCTGAGGGGAAAAGCATCACGTCAGCGACGGGGGGAGACGGAATCCAAGGCGAGTTTCCGGACGTGGGGCCACAGGAGCGCTGCCTCAAGGATCATCCAGCACTCCAGCAGCAGCATCGCCAACCCGATTCCCACCAGCAACCATCGCTCTTGTGCGATCCAGGCATCCTCAGCCCCGGTGCCGGTGAAGACCTGCGCCCCGAGCGCCCAAGCCGGAATCACGAGCATGGCGACCATGGGCACGATCAGGAACCACGTCGGACGCCCCCCCCGCCACAGGAAGAATGCAATCACGAGGAAGGCCAGCCCAGCCAGCAGTTGATTCGTTGCGCCGAACAGGGGCCAGAGAATCAAACCTCCGGTGCCTGTGGTCTCCCAGGTCCACGCATCGCCCGATGCGGGAATAGCCGCCAGTGCCGCGCCGAGAACGACGGCGATGCCGGTGGCGATGTATCGCCCGGGCAGGGACCAAGCAGCAGCACGCCAACGATCGCTCGCGGACGAGGCCAACTCTTGTACGACATAGCGTTGAAGCCTGCAGGCCGTATCCAGCGTGGTCGCAGCGAACGACGCCACGAACACGCCCATGAACGCCAGCGCCACACTCGTTGGCACGGCCATCGCAGCCAGAAAGTTGGACGCCCCGTCGACGAACGCGCCAACCTTGGCGCCAAGCCCCCCGGCAGCATCCCATGAGGTGTAGCGCGTCGCCCACGCGGCCTCGCCGGTGACCACGCCCCCATCGGCTTCGGCCACGCCCAGCCCGAGCCCGGCGACGCACGCGAGAATCACGAGCACCGCGAGGAAACCCTCGAGAATCATCGCCCCGTATCCGATCGACACGGCGTCGGTTTCGCTTCGCACCTGCTTGCTCGATGTACCGCTTGAGACCAGACAGTGGAACCCACTGATCGCGCCACAGGCGATGGTGATGAAGAGGAACGGCAGCAGCAGCGGCGCGCCAGGTGGGTCGAAGTCGGCCAGAGGCGCGACGATTTCAAGCGGCGGCCGCGTGCCATCGACCGGTGCGCCG
>MPMB02031568.1_pt1 | contig 11125 bp, 10 predicted proteins | sample 1617371 | NCBI WGS metagenome assembly MPMB02 (sample SAMN05944808, study PRJNA350692) | marine metagenome | biome: marine; feature: ODZ; material: water; isolation source: 300 m water sample filtered on 0.2 um supor filter | place: Pacific Ocean | collected 2012-04-08 | depth 300m m
ATCGACATCTCCATGATGGACGCCCAGGTGGCCTGGCTGACCTATCAGGCGGGCTATTTCTTCGCCAATGGAGAGCCGCCCAAGCGCCTGGGGGCCGCCCATCCCAACCTGGTCCCCTACCAGGCATTCATGTGCGGTGACGGCAAGTACCTCAACGTGGCCGTGGGCTCCGAGCGCATCTGGCAGCGGTTTTGCCAGGGCATGGGGCTGGAAGACCTGCGGGAGGCCCCGGACTATGCCACCAACGGCGACCGGGTACGTAACCGGGCCGCACTGGTGCCCAGGCTCCAGGAGCTGTTCCTCACCCGGTCGACCTCGGAGTGGGTGGAAGCCCTCATCCCCGCCGGTGTCCCCTGCGGACCCATCAACGACCTGGCGGACGTATTTGCCGACCCCCAGCTTCTCCACCGTCAGATGTACCTGGAGATGCCCCATCCCACCCTGGGGTCCGTCAAGCAGACGGGCATTCCCATCAAGTTCTCCTTGACTCCCGGTGGCTTGGACCGGCCCCCGCCTTTGCTGGGCGAGCACACCAGGGAGATCCTGCGGGAGCTGGGATACTCGGAGTCCCAGATCGACGATATGGCTGAAGAGTCGGTTACCTAGGAGAATCAGAGGCTTCACCGTTCGCCGTCTCGACCATGCATTCTTCAACGACAGCAACCAGGGCTGGCCTGGCGCCTTCTTTGCCGCCGGCTGCGCCGGCCATAAGCCCGGCCACGGCCCCCTTTTCTGTAACCAGCCCGCCTCGCCCACCGTTGCCGGGTGAGAATTGGGGCCTTCGGGTTGATATATATCGGGGTTCAGACATCTTGCCTGAGGCCGGAGGTCCGTTTATCATGGGACGGAACCGCCGTGGGCGAGGAGGTTGACCGGCAATGGACCTGGGATTGAAAGACCGCGTCGCTATCGTGGGAGGATCCAGCAGGGGTATGGGGAGGGCCATAGCGGTAGCCTTCGCCCAAGAGGGCGCCAGCGTCACCATCTCTGCTCGAACCGAGGCCGACCTGCGCCGCACCGAGATCGAGTTGGCCAGGATTGGGTCGCAACACCACGTGCTGGCCATCCCCGCCGACCTTTCGGTGCCCAGGGATATCCGCCGCGTGGTTCGTGACACCTTCAACCGCTTCGGCCAGATCGGAATCCTGGTGACCCACGTGGGGCACGGTCCGTCCGGCCGGGCCTCCGAGTTCAGCGACGAGACCATTTTGGCGGCCCTGGAAGAGAACTTCCTCAGCGCCATCCGCCTGGCCCGGGAAGTGATTCCCTACATGAAGCAGCAGCGATGGGGGCGCATTATCCACTTGCTCCACAGCCCGGTGGGCCGCCCGGACAACGGGGCGGCCCTCTCCGCCGCCAGCCAGTCGGCGCTGGTGGGTTACTCCAAGCTGCTTTCCAACGAGCTGGCCCCATTCAACATTACCGTGAACAACTTGCTCTCCGGCCCCATCCAGACGGAATACCTGACCGCTTCGCTAGAGGCCAAGGCCAAGGAGACCGGCCGCCCGGCCGAGGAGCTGGCCAAGGAGGCGGTAGCCGCCATTCCCATGCGCCGCTTCGGCAAGCCCGAGGAGGTTGGAGATCTGGTTGCCTTCCTGGCGTCGGACCGAGCCGGGTATCTCACCGGCACCAGCGTGGTCCTCGATGGCGGCACGCTCCAGCCATTCGCCCGGCAGTCCCCAACCGATCCCTCCAGCCGGCCACCGGTGATCCCGTAGGGCGGAGACCGGCTTGGGCGTGCCGGCCCGATGGATTTGCCGGGCTACTCCGAAGATAGCGGTCGACAGGTGGCGTGCCAAGAGTACCTCCACATGGGCAGCGTCGCACCGGTGACGCTCCCTTCCCCCCGTCTTTCCGGCGAAGGCCGGAATCTAGGGAAGAGCCGGCTTTCGCCGGGGTGACGGAACGGGTATCGAGCCATTTGCGAGACGCCAAACTGGCCCAATCAGCTCGATGTCGACATTTCTCTTTGCAAGCCACGTCGGCTGAGGACTAACCCCGCGAAGTTAAGATTGGACTGTGATGCTCCGCCGGAGGTGGCGCATCACAGCCTTTTCGTTTCTCCGGCGAGAGAGCGTGGGCCGGGGAGGGCAAACGCCACTCGGAAGACGCCCCAGCCAGAGGCTCCAAGCGGTACAATGGTTGCAACCGCTTTCAGGAGATTTCGAGAAATGCCGCTGTTTCTGAAAAGACGTGCCGGTGTCGCGGTCGTGGAGATCGAGGGAGTGATCGGCACCCGCGTCCGCGTGCCGGCGTACACTCGTCTCTTCGACTCCGTCGCCCAGAGCACCCGCTACCGCGCCCTGCTGCTGGACATAGACTCTCCGGGGGGGTCCGCCTCCGGCTCGGAGGTTCTCTACCGGAGCTTGAAGAGGGTGGCCGAGCGAAAACCGGTGGTGGCCTACATTCGCGGTTTGGGAGCTTCCGGCGGCTATTACCTGGGCTGCGCCGCCAGCAAGATCGTTGCGCTGCCCACCGCGCTGGTGGGTTCCATCGGCGTCATCTACCTCCGGCCCGTTCTGGAGCAACTGCTGGGTAAGGCCGGCGTGGATTTTTCGTGTTCAAGGGGGGCCGGCTAAAGGACATGACCGGGTTCTGGCGCGGCCCAACCGCCGAAGAGGGAGAGAAATTCCAGGGGCTGATCAACGAGATTTACGATAATTTCGTCGCGGTGGTGGCCCAGGGCCGCCCCTTGGACGAGGGTCAGGTCCGGGAACTGGCCACCGGCGAGGTGTTCACCGCCCGCAGGGGGAATGAGCTGGGTCTGGTTGACGAGCTTGGGGACTTCCAGGACGCGCTGGAACTCGCGGCACGGCTGGGAAGCATCCGGCCCCGCCCGCTCATGGTGCGTCCCAAACGCTCGATAGGCCAGCGGATGTTCGGCGGCATGGGCAATCGCAGCTCCGCCCTGCCCCCCCTCGCCGCCCAGCTCCAGCGGTTGCTGGCCGGCGGCATCTACTACCTGGAGCCGTCGTATCTGATGAGCGACTACTCGCCGGAGGGTGAGTGACCCTGGGGGCACCCAGCCGGTCCCAACGGCGTCCTCTCTGCCGGATTGCGGTGAGCTAGCTCTTCTCCAGCCGTTTCGCCTCCTGCCAGAGGGCCTCTTTGTCGGCCAGCGGAAGCTGGATGAACTCCTGGCCGCGGCCGGCCGCCAGTCGCTCCATCGTGGTGTACCGGCCCTGGAAGCGGCGGTTGGCCTGCCTCAGGGCATCTTCGGCGTGGATGTTGAGCCACCGGGACAGGTTGACCAGGGTGAAGATGAGGTCGCCCACCTCGTGGATCTTTTCTTCCTGGCTGGCGGCCCGGCGAAGCTCCTCCGCCTCTTCAACCACCTTGTCCAGCACGCCGGAGATGTCATCCCACTCGAATCCGGCTTTGCCCACCCGGTCCTGCATTAGCTGAGCGTAGGTCAAAGCGGGCAGGTCCCGGGGTATGCCGTCCACCGCCGATTTGCGGACCCCTTTACTCCGGTTCTCCTCCGCTTTCAGACGCTCCCAGTTGCGCTCCACCTCGCTGGAGTCGGCGACCTGGGCATCGCCAAAGACGTGGGGGTGCCGGCGCACCAGCTTTCGGTTGACCCGGGCCAGCACGTCGGCCAGGTCAAACTCGCCGGCCTCACTGGCGATTTGAACGTGGAACGCCACCTGCACCAGGATGTCTCCCAGCTCCTCGGACAGCGCCGGGGCGTCGTCGCGATCCACGGCCTCCAGTACCTCGTAGCACTCCTCCAGGAGGTTGCGCTTCAACGAGGCGTGGGTCTGCTCCCGGTCCCAGGGGCAGCCCCCCGGAGCGCGGAGCCGCTCCATGATGTCCATCAAGGTCTGGAATTTTCCGAGATCGCTTTCGGGGATCGGTTCGTAAGGCATGGGCGAATTATAGCCAGGCCGGTGGTTGCTTCACAAGATGTTGGGATGCTAACGTAGAACTCACCCTAGGAGGAAGCGTGCGCCGGGTCGCCTGGGTTCCAAACGCCCTTTTCATCGTTGCCGTGCCCCTGTTTCTGGTGACCGCCAGCGTTGCCTGGGCGTTCAACAGCGTCGGTGTATACGAGAGGGGATTCGACAAGTACCAGATTTCCAGCTACACCGGCATCACCCGGGCGGACCTGGTCCAGGTGGCCGCCGACATCCGCCACTACTTCAACTCCGGCGAGGAGCCCTTGGCGGTGCGGACCCGGATTTTCGGCGAGGAGCGGGACCTGTTCAACAGCCGGGAAGCCACCCACATGCGGGACGTGAAGCGCCTGATCTGGGGAGTTTACATAATCGCGGTGCTATCCACGGCCTACCTGCTGGCCACGGCGGGCTGGGGCTTGGCGCGGTACCGGCGCCGGTTCGCCGAGACCCTGGCCCGCCGGTGCCTCTGGGGTGGCGGAGTCACGCTGGCGCTGTTATTGGCGGTGGGACTCTTCGCGCTGGTGGGGTTCGACCGGCTGTTTCTGACGTTCCACCAGATCAGCTTCGCCAACGATCTGTGGCAGTTGGACCCGCGGACGGACTACCTGGTGGCGCTGTTCCCCCAGAACTTCTGGTTCGACGCGACTATGTGGGTAGCCACGCGGGCCGTTGCCGGAGCGCTGGTAGTAACCGTCTTCTCCGGTGGCTACCTGCTGTACCTCCGGCGCGCCGCCCGGGGGGAGGTGTAGGGGCACAGCATGCTGTTCCCCTACGCGTGGTGGCGCTGTTCCCCTAGAACTTTTGGTTCGACGCGACGATGTTGGTAGCCACGCGGGCCGTTGCCGGAGCGCTGGCCGTAACCGTCTTCTCCGGTGGCTACCTGCTGTACCTCCGGCGCGCCGCCCGGGGGGGAGGTGTAGGGGCACAGCATGCTGTCGGCGCGCCGCCCGGAGGGGAACGTAGGGGCACAGCATGCTGTGCCCCTACGGCCGCCTAGCCGCAGGCGCAGCCGCCGCCACAGCAGCCACCACCACCCATAGGGGGCGGCGGGCCGGCCTGGCCGCCGGCAAATTCGCCGCGAGTCACCGAGGCGAAGACCGAGATCGCCCGGTTTGCTGGTTGCTCGCAGACCGGACAATCGGAGCCATCGGCGCTCATGGACTGGAGTTTCTGAAACTTATTGCCGCAGGTGGGGCAGTAGTACTCATATATTGGCATCTTAGATCTTCCTTCACTAACAGGCGTCAGGCACGAACGGGCTTCGGGCGCGAACGGCTTCGCTGTTCTGACCTCGAGGCAGGACCCAGCTACTTGCCAGCTACTTGAATGTATCCGAGCCGGCGGCCCGCGTCAAGGGGCGCGCCTGGGCGCTCCCCGGTCACGGCGAAGACGAACTTTCGACTCGCCTCCGGCCCCGGCACGATGCCGCGAAGATGAACCGCTTGACAAAAAGCTGGTTTGGCCCAGAATTGGTTGCTGTTTCGCCGTTGCATACCGGGTGTCTTGAACTTCCGGAACGGGCGGGCAGCCGGGCCGGGGCCGAGGAGCTACTCATAAACAAACGCACCCAACTGTCCTGGCTGGCACGCATCCGGACCTTCGACTCTCTGCGACTGTACCGGGACTACCGTTACCTCTGGGCGGGCAACTTCTGCGCCAACTGCGCCCAGTGGCTTCAGCTACTTTCGGTAGGCTGGCTGGTGCGGGACCTCACCGCCTCCACCGGGTCCTCGGCGCTCCTGGTGGTGACCGCCGGGGGACTGAACACCGTTCCCGTCTTGTTTTTGGGCCCCTGGGGCGGGGTTCTGGGCGACCGCATCAACCGCAGGAAGCTGGTGATGACGCTCCAGGCCTTCATGGCCTGTACGGCCCTCCTGTTTGCCTTCCTGGTGCGGTCTGACTACATCGAATGGTGGCATGCCTACGTCTACGTGGTGGTGGGCGGTTCGTGCCATGCCGTGACCCTCCCGCTGAGGCAGGCGCTGGTGGCCAACACCGTGCCCAGGGAATCGGTTGTCAATGCGTTTGCTTCCAACATCTTCACCGTTACGGGAACCCGCATGCTTGGCCCGTTTATCGGCGGTGTCCTTATCGCCACGCTGGGGTTCTTCTGGAATTTCGCTTGGGAGTCCGCGTTGTACACGGGCACGGTGCTGGCTTATTGGCGCATGAGGACACCCTACTCCCACGGAAACGCTGCCGCTGTGAAGGCTTCCCTATTGTCCAGCTTGAAAGAGGGGATCACGTACGTGAGGAAGGGGGAAAGAGTGATCTTCAACCTCATAGTGTTGGGCCTGATACCCAACGCCGTCCTCAACCCGGTCATGTTCCTGTTGCCCATATTCACCACCGAGGTGCTGCACGGCGGCGCCGACCTGGGAGGGATTCTCCTGTCGACGACCGGGCTCGGCGGGTTCATCGCCGCCTTCACCATCGCTTCCGGCGGATTCAAGTCCAGGAGGGGGTTGGTTTGTCTGGGGGCGATAGCCGCGAGTTCCGTCTGCATCATTATTTTGTCCCAGGCCAGGTGGCCGGTGGTGGCGATCTTGCTGGTCGGGATGATGTCGTTTGCCCAAGGGACCTTCCGCACCACCTCGGGCTCGGTGATCCAGTACATGACGCCCGATGTCCTCCGGGGCCGGGTAACGTCGTTGCAGTCGTACGCCCAGGGGTTCTTGATACTGACCAGCTTGCTCATCGGCTGGTTCATCGACTTGACCACGGTCGTCATCGGCATCATGACCATCGGGGCCGTGGGTTTGGGCTTGGCGATTCTCTCAAGCCTCGCCTTCCGCCGGGTCCGCCAGTTGGCGTAGCGGCCGGGCAAGAGAGAGATTGTCGTTGCTGAAAGCTACAAACTCGAGGGCCGGCTCCCAGTGGTTGGGTTTTGACGCCCCGGCCGTCGGCACTTCGACTTTCGCACCGGCGGCTCGCGTCGAGGGGCGCGCCGGGATGGCCCCTGGCCGTAGCGGGGACGAACCTTCGACTCGACTCTTGCTTTCGTCCGGGGCCGCGAAGTTGAACTGCTTGACAAAAAGCTGGTATAGCTCAAAATTGATTGCTGTTCCGCTGTTGAATGCCGGGTGTCTTAAACCCCCGGCTCCGGGCAGGCAACCGGGAACGGGCGGGGCCGAGGAGCAGCTAATAAACAAACGCAGCCAACTGTCGTGGTTGGCCCGCATCCGGACTTTCGATTCTTTACGACTATACCGGGACTACCGCTACCTTTGGGCGGGCAACTTCTGCGCCAATTGCGCCCAGTGGCTTCAGCTACTCTCGGTGGGCTGGCTGGTGCGGGACCTCACCGTCTCTACCGGGTCTTCCGCGCTCCTGGTGGTAACCGCCGGGGGACTGAACACGCTTCCGATCTTGTTGTTGGGTCCCTGGGGTGGAGTCCTGGGCGACCGCATCAACCGCAGGAAGTTGGTGATGACGCTTCAGGCCTTTATGGCCTGTACGGCCCTCCTGTTTGCCTTCTTGGTGCGGTCCGACTACATTGAGTGGTGGCATGCCTACGTCTATGTGGTGGTGGGCGGATCATCCTGGGCCGTAACCCACTCCCTCCGGCAGGCGCTGGTGGCCAACACCGTGCCCAGGGAATCGGTCGTGAATGCCTATGCCTCCAACGTCTTCACGATTACGGGGACCCGGATGGTTGGCCCGTTCATCGGCGGCATCCTGATCGCCACGCTGGGGTTCTTTTGGAACTTCACGTTGGAGGCCCTGCTGTACGCGGGCACGGTGCTGGCCTATTGGCGGATGAAAACTCCCTACTACCACGGGAACGCTTCCACCGCGACGGTTTCCCCATGGGCCAGCCTGAAAGAGGGGATCAGGTACGTGAGGAAGGGGGAAAGAGTGGTCTTCAACCTAATAGTGCTGGGCCTCATCCCCAACGCAGTCCTGCACCCGGTCCTGTTCCTGCTGCCCGTATTCACCACCGAGGTGCTGCACGGTGGCGCCGACATGGGAGGGGTACTCCTGGCTACCACCGGGCTCGGCGGGTTCCTCTCGGCTTTCACCATAGCTTCCGGCGGGTTTCAGTTCAGGAGGGGATTCGTCTGCCTGGGGGCGGTAGCCGTGAGTTCTGTCTCCGTCATTCTTTTCGCACAGGCCAGCTGGGTTGTGGCGGCGATGCTGCTGATTGGGATTATGTCTTTCGGGCAGGGGACCTTCCGCACCACCTCGGGCTCGGTGATCCAGCTCCTGGTACCCGATGTCCTGCGGGGCCGGGTAACCGCGCTGCAGCAATACACCCAGGGGTTCTTGATACTAACCAGCTTGCTCATCGGCTGGTTCGTTGACTTGACCACGGTCGTCATCGCGATAATGAGCATCGGCGCCACGGGATTGGGCCTGGCAATTTTCTCCAGCCTCACCCTCCGCCGGGTGCGCCAGCTAGGGTAGCGCAAGGGCAGAGGAGAGAAGAGAGATTGTCGGTGCTGAGAGGTGGGAACTCGAAAGCCAGCTCCAAGTGGTTGGTTTTTACCGCCCTGGCCATCGGCACCTTCTTGTCGGTGGTGGACCACGGCAGCGTCATTGTGGCCCTTCCCACCATAGAGGCCCATTTCGGCACCGACCTGCCCACCGTCCAGTGGGTGATCGTGGGCTATGCCTTGACCATCAGCGTCCTGCTGTTGCCCATGGGGCGGTTGGGCGACATGGTCGGCCGGAAACGGATCTACATCGCCGGCTTCTCCATCTTCGTCGTGGCCTCCGCTCTAGCCGGCGCATCTCCCGATCTAGCGTTGCTGATCGGCGCCAAAATCCTTCAGGGAGTCGGGTCGGCCATGATCCAGGGTAATAGCATGGCCATCGTCATCTCGACTTTTGCCGAGACGGAACGTGGCAAAGCACTGGGCTCCCATCTCAGCGTAGTCGGCACGGGGGCGGTGGCCGGCCCGGCGTTGGGCGGCCTACTGATCAGCGTCCTCGATTGGCGTTGGGTCTTCTTCATCAACGTCCCCATTGGGCTCATCGGCATCGCCGTGGCACTCCTGGTCTTGCAGGGGGAACGCCACATTGAGGAAGCGGAAGATAGCGGACGGCAGTCCTTCGACTGGATGGGTGCGGTGCTCTCGGGGGTGACCCTGCTGGCCTTCCTGATGGTGGTCGGCAACGGGGACCGGGTTGGGTGGACCTCCTGGCCGGTTGTGGCGGGAACCGCGGCCGCGGTTCTCTTTTTGGCCGCATTCATCTGGTGGGAGCTGCGGATTGAATCCCCCATGCTGGAACTCCGGCTGTTCCGGCGCAAGCTGGTGGCCCTGGGCGTGGCAGCCGGCTGGATATCCTTCCTGGGCACGGCGGCAGCTCGTTTCATGATGCCCTTCTACCTCCAGCGGGTCCTGGAATACAGCCCCGGAAAGGTTGGTCTGTTCATGATCCCCGCAGCGCTTTGCATGGTGTTCGTGGGCCCGGTGGCCGGCCGGCTTTCCGACCGGTACGGCTGGCGGCGGTTTACCGCCGGCGGCCTGGCCCTCTCGGCGGCCGCCTCATTTATTCTGGCCATCGGCCTGACGCCGACCTCGCACGTCATGCTGGTTATCGTGATGCTGATGCTGCTGAGCACCGGCACCGGCCTGTTCAACTCGCCGAACAATAGCTCCATCATGAGCGCGGTGGAGCGGTCCAGGTACGGCGTGATCTCGGCGCTGACCCAGTTGGTGCGCAATTCAGCGAACGTCACCAGCGTGGCCCTATCCACTACCATCGTGGTGATCACCATGGGTTCGCAGGGCGTTGAGCCCAGCCTGGATGCCGTTTCCCCCGAGGTGGCTGGAGCCTTCGTCGATGGCCTGCACAACGCGTTCCTGCTGATGGGAATCCTTCTGGTCGTGGGCATGATTATCTGCCTGGTAAGAGGAGATGCGCCCCGGCAAGTACCGGCAGAATCCGGGGCGGAAGAACATGGAACCGCCCGCCTCCATTAGCCCCCATCCAGCGGGGTCACACCTTGACCTTGACACCCGATTCCGCGGATGGCAGAATGCGGTGCTATCCGGCGGCTGATTGCAGGAACGGCCCAGGTTGCAACGTGACACCGCCTGACATTGCCTGACATTGAATGAAGCGAATGAATCCCGAAGGATGGTGAGGAGATATGCCCGACGTCAAGATAGAAGTCCGCGCCAACGCCGGAAACCGCGTCTACGGACCCTTTGAACTGGTAGACCAGGACGGCAACGCGTACACGATCCCCGAAGGTCAGTGGGTGTCTCTATGCCGCTGCGGCCTATCCAAGAATAAGCCTTTTTGCGACAGCGCCCACCGGGACTCCGGCTTCGAAGCCGCCTCGAAAGCCAGGTAACGCCCTAACCCGGACCCGCCAAGAGCCCGGCTGAACCGCCTCCGCCGGGGATGCGCGAGCTGAAGCGGCTGGGTTTGGTTTAGCGTCTTGTAGATAGCGTGACGTCGGCCCAATCGGGCGTCATTCCTTCCCCACGCCCGTCTTTCCGGCGAAGGCCGGAATCCAGGGATGTGCCGGCTGGGTCCCGGCCTTCGCCGGGATGACGATGGGGTATCAAGCCATCTACGAGATGCTGGACTAAAGGCCTGTCAACTGATTGCTGATGACGGTCTTACGTCAGTCCCCACGGTCAATATCCAAGAATGACATCCTGAAATAACCAAGTAGACTGAGTACGCGCAGTATCAAGCCCCCGGCCAACTCCGTAGAGCTGGGAAAGCCGCCGAGACTATCCGGCCCGCGCCTCGCGGCCGTCTCGGAACCGCTAGGGAGCGGCGGTGAGAGAGGCGGCCCAGGCTAGGTAGACCGGAACTTCCTCTTCATGGCCCGGACCGAAGCCAGGCGTTCCTCGGCCAGCCGGTCGGCGGCCCGGGCTGTGGGAATTTCCTCTTCCTTGGATATCTGGATTACCCGGCCCATGGTGTCGTAGATGCGCTCGGTCTTCTCCCGGGCCCGGTCGGGGTGGTAAGCTGTCCCGATTTCCATGGCGACGTTGATGATGCCACCGGCGTTGATGATGTAGTCCGGGGCGTATAGGATCCCCCGCCGGTTCAGCGCTTCCCCGTCGCCCTCCGTCAGGAGTTGGTTATTGGCCCCTCCGGCCACCACCCGGCACTTGAGCCTGGGAATGGTGTCGCCGTTCAGCACGCCGCCCAGGGCGCAAGGGGCGAAGATGTCACAATCCACGTCGTATATCTGTTCCGGCGACACGACCTCGAGGCCCAGGCTCCGTGCCCGGTCCAGTGCGTCTTCGAAAACG
>MPMB02141209.1_pt1 | contig 11118 bp, 11 predicted proteins | sample 1617371 | NCBI WGS metagenome assembly MPMB02 (sample SAMN05944808, study PRJNA350692) | marine metagenome | biome: marine; feature: ODZ; material: water; isolation source: 300 m water sample filtered on 0.2 um supor filter | place: Pacific Ocean | collected 2012-04-08 | depth 300m m
TAAATTAAAAGCTATATCTTTAAGATTTTTTAATCTTTATGGAACAAAATCAAGAACTGACGGAACCTACGGAGCAATGTTTGGTGTTTTTTTAGGTCAAAAATTAGCTGGATTACCTTTTACGGTTGTTGGGAATGGAAAGCAAAAAAGAGATTTTACTTATGTCAGCGATGCAGTTGATGCAATAATAAAGGCAGCAAAATCTAACTTGTCGGGCAAAATATTTAATGTTGGAAGTGGAAAAACAGTTTCGGTTAATCGTGTTGTAAAGCTATTGGGTGGAAAAAAAATATATATACCAAAAAGACCCGGTGAACCAGATTGTACTTTTGCTGATATAAAAAAAATAAAAAAATATTTAAATTGGTCACCAAAAGTAGACATAGAAAAAGGCATTAAGATATTAAAAGAAAATATAAATTATTGGAAAAATGCACCGGTTTGGACTAAAGATAAAATAGATATAGCAACAAAAGAATGGTTTAAATATCTTAGAAAATAAAAATTATGAAAAAAAAAATAATTAATTTTTCAGAAGCAGAAAAAATCCTAAAACCTATAAAAAGAAAAGGAAAAAAAATAGTACATTGTCACGGTGTATTTGATTTGTTGCATATAGGTCATTTGAAACATTTTAAATCTGCAAAAAAATATGGTGATATTTTAGTTATATCTGTAACTCCTGATAAATTTGTACAAAAAGGTTTTGAGCGACCATATTTTAATTCAGAGCAGAGAATGGAAAGTCTTGCTTCAATCGAAGTAGTAGATTTTGTTATTTTAAATAATTCAACAAATGCTGTTGATATTATTAAGAAAATTAAGCCAAATTATTATGTTAAAGGCCCTGATTATAAAAATTTTAAAGAAGATATAACTGGTCAAATTAAAAATGAAGAACTTGTCGTAAAAAAAAATGGTGGCAAAACAGTATTTACAGAAGATCCAATATATAGTTCGAGTTCTATTTTAAATCAGTCAGGAAGCACATTTAATTTATTTCAAAAAAGTTTCATCAATAAAATAAAGTCGGAGATAAATTTAAATAATTTCAATACACATATCAATAAACTACAAAATCTTAAAGTTCTAGTAATAGGTGAAGCAATTATTGACCAATATGTTTTTTGTGAGGCGCTAGGTAAATCGGGAAAAGAACCACATTTAGTTCTAAAAGATGTAAGTGAAGAATTATATCTTGGAGGAGTTCTTTCAATTGCAAGAAACATATCAGATTTTTGTAATAAAATAACAATATTAAGTATGCTTGGACAAAAAAAAGAATATGAAAAATATATAAAAAAAAATATGGCAAAAAATATTCAATCTAAATTTTTATATAAATCTAAATCACCCACCATAATTAAAAAAAGATATATAGAAAGTATTAGTAATAACAAAGTTTTAGGTATCTATACAGTTAATGACGATTTACTTAATAAAAATGATGAGACTATTTTTAAAAAAATGATACTAAAGGAAATCAAAGAACATGATGTGGTAATAGTGTCTGATTATGGACATGGTTTAATAACAAAAAAATTAGCAAAACTATTGTGTAAAAAATCTAAATTTTTAGCTTTAAATGCTCAAGCTAATGCATCAAACATTGGCTATCATTCTATTCAAAAATATAGAAGTGTAGATTGCGTTGTTATGAACGAAACTGAATTAAGACATGAACTAAGAGATAAAAATGAGAAATTAAAAATACTGGTAAAAAAATTGACAAATATGATTAAAATTAAAAACTTAATTGTTACCAGGGGGAGCAATGGCGCCATTTTGTATAATTCATTTAATAAAAAGTATATTACATGTCCTGCGTTTGCATCAAAAGTAGTCGATAAAGTTGGCGCAGGAGATTCGATGTTATCTATTATGTCTATTTTGATAAAGTCAAAGTTTAAAAATATAATTTCATTATTTTTGGGCTCTTTAGCTGGGGCACTATCTGTTGGTGAAATGTCTAATAAAGTTCCAATAAAAAAAACAAAGCTTTTGAAATATTTCAATCATACTCTTAAATAATAGACACTTAAAATGATAAAAAAAGATACCAAATTTTTAGACAAATATTTTGACGATTTTAAAGAGCTAATAAATATTAATTCGAATGAAATAAAAAAAAAATTAATAAACTTAAAAAAAATTTTTATTGTCACTAAAAAAAATAAAAAAAAAATACTAATTTTTGGAAACGGTGGAAGCGCAGCAATTGCAAGTCATTTTAGTATCGATTTAACAAAAAATGCAAAAATAAGATGTACTAATTACAATGAATCAGATTTGATAACTTGTTTTTCAAATGATTATGGTTATGAACGATGGGTTGAAATGGCAATTAAATATTATGGTAATAAAGGCGATGTTCTAATAGTAATTTCTTCTAGTGGTAAGTCAAAAAATATAATTAACGGCTGTATTGCTGCAAAAAAAAAGAAATTTTTGAAAATAATTACATTAACTGGTCATTCAATAAACAATCCTGTCAAAAAACTTGGTGATATTAATTTGTGGGCAAATTCTAAAGCCTATAACTATGTAGAAAATATTCATCAATTTTGGCTGCTTTCGTTAGTTGACTTAGTAATCGGGAAAAAAAATTATTTGCCAAAATAATTTATAATTTATGAAAAATATTTTTGTTACAGGAGGGGCAGGTTATGTGGGCTCTTCATTGGTACTGCTACTTCTTAAAAAGGGTTATAGGGTAACCGTCTTTGATTTAATGATATACGGAGAAAATGTACTTCCCAAACATGAAAAACTAAAAATTGTTAAAGGAGACATAAGAAATCAAGAGTTGCTAAAAAAAATAATTCCAGGACATCAATGTGTAATTCATTTGGCTTGTATTTCGAATGACCCAAGTTTTGAATTAAACCCATCTTTAGGTAAATCCATTAATCTAGATTCTTTTACTCCGCTGGTTGAAATTTCTAAATCTGGAGGCATAAAATTATTTATTTATGCATCTACATCAAGTGTTTACGGAATAAAAAATGAAAAAAAAGTAAATGAAAAAATGGTTTTAGAACCTTTGACCGACTACTCACGTTTTAAGGCAGATTGCGAAAAAATTCTACTACGGTATCAATCAGACAATTTTACAACCTCAATAATAAGGCCCGCTACTGTTTGTGGTTGTTCTCCAAGACAAAGGCTTGATCTTATTGTGAATATTTTAACAAATTTTGCGTTTAACAAAAGAGAAATAAAGATATTCGGTGGCAACCAATTAAGACCCAATATACATATTCTCGATATGATAAACGTCTATCTTTGCATGATAGAATCGCCAAAAAATCTTATTGCAGGAGAAATTTTTAATGTTGGTTATAATAATCAGTCAGTAAATTCTATAGCACTTTTGGTTAAAAAAATTATAGGTCCAGATGTCAAGCTTATAAATGTACAAAGTGATGATAACCGCTCTTATCATATTTCTTCGGAGAAAATTGAAAATGTTTTGGGTTTTAAAGCTAAATATAAAATAGAAGATGCTGTTTTGGATTTAAAAGAAGCTTTTGAAAAAAAATTATTTCCCAATTCCTTAACAGATGAAAAATATTTTAATATAAAACGAATGCAATCAATTAATCTTACCTAAAATGAAAGTTAGATATTCTTATTTGAAACAGCAATTTACAAACTGCAATAACTTATGGTCAAATTTAAAAAAATTTGTATCAACAGGTGACTTTACCTTGGGTAAAGAATTGGAAAAATTTGAAAAAAATTTCTCAAAACTTATCGGCACAAAATATGCCATTGGTGTAAACTCTGGTACTGATGCAATTAAACTTTCGTTACGTGCACTAAATATTGGGTATGGAGACGAAGTTATTACTGCAGCAAACACATTTGTTGCAACAGTAGGAGCGATTACTGAGATTGGTGCCAGACCAGTTTTTGTAGATTGTGATGACACATTTTGTATGAATGTATCATCGGTTCAAAAAAAAATTACTAGAAAAACAAAAGCAATTGTACCAGTACACTTAACTGGATACATGACCAATATGCCAAAATTAGTCAAATTAGCAAAAAAATATAGAATTCCTATAGTAGAAGATGCCTGTCAATCAATACTGGGTGCAATTAACAAAAAAAATGCTGGCACATGGGGAGATTTTGGTGCTTTCTCTTTACATCCGTTAAAAAATATAAATGTTTGGTCTGATGGCGGAGTAATTATTACTAATAAATTTAGTCATTACAAAAAACTTAAGCTACTGAGGAATCACGGTTTAGTTAATAGAAATACTGTCAAAATTAATGGCTACAATTCTAGGTTAGATACATTTCAAGCTGTTGTAGGAAATTGGTTACTACCAAAAGCAAAAGATATTACACGGAGAAGAATTAAAAATGCTAAATATTACGACCTTCACTTATCAAAAATAAAACAGATAAAAATTCCTCCACGTCCAAAAAATTATAAAATTGTTTTCCATTTGTATATCGTTTTTGCAGAAAAAAGAGATAAATTATTTAAATACTGTTTGAAAAATGGAATCGAGGCAAAAGTCCATTATCCTAAACCAATGTATTTACAGGAAAGTTTAAATTATCTTAGTCATAAAGTAGGAGATTTTTCTGTTACCGATGCTCATACAAAAAAAATAATTTCATTTCCTTGTGATCAACACCTTTCTCTAGATCAAATGAATCATATTATAAAAACTGTAAAAAAATTTTATAAAAAGACCTAATATGAAAATTTCATACGTTAATTTAAATTTACAATGGAAAAAAGAAAAAAAATTCTTGATCAATATTATTAACAAAGCCTTAGAAACGGATGGATGGGTTGGAGGAAAAAATATTTATAAATTTGAAAGAAATATTGCAAATTTATGTAAAACAAAATATGCAATCAGTCTAAATAGTGGTACTGATGCTTTAACTCTAGGTCTTCATTTACTTGGAGTCCGTAAAGGCGATGAAGTTATAACAACGCCAAATTCATTCATAGCATCCACTGCTGTAATTGTTCATCTAGGAGCAAAACCTGTATTTGTAGATGTCCTTCCGGATCAAAATATGGATCCTGATTTATTGAAAAACGCTATTACAAAAAAAACAAAGGCCATCATGCCAGTGCATTTAACAGGAAGAATATGTGAAATGTCCAAAATTATGAAAATTGCTAATAAATATAATATTCCAATAATTGAAGACGCAGCTCAATCTATTGGATCTTTATATAAAAATAAATCTTCAGGTTCATTTGGAAAAATAGGTTGTTTTTCAGCTCATCCACTAAAAAATTTAAATGCCATTGGTGACGCAGGATACATGACATTAAATGATAGTAAAATCTATAAAACAATTATGGATTTGCGAAATCATGGCATGACAAGTGATAGAAATAAAATAAAAAAATTTGGATATGTTTCTAGAATGGATAATCTCCAAGCAGCAGTTCTCAATTATAGGTTAACAAAACTTAGTAAAGTAATTGCTATAAGAAGAAAAAACGTTGGATACTACAATAAATATTTAAATCAGAAAAATGTTTTTATTCCTAAAGAAGAAAAATATCAGTTTAATTCATATCACACTTTTGTAGTTCAAGTTAATAGAAGAAATCAATTAAAAGAATATCTCTTAAAAAATGGAATTCACACCGCTATACATTATCCAATTCCAATTCACTTACAACCAGCAGCTAAATTTTTAAAATACAAAAGTGGAAGCTTTCCATTAGTTGAAGATCAAGCTAAAAGAATTTTAACCTTACCTGTAAATCAATTTTTAAAACGCCACCAAATTAAGAAAATATCTGACAATATTAATTATTTTTATGAGAAAAATTTGTGATATTGAAGAAGGTATAAATTAAAAAATAAAATTTTATGGATTTAAAACAAAAATTAGATTTATTTAAAATATTTCACCTTATTAAATTTTCTCAAGAATATTTGATAAAAGTTTATCATCCTGAAGATAAAATGAGGTGTCCGATACATTTTTGCTTAGGACAAGAAGTTCTTGCTGCTTGTCTTTCTTTTTTTATAAAAAAAAATGATTACATTTTATCACACCATAGATCTCATGGTTATTATTTAGCAAAAAAATGTCCTTTGGATAAAATGGTTGCAGAATTTTATGGAAAATCTAGTGGCTCAAACTCAGGATTAACAGGATCTCAGGAGGTATCTTATCCTAAAAATCTTTTTTTTAGTGGAACTATTTTGTCTGGAATGTTTTCAATTTCTCTAGGCACTTCATTTGCTCAGAAGTCTAAAAAAAAAAATATAAGCGTTTCAATTATAGGTGATGGAGGTATGGAAGAAGGAATAGTTTATGAAACACTTAATATATCTTCCCTAAAATCTCTTCCAATACTATTTATTTGTGAAAACAATAAATATTCCGTTCAAACCAATATTTATCAAAGAACACTCACTCCTAACTTCAAGGATAAAGTTAGGGCTTTTAATATTAAATACATAAAAATATCAGAGCATAAAACAGAAAATATTTTTAGAAAATTAAAGTTGGCAACTTCATACGTTAGAAATAAAAGAAAACCTGTATTTTTAGAATTTGATACTATGAGAACCTGCGGTCACGTTGGCCCTGAAAACGATGATAAAGAATTTAATTATAGAAATAAAGACCTGCTTCAGTGGAAAGAAAAAAACTCATTTAATATTTTCCGATCACAATTGTTAAATAAAAAATATTCAAAACAAATTGAAAAAATTGAAAAAATTAATAAGAAAAAAGTTATTTCGGCTGTCAACAAAGCTAGAAAAGATAAATTTTTGAAGTTTGAAAGTAGTATTAAATTCAATTTTATTAAATCTTACTCAAAAATTATAAAAGGTTTTTCTAAACCCTCAAAAAATTTTCAAGAAAAACAAAAAGAAACAAAAATAAATCCATACTAATAAATTATTATGATAAGAAATAAAAAAATAAATTTTTCAACTGCAATTAAAGAAGCGATGTACGATGCTTTGAAAATGGATAAAAAAGTATTCATATATGGTCTTGGTGTTGGAACTAGTGGTAATATCTATGGAACGACAAAAGGATTTAAAGAAAAATTTGGAGAAAATAGAATTTTTGATGCTCCTGCCGCAGAGTCTGCTTTAACAGCTATGGGCACTGGAATGGCCCTTGCAGGTTTAAGGCCATTACTTATTCATCAAAGATTTGATTTCATGATTTATTCACTTGATCAAATAGTTAATTGGATTTCTTTATGGAGCTACAGATCAGCCGGGCAAAGTCAAATTCCAATAACTATTAGGGCCATAGTTGGAAGAGGTTGGGGACAGGGCCCGCAGCATAGTAAAACATTGCATTCTTGGTTTGCAAATCTTCCTGGATTATCAGTTGTTTATCCATCCTCACCTTATGAAGCTAAAGGACTTTTACTTTCATCAATCTTTTCAAATTTTCCAACAATTTTTTTTGAAAGCAGAAATCTACATGCTAGTGAAGAAGAGGTTCCATTTAAACCATATTTTCTAGATCCAACAAAATCTTTTATTAGAAAAAAAGGAAAGGATATTACTATAATAGGCTTCGGACCATCTGTATTAAATGCTCTCCAAGCATCTTCAAAGCTTGAAAAAATAAAAAAAATTTCTTCTGAAATTATTGATTTAAGAACAATTAATCCATTAGATGAAAAGACTATATTGCAATCAGTTAATAAAACCAAGAATCTATGTGTCATAGAGCATGGATGGCCAAACTCCAGTTTATCATCAGATATTATATCTAAAGTAACAAGTAAGTTAATTTTGAAAAGTAAACCACTACAAATATGTTGGCCAAATAGTTTTGTACCTTGTGCACATGACCTTGAAAAGAAATTTTATTTTGATTCCGATACTATTGTAAAAAAAATTTTGAATAATTTTAGGTAAAATGATTTCACTTAATTATAGCGATCTGTTAAAGAAATATGATGAAATTCTAACATCTACATCAAGAGGGTTTGATACAGAATATGAATTTTTAGAAACATGGGTTCCTAATCTTGATATTAATCAAAGTATTTCTGATTTAATTAATTCTGCAATAGATTACAACACTAAGAAATTTGAGATTATTTTAACAAAAGAAGAACTAGAAAAATTGGATTCTGAAAATTTAATAAAAAAATTTTCAAATTATTGCTCAAATAATTTAACAACAAAAGGTATTACTATTTTTTTAGAAAAGATTTTATGATTGAAAAAAAATTTGAAAATGAAAAATTTCTATTAATATTTAAATTCAACAACGAAACAGAAAAATTTGAAAAAATGGAATATGTTGATAAAAAATTAAATGAGTTAGAAAAAAAAATTTTAAATGAAATATGTTTACTTTTTACAAAATGCGAAATTCATGAGTTATATGAACATTTAATTATAAGAGTTGAAAATAAATTGAGAAATTTTTATAATACCAACTATTCAGGAATAATATTTGCCGAAAATATTTCAGAGGAATACAAATACTTTAAATACTTTTTTAGGAATTTTTTAAAGTCATATATTAAAAAAAATTTAAGTAAATCGATAAATTTTCAAACTATCAAACCCTCTGCCGAATGGATCAAGTTAACAAGTGAAAAAAAAATTGAAGAAATATACAATCAGCTAGATCATTATGTTAATTTAAATCATGAATTGGTTAAAAAATTGAAAATAGTTAGAATAGAAAATAATGTTGATATTTACATTAAATTACCGGCTATTACTGATATTAATACTAAGAATAAAATGTGCTTAGATATAGAAATATTTATAAAGAAAAATTTAGATGAGTCCTTGAATATTTATTTAAAAACATTAACAGATGAAAATAAAATAAGAAGACTTTCATTATAAAAAAACATGTACGATTTAAATACAATGATGATACACCTGAATGAGGAACTTTCTCAGTCTCTCATTTTAGATGGAACGAAAATTCAATGGTACACAGATAGAATAAAAAAATGGGAAAAAGGAGAGAGAATAGCTCCAGTTACTGTGGATTTGGCGTTAACCCGAAGTTGCAATTATGGGTGTCATTTTTGTTATGCAATGACTCAAGAAAATGACAGATCAGTTATTATCAAAGAACATATTTTTAATTTTTTGGATGATGCTGCTGAAATTGGAATTAAAGGTATAAGTTTAGTTGGTGATGGCGAAAGCACTAGTTCACCAGTTTATGTTGAAGCAATTGAAAGAGGTGGAAATAATGGACTCTCTATGGCAAATGCAACAAATGGATTTACATTGAATAAAGAAAAGCTAGAAAGAGTTTTACCACATTTAACTTATTTAAGATTTAATATTTCTGCAGGTGAGCCTAAAAGATATGCTGAAATAATGGGATGTAAAGAAAAGTGGTTTGACAGAGTTGTAAAAAACATTGAACTTGCGGTAAAAATTAAGAAAGAAAAATCTTTAGATGTAACAATTGGCATGCAAATGGTTTTTATGCCTCAATACTATGATCAACTTATACCTTTAGCTAAACTTGGAAAGAAATTGAGACCAGATTATCTAGTTATAAAACAATGTGCTGATGATGAATATGGTTCCTTGGGAGTTGACTATGAACAATATAAACAACATTTTAAATTATTAAAAAAAACCGAAAGTTATTCAGATGAAGATTACAAAGTTAGAGTCAAGTGGTCTAAAATTGAATCGAAAGGCGTTAGAACTTACCAAAGATGTTATGGACCGCCTTTTCTAATTCAAGTATCTGGTTCAGGATTACTTGCTCCCTGCGGGCAACTATTTAATGAAAAGTTTAAAAAATTCCATATTGGAAATATTACCCAAACAAGATTTAAAGCTCTTTGGGAGAGCGATAGATATTGGGAAGTAATGAGCTATTTATCATCCTCGTATTTTAATGCACAAAAAATGTGTGGTGTTCTTTGCTTGACGCATAAAATTAATGAATATTTAGATGGATACAAAAAAGGTTTAATAGGACTAGATAAGCCAATAACTCATGTGAAAAAACCTCAGCACTTGAGTTTTATTTAAAAATATAATTTTTTATATATTTAAAAACGTTTCTTAATATTTTGTGTTTAGTACCAGTAGTAGGATTTGGTATAAAAACTGCAAATGGAATTAAAGCGGAAGTTTAAATTTCAGCTAATGAATTAAAAAATTTAATTAAGTTAAGTAATGAACAACTGAATATATTAGAAAATCAATAAATTAGTTTTTATTTAACTTCGATGTGGCAAATAGCAATCTTTATAATTGCTTTTTAATCCAAAATTTTTAGGATTTAAACTATCATGTCCAAAAAAACTATCTTTAACCCCAATAATTAAGTGTGTTTTGTCTATTGGTTTTACTAATTTTTTTATAAGATCATACATGGATAAATAATTGTTAGTTGTTAGGTGTATTAATTTTCTTTTAAAAAATTTTTTTTTATTACTGATTATAAAGTGAATAAATTCAGAGACATGTGGAGAAAAAACTGGAGTAGAGAAAACATCTTTGGCAACATTGATTTTTTTATTACATTTTAAATTTTCAAGTAGTCTTCCGACTATTTGTTTATTATTATGGTGAGTAGGACCATATAATAGTGGAAGTCTGATAATTAAAGTATTTTTTTTATTACCAATAGCTATTTCACCTAAATATTTACTCGTACCATAAATTGAAAGTGGTTTGGGAAAATCTTTTTCAGAATAAATTTTATTTTTTTTTTTACCTTCAAATACACATTCAGTAGAAAAATGTATTAGTTTTATATTTTTTTTATTTATCAAATCAGCTAATTTTGCTGGAAAAGCAAAGTTGGTTTCAAAGGCAGTATTAACTTTATTTTTGCAAATTAGCATGCCGGCTAAAGCGGCACAATTAATTACAAAATTTGGCTTAAAATTATGAATAACTTTTTCAAGCTTTTTAAAATTTTTTATATAATTAAAATCTTTTCTTGAAACTTTCTTTAACGCATATCTTTTTTTTGAAAGTAACGTACTAATAATTTGTTTACCTAAACTTCCAGAAGAACCAATTAATATTATTTTTTTTTTAAACATATTAATTTTAATTTCTTTAAACTTGCTATATATTATAGATTAATTATGATAATGCTTAGAATGAAAGTGATATCAAAAAAAAATGA
>MPMB02010515.1_pt1 | contig 11108 bp, 10 predicted proteins | sample 1617371 | NCBI WGS metagenome assembly MPMB02 (sample SAMN05944808, study PRJNA350692) | marine metagenome | biome: marine; feature: ODZ; material: water; isolation source: 300 m water sample filtered on 0.2 um supor filter | place: Pacific Ocean | collected 2012-04-08 | depth 300m m
AGACGCTCGATGGCGACGATGCATTCCGTGGCCGGCCCGCCATAGGCGTTATGATCGGTTGCCCTCAACAGCCGATCGCCGCCGTGGCTAGAAACCATGTCATAGCGCCGCTTGCCATCGAAGACTCGTATCCGGGCCTCGCAGGTGCCATTGGTAGCGACGGTCTGCATGATTGTCAGGACGGCGCTGGAAGGATCCACCGTGCCGTCTATCATCTCATCCGCGAGCGGCGCGTCCGGCGCTTCATGGGCCGGATCGAAAACCACTTCCGGAACACCGTCCGACCAAGTCATGGTAACGCTGCGCTCACCTTCGTCCTCGTCACTGGCCGTGCCGTGAAAGCGGCTGGGCATCGCAATGCCGCTAGCCATCGTGCCATGGGCTTCGGCGACATAGGAGGCGTCGATGATACGGGCGACAAAGCCGTCGGTTCGCGCCGCGACGGCTATTGCGTAGTGGTCGGGCTCGTCAAAGCCGCTAAGACGCGTCGTCATGCTCAAGGCATGCAGGCCACCGATATAGAGGCGATAGTCGAGCGACATGCCAGACGCCGGCTCCGCGTTCGCCGAGGGCGTCGCCAGCACGGCAAGAGCCAGGCCTGCTGCCAGCCCATGCCGCATCAGCAAACTTGCCATGCTACTACGGACCACGCCCCGAAATGTTGAATTGGCCGTGCTCCCCGGCGTCGTGGACGAACGCGAAGGTATGGATCAACTCGCTGGCTTCTGTAGCATTCATTTTCGGCAGGGTCACAATAAGCTCCGATGGTCGTTCCAGATCCGAATCCACATTCGAGACATCGCCATCGTCAGCGAGTGCCGGCGTGCTGAGCAGAGCAGCACTCAGAATGGTGATAGCAGGTATTCTCGTCATTCGGGCTCTCTTGATTACCAGAGGTAATGGTAATGCACCTCGCAGCACGATCAAAAACGGATCGCGATCTTGCCGAGATGCTTGCCTGCTGGCAGTGCTGCGAGCGCCTGCGGAAGCTCGTCAAAGGCATAAATGCGATCATCGATCGGTGGTGTGATGGGGTTCTGCTCGATGGCGGCGATCATCGCTTCGAGCATGTCGCGATTGCCAACCGTTATGCCTTGCAGGCGGATGGCACGCGTGACCACCTGGCCGAGAGAGAGTTCAGCTGTGCCGCCGGCGACGATGCCTATCATCGCCAGCGTGCCGCCGCCGCGAACCGCGCGCAAGGATTGGTCAAGGGTCCCTGCACCGCCTACTTCGACAACGAGATCGACGCCGCCGCCGGCCATGTCTCGCGCCACCCGGCCCCAGCGCCCTTCCTCGTGATAGTTGATCACATGGTCGGCGCCGAGCTCTTGTAGACGCGCTGCTTTTTCCGGTCCCGAGGTGGTGGCGATCACCCTGGCGCCATGCATCTTTGCAAATAGCAGCGCGAAGACGGAAACGCCGCCACTGCCCTGGATCAAGACGGTCTGGCCCGCCTCAATGTGGCCTTCACCAACGATCGTACTCCAGGCCGTGAGTGCCGCGCAGGGCAGGGTGGCAGCGTGCACGGCGTCCCATCCCTTTGGCCCCCGCACCACGCCGCTCTGGTCGAGCAGCATGAATTCCTGCATTACACCGTCGTGCGGACCGCCAAGGATGCCGGGCCAATACTCGTCTTTCAGCGGGCCGCTGATCCAGAGCTGTGAGAAGCTCGGGCAAACTAGATCGCCGACCAAAACACGATCCACGCCGTTGCCGATGGCAACGACTTCGCCAGCGCCATCCGAAATGGGAATGATGGGCAGTTGGCCCGAGCGTTGGCCATAGCCCCGGTCCATCATGACCGTGTCACGATAATTCAGGCTGGCGGCGCCCATCGCCACGACCACCTGGCCTGGTCCCGGTTCCGGGCGCGGGCGCTCGCCGAGGTGAAGATGGTCAAGCCCCCACGCGTCACGAAGCTCAAAAACTTTCATCGTCGGACTCCGTCAGTCATGCACCGGTCCGGAAAGCACTTTAGGGCCTGGACAACCGAAAAGCATCGCTTCTCGGCGCAGTTCGTCAGCACTCGGCAATCAGGGGTGCCGCCTAGCATCAGGAGATGGAGCGAGCCTTGACCGAGAGCAATTGGCTGATGATCTGCTTGATGTTTGTGGGGTTCTCGACGAACACGACGCCGATGTCGCTATCCTTTTCTCGCGTTACCTCGGTTTCGAATTTACCGAAGCGGTAGATCATCAGTTCCATGCCTCACGTTATTTTTCGATCGTGCGAACCGCGCGGCTGGATGCCTAGCTTGTCACTCGACTTAAGTATAATATAGATTAAGTGATAACTGAATTAATTTTATTTAGATATTGTTTTTATTGCTTTTTCTTTTCTTTTGCAATGATCTTTTGGGGCCACCGTCGCTGGCATTTAGACTGGAGCGTTGTCGTAACGACTCTACCAGCGCGCTCATTTCAGAACGTTCCATGCGCAAATCTGCACGTCGCTGACGGTCGAGATTGCGATCGTTGGTGGCGGCGTCGAGATGGCCGATCACGGCCTGTGCCGCGCTGATGACTTCGGCGAGCTGTCCGCGGCGCTCTAACGGCACCACCACTTGTTGGTCCATCATCAGTTCGCCGAACGAGCGGGGATCGCGATGACGCAGGGATTCGAGCTTGGCATCGAGTTCCTCCCAGGCCTCGTGCCAGGCAAACCAGGCGGCTCCGCCCTTGGCGGTCGCCTCAAGCTGCACCATGATGCGAACGAATTGCCAAACGTCGAGTGCAATGTCCCGTTTGTCCAAGAGCGGTCTCCTCCGGCGCGTTTAGACAACGCCTGCCTGGCGCAACACGTCGATCGCGTTCCCATCGTAGCCCAGTTCGCCGAGAATCTTGTCCGTGTGCTCACCCAACGTCGGGGCGCGACGCCGGATATCGCCTGGAGTCGCCGAGAGCTTTATTGGCACAGGCGCTATTGGCGCCGGCTCCTCGACGCCTGGGTAAGCAAGCGGTATCATCAGTTTCAACGCGTTGATATGGGGATGGTCCAGGGCTTCCTGCGGCGAAAGCACAGGCGCACCTGGAATATTCGCGGCCTGGAGCGCTGTCAGGCATTCGTCGCTGCTGCGCTCCCCGGTCCATTCCGCCATGCGCTCGCAAATGATATCGCGATTGTCACCGCGTGCCGCATCGCCATTGAAACGCGGGTCATCCAGCCAATGGTTTTCGCCCATCAGTCCAGCCCAGCGGCGGAACAATGGATCGCCGACGACCTGCGTCAATATCCAGCCATCCCTGGTCTGAAAGGCATCGGTTGGGGCAGAAGTCTGGCCGCGACTTTCGGTCGCTACCCGATCCAGCTTGGCGATGGCCTGCTCGATCAAAGTGGCATTGTTGAACGAGAGCGCGGTACCCAAGAGTGAGGTCTCGACCATCTGCCCGCCGCCGCCGTTGGCACGGTTGAAAAGTGCAGCCAGGGTGCCGAATGCCGAATAGAGCGCGGTGCCGAAATCCACGTATGGCAGGAAAGCGCGCATCGGCGCCTCGATCGTGCCGGAAAGATACATGGCACCGTTCATGGCTTGGCCGATGCCGTCAAAACCGACATTGGCACTCAATGGCCCGCCGCGTCCGAAGGCCGACGTGGTGGCAAGGATAATATCGGGTTTGATTGCCTTGAGGCTGTCGTAGTCGATGCCCATGCTCGCAAGCGCCTGCGGCGGCAGGTTGGCCACTACCACATCGGCGCTGGCCACCAGCTTGGTCACGATCTCGGTCCCTTCCTCGGTCTTCGGGTTGAGGGTCAGCCCGCGTTTGTTGCGCGCCATTTGCAGGAACAGGGCCCCTGGCCCACCGTCCTGCACCGGCGTTAGATAGCGGTCCTCGCTGCCGGCCACTTTTTCGATACGGATGACATCGGCGCCAAGCTCGGCAAGCAGTGTCGCGCAATAGGGGCCGGCAATGTAGCGCCCGAAATCGAGTACCCGAATTCCAGATAGTACTGCAGGCATTACTCGCTCTCCTGGTCAGGCAGGCCGTCTGAGAGGCGTTCCGGCCGCTTATCTACCGCCGGCGCGGGCTTCACGGCTGCCGCTGCGGCTTGTGGCTCCGCCTCGGGGAACAGCACGGTGCGATGGGGGAACGGAATCTCTATGCCACGCTCATCAAACACGCGCTTCATGCGGCGGTGATATTCGCGGCGAACCGACCACTGCTTGATCGGGCGCGTCTTCATGCGCACGCGAATATTGACCGAGGAATCGCCGAAGGAATCGAGCCCCATGACTTCGAGCGGAGCCATGATCATCGGTCCGAATTCCTCGTCCTCACACATCTCGTCGCCGATCTCCTTGAGTACGCCGATGACCTCGTCCACGTCTTCCTTGTAGGCGACGCCGGCCTCAATGAGGGCATAGGCGAAGTCCTTGGTCATGTTGAGCACGGTTTGTACTTCGCCAAATGGCACGACGTGGACATTGCCCGAAAGATCCCGCAGTCGCACGGTGCGCACGGTCATGCCTTCGACCACGCCAGAATGCCCGCCGACGTTGACCACGTCGCCGACCGTGATCGAGTCCTCGAGCAAGATGAAGACGCCGGTGATCACGTCCTTGACCAGGCTTTGCGCACCGAAACCGATGGCCAGCCCGGCGATACCGGCGCCGGCCAGCAGCGGTGCGATGTCGAGACCTAGCTCCGAAAGCACAGTCAGCGTGACGATGATACCGAGCACCACGCGCGCCACGTTGCGCACCAGTGGCAGCAGAGTTCGCATTCGCGCGCTGCGTGTGCCGGGTGCACCCGGCTGGGTATCCGACAAGAGGCGCTCGACGGTGGCGTTGACCAGTTCCCACACGGTCGCCGCGGCAACCAAAATGAAGACGATGGTCACCAGACGCGCGATCAGGGCGCGGCCGAGTTCGCTGGCCAGCCAGGCCAAAGTGTCACCGAACCAAATCTCGATCAGGAGTAAAGTGGCAACGATATAGATCAGTCCGACAACCACGCGGCGCAGCCCGCCCATATAGCGGTTGGCGCGTTGCTCGAGGCGTGGATAGAGCCGGCGCAGCTCGTCCGAGAGCTTGAGGCCGCGCTCGAGAGCGAGGCGCACCGCGCGCAGCACCAGGAACGTACCCGTCACGAGCACCGCGGTGGCGCCTGTAGCCCGTGCTAGAAAGGTGAAGTCCGTGCTCGACTGCAGCATCCAGGCGCCATAGGCAACGGCAATGTAGAGCAGCGCCGGCACGTGCCATATGTCGGCAAGGCGGGCCACTACCCCCTCACGCGACCGCATGGCATCCGCTAAGGGACGGCGATTCTGTAATACCAGGATGACCAGCAGCGCCGCGACGGCGAGGCCCACCAGTTTTAGCAATACAGCATGAGCACCGGCCGGCAACCCTAGCAGCAGCGCGGATTCCGCGATCACTGTTCCCAGCACGCCGACCAGCGCCAGGCGCCTGACCCAGATCCGTATGTAATAGGCGCTGGCGTCGCTCACGCCCATAATCCCAGCGCGCCCAGTCCCTGCCCCGAACACGAGGCCTGTGAGGATGGTGATCGCCTGAATGAAGATGACTGCATAGACCAACGCTAAGCCGATCACCCGGGTCGTTGGCACGGGTTCGGTTAGGGGCAGGAAGACCAGCGCCACGGCGGCGAACACGGCGATCGGCAGGTAGCCGTATATGACCCTGCCGAGGAACAGGATTGCCGCTTCCAGGACGCCGTCGCCGGTGCGTTTCGCCAGCTTCTCGCGCCCGGGCTTGAGCATGCGATGAAGCATGGTGCGTGACAGCCAGGCCAGCGTGATCACGGAGACGATTTTTAGCGTTATGCGCAGCCAGCGCACGCGGGTCTCGGCGTCCCCCGCCCCGGCGATCAGGCGATCGGTTGCTGCTGGCAGACTCGAGAGAAAGCCGGCGGTTTGCGAAAGTTGATGGCCGACGCGCTCTACGCGCTCAGACAGCGCATCCAGGATGCGTCCGCTTAAACCGGGTTGCACCTCGGTCTGCTGATCGGCCGCGATAAGCGTTTCGAGCGTCTCTATCAGCGCTTCACGCTCGGCCTCGTCCTCGAGGGTCGCTATCAGCGCCTCGACATCTGTGGTCTCGCCCGTGCTCTCTTGTGCAAGCGCTGACGGTGCCGCAAGAAGCAGCAATATCAGCATCAGCCAGCGTAGCATGATGACTCCGTCCCCTTCCGTTCCAAGAGCAGCCTAGCCAGACGATGTTGTCCTGTCACATACTCCGGGCCGAGTCGCAACCGTATTTCTGCCGAGGGTCCCGAGAATGAAGGTTACCAATATCGAAACCCTGCATTGCGATGCGGGGTGGCGTAATTTCTCGTTCGTCAAGCTGAGTACGGACGAAGACCTGGTCGGCTGGAGCGAATACCAGGAAGGCTTTGGGTCGCCGGGCGTCAGCGCCGTCATCGCGGGCCTGGCGCATCAGGTTATCGGTCGCGACCCGCGGCCGACGGAAGCAATCTACGCCGACCTGTATGCGGTGACGCGCCCGGCAGCAGGCGGTGTTGTCGCCCAGGGCATCGCGGCGATCGAAAACGCTCTGCTCGACGTCAAGGCCAAGGCGCTCGGCGTGCCGGTCTACGAGCTGCTCGGCGGGCCGGTGCGGGACAGCATCCGCGTTTACTGGTCCCACTGTGGCACCTATCGGGTATCGAGACCCGAGGCGCATGGCTGCGAGCCGCTGCGCTCGCTGGACGGCTGCAAGGCACTAGGCCAGGAGGTTCGCGAAAAGGGCTTCAGCGCGCTCAAGACCAACATCTTCAATTTCGACATGGACCCGCCGCTCTGGGCACCGGGCTTCAACATGCCGCCGGGCCATATCGGCCTCAATGCGGAGCGCGATACCATCAATGCGTTGATCGCCGAGCTCGAGGCCTTCCGCGATGGCACCGGGCCCGAGATGGATATCCTCTTGGATCTTAATTTTAATTTTAAGGCCGAGGGCTTGCGCAAGGTTACTCACGCGCTCGATCCGCAAGGGCTGTTCTGGATCGAGATCGACCTCTACGACCCGGAGGCACTGGCGGATGTCAGGCGTTACTGCAACACGCCGATCTCCGGCGGCGAGACGCTGTTCGGCATCCGTGAGTTCAAGCCCTATCTGCGGCACCAGTCGATGGATGTGTTCATCATCGACGCTATCTGGAATGGTATCTGGCAGTCGATGAAGATTGCCGCCGCTGCCGAGGCTTGGGAGGTCAATATCGCACCACATAACTTCTATGGTCACCTATCTACCATGATGAACGCCAACTTTGTCGCCGCCGTGCCCAACTTCCGCATCATGGAGATTGACATCGACCAGGTACCCTGGCGCGACGAGCTGTTCACTGTGGTGCCGCAAATCGAGAACGGTATTTTGCAGCTTCCAACAGCTCCCGGCTGGGGCACCGAGCCCATCGAAGAGGCTCTAGCGGCGCATCCGCCCAGGCCCACGGGTGGAATCTTGGAGCGGCAGTAAGTTCGCACATATGAAGCTCTACGATTTCACCCAGGCGCCGAACCCTAGACGGGTGCGTATGTTTTTGGCGGAGAAGGGGATCAAGGTTCCCACCGAGCAGGTGAACGTGCGCGAGATGGCACAGTTCGCAGCGACGTTTCAGGCGTTAAATCCTTATGCGATGGTGCCGGTGCTGGAGCTTGACGACGGCACCTGCATTGGTGAGTCGGTGGCGATCTGCCGCTATGTCGAGGAGATGCACCCCGAGCCACCGCTGATGGGCATCGATGCCAAGGATAAGGCGATCGTCGAGATGTGGAACCGCCGCGCCGAGCATGATGGGCTGATGGCGGTCGCCGAGACTGTGCGCAACCTCTTGCCCCTGTTCGAGGACCGCGCTCTGCCGGGCACCCGAGGTGTGCCGCAGATCCCGGCATTGGTCGAACGCGGCCGCGCCTCGGCCGCGCGCTTTTTCGAGCACATCGATGTGCGCCTCGGTGATAGCGAGTTCCTTGCTGGGCCGCGTTTCACCATCGCCGACATCACCGCCTGGGTTGCCACCGCTATGGCCGCACGCGGCGAGATTGCGGTGCCGGAGGACCGTATCAACGTAAAGCGCTGGTTCGACGTCATCGCCGTCCGCCCCAGTGTCCAGGCTTGAGGGCAAATGAAAACTTTCGACCAGAATTTTTCAATTCAGTTCGGAGAATGAAAGCTAGCTTCCATTTGCCTTAATGACTGTGATCGTCTGGCACGCTGGCGGTCTGGTCGGTGGTGGATGGGCCTGCGGGCTCGCGGGCTCCGGCGGCATAGGCGGTGGCGCCGGGGTGTCTGACCAAAGTCACGTTGTTCGCAGGGGCAGCGGCCTCGAAATCGGCAAGGCGCTCGCTCAACGTCTTGGCGACCAGCCAGGCGTGGCGGTCGGGGAAATCGGGGCGGCTGACGAGTAGGTATTCGCCAAAGCGGAAGAGGGCGGTGAGTGGTGATGGCCCGAATTTCGCGAACGGGTCTTGGCCATTATTTAGCGCCCTGGCATCCGCTTTCGAGAACAGTATCACCTCAAGCTGGCCTGTGGTGATCAGGCTTGCCAGGCGCTGCTGGTCGGGCGCACGGCTGACCCGGGAGCGGCTTTCTGGAAGCCATTTGGCGAGTACCGCGGCGATGCTTTTGGCTAGCGGATAGGTGGGAGCATCAGCACGGCAGCAGCCGATCAGAAGATGTTTTTGGCGATAGACCGACCACTGGCGATAGGGCGTATGCCCGCTGGCGGCGGCAAGAGTTGCCGCCGCCAGAGTGCCACGCAGGACTGCGCGGCGGTCGAGCATTTTAGTATCAGTCCTCGAAGACGCTGAGGTCGAGAATGGCCGATACCGCATAGTTGGGCAGATCGACCACCTGGCCCACCACCAAGTCGGCGGCGACGCTGGTCAGGATATAGGCCTGCTCGCGGCTCAAGCCGTGTTCGCGCTGAATATAGGCGATCAACTCGATCAGCGCGGCGCGGGCCGCCAAGGTCAGGTCCTCGTTGAGGTTTTCTAGATCGGCGATCTGGCCGCCGTCGAGATAGGCGAGGAAGGGCGGAATCTCGCCCTTATTCTTGAGCGGAAAGCCGACCGTCGCGTAGAACTCGCTCGGTGCGATGGTTTTGAGCTGGGCGCCGCCCTCGAATTGTGGGCCCGTGATATGGGCACCGGCGCCGGAACGGATCTCGGTGCGTATGGTCACCTTGGCACCGATCTCGATCGCCGTGCCGGACACCTCGCCATCGCCTTGGGCAAAGTGCACGTCGCCGACAAACACGCCGCAGCCGTCCACGTAGCACGGCAACAAGAGCGTGGTGCCGATCTGCATCTGCTGCACGTCCATATTACCGCCATTTTCGCGTGGTGGAATGGTGCGCAGGCAGTCAGCTGCGTCACTGCCTTCAGGGCCGCACACCGCTGCCGGCTGGGCGCCGGTCGGTTGCGGCATCAAGGCGATGCCGCCTGCCGCGGCAAGGGCGCCTTCGCGCGCCTTCCAGGCAGCCACTTCCGGGGCACCGGGCATGACGCCGACGGAGCCCATGAAGGCGGCCATGGGAATGCGGACTCCCGGCATCTGGGCGGAGGTGGCGCCGTCCCGCGCCGTCCGCCAGCCGACGAAAAATGGCTCGGTATAGAGGTCGCGCAAAAAGCCAAACCCGGGAATGATCAGGGTGTAGCCGAACTGGTCAGGCTCGATGTCCACCAGCGTGATCGCGATGGCATCGCCGCGCTTAGCACCATTGATGTGCACCGGCCCGGTCATGGGATGGACGAGATTAAGGTCGACGGCGCTTAGGTCGTCGGCGGTCGAATCCAGCGTCAAGTCGCTATCGAGCGCGTCGCGGGTCTCGAAAGTGATGTAATCGCCGGGATTGGCGTTCACCACGTGCGGGATATTCTGGTGATAGCGATTGATGCAGTTCGGGTCGTCGGCGCAATGGGCACCGCTCTTGGGCACGGTAACGCGATCTTGCCAGGTGACGTCTGTGGTATCGGCGACAGCTTGAGAAGTCATGAGCAGCGCGCTGCCGAGCGCAACCGTCGAAGCGATAGATTTCATCATGGGATCCCCTCCGCAGAAAACTGTTGAGTACATGCTGGCAGCCCTCCGCTGTCAGCATTCGGTTGTCGTTGCGTGGTCCTCGCCGGACATATTTCGTCCCAGCGCAGAAGAACGCTACCTCTCCCCGGTCACGCGATCAATCGCTTATTGGAATCATGCGAAGTTCAGGTGGCTTGATTGGCACTGGAATCATGCCACAGTTATCGGGCGACGCCATGGCGTCCTTATCCGATTTTGGGAGTTTACGTTATGCGGATGCTGCTCAGGCTTCTCGGCCTCTTGGCGGTCCTGATTGTTGCAGCTGCGCTGGCATTGCCGTTCCTGCTCAACACAGACATGGCCAAGGCTAAGATCGCTGATACTGTGAGCCTGGCGCAGGCGGAGGTGCCTGACGCCATGCTGCGTGGTCTTGGCGGCTGGTCCGTTTCGCCGCTGGTCACAATAGGTGACGAGGTGGCGGGCTACCGGCCGCCGGGCGTTCCCGACGGCATCGGCGCTTTTGCCGTTGATGCCGAGACCGTGCGCGTGTTCGTTAATCACGAGCTCTGGCGCGATGCTGGCCCCAGCTATAGCATCGGCGATTTGAAGGTGGTTGGTGCGCGAATCAGTGTCTTTGACATTGATCGTAAGTCCCGCGGGATTCGCTCCGCTGGGGTCGCTTATGACCGCGTGTACGATCACGAAGGCAGGCTCGCCACCACATCGACCCAGATCAGCGAGCAGACCGATATGCCGGGTGTTGGCTTTAGCCGTTTTTGCTCGGGCCAGGGCGTACCCGCGGGCACATATGGCCTGCGCGACGATATCTATTTTGCCGCCGAGGAAGTGAAGCAGGGCGCGCACCCTCATGGCGGCTCTATCTGGGCGCTCAATGTGGCCGGTGGCACTTTGTGGGCGGTGCCGGCGATGGGCCGCGGCGTCTGGGAGAACGTGACGCCACTCGAGACGGGCGATCCTGCGCGCGTGGCCTTCCTACTTGGCGACGACATCGGCGCAGCACCGTTGATGCTCTATATCGGCGAGAAGGGCGCTGCCGATAGTGGCTTCCTTGCGCGCAACGGCCTCGCTCACGGTCGGCTCTATGCCTGGGTTGCCGACGACGGCG
>MPMB02034302.1_pt1 | contig 11079 bp, 11 predicted proteins | sample 1617371 | NCBI WGS metagenome assembly MPMB02 (sample SAMN05944808, study PRJNA350692) | marine metagenome | biome: marine; feature: ODZ; material: water; isolation source: 300 m water sample filtered on 0.2 um supor filter | place: Pacific Ocean | collected 2012-04-08 | depth 300m m
CACAGGAGATGATGGGGTTGGTTTTAGAGGGGGTTATTCTTTGTAAAACACTCTCCTGAAATGTTCTGATGTTACACCTTTACTAACTTGTTGTCTTTTTTAACTGGTTAGTCTTCAATTACCCCTTCCATTATTGCACCTTCCAGAATTGCCTTACTCAGTTTTGCACCTTTAATAATTGCATCACTCAGATTTGCATCACTCAGATTTGCATTAATCAGATTTGCATTAATCAGATTTGCACCTTTCAAATCTGCACCACTCAGATTTGCATTACCCAGATTTGCATTACTCAGATCTGCTCCACTTAGATTTGCACCATTTAGATGTGCTCCACTCAGATCTGCTCCATTCAAAACTGCACCTTTCAGATTTGCTTCACTCAGATCTGCATTACTCAGATTTGCACCATACAAATCTGCTCCACTCAGGTTTGCACCTTTCAGATTTGCTTTAGACAAGTCACAATTAGGACATATTTTTGTCTCCTTCAATTTCTTCAGAGAAGGTATATCTGACTTCCGTTTTGCTATTTTCTTTGGAATCACAACCACCTTTGGTTCAACTATCGGGGTCTCAACCACCTTTGGTTCTATTTTCGGGATTATGACTTTTTTCTCAACCACCTTTGGTTCTATCTGTTTGGGAATATCCTGAACCACAACTGGTTCTGGTTCAACCTTCTTCACTCCAACCAACTTCTCTACCAAACCTCCAATTAAATTTATTAGATTTTTTGTTTTGCATCCTTCACAGTATTCTGCTTCAACTCTTTTCTGATCCTGATCATTCCAAGTTATTGAAATCTGTGTATCACCATCTTCTGAGATGAGATCCATTTTGAATGCATTCTCTATCTGCAGGATTTCTTTAATCATCAGTATGCATTGATCCTCTGTACACTCATCTGAATCCATTTCTTGAAATGCTTGTTCTTGTGCTTCTTCAAATAACTCTTTAGGAACAATTGCAAAGTAGTCATCAAGTTTTGATTCAAGAGTTTTCTCAAGAATCTTAATTCTTGCTTCACTCATTTCACCTAGACTACCTGTAGGAATGATGATGGTCTGAGGTTTCTCAGACTGACCAATCACAGGAGAAGAAAGAAGAAGGAAAGAGAGGATGATGAGTAGATGTTTCACTTGGGTTCCGATAAGTGGTTTAGGTTAAACCAACTTATACCAGAACTTGGGGTAATTTACAAGGAAGTGGGGCGAATCGGCCCCGGCCTGGTGATCTTCTTGGGGGTCGGCAGGGAAGACGAGGAGTCCGACGCCCAGTACCTGGTAGACAAGATAGTCAACCTGAGAATCTTCGCCGACGAAGAGAACCGCTTCAACCGCTCCGCCCTGGATGTAGGGGCGGAGTTTTTATTGGTCAGCCAGTTTACCCTCTACGCGGGCACCCGCAAAGGCCGGAGGCCCGATTTCACCCAGGCGGCCCAGCCCGAGGAGGCGCGGCGGCTCTATGAGCACGCGACAGACCTCTTCCGCCAATCTGGGTTGAAGGTGGCCACGGGCCGGTTCCAGGAGTATATGCAGGTGCATCTGGTGAACGACGGGCCGGTGACCATCCTCCTGGACAGCGCCGACCGCCAGCGGCCCCGGCGCGGCTAACGGTGCCAGCCCATCCCCAGGAAGTACCCTCGTAGATAGGCGATTTGCCCGCCGTGGGAGACGGCGTCCCAGGTCATCTGCCCCAGGGCGGAGGCCACGGTCCGGGGCTCGTTCGAAGGCGGGAAGACGATCGTGTTCTCCAGCTCGGCAGGTGTGACGGAGGATAGGAACTCCCTGGCAGCGGCTCTCACCGCCTGGTAATACCCTATCTGCACGTCACTGGCCGGCGCCGACCACGCCGCCACCTGAGCGGCGGTCCAGCCCACTCCCCGGTCATCGGGGTCACCCGCCATGCCGAACCTCCGGTGCCAGTCTTCCGATATCCATAGCTGCGGCTTCCCTCGAAACCGGGTGGTCATGAAGGTGTCCACCACCCGGCTCATATGCCACAGAAGCCAGGCGATGGAGTTGCACTGGTCCGACGGCTGCCGGGCCAGAGTGGCGTCATCCAGGCTCTCCAGGGCCCGGTCGATCATGTCCCAGTTCCGCTCCAAGGCGGTGCCAATGGATTCGGTAGCCGCCATCGTGGCCTCCTTCTAGTCCAGTGCCTCGTAGATTGCTTGATCCCGTTCGTTATCCCGGTGAAGGCCGGGACCCAGGTAATGCTTCCGTGGGTTCCGGCTTTCGCCGGAAAGACGATCGTCGGGAGAGGATGTCGCCCGGCTCCGCCGACGTAAAGCTATTTGCAAGAGAGAACTCAGTTGAATTCGAGGTCCAGGCTGATGTCCAATGCCCGGGGTGAGTGGGTCAGCCCGCCGATGGAGATCAGGTCCACCCCCGTCTCGGCAACGGCGCGCACGGTCTCCATGGTGATACCGCCCGAAGCCTCCACCAGCGCCCGTCCCCCAATGATGTCCACCGCCTGCTTCATCACCGGCGCCGGCATATTGTCCAGCATGATGATATGGGCGCCGGCCTCCACCGCTTCCCGCACCTCCTCCAGGGTTTCCACCTCCACCTCCACCTTGATGGTGTGAGAAGCGCGGGACAGGGCCAGGTGGATGACCTCCTTGAGGCCCATCCTCTCAGAACGCAGGGCTTGAATGTGATTGTCCTTGATCAGGATGCCGTCGGCCATATTCAGCCGGTGGTTGTGACCGCCTCCCATGCGCACCGAGTACTTGTCCAGAAAGCGGTGGCCCGGCGCCGTCTTGCGGGTGTCCACGATGCGGGCCGGGCACCCCTCGATGGCCTTCACGTATCGATTGGTCTCGCTGGCGATGCCGCTCATTCGTTGCAAAAAGTTCAGCGCGGTGCGTTCGGCCCGCAGGATGCCGGCCGCCGGGCCCTCCACCCGGACGATGCCGTCCCCAGGGGAGAGGGCCGAACCGTCGGCAAGTAACACCCGGGCGTCCAGGCCGGGGTCCACTCGCCGGAAGACGGCCAGCGCCACGTCCACTCCCGCCAAGAAGCCGTGGTCCTTGGCGCGAACCATTCCCACGCCGGTGACCTCCGCCGGCACCAGGGCCGCGGTCGTGGGGTCGTTGAAGGCCTGGTCTTCAGTGAGGGCGGCGTCGATCAGCCGGTAAACCTCGGGGGGCAACTCGCTCACGAAAACATCCCTCCTAGGCCAACACGCCATAGCTGCTCGGCCTTAAAAGCACCCTGGCATTTGTCACCCCGAGCGAAACGAGGATTCTGGGGTTGTGGGTCCAGGCCGCCGAAGGGAACCCCGCACCAGATTCCTCGTCATTTCGCTCCTCAGAATGACGATATTGGGGCAAGACCCGCCGAAGCTGCTCGGCCCAGGTTGATCATAGCACACCTTCCGGTGGTGCAATTAGCCTTGCTGAATATGCGGAATTAACCCTGGGGTGGGGTATGATAGCTATAGTGACCACTGCAATTGCATAGCTATCATCGATGGCGGGAGACGGCATGAGCCGGCAAGCCTCCGACTCGATGGACCAACTCACGGCCGCTCACACGACGAGCTCCATTCAAGCCCGGCTCCGAGCCGGCCCGACCCACAGCTACTTTCCCGACTTCGTCTACGGCGCGATCGACGGAACGGTGACGACGTTTGCCGTGGTTTCCGGGGTTCTGGGGGCGGAGCTGTCCTCAGGCGTGGTCATCATACTTGGCTTGGCGAACCTCATCGCGGACGGGTTCAGCATGGCGATCAGCAACCTTCTGGGCCGGCGGGCTGAGATTCAGATCCGAGAGAAGGCCCGTCGCACGGAAGAGCATCATGTGCTCACCGTGCCGGAGGGAGAAAGGGAGGAGATACGCCAGATATTCGCCGCCAAGGGGTTCTCGGGGGACGACCTGGAGAGAGTGGTGGAGGTCCTGACCGCGGACCGGGACCGTTGGGTGGATACCATGCTCAAAGAAGAGCTCGGCCTGGCCCTTGGCGGCGGGTCGCCGTGGCGCGCCGCCTTCGTCACCTTTGCCGCCTTCCTGTTGGCCGGATCGTTGCCGCTTCTGGCGTTCCTGTATCAGGCGGCGGTCCCGGGTGGCCTGCCTCAGCCCTTCATCTGGAGCGCCGTGATGACCGGCATCGCCTTCTTTGCCGTCGGGGCCCTCAAGAGCAAGGTCGTCGAGGGACGCTGGTATCTGGGAGGGTTGGAAACCCTGGCGGTTGGGGGCACCGCCGCGGGTCTGGCCTACGTGGTCGGCATGCTGCTGAGAGGAGTGGTGGATGCCGTGTAGACCGGCGCCGCCTCCGCCGGCCTCTAGCGAATCACCGGTCCGGATTCGGCCTCGAATCCATCCGGATGGAGGACACCGGGTGCGGCGCGGCCCCTACCGGAGCGCGAGCATCCGGTTCAGGGCGACCTGTGCCTCGACCCTAATGTCCTCAGGCACGGTGATCTGGTTGACCACTTGACCTTCGGCCAGGCCTTCCAGCACCCACAGGACGTAGGCGGGATGAATGCGGTACATGGTGGAGCAAGGGCAGGTCACCGGGTCGAGGCAGAAGACCACCTTGTCCGGGTTGTTCAGCGCCAGCCGGTGGACCAGGCTGATCTCCGTCCCCACGGCCCACCTGCTGCCGGGAGGGGCCTCGTTGATGGCCTTTCGGATGAACTCGGTGGAGCCGACCAGGTCGGCTGCCTGGGCCGTCTCCATGGTGCACTCGGGGTGCACGATGACGTTGATGTCCGGATAGCGTTCCCGAGCTGCCTGAATCTGTCCCACCGTGAACCTGGTATGGACCGAGCAGTGGCCTTGCCAGAGGATGAGCTTGGCCCGGCGCAGCTGGTCCGGTGTGTTACCGCCCAAGCGCCGGAACGGGTTCCAAACCACCATCTCCTCTAGGGGGATGCCCAGCTTCAGCCCGGTGTTGCGTCCCAGGTGTTGGTCCGGCAGGAAGAGGATCCGCCCGGCCTGCCCGAAACCCCACTTCATCACGGCTGCGGCGTTGGACGAGGTGCAGACGGCGCCTCCGTTGCGGCCGCACAGAGCTTTGATGCCGGCGATGGAGTTCATGTAAGTGACGGGAATGATACCGCCGGAGCCTCCCAGCACCTGTTCCAGGTCCTCCCAGGCGTCCTCCACATCGTCCATGGGAGCCATGTCAGCCATGGAACACCCGGCGGTGAGGTTGGGCAAGACCACTTTCTGGTGGGGCGCGCATAGGATGCACGCGGTCTCCGCCATGAAGTGGACGCCACAGAAGACAATATAGCTGGCGTCCGGCAGGGAGGCTGCCTCTTGAGACAACAGGAAGGAGTCACCCTGGAAATCGGCATGCTTGATGACCTCTTCCCTCTGGTAGTGGTGTCCCAGTACGGTCACCGATTTGCCCAGGCGTTCCCGGACGCGCCGGATACGCTCGTCCAGCTCCTCGGCCGTGGAATCAAGGTACTGGCCGGGGATCTTCTGCCAGCGTATGTTTACAGCCAGTTCTTCGGCCAACGGCCGGGCGGGCAGTTCGTCTTCCGACTTGCAGAAGGCGGAGTGCTCGATCTCGGTTATCGGGATTTCAGGTTTACGGGTCTTGATGACCACGGTCGACATCCTCGTAGGGGTGATTCGGTTCAACCACCAGCCAGCGTCCCCTGGAGCGACCAGGGGGTGGCCCGGGTAATCTTGACGTTTTCCAAACGTCCCAGATGGTCTCCTTCATCCTGGAAGAACACGAGCTTGTTGCTCCGGGTCCTTCCCTGCCACTTGCCTTTATGGCGCCCCTCCACCAGCACTTCCTCTTCACCGCCCACCAACGCGGCGTTGATCTCCTCCAGGATACTCTCTTGTAACTGTTCCACGCCACGGCGGCGCCGCGTCTTTTCTTCGTGAGAGATGTCGTCCTTCATCGTACGGCCGGCAACGGTTCCGGGACGAGGCGAGTAAGCGGCGCAGTGGACTTTATCGAAACGCAGCTCCGAAACCAGGTCCAGGGAGCGCCGGTACTGCTCGTCGGTCTCACCGGGGAACCCGACGATCACGTCGGTGCTCAGGGCGACATTGGGGATGGCATCACGCACGCGCCGGACCAAGTCGGCGTAAACGGCGCGAGTGTAAGGGCGGCGCATGCGGTGGAGGACTTCATCATCCCCTGCCTGCACCGGTAGGTTAATGTGCTCGCACACCTTGGGCAGCCGGGCCACCGCGCCGATGATTCTTTCGCCCATGAAGGAAGGGTGGGAGGTGAGGAATCGGATCCGTTCCAGCCCGGAGACCGGCTCAAGCCGCTCCAACAGGTCGGCCAGGTCCGGCTGGTCCGGCAGGTCGTTGCCGTAGGCGTCAACCGTTTGACCCAGCAGAGTGACTTCTTTAACCCCTCGGGCAGCCAGCAATTCCACCTCGCCAACTATCTCATCCAGGGGCCGGCTGGCCTGGCGCCCCCGGCGGTAAGGTATTATGCAGAAAGTGCACATCAGGTCGCAACCGTGGATGATGGGAACGTAGCAGGCCACGCCGGGCCGGTTCGGGGCCAGTGAGGCGATACACCTTTCCCAATCCAAGCCCAGGCGCTCCCCCACCAGGTCCAGAAGGGGGCCGAATTGCTGGGGGCGCATGAAGACGTCGACGTGCGGGAACCTCCGGCGAAGCTCCTCGGTCTTGGACCCCACCAAACAGCCCATGAGCGCGACCAGCCGGCGGGGCTCCTGTCGCTTCAGCGGCCGCATCGCCGCCAGGGTGCCCGTAACCTTGTCTTCGGCGCTCTGGCGCACGACGCAGGAGTTAACAACGATTACGTCGGCCTCGTTGGCTTCGCTCACCGAGTGCAAGCCCAGCTGTTCCAAAGCCGTACCCAAACGCTCGGAGTCCGCCACATTCATTTGGCACCCGATAGTCGAAAGGTGAAAACTGTGCATATTTGTTAGCCGAGGCGGCCGTAGGTACAAGAGACGGCGGAGGGAATGGGATTCGAACCCATGAACCCGCTTTCACAGGTTAAGCGCTTAGCAGGCGCCCGCACTAGGCCACTATGCGATCCCTCCCTGCTTGCATACATGTTATCAAATGGGCTCAACCCCAGCAATACCATTTTTCGCGCCACACTGCAACCAGCCGTCCCGCAGGCGTGCGAAACGCAAGAAGCCCAAGAAATAGCGGAGTTGCAGGTTAGCAAGCCCCTCAAAAGGCGGTCTGCAGGCCCCTCGCTACGCATGACCGTTATCAAAGCCGACGAATGTTCGATACTCCATAGGTTCGAAGAGGAACTTAACGTCAACCAATCGACTAGAGCCAATTCGTAAACCAAGACGCCATTCGCCGATCCGACAGCGGTATTGACAACTTATCACCCCCAGCCTATGATTGATTGTGACTACCTGATCCAAGAAATTATGGGGAGTGGCACCAATGGACGAATTGGACCGCAAGATTATCGGCCTCTTGCAATTGGACGGCCGAGCTTCAAACGCAAAGATTGCGCGGGAAGTTGGGGTCAGTGAAGGTACAGTGAGGCGGCGGTTGCGCCGGTTGATTCAAGACGACGTGGTCAAGGTGATTGCCGTCCCCAACCTGGAAAAGCTGGGATACGCTACCACGGCCCTGATCGGCCTCCAGACCGGCCCCGGCCGGTCGGATGCGGTGGCGGAGGCCATCGCCAGCTTGGACGAAGCCCACTATGTAGCTATCACCACCGGGGCCTACGACGTTTTCATATGGGCTGGGTTGGAGTCGGCCGAAAGTCTGGGAACCTTCTTGAGGACCAAGATCGGGGTCATCGAGGGCGTCCAGCGCACTGAGACCTTCGTGAACCTGGCGATCAAGAAGCGCACCTACGGCTTGGTCCTGTAACTCAGACCAGCCGGCAACCCGCACCGGATGCCCGGCATGGCGGCCGCTGATGGGAACACTGGGGAGTCATCCTCAGTTCCGAATCGCGGTCGCCGGTTTTTGCGTAGACCGGTTTTTGCATAGATAGGCAGCTCAAAGCCGGTGGGACTAAGCCGCTTCGGCGCCGGGTCTCGATCCGGCCAGGCCCGTTGTTGCAACCCGGTGGAGCTATGCTATAATTCGTTCTGGCCGCTTCGCAAATATGCAGGCGCGCCGGGGGTTGGTGTCGCCCCACCTACTTCACAAGGAGCCGTGAGGAATGACCTACATAATTACCGAGCCGTGTGTCGGCGTTAAAGACTCGGCGTGTGTTGATGTTTGCCCGGTTGACTGCATTTACACCCGAGACGAAGACGATATGTACTACATCAACCCCGATGAGTGCATCGATTGCGCCGCTTGCGAGCCGGTATGCCCGGTGGCCGCCATCTTCGCCGAAGACGCTACCCCTCCCCAGTTCAACGCCTACATCGCGATGAACTACGACTACTTCAAGAACAACGACGCCGCCGACCTGAAGCGGTAATAGGGCCTTTCCGGGCCTGTTATTTCCCCTTCCGGCCGGGGATGTGAAGAACCTTTAAAGGAGAACCCTTTAAAGGTTCTCTATTGTGTCTGAGAGGAGTCTACTGATGAGCGCAGTCGAGTTAACCCCGGAAATCGTAGCCGGCGTGTATCAGAAAACGGCGCGCAACCTGGAAGTCGTCCGGGCCCGGCTCAACCGCCCCTTAACCCTGGCCCAAAAGGTCTTGCTGGGCCATTTGGACGACCCGGCCGGGGCCGAACTGATTCCGGGCACCAGTTACCTTATGCTGAACCCCGACCGGGTCATCCTGCAGGATGTCTTGGGGCAAACCGTGATGCTCAACTTCATGCAGACCAAACGGGCTACCACCGCTGTTCCCACCTCGGTTCATACCGACCACCTCATTCAGGCCAGGGTGGAAGGAGCAGCCGACCTCAAAGAGTCCCTTCAAGAGAACGATGAAGTCTACAACTTCTTACGCACGGCGTCAGCCAAGTTCGGAGTTGGGTTCTGGGGACCGGGGGCCGGGATTATTCACCAGGTGGCGTTCGAGAATTATGCCTTCCCCGGAGAGATGATGATCGGCACCGACTCCCATACCCCCATGGGTGGCGGCCTGGGATCCATTTCCGTCGGTGTCGGCGGAGCCGACGCCGTGGAGGTGATGGCTGGTCTGCCCTGGGAACTGCTCTATCCCAAGGTCATAGGTGTGCGCCTAACCGGGGAACTCCACGGGTGGACCGCTCCCAAGGACGTAATACTCTACCTGGCAGGGGAGTTGACCGTTTCCGGCGGAACCAACACGATAATCGAATACTTCGGCCCGGGGGCCAAGTCCATCAGCGCCACGGGTAAGGCCACCATCACCAACATGGGTGCCGAGCTTGGCGCTACCACGTCTCTTTTTCCCTACGACGAGCGTATGGCCCGGTACCTTCAGGCCACTGGCCGAGGCGCTCTGGCCGACTTGGCCGAGCAAAATAAGCACCTGCTGGCGGCCGACCCGGAATGCGAAGCAAACCCGGAACAATACTTTGACCGCATCGTGGAGATCGACCTGTCCAAGCTGGAACCTCACCTGGTGGGACCCCACTCTCCCGACCGCGCGCGGCCTATCTCTCAGCTAGCTAGTGAGCTTCGGCAGAGCAGCGATTTGGTAGACGAGATTTCATCGGCCTTGATCGGCAGCTGCACCAACTCGTCTTACGAAGACATGAGCCGCTCCGCCGACGTGGCGGAGCAGGCCAAGGCCCACGGCATAAAATTTGCGGTGCCCTTCATGGTCACCCCTGGCTCCGAGCAGGTGCGGGCTACCATCGAAAGAGACGGGCAGATGCAGTCCCTCAAAGACATCGATGCCGTCGTGTTGGCCAACGCCTGTGGCCCGTGCATCGGCCAGTGGCGTCGGGCCGATAAAGCAACCGGCGCACCCAATACCATTGTCACCTCCTACAACCGGAACTTTCCGGCACGCAACGACGGTCAAGCATCCACCATGAACCTCATCGGCAGCCCGGAAATGGTCACCGCCCTGGCCCTGGCCGGCCGGCTGTCCTTCAACCCGATGACCGACACCCTTACCGCGGCCGATGGTACCCAGTTCAAATTGGACCCGCCCAAGCGCGCGCCCGAGGTCCCGGAGCAGGGCTTCAATCCAGGTCATTCCTCTTTTGAGGCGCCACCGGAGGACGGGAGCAAGATCGAGTTGGCGGTAGACCCGAAAAGCGAGCGGCTCCAGCTGTTGGAGCCTTGGCAGGAATGGGATCGCAACGATTTCCTGGATATGCCGGTCCTGATAAAGACGAAAGGTAAGACCACCACCGACGACATATCGCCAGCGGGTGTTTGGCTTCGCTACCGGGGCCATTTGGGGAAATTCAGCGACAACATGTTCATGGGCGCCATCAACGCCCACACGGGGAAGGCCGGGAAAGGGCTGGATGTCCTCAGCGGCGAGAGCGAGCAGTCTATCGCGGTGATTGCCAGGCACTACCAGGCCGAGGGCTTACGCTGGGTGGCCGTCGGTGACCACAACTACGGTGAAGGAAGCAGCCGGGAGCACGCCGCCATGTCGCCCCGCCTGCTGGGCGCTGCCGCCATCATCAGCCGCAGCTTTGCCCGCATCCACGAGTCCAACTTGAAAAAGCAGGGCCTGCTGCCTCTGACCTTCCCGGACCTTGGCGACTACGACCGGATACGGGAAGACGACCGGATCAGCCTCCTAGACCTGAACGGCCTGGCTCCGGGAAAGCCGGTGAACTGCGTCATCAACCACGCCGACGGCACCCAAGAGACCCTGAACCTGCACCACACGCTGAATCAGGGCCAGATTGAATGGTTCAAGGCGGGCTCGGCGATGAACCATCTAAAGAATACGGAAGCAGCCGGAAGCTAGCCAGCCGCGCCCCCATTGCGTAGGGGCACAGCATGCTGTGCCCCTACCCCAGTTCTGGCGTGCTGTGCCCCTACCCGGGTTCCAGCATGCTGGACCCCTACCCCGTTCCGGCATGCCGTGCAACGCTTGGCTACCCCAGGTCGTCCAGGCACTCCCTCAGGGCTTGTGAATGCAGGTGAAAATGGGGGTGTCCCGCAGGGTGTAGCGACGCCCTATCGCCTCTCTTAGCTCGGTCATCAGCTCCAGAAAATTCGGCGGGTCGTCGGTCTCGAAGCCCAGCACGAACTCCTGGTCGTCTATGCCGAAAG
>MPMB02124945.1_pt1 | contig 11076 bp, 10 predicted proteins | sample 1617371 | NCBI WGS metagenome assembly MPMB02 (sample SAMN05944808, study PRJNA350692) | marine metagenome | biome: marine; feature: ODZ; material: water; isolation source: 300 m water sample filtered on 0.2 um supor filter | place: Pacific Ocean | collected 2012-04-08 | depth 300m m
GGTGAGTTTCAACAGCACAATTTCTTCTTAACGCTCAGCGCGAAAGGGCTTGCCCAGACAGGCCGGCGCATTGAGGCGAATCCTGATCGCGTCTCTGGAAATCAAGACTAATACAACTATCGTCGCAATGTAAGGGAGCATCGACATAAAAGCGCCCGGGATCCCAAGGCCTGCCGCCTGGGCGTTTAACTGCAATATGGTGATGCCGCCAAAAAGGATAGCGCCCAGCAGTACCCGTGAGGGCCGCCAACTGGCAAAAACCACCAGTGCCAGGGCGATCCAGCCCCGACCGGCGGTCATATTCTCGGCCCACAGCGGGGTGTAGACCAGCGACAGGTAAGCTCCACCCAGGCCCGCCATCGCACCGCCGAAGGCGACCGCTGCGTAGCGGATGGCAATGACCGGGTAGCCGATCGCGTGGGCCGAAACATCGGAGTCGCCCACCGCCCGCAGGATCATCCCCCAGCGGGCGTGTTTCAAAAACCAGCCACAGAGCGCGAGGATAATGATGGCAAGATACACCAGCGGGTCGTGGCCAAAGAGCAATCGGCCGATCACTGGCAGATCGGTCAGAACCGGGATGTGTATCGCCCCGATCTGCTCGATCTTCTCGCCCACGTAATCCAGGCCCACCAGCGCCGACAGCCCGGTACCAAAGATGGTCAGGGCAAGCCCGGTGGCAACCTGGTTCGAAAGCAGGGTGAGGGTCAGCACCGCAAAAATCAGCGAGGCAACAAGACCGCACAGGCTGCCTGCCAGCAGGCCTGCCAGTGGCTGGCCGGTAAGTGTCACAGCGGCAAAGCCAAACACCGCACCGATCAGCATCATGCCCTCGACCCCCAGGTTCAGTACGCCGGATTTTTCACAAACCAGTTCTCCGGTGGCGGCAAAGACCAGCGGTGTCGCTGCCGTCATCATCGTCATCATTGAAGCTATCAGCAGTTCGTTCATGTGGCAGATACCTTATTGCCGATACGCGTCAGCCGGTAACGGGTCAGCAGGTCGAAGGCCAGCAGATAGAAAAGGATGATGCCCTGGAAAAGGCCTGTGACTGCTTTGGGCAGGCCAGCCGAGATCTGCGCGCCTTCGCCGCCGATGTAGGTCACGGCGATTGCGCTTCCGGCGAGCGCCACACCCACCGGGTGCAGTCGGCCCAGAAATGCCACGATGATGGCGGTAAAGCCATAACCCGGGGAGATCTTGGGCATCAACTGGCCGATGGTCGAGGCGGCCTCCATAATGCCGGCAAGCCCTGCCAGACCCCCGCCGATGAGCAGGGTCGCCCAGATCATCCGCGGGTTGCTGATGCCGGCATGGCGAGCAGCCAGCGGCGCTGAGCCAAATACCCGCACCTTGAAACCAAAACGGCTCTTGGTCAGTACGAACCACGCCAACAGCGGCACCAACAGCGCGATCAGTGTGCCCAGATGCACCCGGTAGCCGCGAAACAGCATGGGCAGTAAAGCCGCATCGGGGAACATCCGGGTACCGGGAAAGCCCCAGCCCTGGGGATTACGCCAGGGGCCTTGCACCAGATGTACCAGCAGCAATTCGGCGACATACACCAGCATCAGCGAGACCAGGATTTCGTTGGCGTTGAACCGGGTTTTGAGCAGTGCCGGTATTGCGGCCCAGGCCATGCCGCCGAGCACACCCAGTGCCAGCATGGCCGGCAGGATCAGTGGATTGGTGCTGTCGTAGAAGACCACCGCGGGGGCGCTGCCCAGCAATGCCCCGGCAATAAACTGGCCTTCGGCGCCGATGTTCCAGACTCCGGCGCGAAACCCGACCGACAACCCGATGCCGATCAGGATCAAAGGCCCGGCTTTGACAGCGACTTCGGACAGGCCGGACCAGGAGGTCAGCGGCTCGATAAAGTAGATATACAGCGCAATACCGGGTGCTTTGCCCATGGCAAGGAATATCAAAGCACCGGTCAGCCCGGTTAACGCCATGGCCAGTAGCGGCGACAGCCAGGCGGCTGACGCAGACTGGGTCGCCCGGGCCTCAAGCGCCAGCATGGGAAAGTGATTCCGTACGCTCGCGGCTGGCGCCCATCAGCAGGCCGACTTCCTGGGTGGTGATATCAGATGCCAACTGCGGTTCAGACAGAGTTCCCTGCGAGATGACCGCGATGCGGTCACAAAGCGCAAATATCTCGTCCAGATCCTGCGAGATGATCAGCGCCCCGGCGCCGGCACTGACCAGACGCTGAATCTGCTCGTGGATTGCTGCCGCCGCACCGGCGTCGACCCCCCAGGTAGGCTGGGAAACTACCAGCAGTTGCGGTTGCTGCAGAATCTCGCGGCCGACGATAAATTTCTGCAAGTTGCCCCCGGAAAGGCTGTTGGCGAGTGCCGCAGTGCCCGCGGCCTTAACGTCAAAACGCTGCAGAATCTCTTGGGCATAGTGCTCGACCCCGGCCCAATTCACCAGGCCACGCGAGACAAAGCCCAATCGATCGGCCGAGGTGAGAAAACTGTTCTGTACCAGGTTAAGGTCAGAGACCGCCGCCTGACCGATGCGCTCCTCAGGTACAAACACGGCGCCGAGTTGTCGGCGGGCTACCGGCGTCAGTGCGCCGGCTTCGGTATCGAGCATGCGAATCGAGCCACTGCGCGGCGGGCCGGTTTCTCCCGACAGCGCGTTCATGAGTTCTATCTGGCCGTTACCGGCTATACCGGCAATAGCCAGAATCTCGCCGGCGCGTACCGAAAAACTGACACTGTCGATGTCGGTGCCGTGCGGCTGGTCGGAGCGAACCGAAAGGTCGGTTACCTGCAGACGCGCCTCAGACGCCGACGGGGCCGTGTGCCGCGGCGCGGATTCCACCCGACGGCCGATCATTTTCTCGGCCATCGAATGTGCGGTTTCATTGGCCGGTATGCACTCATCAACCCGTTGTCCGCCGCGCAATATGGTGGCGCGATCACACAGGGTGCGGACCTCCTCAAGCTTGTGGCTGATATAAAGGATCGAGCGGCCTTCGCCGGCAAGGGTGCGCAAGGTCGCAAACAGGGTTTCGGTTTCCTGCGGCGTAAGCACGGAGGTCGGTTCGTCAAGAATCAGCAGGCTGGGATTTTGCAGCAGGCAGCGCACGATCTCGATACGCTGGCGCTCACCCATGGAAAGATCGTAGACGTGCCGGTCGGGGTGCAGAGTTAAGCCATAATCATTCGCGGTCTGCTCCAGGCGCGCCCGCAGTTGGTTGAGATCCTGGGGCGGCAACGCCAACGCCACGTTTTCCAGTGTGGTCATGGATTCGAAAAGTGAGAAGTGCTGGAAAACCATGCCGATGCCCAGCTCACGGGCCCCGGCGGGGTGCGGTATCTGAACCGGGTTACCGTGCCAGCGAATCTGCCCCTGATCCGGACGCAGTACACCGTAGATGATCTTTACCAGGGTGCTTTTGCCGGCACCGTTTTCTCCAAGCAGGGCGTGGATCTCACCCGGGGTGATATCGAGGCTGATATTGTCGTTGGCAAGACACCCCGGGAACTCTTTGCGGATGCCCTGCAGTTGCAATAGTGCTGGTGTGGTCACTGCGGGTTTCTCTTTTTGTCCAATAGTATCGACTGAGGCTCAGTAGGGAATCTTATCTTCTTTTTCGATCCATTCACGCATCAACTGGGCTGCTTTGTCACTGGGCTGTTGTATCAGCGGCAGCCGTCGCTGGTGCACGGGAAGAGAGACCTCCTGGTACAGCGCTGCATCGTCAAAACCGATCCGGGCCGCATCATCCCGAGTGCTGGCGTAATAGATAGTGTCAATACGTGCCCACCAGATGGCAGCAAGGCACATGGGGCAGGGCTCACAGGTGGTGTAGATCACTGATCCGGCAAGCGAGAAGGTGCTGCGTTGGCGACAGGCATCGCGAATCGCGCTGATCTCCGCGTGTGCGGTTGGATCGTTGCCTGAGGTCACCTCGTTCCAGCCGCGGCCGATGACAATGCCTTGGTGCACGATGATTGCACCAAATGGCCCACCGGCCCCGGCGCGCATATGCCGGCCGGCAAGTTTGACCGCAAGATCCATAAAAGTGCTATGGCTGGTCGGTCCAGGTTTATTCATGATGCGGCCCTTTGAATCTCGGCTTGCTGCAGCGTGATGCCGGGTTCCCCGGTGTCGACGCGACAGGATTTTAGAATCTCAGGCAGTACGCCCAAGGCGATCACGCCCGGTTCTTTGCCTGCTGCGGCGCCCGCTCCGATGGGGCTGGTGAGGCGCGCGATCTGCGTATCTGTCAGGCCGTCTTTTTTAAGAGCCTTGCGAAAACGTCGCGCCTTGGCCTGACTGCCGATCAGGCCGGTGTAGCGCAGCGCAGTGTTTGCGAGCAGGATACGGCATAGCTCGTAATCCAGAGCGTGGCTGTGGGTCATGACCAGCGCTGCAACGTGATGCCTCAGGTCCTGTGCGATCGGTAGCAGGTCATGCGCTGTGTGAACATCAATATTGGGCGAGGCGGGTACCTGCGCACATTGATCCTTACGGCTGTCAAAAACGGATACCCGAAGCGGCAGCTGACTGGCCATCGTACACAAGGCGCGACCCACGTGACCGGCCCCAAACAGCGCCAGCGCCGGCCGGTGATCGGCAAGTGACAGGGCAAACACGGCGTGACTATTAGCCGCTGCTGGTTCGTCGTGATCGATCACCGATGGCGGTATATCGCTGTGTGTCTTGTTGAAGTGCACATTTACCTGGTTACCAGTGCGTTGTTTGTCGCGGGCCTGTTGCAGCCAGAGGCTGGCGCTGGCATCGATCGGTTGCAGCATGACTTCCAAAGTGCCACCGCAGCACTGGCGCATGTCTGGTCCAAGCACGCAATGCACAATCGACCGCGCCCAGTCGCCGTTACCCGCCAGCATTGCCTGGCCCGCCTCTATGATTGTGCGTTCGAGCTCGCCGCCGCCGACACTGCCCAGAGGCTGCGTCTCGCCGATCAGAATCCAGCTTCCGGTTTCGCGTGGGGTAGAGCCGCGCTCACCGCAGATGATGGCCAGTACCGCCGGTCTCGCCTTGGCCACGGTATCAAGCGCGGCATTGATCCAGTCGCACGGACCCGGTGCGCCCTGGATCATGATTGCGCTCCAGCGCCCGTTGTCGAAGCCTGCTTGCGTTCGGCCTGTATGGCAAAGAGCAGTGCCTCGGCCGTTGCCGGTGTATCCAGAGCCGGCACAGTGCTATAGCCATTGATACTCGAGAGCGCGTCAGACAGTGCCTGGTGAACCGAGATTGCCAGCATGAACGGCGGCTCACCCACCGCTTTGGAGCGATGAATGGTCGCTTGGGTATTTTCACCGCGTGACCACAGTCGGATATCCATCCGCCGCGGCCGGTCCGAACAGGTGGGAATCTTATAGGTCGAAGGTGCGTGGGTTTTCAGGTGGCCGGCGTCATCCCACCACAGCTCTTCGCTGGTCAGCCAGCCCATGCCCTGAATAAAGCCGCCTTCCACCTGCCCCAGGTCGATGGCCGGGTTCAGCGAGCGACCGGCATCGTGCAGGATATCGACTGCTGTCACCCGGCTCTCACCGGTCAGGCTATCGACAGCGACTTCGCTGACGGCGGCACCGTAGGCGAAATAATAAAAGGGGCGGCCCTTGGCGGTTTTGCGGTTGTAGTGAATCTTCGGTGTACGGTAAAAGCCGGTGGCCGACAGTTGTACCCGTGCCAGGTAGGCAAGCTCCACCAGCTTGGCAAAAGATAGCGTGGTATCGCCGGCGTGCACGCTCGAGTCGTTGAAGCGTATCTGGCCCTCGTCAACCGCAAAGTGGCGCGCGGCAAAAGCGCTGAGGCGACGTTTCAGAGTACCTGCAGCATTCAATGCCGCCATCGCATTGAGATCCGCGCCGGATGAGGCCGCAGTCGCTGATGTATTGGGCACCTTAGCCGTACTGGTCGCGGTGATCTTGACCTGCTCTAAGGGGACAGCCAGTGCGTTGGCCACCACCTGTGCGACCTTGATAAAAAGCCCCTGGCCCATCTCAGTGCCGCCGTGGTTTAGATGAATACTGCCGTCTCGGTAGATGTGCACTAGAGCGCCGGCCTGGTTAAACCAGCTGGCAGTAAAGGAGATGCCGAATTTGACTGGAGTCAATGCCAGCCCGCGCAGCACCTGCGGGTTGTTTGCGTTGGCAGCGTGGATCGCTTCACGGCGCTGCCAGTAATGGCTGCTGGCCTCAAGGTCGGTAACCAGTTCATCGAGAATAAAGTCGTCAACCGGCATGTGGTAGGGGGTCAGGCTGCGCTCTTTCGCGCCGTAAAAATTGCGCTTGCGCACAGTCAGTGGATCCTGACCGGTGGCCCTTGCTACGGCCTCTATCATGCGTTCGCCGGCGAGCATGCCCTGCGGTCCACCAAAGCCGCGAAAGGCGGTATTGGATACGGTGTTGGTAAAGCAGCGCTGCGAGCGGATACGCACCGTTGGAAAAAAATAGGCGTTATCCACATGAAACATGGCGCGGTCGTTTACCGGGTCGGACAGATCGAGGGTACAGCCACAGCGCGAGGCCAGGGTGGTATCCACGGCCAGGATGCGGCCATCGGCATCATGGCCGACTTTCCAGTCGATGCGAAAGTCATGGCGCTTGCCGGTCATGCGCATATCATCATCGCGATCCAGACGGCACTTGACCGGACAGGCATTGCGCTGCGCCGCCACGGCAGCGAGCGCCGCCCACTGGCAGGCCTGACTCTCCTTGCCGCCAAATGCACCGCCCATGCGCCGGACCTCGACCGTGATTGCGTTGGCCGGTTTGCCCAGCACCTTGGCCAGGTGCTGCTGGATTTCGCTGGGATGCTGGGTTGAGCAGTGCACCAGCATGTCGCCGTCTTCCTGGGGGATGGCCAGCGATACCTGGCCTTCAAGATAAAAGTGATCCTGTCCACCGCAATACAGTGTGCCCGAGACAGCGCACGGCGCTGAGCGCATGGCGTCTTGCCAGTCACCGCGCTGCATCAACTGTTCGTCGCTGATGAAGCGCTGGTGGTGGAGCGCGTCATCGACCGTCAGGATGGGTTTTTCTGAGGCGATGTGTACTTTGCCCAGTACAGCGGCTGCACGCGCTGCGCGGTGACTGGTCGCTACTACGGCAAAAACCGGTTCGCCGTCAAAGCGCACGTCAGTGTCGGCCAAAACGGGCTCGTCTCCACGACCCGACGGGCTGACATCATTTTGCCCCGGGATGTCGTTAGCGCAAAAAACATCGATGACCCCCGGGGCGCTGCGCACAGCGCCAAGATCCATGGATTCGATGCGCCCACAGACGGCTCTGGCGCTACCCACGGCAAGATGCAAGGTGTTTTGCGGCACTGGGATGTCATCGATAAAGAGCGCTTCGCCGGTCGCGTGTTTCAGCGCACTGTCATGGGCCAGGGCAGCGCCCGGGCCTTGGGCTAAAGTTTCAGCCATGGGCAGACAAAACTGGCGTCGCGCTTGCCGGGTAGAGCAAGTCGGGCGCCTTGCCGCTGATAGTACGCAGGTAGCGCTCCAACAGGCCGCGTGCTGTGTGCATCCGGTAGTCCGCGCTGGCGCGTGCGTCGGTGATAGGGGCAAAGTCCTGTTGTAGAGCCTTCGCGCCAGGGTCAAGAGCCGAGCAATCTGCACTTTTCCCGACCAGCGCATTCTCGCACTGGCGCGCGCGCTGCACGGTTCCGGCCATTCCACCGAAGGCAATCCGCGCGCTGGTGATGGTGCCGTTATCGAGTTGCAGATTAAACGCGCCGCATACGGCGCTGATGTCCTGATCGAAACGTTTGGATACCTTCCAGCAGTGAAAATATTCATGGTCCTGTGTCGGCACACCGATCATGCGAATGATTTCTCCGGTCGCCAGATCCTGATTACCATAGTCGATGAAGAAATCTTCCAGCGCCATGGTGTGTTCGCCGTTTGGGCCCAGCAGGTGCAAGGTTGCGCCCAGCGCGATCAGGGCCGGGGCAAGATCGCCGATGGGCGAGCCGTTGGCGATGTTGCCGCCAAGGGTGGCCTGAGCGCGGACCTGGCGCGAGCCAAAACGATGCAGCAAGGTTCCAAGGTCTGGTGCGAGATCCTCCAGCACTTCCAGGCTCTGCGCCAGGGTTACTGCGGCGCCTATTTGCACCTCCTGGTCGGTTCGATGAATTCGCTTCAGTTCGGCAACCTGGCCCAGGTAAATAATGTGGTCAAATCGCTGGTGCTGTTTGGTGATCCAAAGGCCAACGTCGGTAGCGCCGGCAATCAGTTGCGCCTGTGGCAGGGCTCGCATCAGTTCAGTCAGGCCTGCAAGGCTGGTCGGCGCGGCAAAAATATTGGCCACACCCTTTGTTTGCAGATAGGTATCGTCGCTCGCCCATTTACCCAGTGTTTCAATTCCCAGCGCCTGCAGTGATCGGCAATGATCGGGAATGGGCTGTGCAAGGGCTTGTTGCGCAGCAGTGATGATCGGGCCGTATCCAGTGCATCGACACAGGTTGCCGGCAAGCGCGTCATTCAGAGTTTCGCGACCAACCGTAAAATCATCGGTATCACAGGCATAATGCAGCGCGGCCAGACTCATCACGATACCCGGGGTGCAAAAGCCGCATTGGGAGCCATGGGCTTTGGCCATCTCGATCTGAACCGGGTGAGGTTGTGGATCAGCCAAGTGCTCGACGGTAAGTACCTGGGTGCTATCGACTGTACCGAGCGGAATAATGCAGGCGTTAACAGGCTGGTAACGCAGCTGGTTATTTTCCGAGCGACCCAACAATACCGTGCAGGCGCCGCAGTCTCCTTCGGCGCAGCCTTCTTTGGTGCCGGTCAGCCCCCGGTTGAGCCGCAGGAAATCCAGCAGTGTTTGCTGTCCGTCGAACGCATCCAGTGCAATTTCCTGGTCGCCAAGCAGACAGCGGAATGCAGGTCGTGCGGTTGCCATAGGCCGTTCGGGCAGACCCGTCAGCTGCCGCGGTAGGTGCTGTAGCCGTAAGGGGAAACCAGTAGCGGCACGTGGTAGTTGGCCTGTGCTTGGGCAATGCCGAAGCGGATGACTACCGTATCCAGAAACGCCGGATCCGTCAGTTCAACACCACGTTTGCGGAAATATCCCCCCGCGTCAAAATGGAATTCGTAGATTGCGCAGTTAAAGGCCGCACCTTCCAGCACGGGCCCATCGTTGCGCCCATCGGCGTTGGTACGCCCCCGGCAAATCTCGGTGAGCGGGTCGTCGATACGATAAAGTATCCAACTCATGCCGGCGGCAGGTTGGCCGGTGGCCGTATCCAGAACATGGGTGGTGAGTTTGCCCATGGACTCCTCCTTCGGTGGCGGTTGGGGCGAAGAATAGCGGCTCAGGACCCCCGCCGTGGGTGGCGGGTGTGCCGTGGCACACGATGCAGTGCCACATAGAGGAGCACTATCGTCAGTATCAGTTCGCCTTAAACACTTTCAATATAAATTTGATAATAACGTGAAATCTTCTTCAAAGTCTCAGTTAATATTCCCACCACAACAGATGTAAGGCGCAAGATGATTCGCCGGAACAACACATGAACCCACAGCCCACATACCCCCGCGATCTGGTCGGTTACGGCCGTACCCCACCCCAGGCTGATTGGCCGGGTGGCGCGCAGATTGCGTTGCAGTTCGTGGTCAACTATGAAGAAGGCGCAGAGAACTGCGTGCTGCATGGCGACGAGGCTTCCGAGGCTTTTCTTTCAGAGATCGTTGCTGCATCACCATGGCCTGGCCAAAGACACCCCAGCATGGAATCTATTTATGAATATGGGTCGCGAGTTGGGGTATGGCGTCTTTTTGATCTGTTCGCCCGCTACGAGATTCCTATTACGGTGTTTGGTGTGGCTATGGCTCTTGAGCGTAATCCGGCGGTCGCTGAAGCCGCTATGGCGGCAGGCTACGAGATCTGCTCGCATGGCTACCGCTGGATCGATTACCGCAACGTACCCGAGGACATTGAGCGCGAGCACCTGTACCTGGCCATCAAGATCATCAGTGAGTTAACCGGTGAGCGCCCGCTTGGCTGGTATACCGGGCGCACCAGCGAGAGGACGCGCGCGCTGGTCGCGGCCGAAGGCGGGTTTCTTTATGACGCAGATGATTACAACGATGACCTGCCGTTTTGGACCCGCGTCGATGACCAGGCTCACCTGGTTGTGCCCTATACGCTGGATAACAACGATATGCGTTTCGCCAGTCCCCAGGGCTTTAACAGTGGTGAGCAGTTCTATACTTATCTGCGTGATGCCTTCGACACACTGTATGCAGAAGGACAGACCACCGCGCGGATGATGTCGGTGGGATTGCACTGTCGTCTTATCGGACGGCCGGGCAGGCTCGCAGCACTTGCCCGGTTTATCGAGTACACCCGGCGTTTTGATAAGGTGTGGTATTGTCGGCGCATCGATGTGGCTCATCACTGGCGGGCAAAGTTTCCCGCGGATGTGCAATGACAGTCGTTCCCAGCCAGATGGGCCAGGACGCCTTTGTTGCCCGATTTGGCGGCGTCTATGAGCAGTCGCCGTGGATCGCAAAGCAGGTTTTTGATACCGGAATCACGCCGTTAACCGATAGTGCGCAGGGCTTGTCACAAGCCATGGTCGATATCATCGAGCAGGCCGGCCGCGAACCGCAACTCACACTACTTTGTGCTCACCCGGATCTTGCCGGGCGCCTGGCGGTGTCTGGCGAATTAACCAGCGCCTCATCGGCTGAGCAGTCCGCTGCCGGCCTGGATCAGTGCACAAGCGAGCAGTACGCGGCATTCACGGATTTGAACGAGCGTTACACCCGCAAGTTCGGCTTTCCCTTTATCCTCGCCGTGCGGGGCTATCACCGCGATGAAATACTTGAGTGTTTCCAAAGGCGGGTAGACAATGATGTAGATGTGGAGTTTGATGAAGCCCTGGAGCAGGTACACCGGATCGCGCGGCTTCGACTGGAGGCACTTTTCACCGACGCGGATTTATCCCAGACATGAGTCAAGCAACCGACATTCCTGAATTTGCCCGCCACCTGGTGAACCTGGCATCACCACGGCTGGGCGGTGAGGCTCTTGAGACCAGCGATGATTTTTTCGCGCCCAAGGAGCGGTTACTGCA
>MPMB02132642.1_pt1 | contig 11067 bp, 13 predicted proteins | sample 1617371 | NCBI WGS metagenome assembly MPMB02 (sample SAMN05944808, study PRJNA350692) | marine metagenome | biome: marine; feature: ODZ; material: water; isolation source: 300 m water sample filtered on 0.2 um supor filter | place: Pacific Ocean | collected 2012-04-08 | depth 300m m
AGGTTGATCTTTTCTCGGTCTAACATCTTTAGGTATAGATCGATACCATTCTTCTGAATTATTGAATTCAAAATCAACGTCGTAAATTACACCTCTAAAATTAAAGTATTTGTGTTTTACAATATCACCAATTGAAAATTTAGCCTTTTGAATACTCACAGGGTTAAATATGGATATTTAAATAAAAAAATCAATAAAAAAATTTAAATGTTTTTTGATTCTGTTAATATGTTTTGGTGAACAAATCATTTATTAAATTTATCACTGATTTTGGGCCTCTATTAGTTTTTTTAACTCTTTATTATAAGAACGAAAAAAATTTAACTGTGGCAATTCCTCCATTCATAGTTGCAACATTAATAGCTTTGGTTGTTGTTTGGATTTTAGAAAAAAAAATACCAATGGTGCCTTTGCTTGGTGGAATATTTATTACTTTATTTGGTGGTCTTACAATATATTTTGATAATCCTGTTTTTATTTATATTAAACCAACAATAATAAATATATTGTTTGGTCTAGCACTCTTATTTGGAAAATTTTTTACAAATGAACCAATTTTAAAAAAAATGCTTGGTAAATCGATGCAACTTACTGATGAGGGTTGGAAAATCCTAAACTTTAGATGGGTATATTTCTTTTTTGGTTTGGCACTATTAAATGAGATTATTTGGCGAACACAATCTGAAGCATTTTGGGTTAATTTTAAAGTTTGGGGAATATTGCCTTTGACGCTTATTTTTACAGCTTTTCAAATATCAATAATCAATAAATATAAATTAAATGAATAGAAACTTAAAACTAGTAATAAACAATATTTATTCAGAAGAAAATTCTCAATATTTTTTTGAAAAAGATGAGTTAAAAATTGTATTAGACTTATATGCAAAAATGGTCTCTGGAGGCTCTTGGAAAGATTATGGAATAAATATTTCAAACAAACAGGTAGGCTTCTGTGTGTTTAAAAACGCCACTGAAAACGCGATGTACAAAATTTGTAAAAATTTTAAGCCTATAAATAAAAATTTGAAATATTTGATTACAGACTCTAGAGGCAAAATATTAAAAAACTCTAACGAACTGAAAACTTTACTAAAAAATATTAATTGGAAAAAATTGTAAAACTATCTTCTTTGACCAAAAAGTCTTAACAACATTATAAATAGATTTATAAAGTCTAGGTAAAGAGTTAAAGCTCCCATAACTGCTTTTTTACCCATTAGCTCGCCAGTATCAGAAGCGGCATACATATTCTTAATTTTTTGTGTATCATATGCAGTTAGACCAACAAAAATTAGAACTCCAAGTATTGAGATTACAAAATACATCATTGATGATTTTAGAAATATATTAACTAAAGATGCAATAATTATTCCAATTAGGCCCATCATTAAAAAAGAGCCTAGCTTAGTTAAATCTCTCTTAGTTGTATATCCATAAATGCTCATAGCGCCAAAAGTTGCAGAAGTTATAAAAAATACTCTTGCAACACTAACTCCCGTGTAAACTAATAATATCCATGATAAGGATAAACCCATAAGAGCTGCAAATATCCAAAAGACTGTTTGAGCTTTAGCAGCACTCATTTTATTTATGCCAAAACTCATATAAAAAACTATTCCAAGAGGTGCCAACATTACAATCCACTTTAATCCAGAAAAGAATAGAGCATTTCCAAAACTTGTAAATCCAGCTATAGCTCCACTAGCATCAGTTACTACTGACATTTTGAAAGAAAAAAGAGCTATAATTCCAGTTAGCAATACACCTGTTGCCATGTAATTGTATACTTTTAACATGTAGGCTCTTAAGCCTTCATCCATTACAACAGTTGTTTGTGTAGCTTCTTTTACTTTGTTAAATATATTTTGTTTATTAAATTCCATACCATTTATATAATAGCCTTTTACTATTTATTCAAGATATCATAAAAAAACCCTTAAAAAATATTTAATATTTAATGAATTATAGAAAATTAGGTAATACAGATCTTGAAGTTAGTACTATTTGTTTGGGAACAATGACTTGGGGTGAGCAAAATACTCAAGAAGAAGGTTTTGAACAAATGGATCATGCCTTAGAACAAGGAATAAATTTTTTTGATACAGCCGAGATATATGCAGTTCCACCAAAAAAAGAAACATATGGAAAAACAGAAGAAATTATAGGTAATTGGTTTAAAAAAAAGAATAACAGATCTAAGATAATTTTAGCTACAAAAATTTCAGGACCTGGTATTAGTTGGATTAGAGGCGGAGAAAATCAGTACGATAAAAAAAATTTAACAGAAGCTGTAAACCAAAGTCTAAAAAGACTTCAAACTGATTACATAGATTTATATCAATTACATTGGCCAGAAAGAAAAAGTAATTATTTTGGCAGATTGGGTTATGAACATAAGGAAGATAGTGAATGGAATGATTTTGAAGATGTTTTAAACTCTTTAAATGAAATAATAAAATCTGGTAAAATTAAATACATAGGTCTTTCTAATGAAACTGCTTGGGGGTTATCAAAATTTTTAGAAATTTCTAAAACAAAAAATTTACCTAGAGTAATGTCTGTCCAAAATCCATATAATCTTTTAAATCGAACATATGAAGTTGGTTTAGCAGAAACCTCCGTAAGAGAAAAAAGTGGTCTGCTAGCTTATTCTCCTTTAGGATCCGGTGTTTTGTCAGGAAAGTATAGAAATGGAGCTTTGCCAGATGGCTCTAGAATGAAATTATTTGGAGATAACTTTCCAAGATATAAAACAAAAAATGCCAATAATGCTACTGAAGAATATTATAAAATAGCAAAAAAACACAATCTTAATTTAGCTCAAATGTCATTAAAATTTTGTGAATTACAGCCTTTTATGACAAGTATAATTATTGGGGCTACGACAATGGATCAGTTGAAAACTGATATAGAAAGTGTAAATTTAAATTTAAGTGATGAAGTTATTAAAGAAATTAATGAAGTACAAAAAATTTATCCAAATCCATGTCCATAATTAACAAAACAATTATATTTTTTTTTAGTATTTTTATTTTTTCGGTAACCTGTGTGTCTGCTGAAGAATTAAAAAAAATTGGTAAGTCTAAGGACTGGGAAACATTAGTTTTAATTAAAGATAATGAATTAACTTGTTTTGCTCAAACTAAACCTGTTTTGCAATCTCCTAAAACAAATAAAAGAGAAGCAAGACTTTTTGTATCATTTAGACCCAACGATAAAATTACTGATGAAATTAGCACAACATCTGGCTATGAATTTAATTCTCAAAATTCAATATTGGCTACATCAGGAAAAAAGAAATATAAATTTGACATTGCTCAAGATGGCTTTGCCTGGATTTCAAGTAATAAAGTTGAAAAAAAAATGATTAAGGCTATGAAAAAAGGTTCGAGAATAATGGTAACTGCATACAATAAATCTGGCTCTCAAACTATTGATCACTATTCATTATTAGGTTTTACAAAGGCCTATAATACTGCAAAAAAAAGTTGCACACAACTTTAAATGAAATCAAATAAAAGAATTGTGCTCGCTTACTCAGGTGGGTTGGATACTTCAATTATTTTAAAATGGCTTCAAGAGAATTATAAAGCAGAAGTTATTGCTTATACGGCTGATATTGGTCAAGAAATTGATAAAAAAAAATTAGTTAATAATGCAAAAAAACTTGGTGTAAAAAAAATAATAATAAAAGATTTAAAAGATACTTTTGTTAAAGATTATGTTTACCCAATGATAAGAGGGCACGCAATTTATGAAGGTGTTTATTTATTAGGAACTTCTATTGCAAGACCATTAATTGCAAAGGATCAAATTAGAATTGCCAAAAAATTTAAAGCTTATGCTGTTTCACACGGATCTACAGGAAAAGGTAATGACCAGGTAAGGTTTGAGCTTGGCTACCATTATTTTGGACCAAAAATTAAAATTATAGCTCCTTGGAGAATTTGGAAACTTAAATCTAGAACTGATCTAATTAATTATGCGAAAAAACATGAAATACCAATTCCAAAAGATAAAAAAGGTGCGCCGCCATTTTCAGTGGATGACAATTTATTTCATACATCTACTGAAGGAAAAGTTTTAGAAAATCCAAAAAATTCAGCCCCGGAATTTATTTTTCAAAGAACAACTTCTCCAGAAAAAGCGCCTAACAAAGCTTCTTTTATAACTATAGGATTTAAAAATGGTGATCCTATAACTGTTAATGGTAAAAAATCATCTCCTTCAAAACTTTTAGAAAAATTAAATTCTATTGCAGGTAAAAATGGAATTGGCAGAGTTGACCTCGTTGAAAATAGATTTATTGGAATAAAATCGAGAGGCATTTATGAAACTCCTGGCGGAACTTTATTAATGGTTGCTCATAGAGCAATTGAATCTGTAACATTAGATAAAGAAACCATGCACCAAAAAGATGAAATAATGCCAAAATATGCAGAACTCATTTACAATGGTTATTGGTATTCAAAAACAAGATTTAAACTTCAAAAAATCGTTGATCAAAAAAGAAATAAAGTAAATGGATCTGTTAAGCTTAAACTATACAAAGGCAATATTACAATTGTGTCTAGAAAAACTAAGAGCAATGCTTATTCAATGAAAAAAGTGTCTTTTGAAGAAAACAAAACGTTTAATAAATCAAATGTGGAAAGATTTATTAACTTTCACAAAAAAAAACTTAAATAATTATTTTTGAGATCTCTTGAAGCACTCAATAGTATTTTTTAACAAACAAGCAATTGTCATTGGACCTACGCCACCTGGCACAGGAGTTAATGCTTTTGCAACTTTTGAAACTTCATTAAATGCAACATCTCCGACAATTCCTTTGTCAGTTTTATTAATTCCAACATCAATAACTATTGCATCTTTTTTAACCCAATCACCTTTCACAAGTTCAGGCATACCAACTGCTGCAACTATAATATCGCCTTTTAAACACTCACCTTTTAGATCTTTTGTTTTAGAATGTGTAATTGTAACCGTACAATTTTCTTTTAAAAGAAGTTGTGTCATTGGTTTTCCATTTAAATTTGATCTTCCAACAATAACTGCTTTTTTTCCACTTAAATTAGGTTCAATTTTTTTTATTAATAAATAACACCCAAGAGGCGTGCAAGGAATTGAACTCTCATAACCCGAAGATAAATTTCCAACATTCATAGGATGAAATCCATCAACATCTTTACTTGGCAAAATTGTTTCAATAACTTTTTGTTTATCAATATGTTTTGGCAAAGGTAGCTGAACTAAAATACCAGATACACTTTCATCTTTGTTAAGTTCGTCAATTTTATTTAAAACTGTTTTTTCTTCAACAGAGTCTGGATATCTGATTACTTCTGATTTTAAACCAACTTCATTTGCAGATTTTTCTTTGTTACGAACATAAATTTGGCTTGGTGCCAAGTCACCAATTAACATTACAGTTAATCCTGGAATTTTGTTGTATTTTGATTTCAATTCAGAAACTTCTATCTTTAATTCTTCTCTTAACTCTGCTGCTGCTTTTTTTCCGTCTATTAATATCATGATTTAGTTAAATATTATTGGTGCTACGTAAAGTTTCATACACATTTCTATAAACCAGATCAACAAAAGAAGTATAATCGGTGAAATATCAAAAGCACCCAGGTTTGGTAAAAATCTTCTGATCCTGTTTAAAAAGGGATCTGTTAAACGATATGTAAATTCTAATATTGAATAAACAAATCTATTTGAGGTATTTAAAATGTTAAAAGCTATCAACCAGCTTATAACTACATTTGCAATCACAACATAAGAATAGATTTTTAAAATTTGTAAGACTAAATAAAAAATAGCAATCATTTCTTCTCAACATAAATCGACTGACTAGGAAAGGCAAATGAAGCTCCATTTTTTTCGACAATTTGTTTTATTTGAATTGCCAGTCTTTCTTTAACAGCTAACCATTCATCCCAATCATCTGTTTTAGTAAAACAACGAACATACATGTCAATTGAACTGTCTGCAAACTTATCAATCCTAACTGCATATCCAAGTTCAGGTTTATAGTCTTCATTTTTTTTTATGTAATCTTCAATTTCATTTCTTATTGTTTTAAGTTGATCAACTGTTGAATCATATTGTAAATTAATTACCCAACTAATAATCCAATTTGTTGTTTGGCTTATGTTTATTACGGCATTTTCTGCAAATTGAAAATTTGGAATAATTGCAATTGATTTATCAAATTTTCTTATAACAGTTGATCTAAAGCCTATTTTTTCCACAATTCCTTCAATTATTCCTTCAACTAAAATCCAGTCTCCAATCTTAAATCTTTTTTCAACTAATACTAATATTCCTGAAATTAAATTTTTAAATAAATCTTGTGCACCTAAAGCAACAGCAACGCCAAATAAACCTAAGCCTGCAATAATTGGTCCAATTTTTATCCCCCAGAGCTCTAGAACTGCAGCTAAACCTAAAATAAAAATTAATATTTTTAATGACTTAATAATCCAACCAATAAGTTCTCTGGTTAAAATTTTATTTAAACCACTTAATACATAAGAAACCGGTTCTATAATTTGATGCATAACCCAAAAAATAAAAATGGTTATTAAAGTTCTATTAATTGTATCTACAATTTCTCTACTTTCTTCTGAAAACGACATATAGTAACTTGCAATAAAAAAACCAATAACTATTGGTAAAAATCTTGCCGGTCCTTCCATTGCGGAAACAAAAGAATCATCAAATTTATTTGTTGTTCGTTTTGCTATATTTTCTAATCTTTTGATAATTAATTTACCAATTATTCCTCTAAATATTAAAAAAATTAAAAATATTCCAATACCAATTAATATTTGAAGAATATCTACACCCAGAATTCCTCTTTCCCAGACAGAAAGAAACAAAGATTTAAAATTATTAAATAATTCCATATTTAAATTTTATATAGCAAAAATTCTTCTTCTCCAGGATTAAAAATAAAAATTTTTTTCCACTTGATTTTATTTAATACTGTCGAGGATTTTTCACTAATGCACATTAAATTAGTATTCATCCAAAAATCATTTAATTTGTAATTATTTATTAATTTTAAGAAGCTTAAAGCGCTGTTTTGAGAATAAACATAAACAATATCGGGCATATTTGATCTTAGTTTTTCAATAAATGTTTCATCCAATTGATGATTGGGTTTTGAAATGTAGTTAATTACTCTTTTTACATTATAACCTAGTGATACTAAATTTTTATCAAGGTCATTTGAAATAATTTCTCCACTTACATAAAGCATTTTTCCATCAGAAGAATTAAAATTTTGTAATATTAATTCTTTTAAAGTTCTTACATTTCCTTCGGCTGTTATAACATTTTGAAATCCAAGACTAAGTGCCTTTTTTTCCGTTGAGCTCCCAACACAAAAACAAATAATTTTTTTATCAATCAGTTTTGTATCTAAGAATTTTATTGCATTAGCACTTGTAAAAATTATTGCTTTATAATCTAAAAAATTTATTTTTTCATATTCAACTTTTTCAATTTGAATAACTGGCATATGTGAAACTTTATGACCAAGATCTCTAAATTTTAATATTAGCTCCTCACTATCTTCCAAAGGTCTTGTAAACAAAATATGCATATTATTTTTTATAACTTCCCTTAGATTGTTTTTTTAAATTTTCACCAATTTCTATTCCTAATTCTGCTGCATGCTTTATATCTTTGGAAGACTTACAATAAAATCTTTCTTTTCCATCCAAAGAAAAAAGTTCTGCCTCAAGTGTCATATTTTCATTATTTATTAGTGATATTGCACCCACTGCTGTTTCACAGTCTCCTTCTAAAACTTTAAGAACATTTCTTTCGGCTTGAGCACTTTTAAAAGTTTTTTCATCATTTATTTTTTTTAAAACATTTTTTATATATTCATCATCGCTTTTACATTGTAATGCTATAACTCCTTGTCCAGCGCTTGGAATAATTTCATCAGTAGAAAAAATTTCAGAAATATGTTCATTTAAATTTAAAAAATTAATACCTGCATAAGACAAGATTATTGCATCATATAAATTTTCACTTAACTTTTTAATTCTAGTGTCAACATTGCCTCTGATTAATTTATAATTTAAATCAGTTCTTTTATTTTTTAATTGAAACTCTCTTCTAAAAGAAGAGGTTCCAATTATTGAATTTTGATTTAAATCTTTAAATTTTATTTTATTTTTAGAAATTAATGTTTCTCTAGGGTCATTTCTTTCTAAAAAACAATTAGTTGATAATCCTTCAGTTTCATCCGATGGCATATCCTTTAAAGCGTGAATTGCTATATGAATATTATTTTCTAATAATTCATTTTCTATTTGTTTTGAAAAAAGTCCCTTACCACCTATTTCGGAAAGCCTATCTTTTTGATTTAAATCTCCTGATGTTGTAATTTTTTTTATTTCAACACTCTCTATTTCAAACTCTTTTGAAACTTTTAAAATTCTTTCTTTTGCTTTTTCAGCATAAATTAGTGCTAATTTACTTCCTCTAGATCCAAGAATAATTTTTTTGCTTTTCATTAAATTAATTTATACTCCATCTTTATATTTAGAATTTGAAATTAATAAAAACTAATTTATGTCAAAAAAACCAGTAATTCTTGGAATAGAGACTAGTTGTGACGAAACTGCAGTAGCTTTAATTAGAGAAAATAACAAAGGTGAGCCTGAAATTTTATCTAATATAGTTTCAAGCCAAGTAGATATCCATAAAGAGTTTGGAGGAGTTGTTCCTGAACTTGCTGCTAGAGCTCATATAGAAAAAATTGATTTAATTGCAAAAAAAGCAATAGATGAAAGCGGAATTAATTTAAATGATGTCGATGCAATTGCAACAACTGCGGGTCCTGGACTAATAGTTTGTTTATCTGTTGGACTAAATTTTGGTAAAGCTATCGCGGCATCTTTAAAAAAACCATTTATTGCAGTTAATCATTTAGAAGGTCATGCTCTAAGTCCTAAATTAAATTCAAAAATTAATTATCCTTATCTTTTGCTTTTAATATCTGGAGGTCATAGCCAATTTCTATGTGTAGAAGGACTTGGAAAATACAAAAGACTTGGAACAACTATTGATGATGCTGTAGGAGAAGCATTTGATAAAACTGCAAAATTACTTGGTATTGAATTTCCAGGTGGTCCTCAAATAGAAGTTTTGGCAAAAAAAGGTGATCCTACAAAATTTGATTTACCAAAACCCATAATTAATAAAGGCGGCTGTAACTTATCTTTCGCTGGACTTAAAACAGCAATTCTTAGAATTACAAAAAATATAAAAAATGAAAAAGATAAATATAATCTTGCAGCTTCTTTTCAAAAAACAATCGAGGAAATATTATACAAAAAAAGTAAAGTTGCATTTGAAGAATTTAAAAATATTAACGGAGATAAGAAAAAAACCTTTGTTGTTGCTGGTGGTGTTGCGGCAAATAAAAAAATAAGAGAAACTTTAACAAAACTTTGTAATGAAGAAAATTTTGAGGCAATATTCCCTCCAATTAACTTATGCGGGGATAATGCTGCAATGATTGCATTTGCTGGTTTAGAAAAATTTAAACAAAATCAATTCGATGATTTAAGTTTTCCTGCAAAACCTAGATGGCAACTAGATGAAAATGCTGTTTTTTTAAAAGGTGCTGGTGTAAAAATTTAATGAAATACTCTCTACTTAAAAATTAATTTTTTTCTTCGTAATTATTATTTGTTTTGTCGTCTTCACTAGTATCTGTTTTGTCGTCTTCATTATCTTTATAAAACTTTCTTATCAATTCGTCTTCTCTTTTTGCTTGTTCTTCATCAAATTTTAATTCCCATTGTCTTAATTTTTCTTGTTCTTCTTTAATTCTTTTTTCTTCTTCAATTTTAGCTTCTAATTCTCTTTGTTCTTTTTCTTCTATTAATTTAAGTTCCTCTTCTCTTAATTTCCGCTCTTTTTCTTCTGCTTTTTGTTGTTGTTCAATTACTCTCTTTTCTTTTTCTTCTGCTTTTTGTTGTTGTTCTTTTAATCTCAATTCTTTTTCTTTTTCTTTATATTCTTCTTGCTCTGCTAATATCTGAGCCTCTCTTTCTTTTATTCTTTGTGTTTCTAAATCTTTCAACTTTTGTGCAGTTTCATTTAATTTTTGCTGCTCATATTGTAACTTGTGGTTTTTTTCTTTTAATTTTTGTTCCTCTTCTTTCTCCCTTTGAACTTCCAAATCTTTTAATCTTTGTTGTTCATCTTTTATTTTTTGTTTCTCTTCTTTCTGCTTTTGAACTTCTAGGTCCTTCAATCTTTGTTGTTCATCTTCCCTTATTTTTTTTTCTTCTCTAGCTCTTTGTCTTTCTAGGTATTGCAACTTTAATTGCTCTTCTTTTAATTTTATTTCATCTTCCCTTATTTTTTTTTCTTCTTGATCTTTTAATTTTTGTTCTTCTGCCTTTAGTCTCTGAGCTTCAATTTTTTGTGCATATTTTTCATTTTTTTTTTGTTGTTTTTCATTTTCTAATCTTAGTTTTTCTGTAGCATCTATTCTTTCTCTTTCTTTTTTTAATATTTGTTCATCTTCTTTCCGTCTTTGAATTTCCAAATCTTTTAATCTTTTTTGTTCATCTTTTATTTTTTGTTGCTTAATTTTTTCTTGTTCAATTTTCTCTTTTTTAATTTTCTTAGCTATTTCTTCGTCTCTCTTTTTTTTTAAATTTTGAAAGGTTTTATTTAAAGATTGTTTTGTGTCATTTAAAGATTTTGAAGCAATTTTCCCTAGCTTGTCTAATCCTAAATTTTTAAATAATTTTTTTTTTGTTTCCACAACTCTCCACTCAAGACTAGCATACCACTCATATACATTCTTAAAAGTTTATTACCGTTTACTTTGGTTCCAAAAACTGTTGACTTAACTAGACTAAAAAAAAAAATATAAATATAAATACAATTAGAGCGTGTATAATTTAATTAAAAAATATGTAATAAGTAAACACTGGAAAAACAATTAGATGAAGTGTTGGTTATTAATTTCTGAACCAAATGTTTGGTCTATTGCTGATCAAAAAAAAGCTGGTTTAAAAG
>MPMB02154999.1_pt1 | contig 11032 bp, 7 predicted proteins | sample 1617371 | NCBI WGS metagenome assembly MPMB02 (sample SAMN05944808, study PRJNA350692) | marine metagenome | biome: marine; feature: ODZ; material: water; isolation source: 300 m water sample filtered on 0.2 um supor filter | place: Pacific Ocean | collected 2012-04-08 | depth 300m m
CACCTACGTCGAGATCACGGGCTTCGGCGGCAGCGAATACGGCGAGGTCTCCCTGCAGGCCGACGGAACGGTGCTGGCCGTCACCGGTTCCACTCCGATCGGCACGGGTCACCACACGACCTGGGCGATGATCGTCGCTGACCGCCTGGGCGTGCCCCTCGAGGCCGTCACCGTGTTCCACGGCGACACCGACCGGGTGCCCTCCGGTCAGCTCACCGGCGGGTCCCGATCCGTTCAGATCGCCGGCTCGTCGATGGGCGATGCTGCCGACAAGCTCATTGCCCTGGCCCGTGATGCGGCCGCCGACATGCTCGAGGCTGCCCCGGACGACCTGGTGCTCGATCGCGAGCGGGGCGCCTTCCATGTGGCCGGTACCCCGTCGGCATCCCGGTCGTGGGCCGAGATCGCCGGCGAGACGGCGGAGCCGCTGGTCGGCCATTCCGACTTCGTGCAGGCCGGTGCGACCTTCCCGTTCGGCGCCCACATCGCCGTCGTCGAGGTCGACACCGAGACCGGGCACACCACGGTTGAACGGATCGTCGCCGTCGACGACGCCGGCATCATCATCAACCCGCTGCTGGCCGCCGGCCAGATCCACGGTGGCCTGGCGCAGGGCATCGCCCAGGCGCTGCTCGAGGAGATCCGCTACGACGAGGACGGCAACCCGCAGACCTCCAACCTCGCCGACTACACGGCCATCTCGATGATGGAGGTCCCCACCTACGAGCGTTCGTTCACCGAGACCTCGACGCCCCACAACCCGCTCGGGGCCAAGGGGATCGGCGAGGCGGGCAGCATCGGCTCCACGGCGGCGGTGCAGAGTGCCGTGGTCGATGCCCTCACACCGTTCGGCATCCGGCACCTCGACATGCCGCTCACCCCGGAGCGCATCTGGTCGGCGCTGCAGACATCGAATGCCTGACCCAGACATGCCCGGGACCGATTCCGACACGGGTGGCGACACCCCGCTGACCCACGAGCAGGCCACGGCCGCCCTCACCGGCCCCGGCGGCTTCTTCGAGGTCGCGACCGAGGAGGTCCTGGGGGAGTCGATGCAGGTGTTCGTGAACCGGCCCCGGTCCTTGCGCGACATGCTGACCGGGGCTGCCCGTAACGGTGATGCCGATTATGCGGTGTTCGACGATGCCGGTGAGCGACGTGTCCTGACGTTCGAGGGCCTCCAGGGACAGGTCGCTTCTGTGGCAGCGGCCCTCGCCGATCGGGGGATTGGACACGGCGACCGGGTGGCGATACTCGCCGCCAACTGCCCCGAGTACATCGTCACCTTCTGGGCCTGTGCGGCCATGGGTGCTGTGGCGGTCTGCTTCAACGGCTGGTGGACCCGCAGCGAGATCGAATATGGGCTCGAGGTCACCACCCCGGCCCTGCTGGTCGCAGACCGGCGCCGCCTGGCCCGCCTCGACGGCACCGACCCGGGTGTCCCGACGATCGTGATCGAGGACGACTTCGCAGACCTGCTCGCCTTCGCCCCTGATGCCGACCTCCCCGAGACACCGATCGCCGAGGACGACCCGATCGTCCTGCAGTTCACGTCGGGCACCACCGGACGTCCGAAGGCGGCGATGGTGAGCCACCGCAGCTTCATCTCGTTCGTGCTGGCGGCATTCGTGATCGGTGCCCGCGATTCGATGCTGGCCGGCGACACCCCCTCGGCCGACGGTGCCCGCCTGGCGGTGTTCCCGATGTTCCACCTCTCCGGAATGCAGAGTTCGACGGTCACGTCGCTCATGGCCGGATCCAAGACCGTCTGGCCCATGGGCCGTTTCGATCCGGCACGGGTCGTGCAACTCACCGTCGACGAGGGCATCAGTGCCTGGAACGGCACCGCCACCCACATCTACCGACTCCTCGCCGAGCCGGACATCGAGGGCCTCGACCCGCTGCAACTCACCTCGGTGGCCATCGGCGGCTCGGCGAGTACACCCGACCTGATACGGGCCACCGAGGAACGGTTCCCCCACCTGGTCGGAACCTTCGGCTCCGGATACGGGCTCACCGAATCGGGCGGCCTCGTCAGCCACGCCCCCAACGAGATGCTCCGGGATGCACCCGATTGCGTCGGCTGCCCACTCCCCACGGTCGAGGTGAAGATCATCGACGAGGAGTGCAACGACCTGCCCGATGGTGAGAACGGCGAGATCTGCGTACGGAGTCCGCTGGTCATGCTCGGCTACTGGGACAACCCGGAGGCGAATGAGGCGGTGTTCCTGCCCGGCCGCTGGCTGCGCACCGGCGACTTCGGGCGCATGGTCGACGGTCGTCTCCACATGGCCTCACGCCTCAGGGACCTAATCCTCCGGGGCGGGGAGAACGTGTACCCGAGCGAGGTCGAACAGCGCCTCGAGGAACATCCTGCGGTTGGGGAGGTGGCGGTGCACGGCGTCGATCATCCGACGCTCGTCCAGGAGGTGAAGGCGGTCGTGGTCCTGCGTCAGGGAGCCGACGCCTCGGCCGACGAGATCACGGCCTTCTGCGCCGAGACCCTCTCGTACTACAAGGTGCCTACGATCGTGGAGTTCCGGGACGAGCCGCTGCCGCGCAACGCCACCGGCAAGATCGTGAAGGCGGTACTCACCGGCGACGCCGAGCACACCTTCGTCGAGGAATAGGCGCCTTCCTCAGACCCCGGCGGCGGCCTCGGTCAGCACCCGGAGCTTTGTGAGTGCCAGGTCGCGGCCCAGGTAGCCGAGGCCGCAGTCGGGGGCTACCACCAGGCGCTCCCGGTCGATATGACGCAGTGCCTCGGCCAGGCGGGCGGCGACCTCGTCGACGGTTTCGACCCGGCTGCGGGCGATAGCCACGCAACCGAGGATCACCTTCGTGTACCGGAAGCGGGGGAGCAGGTCGGCGAGGTCGTTGGGACGGTGGGCGTCCTCGATGCTGAACCGGTCGATCTGCGCCGCATCCACGGCCTCGGCGATCTCGAGGTAGGCCGACGGCGGCGCCTTCTCGTAGTCGTCGTCGTCGAGGTGACGGGGGTAGCCGCAGCAGCAGTGCACGGTGCGGGTGACCGTGTCGGGGGCGCCGTCGAAGCAGGCGGCCAGGGCGTCGATACCGAAGGAGAGGGCGTCGTCGACCCGGCGGGCGAACACCGGCTCGTCGACCTGGATGTGGGTGCAGCCGGCCTCGGCCAGGGCACGTACTTCGATGTTGATCGCCACGGCCAGGTCGGCGACCAGGGCGGCCCGGTCGCCGTAGTGGTGGTCGACGACCGTGTCGGTGATCGTGAGCGGCCCGGGGATCGTGACCTTGACGGGATGGTCGGTCGACGCCTGGGCGACCCGCCAGTCGTGGGGCAGGAACGACCCCTTCGCGGCGACGGGGCCTACGATCACCGGGAGGACCGCCGACAGCACGCCCCGCATCGTCTCCTCGGCCCGGTGCTCGAAGTCGAAGCCGGTGAGGTGCCTGCAGTGGTAGTGGACGTAGTTCTCCCGGCGCACCTCGCCGTCCGTGACCACGTCGACCCCGGCATCGACCTGGTCGGCGATCACCTCGGCGGCTGCCCGCGTGAACAGGGCCTCTGCATCCTCACCGGCGGCTGCCATCTCGTCGGACCAGCGGGCGGCGTAGTCGAAGTCGGACAGGTCGAACCAGTCGGACACCGGCACGTAGTCGGGCTTGGGAAAGGCGCCGATGACGGTCGTGGGAAGCGGGGACAGGTGGGGCTCCATGCGCCGCGTACGGTAGTCCCGACCCGGCGGCGCGAACGGACCTGTGGGAGGCTGCAGCCATGAACCCCTACCTCCAGGGTTCGATGGCACCGATCGCCGAGGAGGTGACGGCCTTCGACCTGCCGGTCACCGGCACGGTTCCCGCCGAACTCGAAGGCCGCTGGCTGCGCAACGGCCCGAACCCCCGCGGTGTCGCCGATCCGGCCACCCACCACTGGTTCCTGGGCGACGGCATGGTCCACGGCGTGCGCCTGCGTGGCGGGAAGGCCGAGTGGTACCGCAACAGGTGGGTGCGGGGCGCCCGGATCGCCGCCGACCTGGGCGAGGACCCGCCGTCGGGCCGCTCCAACGGCGACCGCGACTTCGGCCCCAACACGGCGGTGGGTGGCTTCGCCGGAAAGACCTGGGCGATGGTCGAGGCCGGCACCACGCCCATGACCCTCACCTACGAACTCGACACGATCGGCTACGACGGCTTCGACGGGACCCTGCCGGGAGGCTTCACCGCCCACCCCAAGTACGACCCGGCGACGGGTGAACTCCACGCAGTCTGCTACTCCTATCCGGACCGACTCGACCGGGTACAGCACGTGGTCGTCGGCAACGGCGGGCGGGTGGTGAAGGCGACCGACGTGCCGGTCGACGGCATGCCGATGATCCACGACATGTCGTTGACGGCCCGGTACGCCCTCGTCTACGACCTGTCGGTGTGCCTCGACATCGAGGAAGCCATGGGAGGTGGCCTCTTCCCGTTCGCCTGGAATCCCGACCACCAGGCCCGCGTCGGGCTCCTGCCACGCGACGGGACCGCCGCTGACGTCATCTGGTGCGAGGCACCGCAGTGCTACGTGTTCCACCCCGCCAACGCCTACGACGCCGACGACGGCACCGTCGTGGTCGACCTCTGCCGCTACGACCGGATGTTCGACAGGGACCGCAACGGTCCTGTCGGAGACAGCGCCCCTACGTTTGCCAGGTGGGTGGTGGATCCGGCCACAGCGACCGTGTCCGAGACACAGATCGCCGACGGCCACCACGAGTTCCCGACCCACGATCCCCGGGTGGGCACACGCCGCCATCGCTACGCGTACACCGCCGATGGACTCGGACTGGGTCCGACCCAGCAGGTCGACGTGGAGACCGGCGACATCGTCATCCACGACCACGGTGAGGGACGCTTCGGAGCCGAACCGCTGTTGGTGCCCAAGGACGGATCCACCGACGAGGGCGTCGGCTGGGTGCTGGTGTGCGTCAACGACCGTGCCGGCGGTCCGGCCGAGCTTGTGGTGCTGGACGGCGAGGACCTCGCCGCCGAGCCGGTGGCGCGCATCCACCTTCCACAACGGGTGCCCGACGGGTTCCACGGCAACTGGGTCCCCGACGCGTCGGTGCCTCCAGGATGAACGCCCGGGAGTGGGCGCAGTCCGAGAGGCACGCCCTTAGCGACCTGATGGACGAACTCGGTGCCGATGCTCCGACCCTGTGCGAGGGCTGGACCGTCGCCCACATGGCGGCCCATCTGGTGGTTCGGGAACGTCGCCCCGACACCGGCCCCGGCCTGGTCATGGGGGGGGCGCCTGCCCGTCACACCGCCCGGGTCACCAACCGTCTCGCCGAGTGCGGGGACTTCACGCAGATGGTCGACCGGGTCCGACGCGGGCCGCCGCTGTTCCTGCGGTTCGCCGACGGGGCGATGAACCTGGTCGAGTTCGTGGTGCATCACGAGGACGTGCGGCGTACGGGCGACGGCTGGTCACCCCGGACCGGCATCGAAGGCCTCGAAGCGCTGCTCTGGGAGCGCCTCGGAAAGGGGGCGAAGGTCATGTGCCGTCGGCTCGTCGACATCGACCTCACGATTGCCCGCCGGGGCGGAGAAACGATCCGCGTCGGGAAGTCGGGGCGACCGGCGACGCTCACCGGTGAACCGGTCGAGTTGGTGAACTTCCTGTTCGGTCGACGCGACCGTGTCGAGGTCGAGATGGTCGGCGACGAGGGCGCCTGCCGCGAACTCCGCACCGGCCGCCTGGGAATCTGAACCTCAGCCCACGTAGCCGCCGTCCTGGAGCACCTGCTCGAAGGCGGCTGGGCGGCCGGCGATGATGCCGTCGATGCCGAGGTCCAGCAGTTCGGCGTAGAAGCCGCCCGCTTCCTGGTCGGTGCTGTCGGGCCACACCCAGACCTCGACCCCGGCTTCCTCGACGGCGGTGAAGAACGCCTCCATCAGGACCTCGATGCCGTCGTAGTTGGGTGGGACCTGGACGACGGGGTGGTCGCCCAGGGCCTCGCCGCCGAGGATCCAGGCGATCATCTCGTCGGTGCCGGGGCTGGTGGCGACATCCGGGGCGACCTCCTTGAAGGCGGCGACCACGTCGCTCGAGAACGACACCACGACCACCGAGTCGCGTCTGTCGAGGTCGTCGAGGTCGGCCACCAGGGCGGCGATGGCGGCCTCTGCGTGGTCGTCCCGGTTCTTGATCTCGACGTCGAGGGCGAGCGTGGGGAACGCTTCGGCGACCGAGCGGAACGTTTCGATCCGGAAGTCGTCGGGGGTGAACCCCTCTGGTGGTTCGACGACTCCGGTACGGACTCCCCGGAACGGGTAGTCCCCGTCGGCCAGGTCCCGGCAGGGCCAACAGGTGGGCGACCACCACCAGGCATTGTCGAGGGCCTGGAGTTCGGCGACGGTCATCTCGGCGACCACGCCCTCACCGCCGGTCGTGCCGAACACGTCGGCGTCGTGGTGGACGACGAGGACCCCGTCGGCGGTGATCCGCACGTCCATCTCGAGGAGGTCGACGCCGGCCTCGGCGGCCCGCCGGAAGGCGTACATGGTCGAGTGCGGATGGTCCTGGTCGCCGCCGGCGTGGGCCAGGTTGAGGGGTTGGTCGAGTGCCAACAACTCGTCGATCGTCGGTGGCCGCGGTGGGAGCGTGGTGGTCGTCGTGGTGGTCGTCGTGGTGGTCGTGGTGGTGGTCGTGGTGGTCGTCGTGGTGGGTGGGAGCGTGGTGGTGGTCGTGGTGGTGGGCGGGAGCGTGGTGGTGGTCGTGGTGGTGGGCGGGAGCATGGTGGTGGTCGGGAGCATGGTGGTGGTCGAAACGGCAGCCCCGCCACCACAGGCCGTCGCCAGGAGGACCAGTGCCAGGATCATGTTCGCAGCCCGCATGGCGCGACCGTAACCCGGCGGCTGCCATCGTGTAGGGGTGGGAGACCGACACGGTGGGGGAAGGAGCCCCCGACATGACGCGCTCGTGGTGTGCCCGCCGGGCCTCGAAGCCCTGGTGGCGGGAGAACTCACCGGCCTGGGCGTGAAGCGCACGCGGACCCACAAGGGGGCCGTGGCGACCGACCTCACCACACGCCAGCTCTACGCAGCCAACCGGTCGTTGCGCTGCGCCACGCGGGTGCTGGTGCGGGTGGCCATGTTCACCGCCCGCTCGTTCGCCGACCTGGAGCGCCGCCTCTGTGAGGTCGACTGGGCACCATGGTTGGAGGAGGGCGCACGACCCGACTACCGGATCACCTCCCGCGGCTCGCAACTCGTCCACACGGGAGCCATCGAGCAGCGGTTCGCCACCGCTCTGGGGGTCGGCCACCCTGATGGTCCGGAGCAGTTGATCGTCGTGAGGGTCTCCCGGGACCGGTTCACCGTCAGCGTCGACTCGTCGGGGGCGCCGCTGCACATGCGGGGCTGGCGTCAGGCGACGGCGAAGGCGCCGCTGCGGGAGTCGGTGGCCGCCGGAATGCTCCTCGCCGCTGGTTGGGACCCGACAGTGCCGTTGGTCGACCCGATGTGTGGTTCGGGAACAATCGCCATCGAAGCTGCGCTGCTCGCCGCCGGCCGGGCGCCTGGAGCCGGCCGCACCTTCGCCTTCCAGGGGTGGCCGTCGTTCGAACCGGGCACCTGGGCCAGCGTGACGGCGACCCCGGGGGCACCGATGCCTTCACCGCCATCCATCGTCGCCAGCGACAGGGACGCCGGCGCCATCGAGGCCGCCCGGTCGAACGCCGAGCGGGCCGGCGTCATCGACCTGGTCGAGTTCCGAAAGGCGCCCATCTCCGACCTGGAGGCACCGGAAGGTGGCCCCGGTCACCTCGTCACGAACCCCCCATGGGGTGGTCGGCTCTCAACCGGCGGCGACCTACGCAACCTCTACGCCACACTCGGAAACGTCGCCTCAGAACGCCTCCCGGGGTGGGGGATCGGAATCCTGGTCGCCGACCGGGACCTCGCCCGCCAGGTCCGCCCCGGCCTCACCGAGGCGCTGCACCTCGACCTGGGCGGCCAGCGCACGATCCTTCTGACCGGGCAGCTCCCCTGACCGGCTGCCCGTCGTGGGTCAACTGACGATGATCGTGGCGGTCATGTCGGGGTGGAGGGCGCAGAAGTACGAGTAGGTGCCGGGTTCCGAGGTCCCGAGTTCCCAGTTGTCGCCGGGAGCGAGGAGGCCCGAGTCGAACGAGTCGAGGTTGGGGGCGTCGGAGGTGCCGGCGCTGACGGTGTGGGGGACCGAGTCGCTGTTGTTGAAGTACACGCTCTGTCCGATCTCCACTTCCAGGTTCCCTTCGAAGGCGAAGTTCGTGATCAGCGACTGGCGTGCCCCGTCGGGGAAGTCGCTGCCCTGCACCATGGCCGCCGAGCGCATGGCCGGGTCGTCGAAGAACGGGGCGAGGGTGGAGTTCCACATCGAGAACACGCCCAGTTGGTTGTCGTGTTCGGGGTCGACCCAGGCGTGCAGCATCCAGCCGATGGCCTCGTTGAAGCTGCCGCCCACCTCGGCACACTCCGCCTCGGTAACGAAGAGGTCCCTGCCGGTGCTCCGTCCCCGGCAGAGGTTGAAGTGGCTGTGCCAGTTGTCGAGGTCACCGGTGAAGCCCTCCGGGTGGTCGGTGCCGACCACGTTGGGGGGCGTGATGAAGGCGGTGCCGACCAACTGCATCGGGTCACCCTGCCATGCGCCGTTGATGCACTGGCCAACCGCTCTGTTCGGCAGGGTGTCATCGGCGAGCGTGTAGAGCAGGATCTCCGGCCGGCCGGGGTCGAAGCCGTCCCCGATGTACTCCGGGTTGTAGAGGTGCGAGCCCATGTTCGGCGTCTGGGTGCGGTCGGATATGAACCCCTCGGCACACGTCGTGTTGATGTCGCGGTGCCCCTCCATGTAGGTGTTCAGCTCGTCGAGCTCGGCCACGAGTGCGGCCAGTTGCTCGGGTGTGAGAGCCAGTTCCTCGGGGATCGGTTCGCCACCCTCGAGCAGCGCCTTGAGTTCCAGGTAGGAGCACGGCAGCTCGGTGTCCTGGCAGCGGACCTGGTCGCCGATCGGGCCCTCGACGAGCGTCGGAACGACGCCGCCCGACGTCTCCCGGAAGACGTACCGGGTGTAGCCGGGGGCACCGCCGGCCTGTGGATCCAGGTCGTCGGGAAGGCTCCATGCGGCATCGGCCTGCTTGAATCCTGCCGCCTGTGCAATGTATTCCTGCAGTTGCTCGGCCGTGCGCACCTCGTGGATGTCGATCGTGGTGGTGGGAGCCAGCGTCGTGGTTGTCGTCGTGGTGGTCGCAGGGAGCGTGGTGGTCGCAGGGAGCGTGGTCGTCGCAGGGAGCGTGGTCGTCGGCAGACTCTGTGTCGACGAGCCGGAGGCGCAGGAGACAGCCAGCAGGATCCCGAGGGTCAGCGGAACGAGGCGCAGGCTCGACATGGGAACAGGTCTTCCAGACTGGAACGGGATCATCAGACCAGCATTGCCGGGTCGATCTGGTATTCGGGGTCGACCGTGCGGGGCCCCTCCCGACGGGCCAGGGCGGCCTCTACGGCGGGTGCCAGGCGCTCCTGCCTGGCAGCCACGTGTGCGGGGTCGCGCTCTTTGAACTCGGGCATGACCTCTCTGGCGAAGAGCTCCATCGACTCGCAGATGTCCTCATGGCGGTTGCGTCCGGCCTGGCTGATGAAGATCACCTGGTCGATGCCGGCCTCCTCGTACTGTCGCATCAGCGGCCGGATCTGATCGGGGGTGCCGATCGCCCCGCGCAGTGACAGCACGCCTTCATCCCCCTTTAGCTGGGCGCGGAGTTCGACGTCCTTCTGGGCTGCCGTCGCACGGTCGAATCCGAACGCACTGCGGTTCTTCTCGAACTCGGCCCACACGTCTGTGACGCCCGGTTGGTGTTGCCCGTAGACGTAGAAGTGGCCGAGTGAATAGCCGAAGAAGTGGGCGCCGTCGATGCCCCGGTCGATGGCGGTGGCCTCGTCCTCATGGCACATCAGCGGCAGGACGCTGGCCATGTTGGCGTTGACGGCGAAACCGGCGGGCACGCACTCGTCGGAGGCGATGGTCTCGTAGTAGTCGTCGACCCAGAACTTGGCCTCGTCGGGTTCGACGAAGGCAAACGTGAGTGCCCCCACACCCTTCGTGGCCGCCAGGTGGATCGTCTCGCGCTGGCTGCAGGCCACCCACAGCGGAGGATGCGGTTTCTGGAACGGCTTGGGCACCACGTTGCGGGCGGGCATCTGGAGGTGTTCGCCGTCCCAGCCGGCGAACGGCTCCTCGACCATCATCCTCGTGGCGGCATCGATGTGGTCGAGCCACTGCGCACGCTTGGTTGCCCGGTCGACGCCGAATCCGTCCAGTTCGGCGTTGGACGACGATTCGCCGGTACCGAACTCGACCCGCCCGTCGGAGAGAAGGTCGAGGGTGTTGATGCGCTCGACGACCCGGGCGGTGTGGTTGTAGCCGCCGGGTAGCAGAACGATGCCGTGGCCCAGGCGAATGTTGGTGGTGCGCTGGCTGGCGGCGGCCAGGAACACCTCGGGTGCCGAACTGTGGCTGTATTCCTCGAGGAAGTGGTGTTCGACCTCCCAGACGTGGTCGAAGCCCAGCCGGTCGGCCAACTCGACCTGGTCGAGGGCATCCTTGAGCAACCTGTGCTCGTCGCCGTCCTCCCATGGTCGGGGGATCTGGTGCTCGTAGAAGATTCCGAACTTCATGGACGGGACCCTAGGCGCCAAGCCCCGCCCGAGCCGGACCGAACGGTGGGAAGCACGTACGATCGTTGGGAACGGGAGAAGAGGGGAGGCAGCGATGCGACGCAACGTGGTGGGTGTGGTGGTCGCAGCCATAGCGGCCCTCGCCTTCGCCGTCTGGTTCTTCGTGTTGCGCGACACGGCCCCACCACCGCCGGACCTCGGCAACGCCGCCGCGGTGGCGGCAGCAGCACAGAGTTCGACGCTTCCCACGCCCACGAGTACCACCACGGCGCCTCCCACGACCACGGCGCCTCCCACGACCACGGCGCCTCCCACGACCACGGCGCCTCCCACGACCACGGCGCCTCCCACGACCACG
>MPMB02165762.1_pt1 | contig 11018 bp, 9 predicted proteins | sample 1617371 | NCBI WGS metagenome assembly MPMB02 (sample SAMN05944808, study PRJNA350692) | marine metagenome | biome: marine; feature: ODZ; material: water; isolation source: 300 m water sample filtered on 0.2 um supor filter | place: Pacific Ocean | collected 2012-04-08 | depth 300m m
CCCACGGCCCCCCCACGGCCCCCCCACGCCCCCCTACGGCGTCCACTCGGTACCAGGCGTGTACCCCAGCAAGTCATACAACTCCTGCCGCGTCTGCATGTCGGCAAGAATGGACTTGACGCTTCCGTCAGACTTCAGCGCGGCAAGCGCCTCGGTCACAGCCTTCATGGCAATGCGTTGCATGCTGACCGGGAAGATCACGATGTCGTAGCCGAGTTCACTGAACCGAGACAGTGGAATGATCGGGGTCTTGCCGAATTCCGTCATGTTCGCAAACAGCAGGCCAGGACAACCAGACGCGAACTCGGCGAACTCGTCTTCGCTAACGAGCCCTTCGGGGAAGATCATGTCGGCGCCTGCTTGGCGATACACGTTTCCTCGCTCGATCGCAGCGTCGAGACTTTCGGTGCCCCTCGCATCTGTGCGAGCGATGAGCACAAAATCATCCGATTTCGACTCCGCCGCCGCCGCAACCTTGGATGCCATGTCCTCTGTGGAGATCAGTGATTTGCCATCAAGATGCCCACATCGCTTAGGGAACACCTGATCCTCGATATGCATTGCTGCAGCGCCAGCTTGCTCATACTCGATGACTGTGCGGCGAACCATCTCGACTTCCCCGTAACCGGTATCGGCATCCACAATGGTCGGCAGGCCGGACGCAACCGAAACCTCGCGAATGGTCCGGCACACTTCGGACAACGTCAGCAATCCGATATCAGGAACCCCCGCCGTATTGGCCGTCGCGCCGCCGGAGATGTAGACCGCGTCGAAACCTGCGCGGGCGACCGACCGGCCGACCAGTGCCGTAAACGCGCCAGGCGCGGCAACGGTGCCGCTGGTCATGAGATTTCGAAGTCGTCCGCCGGGCGTACTGCTGCTCATGGTGACGATTGTACGTCACCAGCCCCTTTGGCCAATCCAGGCAACCGGTAGGTCTTCATGCCATCTGGCGTCACGAACACCACCTCGACGCCGTCCGGATCATCCTCTGGTGCCCTCACCACTGCTGCAGCAGCCAAATCATGATCTCGCATGACAAGGCGAGCAAGGTGCGGGAAGTCCACTGACTCGGTGCCGTTGACCGGCAACCCCCTGCGAAAATCTGCTTCGATCGCAGCATCGGCAGTGAAGTCCCACCCTCCATCCTGCAACTGCCCTGCGACCTGCGTCATGGCATCAAGCCGTCGCGGATGATCGCTGATGATCAGCGCTTGGCCAAAGCCACTTGGGAGTGCCTGTTGCACAGGTCGCGTTGCGGCCACGGCCTCGGGGAGTGAAGATCGGACACTGGCAATCACCATGAAATACCCACCTACAAGAACCAGCAACCCCACAAGAAACGCTACCACGCCCCCAGCAGAGGTGCGGCGACGAGCGCGGCGAGCAGCACGCCTGGCATCACGTTCGGCCTGGGCCATTTCTCGCTTCTGCCGCGCAGCAAAAAAAGCATCGGGCCGTGGTGGTTGTGAGCCAGGTACGGCGTCACGAACGCGATAGGCGCCGGACCACCAGTCGGTCACCTCGATCCGTGGTCGTTGCCGCGTAGATCCAGCCGACAACGGTGGCGCCGCCGTGGGGGTTGCCGCATCGTCTACTGTCGAATCGCTGAAACTCGGTAGATCCACTGGCCGCAGCCCCCGTGGATCGCTCGCACCAGCAAGGAAGGCGATATCGGCAAGCATCGCTTCGACCGATTCATACCGCTGGTGGTAGTCGGCCATGGCGCGGCGAATTACCCAACGGATCGCGTCACCATCTTCGCGATCAAAACGACTCAGGTTGCCGTGGGCCGGGAAGGTGCCTTCGACCATGTGGTACAGCACGGCACCAGCCGAATAGATGTCAAACCGCGCACCATCGACCTCAGATACCTTGGCGCCCCGAAGTGCCTGCCGCACGAGTTCTGGATCACGGAAATACTCCGTTCCATGTGTTGTCAGTGTCATGGCCGACTGCAGCGGTGTCACCAACCCGAAGTCGACCAGATGCGCGCCGGTGTCGTTTGTGATGATGTTCTCGGGCTTGACGTCTTTGTGCCACACGCCCGCAGCGTGGTAGTCCCGCAGCACGGCAAGAAGGTCACGTTGCCATCCAAGCGAGGTCGACAACTCGTCTCGACCCAGTGGCGCACCATCGCTGTGCATGGCGGTCACCGCCTCAGCAAGATGTGTGCCTGGAATGAAGGGCATGACGTACCAGAATCGCTGCTCATCGTGGTCGTGTTCAACGATAAGACCGAGTTTCTTGGCCCCCTCGAGTGCCCGGGATTCTCGGATCATGTGCCCGAGCGGTGCGCCCGCCGAGGTATCGAAGCATTTGATGACAACACGATCCGGCGCCCCTGGAGGTGCCTCGGCAGTGGGCTCGGCAATGTGAAGCGCCGCGCCGGAGCCACCAGCCTGCAACTGGCCAATGATCTTCCAACCAGGGAACTCGCCTGGCTTGCCGCGCCGCCGTGGTGTTGCCTTCTTTGGTGAGGCCGCCGCAGCCGATCCTGTGACGAGTCCACCAACACGCCTTCCCACGCGGCGGAACCGACTGCCGATGCGATTGGTCATGCTGCTTGCCGCTTCCCAGCGACCCAAGGCCAGCGCGCCGATGATGACCGGAAACGTCAGCACGGCAACGATCAGATGAAAGCACGCCGCGATGAGGTCGCGGATCAACTCGATGATGACCGCCCCGATGAACTGAATGCCCCGAACAATGCCATGAAGCACCGGGCCGATGAAATGGCGTAACAGGATGCCGATGCCGGCGGCGCCGATCACGGTCGCGACGATGATAAGCAAGATGATGAGTACTCTTGTCATGCCAAATCAGTTGGTGCTGTCCTCATCTGAAATGGATGCAGCGCGATGCCATATCTCAGCGATCGCCTCATCAAAGAGTGAATCATCTCGCGAGAGCCCGGCCAACTCGGCTTCGGCCATCTCTTCTGGCGTAAAACTCCAGGTCGCCACGATCTCGGTGAGTTTGGTGCGCAGATGTCCTCGTGCCTTCTGAAGATGCCTGCTGATCGTCGGAGGGCTCACGCCGAGTTGCCCGGCAACATCGCGGCCGGTTCGGCCGTCAAGGACCCGCATACGGTAAACCTCAAACGACAGGAAGTCGCCAGCCGATTCGGCCTGGCGAATGGCCGCAGCAACCTTGGCTTCGAAAATACGGCGCTCATACTGTTCATCCACAGCACCGCCGAGACCACCCATCCAATCTTCTTCGAGATGCATGGGTCGCTTTCCAGCGCCGCGTTTGAGTGCCATCCGTCGATCCATCTCATCACTGAGGGCATGCCTCGCGATGGCCAGCAGCCACGTGCTGAACCGGACACCTCGAGTCGGATCAAATCGCTCAATTGATTTGCTCAGTGCCGCGAGTGTTTCCTGGCTGAGATCCCGCACCGTTTCCATGCCGAGTCGACCATTGCCCCACTTCATGAGTTGACCACGAAGAATAGGCCCGAAAACTTGCCACAGCTCGAACCAAGCCGTCTCATCGCGGTCCCGGAGCCGGCGGACAAAGGTTGTGGTCATGTGATGCATGGGTCGAGGAGCCTCTTCTCTCTGATTCGGAGTTCGGGGCGTTCAGTTTCGCCCACATTCGCTGTGAGTGTCGGGCAAACCACATGGAATGTGGGTAATGGCCTCCAGAAGCGTGTTTTTACCGCAGCATGAAATCAATTCTCCACCCATCCCAACAATGATCCTGAGGCCACCGATTTGGTGGCGGAAGGACAACAGCCCCATGACTATCTGCAAAACCATCTTTCGTTGGACCATCGTCGCCGGACTCGCTCTTGGCGGTATCACAATCATCATCGGACCAGAGCGGGTCGCGGCTGCCTTTGGCAGCCTTCAAAACCAAGCCAACACCCTTGTTGATCAGTACATCGATGTCGAAGAGGCGCAGGCCCTTCGAAATCAACTCTACACACTGGCCGAAGCCTACCCGGACCGCATCGCTGAAATCCGCGGTGAGGTGGCGCGAGTCGAGACTCAACTCGATCAGTTCGCCCACGATGCCGATGTTGCCAGGAGAGTCGTTGCCATGACGGGCTCAGACCTCGAGCAGATTGCGCTTCAGGTGCAGTCGGCTGAACACGGTGGTTTTCATACCGTGTCGCTTGTCAATGGAGACGCCGGTGTCAACATCGACGTCGCGTACCGTGAAGGTCGCCGCATCAAAGGTATTCACGAAACCTATCAAGAACGTCTCGTCTCGGATCAGCGGCAGGTTGACATGCTGAAAACCCAGCATGAACGACTCACCGCGCTGCTTGAGCAGATCGAACACGAGTTCGCCGACTATCAGGCGCAGGTCTGGCAACTTGACCGGCAGATCGACTCCATCGAACGCAATGATCGACTGATCGCCCTGACCGAGTCACAGCAGGACACCCTCCGTGCTTTTGAATCGCCGGGCAATGCCGATGGGCTTCGCGCCATCGAAACTCGTCTGGCTGAACTTCAAGCCGTTCAGGAGGGCACTCTTCAGGCACTCGCTGAGCGTGGCCGCCAGAACGAATATGAGCACCGAGCGCAGATGATGTTGAAACAAGACATCGAGCCGGAGAATGGAACGGTTGGGACGACGCGGAACAACAACCCCTTCGCCGAGTTCCTTCCGGCCCCGCCCAAAGTCGACCTGCAGCAGGTGTTGTCCACCCCGATCTTGCCTACCAAGCCTTCGTGAGTTCGCCTTGGGGATAGTAGAACTGAATGATCCGCTCGTACGTGAGCGCCGAGGCCGCCATGGCCTCGGCGCCGTACTGGCACAAGCCGGCGCCGTGGCCGAAGCCATGCCCGTTGACAACTAGGAAACCCCGCTTCACCTCGGCGTCGATCCAACCAGATGACAGGGGGTTCAGGTCCGACTCGGCAAATACCCCCGGAAGATCAACACACCGGATCGTTGCGGTCTTTCCACCGGATCCCCTGATTTCAACCTTGCTCGGCCGGCCGTGGCGGTTGGGTGACATGGGTTTTATTGAGACAACCTCACCGATCGCTGCGAGATCCTCGCGGCCAACACGACGAGCCCATGATCGAATTGCGCGTGACACCTTGGATGGATCCCATGGGCCTGTCCATCGATACCGCGGCGCTTCTGTACACCAGGCCGGGTTCGAGTGGCCGTCTAGGGGCGGAACCTTGTTGATCGGATTCGGCCCAATCGCTTGAGAGGCCAAAGCCGCTCGGCCGCCACAACAACTAGAGAAGTAGCCGGGCACCACCTCGCCTCGCCATGTGATGATCTCGCCACTGGTGGCTGTGGCCGTTCGTGTGGCTTGATTCCAGGATGGAATGCCGACATACACCTGAGAAGAACTCGTGTCGGTGACATCCCATGTGTGGGATTTTCGCTGTTGATGCCGTGACAAAGCAAAGCTTCTCGCTGCAACAGCCTGCGCCTTGAACGCCGCATCGTGCCACCCCTCATACAACTCGCCCGCCAAGACGCCTGGAATGTACTGCTCCATCTTGACAACATTGATGACACTAAAGCTCAGCCGCGGTGGATCCTGGTCCGCTACACACCTGATGATGCCCTCGTATGTTCGCTTGGGATGTGATCCAACGGACAACGGTGTGGGACTCGTCAGTTCAACCACATCTGCGCTCGCGATGGACGTGGGCAGATTCACACCGGAAGCCGTCCATCGACCCTGCTTTCGACCGATGGTGGACGGACCTTCCAACTGAACCTCGGTGTCGCCAACCCGGATCGCCATCGCTTGTTTGGCTTGGCCGATGGTGATCGAAGGATTGCCGCCGGTCAATCGATGCAACCGCACACGTATCAGCGGTTCTTCGTTGGGAATCGGATCGTTGTTTGTGGTTGCCTGATCGCGATCTGATTCACGATCGGTTGTCGGAATCGTGCGGCGATCGCACCCAGCCAACAGAATGCTGGCAATCAACGCACGGCAAGCAATATGTGACACGCTCACTCGAGCGTTCGAAGGTCCAAGCCGAGCGTCGCAAGTCGCTCACGAACCTCGACGAGACTGGTGTTGCCGAAGTTCTTGATGCCCATGAGTTCGGCCTCGGTACGGGTAGCGAGATCGCCGATAGTCTGGACTCCAAGCAATTGAAGCGCCTTTCGGGATCGAACGGAGAAATCGAGTGTTGCAATCGAGCGATTCAACGTTTCTTCGTCTGTCAACTCAAGCAGGTCTTCGTAGACATCGGCGCGGACACGGTGGTACTGCGTTTCGAGGTTCTGCCCGAGCCGAAGGCCTCGCTGTGTGAGCATCGCCTTGATTTCCACCAATGAGGTCTCGCCAAAGTTCTTGTACGAGAGCAGTTCGGCCTCGGAAACCTTGAGTAGGTCACCAAGCGAGCGGATGTCCATTTTCTTGAGGCAGTTGCGAGCACGAACCGACAACTCGAAGTCGGTGACCGGTGTGTCCATGAGCGCGTTGTGCTTGGCCAGGTCGCGGGCCTCAGCCTCGTCGTAGTACATGTCTTTGGAAGCGTGCACATCCTTGAGGAACAGGCGGGCACGCGCATTGTTGGGTTGTGTGGCGACGACCATCTGCAGGTACTTCTCGGCACTTGCGAAGTCATCATGGTCTTCATAGATCACGGCGAGGTTGAGCAGCGCGTTCACCAGTGGGCGTTCGGTGTTTACGCACTCTTGGTAGTACCGAACCGCCTCGTCTTCTTCGCCGCATAGGTCCAGCAGCCAAGCGAGTTGAAAGAGCACCCGCTCGTCGCCGGATGCCGAAGCACTGCGAAGCGCCTCGATCGCACCTATGCGGTCACCGTCCTGCTCGAGTTGGCGAGCTTGGGCCAGCGCGTCTTCTGGATTTGTGGCCGATGCGCCGCCAATGACGGTATCGAGCCCCTCTGTAGCAACAGTCATCATTCCAAGTGTGCCTCCACGCGATCAATGGTGAATCCCCGTACTGTATCGTCAACTCGCCAAACGCTCAACGACCTGCCCTGATTCCGGTGATGATTGGAGACTGTTCCTTCATGAGAATCCCCTTGTATTTCGGCATGATGACGGTCTGTGTGATCGGGCTGATTGGCTGTGAAAGCCCCTCAAAGGCACCGGTCGAGGCCTCCTCGGTCGTTGTGCGGACCAGCCTCCGGGTGCTTGATGGACGTACCGGTGATGAGTTGGTGTGGGAAACCTTCATGTCCCGCCTTGAGGACGCCGACGTGGTGGTCCTTGGTGAACAGCATGATGATGCCACTGGACATGCTGTGCAGTTGGCGGTCGTCGAAGACATGTTGGACCGCTCCCCGGGCAGTGGCGGCGTGGCACTGGAGATGCTGGAACGGGATGAGCAGATTCTTGTGGAGGACTACCGGGACGAAATCATCGATGCCGAGACATTCGCCAAACTGTCTGGTTCTACATCGTGGTCCGGCACTGGAAGTTGGGAGGCGTGGTATCAGCCCATCATCGATGCCGCCATCGAACGCGATGCTGCTGTCATCGCCGCCAATGCGCCGCGTCGCTATGTGCGCCTTGCGAGAACCGATGGATGGGAGCGGCTGGATGATCTCGACGCTTCAAGAAAGACCCTTGTCGATCGACCCGATACGCCCATGACCGGGGGCTACCGGGACCGGTTTATCGAATTGATGGGCGGACATGGTGACCCTGATGCAGAGGTTGATGAAGAGGCACAAGCCGAAGCGATTGAACTTGCGGAGTCGTACTTTCGATCACAGCAGGTGTGGGATGCGACAATGGCAGCCTCGGTCTCCGAAGCACTTCGTCAGTCCGGCCCTCCGGTCATGTTGTTGATCGGCCGCTTCCACAGCGACTCCGGAGGCGGAGCTCCTCAACAAATCAAACGCCTGCATCCTGCCGCGCACGTGGTGACGATCAGCCTCGAGCCGGAGTGTGGAGAAGTTGTGTTCGATGAAGCGATGCCGCAAGCCGATTTCATCGTATGCACCGAGGAATCAGGTACCGGGGCCTGACTCCCTTTCCGCCGCGCGTTCCAGACGATCGTGAATGGCTCGCCACTGCGGACCTTGAGGTGGGCGGATCACAAGAATGCGGGTGGTTTCGGTGGCATCTGCATCCCTGAGAAGGCTATAGAGCGCCTTGGCGGCAACCTGGTGGGTGTCCGGCATGATGAGGTGTATGTGCGGCGGCTCGATGGTGAGTGTCGATGGGCCGATGACGCAGGCAGGCCCGCCGTGGCCGAGCAGCCCGGCCAGGTGTTCGTGGTCGGCCAACATCAGCGGTGTGTTGGTCGCGTAGTGCCGGCTTCGGGTTCCCGGTGAGGCCCCCTGCGCGCTCGGGAGATCATCGGTCAACGCCACGCCCAGCACCGCCTCAATGGCCGGGACCGGTACCGACCCCACACGAAGCAGGCGGGCTGTACCACCGCTCACATCAATCACCGTCGATTCGAGACCCGCCTGACAGCATCCGCCATCGAGCACCAGTAAGTCGGTGGCCTCTGGAACACCCTGATAGTCACGCTCGACATGCGCTACACAGGTCGGAGAAACACTTCCCGAGCGATTTGCTGACGGGGCCGAGAGCGGAACACCAACCGCCTCCATCACCGCTCGGGTCACCTCGTGCCGGGGCGAGCGAATGGCCACGGTGGGAAGGCCCGAAGTGGCGGCATCGGGCACCTCTGAGTGCTTCGGCACCACGACGGTGAGTGGGCCCGGCCAGAACGCCTCGCACAACTGGTCCGCCTGAGCGGGCCATCTGGAGGCAAGCGTTCGGGCCGATGCCACATCGAGCACATGAGCAATCAGTGGATTGTCGCTTGGCCGTCCCTTTAGGGCATAGATCTGCCCGAGTGCGGAAACGTTGTCTGTGCGGCCGAATAGCCCATAGACCGTCTCGGTTGGAAGCACGGCCACACCACCCTCCCGCAGACGCGTTGCGGCAAGTGCCTTGCTCTCTTGGCTGGGCTGGATATCCACCATGTCGCAAATGGTATCTCCCGCTCACAAGGCATCCACATCGCCGCGGGCCCTCCCCGCACCGATGTGAGATGATTCGTACACTCCGAAAGCCTGCTCAGCAGGTCAGTTGCAAGTCCAACAGGAGCCCATCCATGATCACCCTGCTGCTCACCACCATGCTCGCCGCCCCACCAGCCCCCCCGACCCCCCCGGCTCCCCCGGCCCCCCCAGCTCCCCCGGCCCCATCGACGGCAGCGGCTGTGGCTTCCGACATGTTTGTCGTGACGGCGGACGCAACGCCGGTCCGCTGCGGGCCGAGCACCGATCACTACGCCTTTGTGATGGCCGATGTTGGCACGCCGGTTCGGGTTACCGAAACGGTCTCGGGCATGGCCCGCGTCGCCGCCGAGGGACCGCTGTTCGACAATGCGTGGGGAATCATCCGATACCCCGCCGACGGAACGAGTCCACTTGATGCTGACGGTGTCGTCACTCGCAACAACCTTGAAGTGTATGCGCCGAACGTGAACAACCCCGGCTGGTCCGACTCATATGGGTGGGTCTGCGCGTTGCCGAGTGGAACCAAGGTGGATGTTGTCGACACATCAACTGCCAATGCAAACACCACCGGTTCAACACCCTTTGTCGTACACATCGTCCGTTTGCCGAAGTTGGCCACCGGTTGGATCGATACCGCCTCACTGAAACCAGCAACCACCGCGGACATCACAACCTTCACCAAGGGATGGGCAGACCCACCTGCGTGGATGCGTCAAACACCCACCAGTCCCATTGCCAACTGGGATGCGTGGTCACAGGTGCGACCCGAGTGGTTGGCCTCTAATGAGATTCCCGAGGAGCCGGTTGAGGTGGTAGAAGAAATCGTGGTCGAGGTTGCGCCGCCGATCTATCACAATGCGCAGTGGGAAGCCCTTGAGAAGACGATCGCCGGGGCGGCCCTTTCCAAACTCGACACGGCAACGGTGGCACAACTTCGCGCTGGATATATCGATGTGATTGACCAAGAGGCGGTTGCTCACCCCGACCTCGCCGAGCGAGCCACCTTCCGCCTACAACAACTCGAACTCGCCGCTTCCATCAACACGACTCGCAGCGACATTGCGGCCGCGCAGACCAGAATCCTGCGTTCTAAACAGGACCTCGCCGCGCAGCGGCAACTTCTCGATGACTCGCCCAATTACATCATGCGGGGCAAACTCTCGGTGTCACCCGTCTTCGACGGTGTGCAGCGGCCCATCATGTACCGGCTTCAGGATCCCTTCTCTGGACGGAGTCTGGCCTATCTCTCACCCGAATCGGGTGTTGATTTGCGTGGCATGCTCGGTCAACGAGTCGGCATTGTCGGGCGGCTTTCGTGGAATGATCAGTGGCAGGTCCACACGATCGATCCGACACGGGTCGATCTCGTATCGGTTTCACCGCCGCAGTGATTCGCAGTATCCTTTGCGCCTCCAAGGGGCCGTAGCTCAGTTGGGAGAGCGCCTGCTTTGCAAGCAGGAGGTCGTCGGTTCGATCCCGATCGGCTCCATGTCGCTTTTGTCATCGGAAGTGCCTGAAAGTCCATGTTGACGGGGGGACGTCGGTGAGCGGGTCCGTCTTCGCGGTGCCGCTGCATTGTGTGCCAATCAGGGCGCAGCAGGCTCGGTCGTTTCGGCTTTCTTGGCTTCGATGGCCTCCAGCAACTGGCGGTACTCGTCGGCCTTGGCGTCATGGCTGGCATCGGGTTCAGCTTCGTGCCAGGCATCCAGTGTTTTAATGATGGTGTTGATCGTCCAGAGCGTGCTGGGATGCTCATCGCCCAGGACGCGGCGGCGTGCTTCCAGGGCCTCGGTGAGGTAGGGCATCGCCTCCTCGTGCTTGCCTTGTCTTGCGAGCAGCAAGCCCATGTTGCCAATCGAGCCGAGCGTATCGGGATGCTCATCGCCCAGGACGCGGCGGCGTGCTTCCAAGGCCTCCACGCAGTAGGGCATCGCCTCGTCGTACTTGCCTAGGTCTGAGAGCAGGAGGCCCATGTTGCTGATCGAGATGAGCGTGTCGGGATGCTCATCGCCCAGGACGCGGCGGCTTGTTTCAAGGTCCTCCACGTAGTAGGGCATCGCC